>Ga0098044_1000803_pt1 | contig 16395 bp, 18 predicted proteins | sample 10_taG_FD_75053 | JGI IMG/M metagenome (GOLD analysis project Ga0098044, IMG submission 75053) | Marine viral communities from the Subarctic Pacific Ocean - 10_ETSP_OMZ_AT15264 metaG | ecosystem: Environmental > Aquatic > Marine > Oceanic | place: Pacific Ocean | collected 2015-01-16 | reverse complement strand
GAAAATGATGCTTCAAGTTCTGTTTATGGTCTCCGGGTAGGAGACCGGCAGCTGAGTTTAGGTATTGCTGATGGTTATAGGTGTTGGAGTGTTTTTGAATCTGATAACATTGCAAATGCTCCTGTCATACCATCTTTAACAATATCAAGTTATACCGGTACCTTTTCAGACGGTGAGCAAATATTAGGTTCAGTTTCTAAAGCTACTGCATTAGTAGTTAATGATGATGCGGCCGGCACTTTACAATTTGTATATCAAACCGGAACATTTACTTCTTTAGATAGTATTACTGGCCAAACTACAAAAGAAACTGCTAACGTTGTAACAACTAATGCTTATTCGGAAGATATTAGTGAAAAATATTCCTTTGATGGTGGCCAGAGAGATGGATATTATGATTTGGCTAGAATTACGAGAAGGGGAAATGAATCAGCTCCTACTGGACAAATAGCTATTATCTTTGATTATTTCACACATTCTTCTGGCGAATATTTTTCTGTAGACTCTTATGCTAACCAAGTTGAATATGATTTATTGCCGACTTATTCTGGAGAGTCAGTTGGTGATCAAATGGATTTCCGGCCAATGGTAGGCACACCTACTTCAGCTACGATATCTCCATTCTCACATAATAATAGAGATTTTGAAGGTACTGGATCCTCTCTTACACATATACCGCAACCAAATTCGGTTATAGAATTAGATTATCAATATTATTTAGGACGTGCTGATAAATTATATATAAACGATAAAGGTCAGCTTATTGTATCAAAGGGCGCTTCAGCTCAACAGCCGGTTTATTCAAATAAAATAATTCCAAAAGCTATGATGTTGTGTGGTATCCATATTTGGCCATATACTCGTAGGACAAGTGATGTGAAATTAACTATTCCATCAAATAGGCGTTGGACGATGAAAGATATTACTGGTCTTTCAAAACGTATAAGGTCGATTGAGCGTACAGTAACTTTATCTTTATTAGAAAAAGAAGCAGAGAATTTTAGAATTTTGGATGCTAATGGGTTTGATAGATTTAAAACAGGATTTATTGTAGATAGCTTTAAAGATCACGGTGTAGGAAATATCTATCACGAAGATTACAGTGGCTCTGTAGATAAGTTTAAAGGTGAATTTAGACCTGAGCATGATGTTCAGGCTGTAGAGTTAATTGAAGAAAATACAACAGATTCGGATCGGCTTGATGACCACTATGTAAGAAGGACTGATATGGTTATGTTGCCTTATAGTGATACTAAATTAGCTAATCATGGTAACCCATATGCTTCTAGATTAGAAAATCTTAATCCATTTAATGTGATTTTTTGGGAAGGGACAGTAACCTTGGATCCAGAATCAGATTTGTGGATTGATACTGATAGAGAACCTGCTTTTACTGTAAACGTTGAAGGAGATTATGCCCAATGGTTGTCCTGGATGGGAGATAAAACTACCCGAATAGATTGGAATTCTTGGCAAACAGATTCAGTTGACCTACAATTAGGTATGGAGACCGATGTAACCACGACCTCTGATGGCGGGAAAGTTACAGGACAAAGAGTAGATCCGACCATTGTCCGGGACGGCACCGGTGGTTTAATCGGTAGACAGAGATTCGATATCATTGAAACCGAACTCACAACTTCTATAAGTACTACAGTGGAGGGCACCGTTTCTTTAGAGCAGTCTAGAACTGGTACACAATTTGATTTAGAAGAATTCAGACAAACTAGAAGTGCTGGTGATGAAACTACAATGGAAATTATTCCATGGATGCGCCAACGTGATGTGGAAATAACTGTTACTGGTATGAAACCTAATACACAAGTTTATGCATTTTTTAATAATAAAGATGTTGGTAATTATGTAAGGCCTTCTGGTATTTCTTTAGCTGAAACTCCCCTATCAACCGCTATAGATAAATCAGCTACAACAGTTACAGTAAGTAATACGGCAGGTTTTCCTAATGCTCCGGGCGCATTGACAATAAGCCGAGCGGTAGATCCAGTTTCACCAGATAGAACTTTTGATCCGGGTGATTTAGCTTCAGGTTCAAATGACCAATATAGGTGGACTGATATCAATGGCACCGTGTTAGTCACTTCTGAAAAAATGGTATATTCAGCTAAAACAGGAACAACATTTACGATTAGTCAGCGGGGAGCTGATAATACTACAATTCGAGCTCATAGCCAATACACAGATAGTAATGGTGTATTACAGTGGCCTACAGTTTCAAGTGGGGTTAGAGGGATGCCATTGGTAACAGATTCATTAGGACAATTGCAATGTACGTTTAGTATTCCTAATGAAACTGGTATGAGATTCCCAATTGGGGATGGAGTTTTTAGATTAACTGATAGTGATTCTAATAGTAAAATAGTTGGGACTATTGATACTGCCGCAGAAGGAGTTTATCATGCTTTTGGCCAACAACAAATTAAGCAAGAAAGGATAAATTCTTTACGGCAGGGAAGAGTTACTAGAGATGATTCTTTATATGAAACTAGAAATTCTACTGATAACCCCAATTTAACTTCCAGTGCTTCGGCTACTTCTTCAGACTCCGACACTGTCTCGGTCGAAGGTGAAAGATTCCATGGTTGGTTTGATCCTATTGCTCAGACAATTATGATTCAAGAACCACAATTCCCACATGGAGTTTTTGCTACTAAAGTGGAGGTGTTCTTTGGAGAAAAAGACACAACCGCGGCCCCAGCGCCAGTTCGTTGTGAATTGCGTACAGTGGTAAATGGTTACCCAACTGATACAGCTATGCCTGGAAGCCAAATTACTCTTGAAGCTTCAGAAGTAAATGTTTCCAGTGATGCTTCTTTACCCACAGTATTTACCTTTGAATGGCCTCAGCAGCTAGATGCTGACCAAGAATATTGTATAGTATTAATTAGTTCTTCTTTAGATTATAAAGTTTGGATTTCAAGATTAGGGGAAATTGATATTGGAGGAACTTCAGCTATTAGTGAACAGCCTTATTTAGGATCATTATTCAAATCACAGAACGCTTCTACATGGACAGCTTCTCAGTATGAAGATTTAAAATTCCAACTTTATAGAGCTACATTTGATATAAGTAAAACCGGCAATTTATATATGACTAATCAGCCTTTAGGAAGAAGTGAGGGGTTTGTTCCAAAATCTGATGGAACTACAAGATACTTAAAGAAAAATCCTATTGTATTTGATACTGCTGTGAATAATAAAGCTAAAGTTAAAATGTTTGGCCATGGTATGTATGATAATATAAACAACGTTATCATTAAAGACGTACATTCAGAAATATCAGATACTACATTAAATGAAGGTGCCACATTGACAGCGGCAGATACAACTATTACATTAACTTCATCTACTAATTTCCCAACTACTGGTTGGATTAAAATTGATGATGAGGTTATAACTTATAGTGGTGTGTCTGGCAACGATTTAACTGGTTGTGTCCGCGGACTAGATGGTACTACAGCAGCTACACATAGCGATGATAGTGTTGTTCAGTGTTATGTTCTTAATGGAGTACCACTTATCGAAATTAATAAAACACATACAGCTATTACCGGAATGGAAATTGATAGTTTTGATATTCCAATTTCATCACCACCTACAAGAACAATGTCTGCCGGTGGTATAAATGCACTTATAACAAAGAATGTGCCTTATGATACACTATATGCAAAAATTAGAATGATAGATAATCCAGCTACCAGTGTAGAAACGTATGCACAAGTAACTTCTGGTAAGACTTTAGGTTCTCCAGATTCTGGTGCATTTTATCAGACCTCTTTTGTTAGAACACCAAATGCTTCTAAGTTTGAGTTCCCGTTATATGAGAATTATAATTTTACTAAACCTCATATTATAGCTTCACCTATTAATGAAGCTAATGAATTGGCAGGCAAGAAATCATTGAGATTTTCGGCAGAATTAAATTCTAGTAGAAATGAAATGTCACCGGTTATAGATATTGGTAAAGGACAATCTGGTGTTATAGCTATCTCTAATAGAATTAACAAAGTTGATAATGTTGGTGACGTTGGTGCTTTAACGGCTAATATTTTTAAAGATTCTAGTGCTCCAGAAGGTGATAATAATACAGCAATATATATGACTAAAGAAATTAATTTGAAGCAACCAAGCACAGCAATTAAAGTTATGTTTGATGCATCAGTACAATCTGAGGCTGGGTTAAAAGTGTATTATAGAATCAAGCGATCTAATTCTGAGCAGGTTTTTGGAGATATTGGTTGGGTGCCATTTAATGATACAGGCAATCCTGATGAAGAAGTGCCGATATCACTTTCTATGAATGATTTTAGGGAATATGAATTTACAGCAGGCAATAATGATGATGTAGCTACAACAACATTACCATTAGAAGATTTTTCATCCTTTGCTGTGAAGGTTGTATTACAATCATTGAATACAGCAAAGCCTCCATTATTACGACAATTTAGAGCATTAGCTTTGGCAGTATAATATGGACCTAAAAATAAAAGGACATCCTGATCTAGTTAAAGATAAATTTTCAGGTGCTGTTTTGTCGAACAATCGAGCAGCTTATGCAGCTGTCAAACGAAGGCATCAAAATTTAAAAGATCAGAAAGATCAAATAGAAGAACAAAGTAAAGAGATAAATATTATAAAAACAGAACTAACGGAAATTAAAAATTTATTAGTAGCTCTTGTAGATGGAAGAATTGATGATGGCAAATAGAAACATTACAAAAACCAATACGGTACAAGAGTTTGCTCATACTTATAACGCTACAGCTCAAGACGTAGGTGATATTGGAGATTTAAATAAATACCTTTATAATACAACACCTACGGATATAGTAGAAGCAGTTAGAACTAAAATGGGCAGAAAAGAGCTTCTAAAATGGATTTTCGTAATGACGAATGATGTGGAGTAAAGAATAATGGCAGATAGAAACGTACCAGATTCAGCTACTTTAGCTCTATGGAAAGATAGTTATAATTTAACAGCTGAAGATGTTGGTGATATTGGAGATTTAAATGCTCCTTTTTCAGGAATACCTACTGATTTGGTAGAAGGAATAAATTCAAAAATAGAAAGAAAAGGATCTATCGCTTTGGCGGTGGCTTTAGGATAGGACAAAAAAATGGCAAATGATTTTAAAAATGAAATAGCTAAGGATATAGCTATAGACACAGGAGCTTTTACAACACTATATACAACTCCTGCAGCAATGGCAACTGTTCTTTTAGAATTAGATATAGCAAATACTCATGCTACAGATGACATTACAGTTAGTGTAACTTTAACTTCCGGCGGAACTGAAGTGTATTTGGTTAAGAAAGCTCCTGTTCCGGTTGGCGGCGCTTTAAAAGCAGTATCAGGGCAAAAGATTGTTTTAGAAGCTGCCGAAGTGCTTAAAGTAGCAGCTAGTGTAGCATCTTCAGCTGATGTAATTTGCTCTCTATTGGAGGATGTTAACTAATGCCAGCTGGATATGTAGGTAATGGACCAGCACACAGAGACCCAACATCGGTTTTAGAGGATGGTGCCGTTACGGTTGAAAAATTATCTGGAGCAATTGCTGCCGGAGCAATGAGTACAACTGAAAGGAATGCTTTAACACCAAGTAATGGTTGGATAATTTATAATAGTACGTCACACACATTTCAAGGGTATGCTGATGGTGCATGGATTGATCTCCATGGTTCGTATGTTAGCATTGAATAAATTATGTCAACAGAAAGTTATATAGGAAAATCACCGACATACGGTATTTTTCAAAGACAGGATTTTACAGCAACTGGAACAGGATCACAATCAGTAGCTTTAGATTATGCAGCTGGTGATCCTCAACAACTCTTGGTTTTTGTTGTTGTTACACCTGGGTCTGGAGGTATGGTATTAGAACCTGTTGATGACTATACATTAGATTCTCTTGGAACAACTTTAACAATTACAGCTACAGGATCAGGTGCAGCTTGGATTATCTGGTTAGGGCACAAAATAACAGGCCCTAGATTTTCAACAAGTCATATTACGAGTTTGCCTTTACTAGCAACTCCAGCAGCAGCTGATGAATTTGTAATTTATGATAATTCCGCAACAAAATTAAAACGAATAAATTTTGCAGATATAGAGGCTTCAATTAGTCCAACATTAGCAGGTGATGTTGGTGGGACTCTTTTAGCTACTGTTATTCAGCCCGATTCTGTAACATATGATAAGATGCAAGACATAGTAACCGCTAATCGAGTACTTGGTGCAGTATCGGCAGGAACAATAATAGAAACTCAAGTAGTTACTGCTATGATTTCTAATGATGCTGTAGGATCTAATCAATTAGGAGCTGTTGTAAGATTAGACATAAAAAACTCTGTAGGCGTTACAGTTAAAACTATATTTGGAGCAGGAGTGTAATGGCTGGTGATGCTTATCTTGGTAATAGCCCTCAATATGGTTTAATACACAGACAACCATTTACTTCTACTGGTAGTACTAATACCATATCTTTAAATTATCCTATAAGACATTTTAATGATATTTTAATTATCATTAATCGTACTTTTATTCCTATTGATGAATATTCTTATAATGGTGCTGCTAATAGTATTAGATTAACTACCGCACTTGTTGGCGATGGCTATATTATATATTTAAATACTTTAACGTCAGGGCCACAATTTAGTGAGTCAATGATTACGGAACAACCTGGATTGTCGCCAATAATGGATGCAGCAGACATAATGGTATGTACAGATACAGCTGGCACAAATGAAGCTAAAAAAGTGACATATAGTGGTTTTCTTGCTGCAATTAATCCAATTTTATATGGCCATGTAGAAAACCCAGCGGGATCGAATAATATTAAAATTGATACAGTAACATATGATATGATGCAAGATATGCCATCGAATAGAATATTAGGCGCTTTCTCAGCTGGAACGATAACAGCAACAAAAGTTTTTCAAGGCATGTTTGAGGATAATGCAGTTGATAAAACAAAATTAAATAATGCTAATGCTTTAGTTATATCTGATTCTTCCGGAACTCAGTTATTTACATTGTATGGTTCAAGTGTATAGAGGAATTTTTTACAATGGCTATCAGAACACCGCTGTTTACTGATCCTACAGATTTAGGTGGAATCGAAGGTGCAAACAATCTTAAAGAATTTAATTCAACCCAAATAGATTGGTTAATTTACCAAGTATTGATGGCATGGGCTGGAAACCCAGCTGTTAGTTTATCAATAGTTGGTTCAGGAGGTACTTTCCTACCTGGAGGTATGCAAGATACTCGGCTGCAAGCTGGCGCAGGCAACACACACGTTTCTTCCTTTGTACCGCAGGGCAGCTGTGATCCAGTTTCAGATGTGACTGTAAACTATGAAACTATGAATATGTCGGTAGCTGCTACAGGAGGTGTTGCTGATACTAATAATTTAAGATATCCTGTTTATTACGATAATGGTTTGGATAAAATTCTATTAGAAGATGTTAATGATTATGTGTTAATGGAAGATGGTGATATAGTAAAATTAGAAGAAGATTCTTATCCAGCCTTACAAGCTATGTCACAGCAAGATATGTTAGATACTTTTATATATCCAGCAATTGATAAGTTAACAGCTGCTACAACAACAGATGAGCAACAAGGTACATATTTTATTAGCACAGTAAGTACTAGTATAGCAGGAAGTACAATTGTATCAGCGACTCCAATATTCCGAAATACGTTATCGGATCCAGCTGCTTATCTCGCGGCCGATATCCCAGAAGCTCAAGATCAGCCTGATCCAGCTAGTGTAGGTTATTTTTTGTGGAGAATAGATCAGACAGGAACACCTCCAGCAGGCTCAGAAATTCCAGTATATGCTGTAGATATAGCTCCTGGGTTTGTAGATATACAAGATTATGATAGTGGAAATTGGGAAACTATATTGTCTGATCTGGTTAGATGGTGTGCTATTAATGATACGAATGGATATAAAATAACATATGCAATCAATCCAGCTGGAGGAGGGGTAGCAAGAGGCTCAACAATGATTAATACCAAATTGGATTCGTCTAGTTATAACACGGTACAAATTGGAGCAGATGATTATCGAGCTCAAATGTTCCCAGCAGGAACAGAAACTACAATAGGTAGTTATACATTTAAAATTATTAAATATTAAATATTATATTATAAGGATACAATTATTATGGCCATATTTACTGGCAAAATTGAAGATGTTTATTATATTAAGCCTGATAAAAGCTTAATAGAAATTATATATTCTCAAACTCCAGATGTACACCAATCTCATGCTCTTTTCGTTGATTTTGATCACCCAGATTTTAAAGATTTAGTTGATGAAATTAGTTTAGACCAAATTGAAAAGAATACTAGAGAACGACATAAAAAACAATCCAAAACATTTGGTAATGCTCTTAATTCAGCTGTGTCTGAATATCTGGAAGTAGAATTAAAGAGCCGAAAAGAAAAAATAGAAAAGGAACTTAAAGATTTTAGAGAATCTTGGTTTAATAAAAGAGAAGAAGAATATACAAAGAAGTATGGCAAATCTGCTGAAGAACATCAAAAAATGATGGACAAACAACAGAAAGAAATAGAAAAACAACAGAAAGAAATAGCGGAAGAATGGGATAAATTAAAAAAAATTTGGAGTGAAGCAGAAACCTCTTGGGATAATGCTAAATCCTCTTGGGATAATGCTAAAAAAATTGAAATTAAATTAAAGAAAGCTGAAGATTTGGCATCTAAAAAGTTTGGTGAGGCTGACATTTCTTGGAAAGAATCTCACATAATTGAAGAAAAACTAAAAGCTTCTTGGAAAGAAACTCAAGCTTCTTGGGATAAAGCTAAAGAGTTTGAAAATAATTTAAAAAATAAACATGAAAAAACATTAGATAATTTGGAAAAAGTAGCTTTAAATTTTGAAACTTACTTAACAGAACAAGCTCAAAAATTTAAAGAGTCTTTTGATGTTGATAAAAATCTAACTAAAGAGGATATAGATAAACAGTACCGCCAAATGGTGGATCATTATTCGGAATTAAAAAAACAAACAGAAGATTTGAAAGAGAGTATTGGTTTTAATTATCCTAACTATATAGATGACCTTTTAAAAAGAACTACCAATCAGGTGCTTGAAGGCCAAGAGTCGAAAGATATTGCAAGTGATATTGTTAAAAATATAATTCAAAGTAATACTGTAGCTGCATTAGCTGCACATAAAAAAGTTGATTCTAATATTTTAGAAGTTGTTATGGATAATGAATCTGAAGCTGCTAAAGAAGAATTGTTTAAATTGAAATTGGCTATTTTTGAAATGGAAGAAGTAAAGAAGAATAAAGATAAAGAACAAAAATCTAAGATAAGAAAAGCTCCAACCAAACTTAGTGTACTTGTTGAATTTGATAAATTGAATGTATAATGTATATTGTGTTAAGTGGGGTGATAAGTACAACCGAGATTTTGTAACACGTTTAAAAGATAACGTAGAATCTAATACCACATTAGATATAAAATTTTGGTGTTATACTGACCAACCAGAAAGTGAATATGATATACCTGTTAAGTATCCTTACTTGAGAGGTGTATGGCATAAACTAGCTCTTTTTGAATTTACTGGACCATCTATCTTTTTTGATTTGGATGTTGAGATAAAAAAGAATATAGATTTCTTGTTTACAGATTTTCAAGAATTAACATTAATAGATTCTTCTAGGTGGAAAGCTAAACGAACTTTTGATAAAGATATTTTTCGTTTTAGATTGTATAATGATACTAGAGTTAATAGTTCTTTTATGAGATGGTATGATTCTAGGTCTATCTTTAAAAATTTCTTGTCTAACCGAGATACCCATTTGCGACTGTATAATGGCATAGATGGTTTTATCTATAATGAAAATGTATCTTATAGACTTTTAAAAGATATTCATGTTGCTAGTTGGCAACAAAAAGAACCGGATGATGAAGCACCTATATTTTTATGGAACCAACGTTATGATTGATTTTGAAAACACAAAAGTATTACAAGAATTAATAAGAAAATATCCAGGTAGAGTGTTGGATTATCTTAATAGTTGTAATGAAACACAATGGCTAAGTAAGAGATGGTTAGCAGAAAAACTTAACTTGTATCTTTATAAACATGGTAAACGTGATGGTTCTTATAACATTGCTTTATTGGGTGGGTGGTATGGTTTATTAGCCCATATTCTTATAGAGGAATTAGGAGTTGAAATAGAACAAATAGATTCTTTTGATATAGATTATATGACAAAGAAAGTAGGAAAAATACTACCGTTGGATAAAGATATTATTAAATTTCATATACAGGATATTATTGAAATAAATTTTGATGATTCTTATGATATAATTATAAACACATCAACAGAACATATGGAACAAGAAATAGTAAATCATACAATAGATACTGCTGTTTCTGGAACTATGTTTGTTTTACAAAGTAATAATTTTTTTGATTTGCAAGAACATATAAACTGTTCAGAATCAGAAGAAGAATTTAATGATAGATACCATTGGCACTTTGATGAATATGTTTCTTGGACAAAACCGTGGCCCGCTTCTATGGGAGACCATGAAAGATATATGTCATTTGGAATTAAGAAATGAAACGTGTTGTGTTTTCTGTTTATATAGATTTGTCGGAATACGATGATGAACCATATGCAAAGGACCACTTTAGTAAAATTAAAAAGTACCATAATATTATATGGCGCAATCAGGAAGACTATGCATGGAAGTGTGATGCTAACTATGTTATAATTAACCGTGATGCTCCATGGTATGATGAACTTTATCAGAAGTTAAAAAATATAAATCCGGAAATAACACACTACCAAGCTATAAACAATTTTAAGATATTGTGTTTAGATAAACTCAAATATGATTATGATGAAATATTATATTTAGATTCTGATGTTATAGTGAATACTGACGAAAATATTTTTGAGGAGTTTGATTTGTCTAAAGGTATTTGTTTAGCACCACAAAAATTTTATACTCCAAAAGAATGGAAAGATACACAGTATACATTCAAGGCTGCAATGAAATTATATTTAGATCCGGATAGTAAATATATATTACCGTGGATGCCATCATCAAGATCACCAGTAACAAAATATGTTATCGCAAAAGAATTGCTAAATAAAGATATGGACCCGGAGATATGGAATACTGGGATAATAGCTATTAATAGAGATCATGTAAATAAATTAGATTATTTTGGAGATTACTTTTGGCCAATGTGTAAAGATTTGGTATGGAAAAGAACTATGGGCAAATATGGAAAGAATGATATTAAACAGAACTTTAGTATAAACAACGAATCTATAATAACATATTTAACCTATAGTAAAAATATAAATGTTCACATTATGGATGATAATTGGCATCATATATATGACCAACAAAGAACAGGTGACCTTAATTCAGAAGCTCGTATGATTCATGTTATCAATAAAAGGTTTGAAGATGTGTTGTGACTTACCAAATACTTTCACAAGCCAGAACGGGAACTCATTATCTTTATGATTATACTAGAGAAGATAGATATATTGGAGAATACTTTTTACCAAATTTGCGTGTGACTAAACTAGGTGTTACCGATGAAGAAATGTGGACTTGGCTTAGAAATGAAAAGAGTATAGGAAATCATCATTCTATTATAGTTAATATGAAGGGCCAATTTGTAGAAGATGATCCTGATTTTATTGAAAAATTAATACGACATTTTAGAGGATACCATATATTAACTATAGAGAGAAACCCTTGGGATATGTTTATAAGTTCTTGTTGTGCTACTCAAACAAATATATTTCTCAACCCAGCGCTGCCCGCTGCCAGCTGGCAGCGACGCTGGTACACAGGTAAAGAAATTATTATTCCTGATGATTTTAAAATAGAAGTTGATGATGGTTGGGTGTTGGATTTTATTAACCATTATAAAATAGCGACAGGATTTATAAACACTATTTTGGAAGAACAGGTCCATACTGTTTTACAATATGAAGATTTAAATGAAACTTATTTGAATAAATTTTTTGGTGTTAATACTCCTTGGACAAACTTTAGACCAATGAATATAGATTATGAAAAATATATAGAAGATGTTAGTTATTGGAAAAAATATTTTGAGAATAAATTAGATGAATAAGAAATTAGTATATAGTCTTTATATAGATATTCCTCCTGATGAGGTTGATGAACAAAAACCCTACTCTTGGGATACTATTAATAAAAGTGAACGAGCACGCTTAGAGTTTAAAAAATATGCAGAAAAATTAAAAAAGGCTCAAATAGAATATGCTAAAGAAATAGGAGCTGATTACATTCTTTTTGGTGACGATATACAATATAGAAAATTTTATGATTGGTTACACGAACTGCAACCAACAATGTCACACTATGATATTTTAAATTTTTATAAGATTTGGTTGTTTGTAGAAAACGCTAAAGAATATGAAAAGGTATTATATTTAGATTTAGATGTAATACCAAATACCACAGAAGATTTTTTTGATGTATGGAACGTAGAAGATTCGGTGTGTTTAGCTGATTCTAAACAGGATGCTCGTTTCAATTTGATGATTGGAAGAATGGACTCACATGACAATAGAAATCCTATCTCCAAATATTGGAATGCTCATGCTATGTTAGCTTATAGAGAATACGAAACTTTGGATGTTAGAGCTTGGAATACAGCAATCATGGGCGGCACAACAAATTCAATATCGAACTTACATTATTTTGATGACTTTGAAAATTTAATGGAGTATATGAAAGAACTCCAAGATGATGAATACAGTATGTACCCTATAGACATAAGACAGAATTTTGGTTTCGATAATGAAACTGTTTTTGGATATAGAGTTATTGAGAACAATGTACCTATTACCCTTTTAGATTATAATTGGCATGCTAGGATTTTAAAAATAGATGAAGAATTAGATCCCGATGTTAAATTATACCACATGATTAATAAACGTTTTGATATGTATTGGCCTGATGAATAGATTTATATATTTTTTTAATAACCATGAAGGTATGAAATCTTGGAAGTGTGCTGAATATTTACAAATTTATCACGACCATTTTAAAAAATTTTATGATACAAATGTTAGTGTAATGGAATTAGGTATACATCATGGTGGTTCTTTAGAAATGTGGAAATCATGTTTTGGTCCTAAAAGTAAAATTTACGGAATAGATAAAGAAGAAAAATGTCGAGCTTTGAATGGAGATTGTCAAATAGATATACTTATAGGTGATATTACAAATAGTGCTTTTAGAGATTCGATAATAAATGAAGTAGATATTTTTATAGACGACGGAGGACATAAAGTATCACAACAAATAGAAACGATGAAATGGATTTTACCTCTTTTAAGTCCAAATGGTGTTTATCTCTGTGAAGATATAAAAGAGAAAGATATTATTTTAAAAGCCGCAAAGGAGTTTAATGAAATCTACTCACTATCAATATATAGAAATGTTATAGTTATGGAGAAGGGAAGAAATATAGAAAAGAATGTTGGTTATAAAATACCAAAATTGGGAGGATGCTTTACTGGTAAAAAGTATTTGCCCGGTTTAAAAACTTTTGAAGAATATGCGGATGAAAATAATAATAGTTAGAATAGGTGATAAGTATGGTCCTGAATATGAAACCTACCTAAAGAAAAAGTTATCAGATTACGAACTTGTTTGGATACATAAACCAATACAAGATAACGTATGGTACCAATGGAATAAAATGGCTGCCATGAATCTAGATATTGATGAACCTATTTGTGTCATGGACATAGATATTCTTTTGGTGAATGACTATAAAGAAGTGTTTGAGTATCCAATAGAACATGGCCAATTTCTTGCTATGCCTAGTTGGTGGGGTGGAGCTCTTAAAGGTGACTATAAGATTAATGGTGGATTTTTTAAGTACTATCCAAAAGAGTGTAAGTATATTTGGGAAGAATTTATGTCTGATCCCATGAAGTGGCAAAAACACTATATCAAAAATGGTACAACTATAGGGCCTGTAAATGGTGAACAGTGTTTTGTGGAAGATCAAGTTAAGAAGCGTCTAGAATTGATTACTTTACCAGACGAATGGTTTACTAGATGGAGTGCCGGTGAGTTAGCTCTTTGGCCGGGTGGTAGTAATTATATAATGTGGATGGAAGGTATTACTAAAAAGTGGAATGAGGTTACTGGTTACGATTGGATTTATCTAGATGGAGAATTTTTTCCAACTATTAAAATGGTACACTTTACACGAACTGAAAACAAACCACATGAGTGGCCAGATTATGAATTATTTTTCAATTGAAAATATACCATCCAATAATCTATATTCATGTTTCCTTCTGTAACAATAAACCAACTGTTGAATTTTGATTTTTACTTATATAATTGTGTGCTTTTATAGCACTGTGGTCTTTGTCCATAATGTTATAACCTAATTTTTCTATTGTTTCTAAAATCTTCTTTTCATCAGACATTCGCAACCATGGTTTATCTTTTACTACCTCGCCAACAAGATAGTATGTCCGAAGGAGGCCTCCTGGTTTTAATACTCTAAAAATATCCTCTAAATATCTTATTATAACATCAGTATCACAATGAACGAAAACTGCTTCAGCGACAACTTTATCTACAGAATTGTCGGATAAGAAATTTAAAGGCGAATCTTGATGTTGCAAATTACAATGAAAAGATATGTTATTACAATCTTGGCAATTCATTTGAGCCATTAAAAGTAAACTTTGATTAACATCACAACAGTATAAATGTTTAACTGTTTTTGACATAAGTTTACTAACATCTCCTACGCCTGATCCTATTTCTAATAAAATATCATCTTGTTCTAAATTTAAAATTTTACAGTTTTTGCCAGCTTTTTCTATTATTTTCCTATAATAAGTTGTAGGTAAATTAGTATCATTATGTACTGTTATTCTACCTTCCTCTAAAGTAGTAAATTGGTGTTTATAGTAGAAATCCCATTTATCTTGCATTTTTTCATTTTTCATAAAATATCCAAATTGGGCCATAGTTCAAATACATCTATTTTTCTAATATCATTAAGTTCTGATAAATATTGTTTCATTTTTTCTTGGTCAGATTCATGAGGTTTATTTCCCTTGTGGATCACAGGAGGAAATGCATTTTCAAGTTCTTTTGCTAATATAATTTCATTATCTTTAAAACTTTCTATTAATTCTTTTTTGTTGTTTGAATTTCTGGGTGTTAAGAAAGAAGGACCATATACAATTGAACAAAATTTTAATTTTAAATCAAAATGGTCTTTATAGTATTTTATTATATCGTCATAATCATTTATATTCAATATAGAAGCTGTACAGTGTAAAAAGTTTATCCATTCTCTATAAAGTTTTAAATTAGATTCAAATTTTTTAACATCTATTGGGTATCTTATCCAGGCTAATTTATCACCATAATGGTCACAAGATACGGCAAGAGTAACTTCTTTAAATTTTAATACTATATCAGAAGTAAATTTTGTATAGTCCATAGCAGTTAAATTTGTATCAAAACTAACTTTAATTTTACTAGCATCTTCATCGGAAATTTTATTTAAAAAACTCCACATTCTAGGTAATAAAAATGGTTCACCTCCAGTAAATTTTATTGAAGAAACTCTGTCTATATTATCAAGAACGTCTTTTATAGTTTTATCGTATTGTTCTTTCTTTATAGGTTTATCGTTACCACCAAAGTAATTATTTTTTAATAATGATATTTCTTTTCTTCTTGTTGAAGAATTATGTGGGTGACACATATAACAAGATAGATTACAATGACTACCAAATACTCTTAATTTTAATTCTATATCTCTAGGTTCAGTTTGTATTTTATTAAACTCCCTATATGATATTCCTACATCACTAATTAAGTTTTCTTTAGTTTTTGGTCCAATAATACAACTAGTTTGTCTAGAGTTTTCACCCCATTCCGAAATATGTCCGCTTTCCATAGAAGTGCATAATCCGCATTGAGGAATATCTTCACCATTTAACATTTTCTTTCTTACTTCATCCATTTCTGGTGAAAGATAATATTTAAAAGGAGTTGTTACTGTAGAATTAAATATGGGTTTATCTTCAAATGGATAAGCATGACAACAAAGCCTATATCTACCTTTATTGTCACAATAGATATGGTCGAAAGCCCTTTTACAATAGCTTTTATTCATATAAATATTTATATGAATTATGAAATGAGGTTGGTAGATGTTATTGAAAATACAGAATGGCAAGAACCTTTACTTGAACAAGTAAATCAAATTCAAAATACACCCCACACTAATAATAATAATTATACTAATTTTAAAAAAAGATTAAAAGAGTATG
>Ga0098044_1000802_pt1 | contig 16408 bp, 6 predicted proteins | sample 10_taG_FD_75053 | JGI IMG/M metagenome (GOLD analysis project Ga0098044, IMG submission 75053) | Marine viral communities from the Subarctic Pacific Ocean - 10_ETSP_OMZ_AT15264 metaG | ecosystem: Environmental > Aquatic > Marine > Oceanic | place: Pacific Ocean | collected 2015-01-16 | reverse complement strand
TGGGACGGCGGCTTCAGCGCAAGGAGTTGTTATCAAGTTTTTTTAAGGCGCAAAGTTTCTTCACATTTTGTTATTGATAATCGCGGCGAAATTTATCAATTTGTTGATACACAACACATAACTCAGCACGCCGGCGGCAAGGGAAACAACAAGCCTGTTTGGGGAGGCTGGGTCAACAAGGGGGCAATTGGAATTGACATAAGCATGCACCCACACGTAAAATTCAACAAGAAATATGAAAAATGGCACGGCTCTGAGCGGCCCATGTTGTCTGACGTAACAAAGCATGGTAAAAAAGTCCGGTGGGGCGGCGCCGACGGCCAGATGTTGGGCATGTATCCTGTACAATATCAATCTCTTGTGGCGCTGTGTAAAGCGCTTTGCGATAATTTCGGCATTGCAAAAGATTTTCCGAGAGGAAAGGGTGGGGAATTCACCACACACCTTGAAACAGAGAAGGGTTTTAAAAACTTTAGAGGAATTATATGTCATTATCATATTCGGGCTGATAAACCGGATATGGCCGGCCTAGATTTAGAAAAATTGGTTAAAGACATTGGCGGTTAAAGGAGCGAAAAGTGGCAGAAAAAGAAATACAAAACACTCATCTTACAAACAAACAAAGAGAATTGCAAAAGCGCGCCAAAAAAACCGGCGCACTTGGCCAAAAAGCAGCCGCATTTGCACCGCCCTTTGCTGGAACAAACGCTGAAAAGCTTCTTTCTAATCCAAGCAACACTGCACACATCGTTCTAGGCCAAGATAGACAGAGCCTCCCGACCACAGGCTACGGCGGGCAAGCTCATGTCGCTTGTGCCGCCATTGATCTGGTTGTCGGCCGAGGATCTGCCAAGAGTGATAAAGAAAAAGCAAACGCTCTTAAAGGCGGGAAAGTCCATCCAGACATGATTGACGACGCTGCAAGAATTTATATAAGTCAAAAAGCAGATCCAGATAAATATTTTGGACTACAATCCGGTAAAGCTGAAAATCTTAAAGGGGTTTCCACCGCAGCAATAAAAGCCGACGCAGTACGAATTATGGGCAGAGAGGGAATCAAGCTCGTCACGCACTCCGATAAGAAGAACTCTAGAGGAAAAGATAGATACAAGTTACTGGGCATTGATTTAAATGCCGGCAACGTCGCAGGCGATCAGATGCAACCCTTGGTAAAAGGAGAAAACTTAAAGAAGTGTATTGACGACATATATACTTCGATAGCCGACCTTAGAAAGCTAATTGATGATTTATCTGGCACTGTTAATGACCTTTCTGGCCAGTTCCGCGATCATTTTCATCCAACCGCCGCCGGCCCCACGTCACCCAGCCCACATGCGCTTGCTTCAGACATAGTTCAAAAGCTCGACTGGGGCGCAATGAAGTTCGGCCTTGCCAAGCATGCTAAGACAACAGCAAAAGCGAAAGCTGCTTATATAGCTTTGCCCACGGATAAAAATTATATTTGCTCTAAATACAATAACACTAATTAAAAACTATGGCTGAAAAGTGGCAAAACTTAAATTACGAAACTTGGTCTGGTGAAGTTGATCAAGTTGGTACCAGTCTTATTGATTATGGTGGAGATGATGTTTATTTCAAAGCATTATCTTTTTCTGTGGCAGGCAAGGGATATTCAAGTATTAATGACATTCCTACAAACTTAAAAAATAAATTTGCACAACAAACATTAAAAAAGCTGTTTTACGATCTTCAGAAGAAGCCTCTCGCCAACGCTGATGAGTTAAAATATAAACTTGAGGGCGAGAAGGTTTATGTTTTAGTTGGAGCCAAAAAGAAAAAAGCAGACGATCAACCTGCTGCAGATGCCCCTGAAGATGCTCCCGGGTATTTCGCTGACAAGAGGGTGGTTTCAAAAGTCAGCGAGCTTGATTGGTGGTCTGCACCAGAGCAAATGGGTGAGTTCTTTTGGAAGCCGACCAGCACAAATTATGTATATTATGTGGTAAATACGGAACAAACGCCAATAACTGTCGACCCTGATATAAAAGCCTCAATAGACACAGCTATTTCGAACGATGGCGAAAAGCAAACTGCCAGCCTCAAAGGCCTTTCAATTGAAATAGCGGCCAAAGAGGCGTCCATCAGCTTTGGTTTTGATCCTCAACGGGAGAAACCATTTGATTATTTTATTTTCACATATGCTTTAAGCAACATTTTGTCGCAAAATGGAAAAATAGGCATACATCTGCTTCAAAACGAAGATATAACAGATGATTTCAAAAAAGAAATTGTGGGCGAAGAGGCTAAATATAACTTAAACCCAGATAATCCAGAAGCCAAAGAAGAACATGTAAAGTGGGAAATAGGGTTAAGCAAAAAAAATAATAAGAAGTTTGTTTTTGATGGCTTCGGAGAGAGCCTATATTGGAATGACGACATCAAAGATAAACAGGGCGATGTCACGGAGAAGGGCTTTAAAACTCTAGCAGATTGGCATCTTACTGGCGACCGACCCACAGACACAATATTAGTGTTTTTCGCGATTCCCCAAAAATATATTGATGCTATTCCGAACGTCGAAGAGCAACACTTTGAGTTGGCCGAGCCGCCTTTTGATGAGGTTGTATTCGCGCCACATACAGAGCTTAAAGAAAATACAAAAGTTCTTGAAAAAATTATAAAAGAATACGTTGATGTTATAGAAGATGAAGGAAAAGCCGGCTTAGAAATTTATATTGAAGGTGAAACGAAGTTCTTTTCTGAGTGGGTGAAGGGGAAAGAAATTGTAGAGTATATTGAAGACGAGGCCTTACCAGACTTGTTGCGATTACATGATTTTGTTAAGGAAACATATGCTAAGGAACCTTACAATATAACGTTTGAAAAAGAAGATAAAATTGTATTTAAATTTAAAAGAGGTGAAAAAAACCCTTATAAACTTATAAAAGTCGTTCATCTTAGGGGACAGAGCACTACAGCGTTAACACAAAACGATATAACGAACATAACAGCGGAGTTTTTATTTCCTGTATATGGCGCAACTCTTATTAATCTTAATGGAATCATTAATAAGTATAATGCCGGCATGCGGGTGGGGTATAAAAAGTTTTTAACGGAACAAATGTTTCCAGATTATAAAGAGTTGTTTATTTATAAGTCGATACAAACGCCAATACAAGACAAAGGAAGAGAGGTTTGGAAAACATTTACAAATCAAGCAGAAGAATTCGCAGTTAGGGAATTCGCCGGCTCTATTAAAAGACAGAACTTCATGAAACAGGTGGAGAAGGGAAAGCCCTCCACGGACAAAAGCGTTGCAGGTAATGTTAGAGATTCTTTAAAAGTTGTTAGTTCAATTGATGATATCTATGATAAAATTTGTAGAAAATTTGGAATTACAGATATAGCTGCAGACTTAGTTAAGTGTTTGAAAGAAAAAGTGCCTGCGGCCGAGACCGCACTAAACATAAAAGACGCCACCAGACAGATTAGAAACAATCCCAAAAAATTGAGATTAATGGTAGAAAACGCGCTTCTGGCCGCCTTGGCTCCACCGGGCGAAGAGCCTAGATTAACCGACATTCTTATTAATGGAGATGTGGCAAAGCTCAAAAAAGAGAAAGCCGCGTGGTGTAAAGAGTTAATAAAGCAGTATCCGGGCAAAACATGTAAACAGGCTTCGGATGAATATCAAACTAAAATAAGCGATTCTAAAAAAGTTCTTAAAACATTCGTGGTCTGCATAGATTTTCCCGTTGAAGACGCAAACACTTTTTATGAAAAACCAATTAAGGAAATAATAAAAGAAGTTGGAGACTGGCTTGAAGATCCCAACGCTCAATATGATAAAAAGCAGGCGGTTAGGTGCGTTAGCCACATAGCTGCCACTGGTCTGGCTCTTGCCGGCGCCAGCGATTCTATTGATAAGTTCCGCAAGGCCGAATTCGTCAATAACAAATATATTAAATTAACAGGAAATGATGTTCCAATCGTCGGCCAAAAAAAGGGAGCTAGACACACTCACACGGGCACTCCAAGAGAATTTGAAACTGATATAAACAAAATAAAGGCCTTCTCCTCGGGCGACCCGTGGAAAGCCATTGAAAAAGAAATAATTGAATTAATTTTAAGGCTGGCGTTTGAGGGGATTAAGGCTTTATTAAACACTCTTCTTGAGGCCCTTTTCGATGCTGCGTGTAAGTCTGATGATGACGATAAGAAAAAGCCTGACGGCAACCCCGGGGATGTAAGCTTACCAGCAGGCCCTATTGATCCGAACGATCCAAAGTGGCAGCGCGCTTGTTTGCCACAAACACCAGAAGCCATGGCCACACTTTTAAAGTCGATTTCTGCAAGGCTGACTCCGAGAGAGCTTTGTCATTTAATGAACGGCGAATATTATAATGAGAATGTTGATGTCGCGACAGTTATACAAAAATTAATACGAAAGTTGGATAAAAGTGGCGGCTGGGGTATTGAAAAAGCTGGCATATACAGTAAGAGTTCTATAGCTAAATATTTTAAGAAGGTCGGCGAAACCTTCCCAGAAAAGTTCAGCAGAGTTTGTAACGAGGCTTTGAACGCCATTGAGGCCGCAGCGCACGCGGCCCGGGCAAACCGCGAGTTGTGCAAAGATTTAGGCGCTGAAGCAATCAAGGATCTTCAGGATAGGCTGAAAAAGCTTGGCTTAAGTAATGAAGATGTAGCCAAGATCATTAAAAATAGTAAAGTAAAAGATCTGAACGCGCTTGAAAAAGCCTTGGACTTCTTAGCAGAAGAGAACTTCCTTGACAGTATCTTAGACGAAATTGTTATTGAGCAGCCCGAAATAGTAAACTCTGCAGTAGAAAAATCTATTAATGGTGTTTTCGGCGGAATTGAAAAAGCTATCAATGCATATTTAAACGATCTTTATTTCAAGTCATATCTACCAACTTCGGATTTCAATTTGGCTGTGAATTATATCGTCAACAAAAAAGAGGCGGATCCTGTGATAAAGACAACGATCCCAAAAGACCAATTGGAAAAAATAGCAAAAGACAAGCTTATTTCCGACATTGAGGGCAACTATAGTGATCCGAACCCGCTTTTATCCCTATTTGCTGATGATAATTTTTATGAAAAATATCTAGACCTAGACATTTATGGCGAAGGCAACGCACCTTTGGAAAAATATCGTGAAATGTTTAAGGCTGCAATTGATTTTAAATTTTATTTTCGAACTGTTCCCACTAAAGCCAAATCTAAAGCGTTAATTTTATCAGAAAAGTATAATCGCACGACATTAGGGCAGGACGTTGAGGTGGCATTTGACGATTCGGGAAAATATTATCAAGTGTATATCTGGAACATTCCAATGTTTTTGGATTTTTCAGAGCCAAGCAAACCTTTTCCTGTGGATCGAGCACCCTATATCCACAAAGCCGCAGAGGTGCCTAACGTCTGGCACGCTCTCAGACCGGTTGTAGATCCTGACGATAAAAAACTAAATGACTATATTGATAAACGAATGAACAAAGGGGCTATAGAGTCATCTACGACTTCAGGCGGCCAGCCCGCCGAAGTTTTTGATGAGATGTTTTATGGTGCATTGAAAGTTGCCGTCGATCAAAACAAGGGGTCTAAGGCGAGTTTTAAGAAAGCTTTGACTTCGATTAGAAAAAATATAGGTGTGCAGTTGCTTGAAATGATGCCAGAGACAACTCCTAATAAAATGATTGCGGGGGCAATGAAAGATTTTTATTTAGAGGAATATAGCAGTCCGAAGCCGAAGCCAAAGAAAAAATTGCGAAAATATAAAGTTTTTCAAAAAGAAAATTCCTTGGTGCCAATCGAAAAAATAAAAAAGCAGGTTATAGAGATTTACGAGAAAAAATAGAAAATGAAGATAATAGATAAAACACAACAGTACGACGATGCAATCTTGTATGGCACAATGCTTGGCAAAATTATGTTTATAATTGCTGACAAGGTGTACACTAGCGTTTCTTTCCTCATCGATAAAAACTTGGGCGAAAAGCAGGACTTATTAACAGCTTATTTTATGGAGCTTGTAGAAAGAAGACTAAAACAAGAAGCGACACTTAGCGAATATTACGATGATGCGAAAAGACTGTATGAAAAATATCAAGAAGTTATAGACCCTAATAGCAAGAAAAATCCATCACTTATAACCGGCAAAGAGGCTCTTGGGGTGATGTGCTTGAATTCAATTAAAATAATTTTGGAACAACTCAACAAAGTAAGCACTAAAAGTACAAAAAACACACCTTGGCACGAAAAGTGGTTTTATGAAAATGAACTAACTATTACTACTTGGTGGACTTCTACAACTGGCCCGTTAAACGACAAGGGCTGGGCTAACTGGGTGTCGAAACATGAGAAACCTTTTAGGAACAAAAATTTATCTTTGCAGCCATATTTTGATCCGTCACCCGGCACTGGCGGCTCTTATGAGTGGCCAAAACAAGCCAAAACAATGGAAGGTGCTGCAAATTTTTGGAGTGTGGCCGCAGCATCCAAATTTACCCACCCGCCGGGCGCGAGCGATGCCGCCTACGGTTTAGGAGGAGATATAGATGTTCCCAAATTTCATAATAAACTTTTGTGGCAGAGATTTTTAAAAATAAAGCCAACTGATAAACCCAACTGGTCTGATCTGCAAATGATTGCCATGGACACTGCCAAAAGCGGAGAGCATGAACGATTTAATTTAAAGCCGGCGCTTTATTCAAGCAATCTTACCGGACATGTTAATATATACTATTGGGAGGCCGCGTGGAAAGATTTTATAACTAAAATTAATAATGCCTCTAAAACATCTAATACGGCGCCAGGCGGTAAGTTTGCAACTCATGCTGCTAAAAAAGTTTATGCTTCGCCACAAGATTTGTACGATTCTATAGAATACGGAGTAAGGGCGGTATATCTTTGTGATAAAGCTTTTTATAATGAGCATAAAGATTTTTTTAGCATTAAATTTGGTAAAAATGCCGGCACCACTGGTGATACGATGCGCAAAAAAAGCTATAAAGACGCTGCTTATAATATAGGTAATTATTTTTTAATACCGATAGCCGAAGTTACAAGACCGTATGATTTATCAAACATGACGATTCCTTATGATAAGAGTGCTCCTGATAAGAATACCAGTGGAAAAGCAGTTGAAAAATTTATAACTCGCAGCGGCCCGGGCTTGAGAGTAAAAACCCCCGCTCAAATTGACGCACTAAACGCACCCCTTAACACCCAAAAACTTTCTGAACTCAAAAGCCTTCAAAAAGAACTGCTTGAGACAAACGAAATGAGGGCGCTTACAGAATATATTTTCCCTTATCATCTATTACCACAAATGTCAGCTATTTACTGTATAGAGTCCTTGTCAAATGCTTTAATGTCTTTGACAGCCGGTGGAGGAGTGCCATCGGTGATTGTTAACGCTGGGCTCGATGCGTTGATTAATAAAATAAGATATTCTGGGGTATATATGAAAAATGAATGAAGGTCTATCAGTAAAACTTCCTTTGCAAAAAGATAAGAAATTCGGCTTTCTGCTGAATACAACTTATGAAGATATGGTTCTTCAGAACTTAAAGAATCTAATTTTGACATCACCCGGAGAACGAGTTTGGGATCCGGAGTTTGGTGTCGGTTTGAGGAGATATCTTTTTGAACTACAGAGCAGTACAATAAACAATGAGCTTATCGCACAGATAGAGGAGCAGGTAGAGACATATATGCCCTTTGTGGAAATACTCAACATTGAAGTACTTAGAAATGCAAGAATAGAAAATATGTTAAATGTTACACTTTCTTTTCTTATTAAGCCACTGCAAAAAGCCGCGGCTTTAGATATCTCATTTCTTATTTAAAAACTATTTAATGTCATGGCCGGTAAAAAAATAATCCCAATAAACTACACTAATCGCGAATTTGAGACAATCAAAGCCGATTTAGTTGAATATGCAAAACGTTATTATCCAAATACGTATAAAGATTTTAATGAGGCGTCCTTCGGCGCTTTGATGCTTGATACGGTTGCGTATATTGGCGATATGCTTTCTTTCTATCTAGATTATCAAGCAAATGAGTCTTTTTTGTCAACTGCGATAGACCCAGATAATGTGATCAAGTTGAGCAAGACTTTGGGGTTTAAATATAAGGGCACTCCAAGTTCAAGCGGAATTGCAACTTTTTATATTTTGATACCAGCCAAATCAACAGGACTTGGAGTAGATTCAAATTATTTGCCAATATTAAAGAAGGGCACACAGATTGCCAACGACGCCGGCGCAAGTTATATTCTTAATGAAAATATTGATTTTGCTAATCCAAACAATTTAGTTGTCGTTGCACAAAACGATGCAACAACTGGCTTACCCACTTCCTATGCAGTCAAGGCATCGGGTCAAATAATTTCTGGTATTTTAGAACAAGAGTCCTTTGTGCTTGGCGGCTACAGAAAGTTTAAAAGTTTACAGTTGGCGGCCTCTAACGTGGTGGAGGTATTATCTATCTCTGATACATCCGGTCATGAATATTTTGAAGTGGATGCATTAACACAAAATGTTATTTATAAAACGTTTGAAAATAAAAATGACGATAAATTTGACACCCCATACGTCCTTAAGGCTGTTCCGGTTCCGCGAAGATTTGTTCTTGAGCGTCACCGGAATGATGTATTTTTACAATTTGGATATGGATCAGATACCAATTTAACTTCAGAGGTTGTGGTGGATCCCGCAAACGTTATATTGAACACTTACGGCAAAGATTATATTACGGATACCACTTTTGATCCAACCAACTTAATTAAAACAGATAAGCTGGGCGTTGTACCAGCTAACACAACTTTGACGGTTACTTATCGGACAAACACTGCTGAGAATGTAAACGCTCCGGTCGGCTCCGTAGTCCTTGTAGAGAAGGCGGATTTTAGTTGGCCAGATGGTGCAACGAATTCTTCGACAATTCAGGCGGCCATTTCAAGCCTAGAGAGCACAAATGAAGAGCCTATTCTAGGAGATTTAACACTGCCAACAGTCGATGAGATAAAAATTAAGGCCATTGATACGTTTATGACACAAAATCGCGCAGTAACAAAACAAGATTATATGAACTTATGTTATTCTATGCCAACAAAATTAGGCTCTTTAAAGAGGGTGAATATTGTTCAAGATAAAGACTCATTTAAAAGAAATCTCAATTTATATGTAATGGCTGAGAACTCACTTGGATTTTTTATTACAGCAAACAACACGCTTAAAGACAATTTAAAAACTTGGCTTTTAAACTATAAGATGTTAAATGACACTGTTGATATCCTCGATGCCAAGATTGTTAATGTTGGAATAGATATTGAAATAATCACACTTTTGGGAAAAAACAAATATGATGTTTTGGAAGATGCGTTAAGTGCTCTGAAGGAAAAGTTTGATAAGAAATTTGAAATTGGTGAGAGTATATACATAAGCGATGTTTACACAACCGTCAACAAGGTTGACGGTGTACTAGACACGACTAACGTAAAGTTCACAGCAAAGACCGGAGTAAACTACTCCCAAGTTCCATTTGATATAGTTCAAAACACATCTGCAAATGGTAGATATGTGTCTGTGCCTGAAGATTATGTATTAGAAATAAAATTCCCAGAAGACGATATTAGAGGGGCTGTGAAATAATGGGCGTTAAACGTTATATAGCTACAAAAGATAATACAATAACGAATGCATTTAAATCAGATCTTTCTACAAGGGGAACTGGTTCAAACATGGGGGCTTCTGATATTTTGGAGGTCTTTTCCATCTATGCTCAAGCTAACACAAGTAGCATAGAAAAGTCGCGGGTGCTGCTTCAATTTCCAACAACTGAGCTTATAGCTGACAGACAGAGTGATGTAATCTTATCCGCCTCTGCAGATCCTAAATACTTTTTAAGGTTGTTTAATGCAGAGCACGGCAAAACTTTGCCAAAGCAGTTTGGGGTAACAGTAAAGGCCGTATCTAGATCTTGGGCCGAAGGCACGGGTCTAGACATGGATGAGTACAAAGATTTAGGTTCTTCAAACTGGATTAATGCAACCAGCGAGTCGTCGGGTATAACAACTTGGACGGCACCCGGCGGCGATTTCCACGCCAGCCCTTCATATACTTATTCTTTTGATAAAGGAACTGAAGATGTTGAGCTTGACATTACAACGCTGGTTAATCAGTGGTTGGATGGCACCAAAACCAATGATGGCTTGGGCGTCTTTCTATCTACGACATATGAGGACTCAACTGAGCGCTCATATTATACAAAAAAGTTTTTTGGTAGGGGGAGTGAGTTTTTCTTTAAGCGCCCTTGTATTGAGGCTCGTTGGAAAGACGCAAAGCTAGATGATCGCGGCGTGTTCTTTGCAAGTAGCTCATTAGCTCCGAAGACTGATAATCTGAACACTTTATATTTTTACAATTATATTCGCGGCCAACTGAAGAACATTGAACAAGTTGGCAAAGGAAACATATACGTTCACTTATATTCTGGTTCTGACACTAACAACGCACCTGTTGCCGGCGGTGTACCACTTACTTTAGACCTACCTGATGATCACCCATCTACTCCACGCGTAGCAGATACACCAGCTACCGGAGGGTGGTTTACAACGGGAATATATACCGCATCTCTTGGTTTAAGAACTTCTCTTGTAAAGGCCTTTGACGTGTGGCACGTCGGGACAACCCAGTATAAGAGTGGTACAATCGAGATTAAAACATTTAATACTAACTGGGAAGTTAATCCCACCGATCGATATATAACTTCAATAACAAATTTGAAAGATTCGTATAACACTAAAGAAACGGCTAAGTTGAGATTGTATATTCGTTCGCAAGATTGGAATCCCAATATTTATACAAAGGCGTCAACTAAGGTTCAGGCAGATCTTTTAGAACAAACTTATTATAGCATTTATAGAGAGTCCGATGATTATACGATAATTTCATATGGCACCTCAAGTGCCACAGAACACACAAGATTATCTTATGATATATCTGGAAATTATTTTGATTTGGACATGTCTTTATTTGAACCGGGTTATGCTTATGGAATTAAATTTTTAATGAAAGTCAACGGCAACTGGAGAGAAACTCCAGAAACATTCAGGTTTAGAGTAGATAATGAGTCTTAAGAAACTATTTGATGCAGAGAGAAGTAAAAAAACTACCAACTTAACTTCGGTAGTTCATCAAAGCTTATCTGGCATCAATTCAAGTTCTTTAGATGTTGAGTCCGGAGATTTAGTCAGAGAGTCTAATAAAGAAACCCGCAGGTTTGTTCCAGAGGTGGATTATTCTGATCCAGCTAACTTTGCACGCTTTGGCCTGAGCGCTCAATATTATAATGAGTCAATAACAAGAGTCAAAGATTATTATCCATATGATGGCTCATTGGCAGAAAAACAAAAATGGCGCAACGAGTCAACGTACTTGGATCTTTATCTTTTTGATAATGAGTACCCTAGGACAAATGGATACGTTTCATTTGGTGACACTTGGACTGGCACTAGTACAATAACTGGCGGTTGGGGCAAGCCAACTACACTTGAGTATATTCAGTTCAAAAGCGGCCCGCACAAAGACCCCAACAACAAAGACACGATAGCGGAGACATTCCCAGATCCCGGCAATGTCGTCGGCGGCAAAGTAAGTATATATGATGAAAATATAGACGACCTAGGCAAGAGCAGAGAGGGGAATTTACAATTTGCGTGGACGGACGGAGCTTGTGTCGAGTTCTGGATGAAAAAGAGCGCATGGCTAAACGTTTCAACAGATACCGTAAATGAGTGCATATTTCAGCTATCCGGGTCAGATGACACTGAGAACGTCGGCCACGAATTGGCTGTATTTTTAAGCGGATCGGGCAACAGCACAAAGATTTTCACTCACTATGGAACATATAGTGGCAAAGCGTTTACCAAATCTGCGCTTAGCGCGTCATTAGACACCGGCTTAACAACGATTGCAGACGGCAACTGGCATCATTATGCTATTAATATTAAGCCAGTGTCAGCCGCCACAACCCTTGAGTTGTATGTTGATGGTGTCCATACTAGCGAGCTTGCAGCGTTAGCCACACCGACCGTTACAACCGTTGTTAGCGGCGCTCTAGTGGGTACTATCGGCGCCTGTGGCGCCCAGATTGATACCAGCTTCAGAACATTAGGCTATGGCAAGTTGAAAGCCAGCTTAGACGAGTTCAGATTTTGGAGAAAAGCTAGAACAGCAAAAGAGATCGGCCGCTTTTGGAAGGGTCAAGTTGGTGGTGGTACAAACACCGACATAGCAAATATTGATTTGGGAGTCTACTATAAGTTTAACGAAGGTGTTGTGGGCTCTTCTTCTGTCGATAGCAAAGTAATAGACTACTCAGGTAGAATATCTAACGGCACGTGGGTTGGGTATACATCAGGTGCCAGAAGCACTGATTCGGCGATTGTGGAATCTGGTGTTTCTAGTTTCGAGTTTAAAGATCCCATTTTGTACAGCGCACACCCGGATTTCATAACTTTTGAAAACAGGCTGGCTCAAAGTGCCAGTTATCACGACAGGAACAACCCATCTGCCATTTATAACACTTTGCCGGCTTGGATAACAGAAGAAGATTATGAGAATGGCAGTGTTTTGCGCAACTTAACACAAATAATGGCAAGCTACTTGGATGATCTTTATCTTCAGATACAAGAACTTCCAAAGCTTAGACACAAGACTTATGCAGAAGATTTTAGAAAGCCTCATGTTTTTTATGCGCAATTGTTAGAAAACACCGGCTTCCCCGCACCAAAGATTTTTTCGAACATATCAAGCTTCACAAAATATCTAAACCGCTCAGAAAAGAAACTATTTGAAAAAGACGTAGATGAAATAAAAAATACGATTTACCAAAACATATATAATAACTTAGTTTATATTTTAAAGAGTAAGGGTACCGAAGCTGCTTTTAGAAACCTGATTAGGTGTTTTGGCGTCGGTGACGAGCATTTTAAACTTAATATATATTCAAACAACACAGAATATATTCTTAAAGATGGTTATAGACCAGCAGTTGTAAGAAAAAATTATATCAATTTTAACGACACAGATGAGTTTGAAGCAAACGTTTATCAGCATTCAGATTCGACCAACTCCGACTCGACGGGATTTATCTACGGCACACTTGATCAGAAAAATGCTGCCTCAAACGCGGTCGAGGGCTCGATTGCAAACACTTATGAGTGTGAGGTCATATTTCCTAAGCGCGCAAAACCCGGAAGTGTTAACTTTGTAAACTATCCTTATTTAACATCTTCGCTGTTTGGCGTGCACCAACACAATACGGCTAGCAATGCTGATGATACTGGATTTCCAGCGCCAGACTATGCAAACTTTCAAGTGCACGCTGTGCGGAATAAAAAATATTCAGATGATGCATATTTTGTTTTAACTTCTTCTGGCGATTTCAGTTTTAAGGAAATCGCTTCGCCGGTATTTAAAAACGTTTATGATAATCAAAAGTGGAATTTTGCCGTTCGTGTTAAGCCGAGAAAATTTGATCTTGCAGACTTTACTAGTGGAAGTTTCACGGTTGGCGTAACCGGCTCAAATGTTGAGTTTTATGGCATAAGCACAGTGGGAAGTTATGTTAATGGTGAGTTTTCACTTTCAGCATCCATACCGACTTATCTTCAGGGCGTTTCTTTGGTGTCGCACCCGCGCAGAGTTTATGTTGGCGCTCACCGCCAACACATGACAGCTTCGACAGTATATCAAAGGACGGATACGAAGATTTCATCGATGAGAGTTTGGGCAGATTATTTGGACAACAACACCATTAAAGCTCATGCCCTCGATCCGGAAAACTATGGTACTGCGCAGCCTTATAAGAGTGCTTATGTGGGTCAATCACAAATAAGTGATGTTTTTGTGCCAAAGTCTGAAGCTTTAATGTTGAATTGGGATTTTGCTCAAGTTAGTGGTTCGGACGCATCCGGCAGGTTCTCTGTTGTTGATGCATCTTCCGGCTCTGTGACTGATTTAAATACCCGCGCCCGTTATGGAAAAATGGGGGACGTAATTAAAAAGTTCCACACTGGCCGCGGCGACTTTTTTAAAGCTAGCGAAACGCGCGTATTTGAGAAAGAATATGTTCAGTCTGCCAAGAAACAATTGCCGGAAAACTTACACACAGACGACACAGTTCAAATTTTACGAGAAGACGATTTACAATTTACAAAAGAGTCCGCACCGATTTCCACATTTATAAATGTAGAAAGAAGCATGTATCAAAACATCTCACAAGAGATGGTAAACGTCATGTCTTCAATTGTTGATTACGCCAATCTTGTTGGCGAACCGGCCGACAAATACAGACAAGAATATAAAAGCTTAGCAAAACTAAGAGGTCTCTTTTTTGAGAGAATCGACAACATACCAGATTTAGATAAATATTTGGAATATTTCCAGTGGTTAGATCTTTCCCTTAATAGGATTATTGAACAACTATTTCCAGCATCTGCGAACGTTTCAGACGGCGTAAGGAATATGGTCGAAAGCCACATTTTTGAAAGAAGTAAATACCGCCATCAGTTTCCAACGCTTGAGATGAAACAAGACGATCCCTCTGGTTCTCTGGAGAGTGTCAATAAACTTCTTTATAATTGGAAATATGGGCATGCCCCGCTAACAGCCGGCGGCACCAGAGAGCAGCTAGAACAACCAGAGAAGCAAGCAGAAAATTGTTTGTGGTGGAACAAACGCTCCATGGAAGACGGCCTTCCACACTCTGGAGACAAAGATGTAGACGAAAACTACCGCCAAGTGATGTTTAAAGCTGAAATCGATGCGCTTAAGCGGTCATGGACCAGCCCGTATAAATACACGTTAGATTTTCAAGACGAATACAGAGGCGGCATTCAGACCAAAAATAGTAAATATAACTTACACAAAGCAACACGCGGGACCATAGACATTTCCGATCCAAACCCCAGTGTTACGCAGATCGGAATTAACTGTGATGATGACGCCGCACTTAAACTTAAATACGACGGTCAGGAAAAGATTAAGGTAGTTATAGATGGCAATACATACAAACCGGCCGGCTTGCCAGTTCGCTATTATTCAACTTCAGATGCGATAGGAGACAAATATACAACCCATCAACACCTAGATGTATACGAACCCGACTATGAAGTTCCAATGCAAGGGCCGTTCACAGAAAAGTATGTCGGCGGATCCGCCCACAGAAAGGTGCCTGCCACGACGGCCAAAGCCGGCACTGCCGGCAACACCACAAGGCCGGAAGCTTGGCTATTTGACGGCCCAGAGGAAAAAATTGATAACCCCTTTAATGTCAATACGGATCATGCCCGGGCCGATTTTTATGGCGGCGGCGAATTCGGTGGTAGTATGTTGGCCAAGCGCCCGGTCAACATACGAAATGTTGTGTATACTACAGGCACAGTTGGCTTGCCGACTGTAATAGGAAACTATCAGAAAAATTACGAAGTAGTACAGACTAGTGATCGCATGACAAACAATTTCTACTTTCGTTCTAGCGATGGGAATGTTGCAACTTTATATATTAACTCAGCCTATTTGTCGGGCGCCGCCCTCGGCCGCGCTGCTCCAGCCGATCGAACAAAAAATAAAACAGTGTTTGTTGAAAGATTCAGTGCCCCGGGCGGTATTGATACCATGGGCCAAGAATCTTTAGACTTTGTTTCTGTACAATACTCGCCTTATAATGCTTTGCCATATAGAAACTTAATTGTAAGGCGGCCACTCAGAGATGATTTGTCAAAACCAATGGCTTGGGGCGGCTATCAATCTGGATCCGCGGCTGTAGCTTCTTTCCACAAGGTGAACCACAACCCATTAACAGTGCTTAAACATCGCGGCGCCGATGAGAGTGCAGGATATGTAACGGCTAGCCTTGAAGACAACTGGTTCGTTCAGCACATGATTCCTAGGAGTGATATTCAATATTCTTGGATTGCAGATTCATATAAATCTACAGATGTATATGGTTATGCGACGGGTAGTAAGGATATTACGTTTATAAGTGCGAGTGACTGGGGGACGTTCGATGATGGCGGCGGCAACGCCAATGTTTGGGGTCTTGACCAAGGCGCCGTTGACGCAACAGCCGGATATACCGATTTTAGGCCAACACCCTTTAATTATTTGAGATTAGATATTAATGATATTATCACCTCTTCGGTAAATACTCTTGGTTGGCCTTTGGACACTAATATGGAAAAGTATTTGAATGAAGGGGGCCAAACTGCGTATCCGCTGCACGAAGATGATTTGTGGAATCCCGGGGATGGGCATATGTTGATGGCCATTCTTCTTAATAGAAACGGCCCGTATGGATACCCCTCTTGGAAACAAGTAAGAACAGGTGAGCACCCAGTTGCCAGATACCACAG
>Ga0098044_1000797_pt1 | contig 16427 bp, 18 predicted proteins | sample 10_taG_FD_75053 | JGI IMG/M metagenome (GOLD analysis project Ga0098044, IMG submission 75053) | Marine viral communities from the Subarctic Pacific Ocean - 10_ETSP_OMZ_AT15264 metaG | ecosystem: Environmental > Aquatic > Marine > Oceanic | place: Pacific Ocean | collected 2015-01-16 | reverse complement strand
TGTGCTAAAAGTTATTCCTTCTGCTACTTGTTTTTTACTATTATCTGAATTTGTTATAAATCCCATTCAAACTTCTCCTATGCTATTACAAATTCTGCAGTACCTGTAATTTCACCTAATGCTTGCCAATTACTACCATCCCATATTAACATAATAGTTCTTGCAGCTGAATTTGATGTTAATGTTGAACCACCAGCAAAATTATCTGGCGTAATTACTAAATCTGCACTATTACCTTGGGGTGCAGTTGTTAAGTATTGAGGAGTATTATTACTCCCACCTGCACCTGATTTAGTTCCATTGACCGAATTTGCAGACATATCATAGATAGTATTACCTGAACCTGCTTCAGTACCATCGCCCATTCTCCACCAACCAATCAAATCGCCCTCATTATCATAGTCACCAGAGGCTTCAGTCAAATCTATTGGACTTCCTGAATTGTATATGGCTGAAACAGCATCTGCATCTAAGGCTACATCCCACATCCCGAGTTCATCGATTTGACCATTAAAAAAGTTATGAGCACTATTAAATTTTCTCCCTATTTTTGCTGTATCAGGAGATGCAACACTAATCTCACCAACACTTGAGACAGTTGCTTTTAAATCTCCATTCTGATACATATATGCTTCATCAGCAGAACCATCCTGCACAATGGCAAAATGATACCAATTTTCAGTATCACATACATCACCAAATTCAGCCTTCAAAGCACTACCACCTGTATCCCTTAAAAAATAAAAAGGTTTATTATCTGTAGTCCCTCCATCAAGACCGAAACCGAATGCAGTATTCCCTGAACTTGTTAGATATCCTACATTAAAGACTCTTGTTTCTGATGTATTCCCTCCGTTCAAAATCCAAACAGACAGAGTTTTTGTTGCTGACTCAGTCCATGTTTTAAAAGTATCACCAAGGTCTATAGAATCATCAAGCCCATCAAAGTCGAGGGAATAGTTATTAGTGAGGGTACTGGTGGTATTCCTGGTTTTATGTACTATAAATTTACAGTGTCCTATTGAAGTACCATCTCCTAAAGATACATGAGTTGAATTAGTAGCAGTAGTTACAAATGAAACAGCTGTAGTTATTGATAAAGCTGTTGGAGATCCTGAACCATCACCAGCAGCGACTGTTTCAGTACTACATACCATCGGATCCAACGGCCACATCTGAGCTGATTTTTGTTTTGTATTAAAAGTTATTCCTTCTGCTACTTGTTTTTTACTATTATCTGGATTTGTTATAAATCCCATTCAAACTTCTCCTATTTCCATGTATTTCGTTTAATCCAAATATCACGATAAACATCTGATATTACATCTCTAATTAATTTTCTTATTATTTCTATATCACTTTTATCAAGTGCCTCCTTTACAACAGAATAACCGAATACATCAGGTTTCCTATGAGCCTTTGTAAACCCAGCCTTCTTCTTCTTTTTACCATTTGTTTTCTTAAAAGCTTTTGGAGTTGAATAACCATCAATATTACCTGTTACAGTTATTTCTCCTAATTCATCATCTTCTACAGTATTTAAATACTCTTCAATGAATTGTTTTATTAATTCTCTTAATTTACTTTCGTTCATTATTCTTCAAAGCTTTTAATAATTCATAATATCTCATTAACTGAACAACAGAACTATCCTTAACAACTAACGAATTACCAACATTGCAAAACTTTTCAATTGAAGTAATTGCTTCAGTTAATTTTATTTTTACTACCTTGTCTGTAAGATTCTTTTTGTTATTCTTTAATTCCCTTTTAATTCTTGGAATTTCTTTCTCAATATATTCCTTTAATGAATTTGTGTTAGAAACATTATTAATGTACGCCTTTAATAAATCTTTCTGTGGTTTATTCAATTTATAATATTTACTGTTAAACTTTTCAAGTAATGTTCTATATGCAATTATTCTTAAATCTCCATCATCTGGTAGAACATTTTGAACTTCAGATAAATTAACTGATCTATCTTTTGATGTAATATGCTCAACAATATTAAAATGTGATTCTGTTTTATCTTCAGGTGATAATATATTAGAATATTCAAAAAGTTTATATATAGAAGCATGAATTTTATAATTATCTACCTTTGAAGATATAAACTTCCGTAAATCATAATATTCATTTATAATTTTTATTAAATTATATTTTTCCCTCCGCAAAGTTGAATTAACCAACTTCTGTCTTTCATTAATTACTTCATTAATAAAATAATCAGCCTTCCTATCACTATCAAATTTCTTGTTGATAATAATATTATATAATGCCAATTCTTTTCCCAATTCTGTATTTTCATTGAATTTTTTCTTTACTATAAAGACCGCTTTACTATCATCTACCTTATTCAAGACATCTGATGTAATCTGTCGTAATAAAAATTCAAATAACAAGCCAGTATTACGTAACTTATTGTGTTTCGCTTTAAGCATAATTACATCCCCATTTTATTTAGATACCATCAATGTATAGTTTTTCATATATAAATATAAAGTTTTTTCTATTTATCATATATTTATTCATCAATAATCATATCTTCACTCAAAATACTTTGATTTTTTGTGACTTTTCCAAACTTTTGTTTTAATTGATCAAGTAACCCCTCTGATTTTACAATCGTTGCACCCTTTCCAGGATGTAAAGGACTTCCATGTTTAAAATCTCTCTTCCCATATCTCTCTCTTTCATACTTTGTGGCATCTTTTATATCATCAACCCCATACTCATTTCCATACTCTTTTTCACCAGTTCCACTTCTTCTGTCACCACCCCAATCACCCTTTCGAGCCATTTCTAAATCATCTTCATCACCAGATACTTCACCAGATTCTGCTGGGTCATTACCCTCTGTTTCAATCTGTTCAAATCTAAATACTTGTTTTCTATCTTCAACAACACCATCAAATACTGTTTCTTTTTCTTGTTGATTAAATTCAAAAATATTATCATAAATCCATTCACGAGATAAAAGTTTATTTTCAATTAAACTATTTGCAATATCAACCTGCTGTGTCAATAATTCAAGTTTCTCCTGTTCATGTATCATAGATGGATTTTGTAATTCTAAATCAAAATTAATGAGTTCAGCATCCTCAAATCCCTGTGAATATAAATGAATAATAGCAATCTTTGATAATTCAGCAACAACAATCTTCTGTACCCTTTCAATTGTTCTTGCGAATCTAACATCTTCAGCAGCGAGAGTAGCTTTCGAGTTGTGAATTATCACACCAGCACTTGTTGCAAAATTATGATATTTTGTAATTGTCAAATCACAAGTATCTCTTGTTTCTGTTAAAAATTCAACCGAAACTACTTGGTGATTTAAGTATTGTTCTTCACATTTTCTATAATTTTGCATAAAAGCTTTATTTTTTAATGCTAATGGCATATTATTAAATATAAAATCAACTTTATCTATACTATTATATTCAAATATTCTATTTAATGTATTTCTATCTATATTACCTAACTTACTTTCTAACTCTTTGAATGAATTACATTTATTAGCAATATTTACTAGTTCATCATATTCAACTATAAATTTAGTATTATATCGTTTATCACCCGTATAATATTTAGTTGAACATTCACTTGAACAACATTTTTGAAAATTTCTATGTGGTTCTGTATAAAATTCTTTATCACATTTTACACAATTTTTTATTTCACCTGATAGTTTACCTCTGTTCCATGGTCCATTTTTTTCTAACCATTTAACAAGTTTATCCGCTGACTTTAATCCACCTTTTCTACCAGCAATTTCAAAATGATTATTTTTCTTTTGTTCTTTAACTCGTTTAGCTATATTTTCTGGTGAATTTATTGTCTTTTCTGTTAATTTACTGTGATATTGTCGATGTTCCATATAATCCATAGAACAATCAAAATTATCTGGATTGTTGTTTTTCTTATTGAAGTCTAGATGGTGTACAACTTTTCCACTACCGGCTTCTACCATATCACAATGTTCAGCAACTAATCTATGAACTTCTTGATATTTACCACTTACTGGATGATATACCGTTGTATATCCTTGTTTATTCTTTTGTTTTGTTTCATCTAAATATAATGGCATCAAAGATTGATTTTCTTGTAAATCTTGAGCTTCAATCCATTCACCATCTCTTGTTAAAAATCTATGGTCTAGTGTACAATCAATATATTTATCATTATCTAAATTAACTCTAACCAATTCAGCGTCTTTTTTTGTATATCCGGCCCACTCTATTTCACCAGGAACAATCATATTAGTTTCAGTATCTATTGAATATGTATAGTGTTTAATTCCATTTTCATAATCTTCAATAATTTCTTTAACAGTTTTTATTTCACCATTTAACAATGGAATTTCAGTTTCAGGGACTACACACCCAATACCCTCTTCATACCCCAAGAAAGCCTTTGGTATTTTAAGAGCTGCCATCATTTTATTCTTCAAATATTCAATATCATCGATAGCACCTTCATTTGATAATCCTTGAAGTGTATCAATTTCAGTTCCACTATCTGAACCGCGAACAGGTAAATAATAATCTTCTGTTGTACTCTCAATATTATATCGTAAATTATAATCACCAGTATTTTGGTCAATAACTGGAATCTTTTTCATCTTATTAATAATTTTATTCATAAAATTTTCAACTTCATTTGGTGGAATATTTCCAATATCAATTTTGAATATTCTTTTCTCTGGAGCTCTCATAATTCTATGAATTAACATAGCATCTTCCATAAGAACAAGTTGTTTAAATACCCTACGAGCACCTTCTAACATTGACTTACCATATGGAAGATAATTTGAATCTGAAACTAATCTAAAATGAGCTACTTCATAATTTTCCTTTAAATTCTTTTTACCTTCCTCATCAACCTCAAATTGAACAAGTTTCGGTTGTGATGGATCATGATTTTCAAGTCTGAAAACCATATATGCTGATAATGGTTTTACATTTACAATACCATATTTATCAACAATATCTAACTCTAAAAAGAAATCACCATATTTTGTTAAATTCCTTAACCAAGACCATAAATTAAATTCAATATTAATTATATCATAAAATAAATTATGTAAAATATCATGCACTTTAGAATTATCTGTTTTAATCTTTAATATTTGACCTTGAATATTGTCAATAGTAGATTCATCTGAATATATGTCAAGTGCAGATGATATGATTGGATCGGCATCCATTAATTCATAATCTCTAAATAACTCGTTTCTTGCAACTTCATACGCGTGTCGTTGATTTTGTTTTCCAGCCCAACCCATCTGAGTATGAGTTCCCTGTATAAGTCGTGTGTATCTATCAATAAAATTATTAACTAAAGTAGTTGATTGATCAAAATTAACATCCTTAACTTTAAGTTGTCCACTGTCAGTTTTCCTAACAATTATATTTGATTGAAATAGTTTACCTAATCTTGTCAATATGTTTTCATTTTGTGCCATTATTTACCTCTTATTTTATTAGCCATGTTAAATCTTCTACATCATTACCAACATTCATTTCATATGGATTTTTCTTTGGTTTTCCAGATGAACCGAATTGAAAACCCTCACTAAAATCAGTGTTGCCATTTATATTTAACATAGAATCCATTAATGCTCGTTGATGGTTATCTTTATCTGTTTTTAATCTTAATGCAGTATCTCTTATCCACATAGAAATTGCATAAGACATCACTAAATCATCATTATATCCACTTAACGCTTCAGCTTTTAAACCATTATAATTAAATACAAATAACTCCTCTACTAGTCGTGCAGAATGAAGTATCGTCATCTTCTCTCTTGTATATTCTTCCATCTTTGCGATGATAAGTGGTTTTGTCTTTACTGTTGTTGAAAAACCTGGAACCATATTTTTATCCTGTGTTCTATATTTATTGGATACCATCTGATGCTCTAAATCAACAACTTGTAAATCTTTGGACATATAAAATAAATTTTTATATCCTCTGTCTATAATAGTTTGTATTGTTGCCCAACCAATATTATTGTTCTCAACTACAAGTAAAGCATCATTATATTTTGTCGATAATTCAATTAAAAAATTACCATAATCTGTAGTTCCTAATTGTCCCTTATATTCAGCAACTTGTTTCATATCATCAACTTCAAATACCTGTGTAGCTGAAAAATCCGTTCCATCTCCACGAGCAACATCAGCAACTACCATATACTCCTTTGTATAATCTGGATATTCCCATATCCATAAATTTCTGTCTATTCCAGCCTTCTCAATTGGATCTTTAACATGAGTGTCTTTAAACCATTGTAAAATTAAAGGATCAACTACTGAATTACCAGAAGTAAGAAAATCAGCATCACATTCTTGTGCAGCTTGTGAAGGACCTAAAATATTATCTTGTTCATCTCTCCAAATCTGATTCCTTTCTGGATGAACTGACCAATGAAGTTTAATCGGATTAAAATTATTTAAACCATCAATCGCATCTACCCAAGATCTATGAAACCAATTACCAACACCATTTGGTGTGGATAACGCTATACAATCACCACCAGTTGCCAATGTTTGTTGTGCAGCTGTCCATATTTCATCAATGTATTGAATAAAACCAACCTCATCAAGAATTAAAAGTGATAGTGCTTCTGAACGACCTGCTTCTGCTGTTGCAGCTACCGCCTTTATTTGTGAACCATTATCAAATCTAAATGAAAGTTTATTATCTTCATCTACTCCAGTCTTTAACCATTGTGGAAGATTATGATACATCACACGAACTTTCGTTACAAGATTTTTAGCAACATCTTTATCTTTAGCAACAACAAGAACATTCTTATCTGAATTAAATAACATCATCCATAATGAATATCCGGCTGTAAGTGTTGATATACCTAATTGTCGAGATTTTAATATAATATTATACGAATGGTCACTAAATTCACCCAACATCCTTTCCTGATAATCATACAAATCGAATTTAATCTTACCCCTCATTGGATGTTGAATTGTACAATACTTTCTCATAAAAAGTACAGGATCTTGTGCACATTTTATGTATTCTCTCTGTATTGCTTGTTTAATATTATTACTTGTATTTGACATTCTATTTTAAATTTCCTGCTAAATTAACTGATACTGATGTAAATAATATACCAAGTCCAAACCAAATATATTTATTATCATACCATTTAGGTTCTACTATTTCAATTATTTCATCTTTCAATTTAAGTTGATATCTATATTGACTCATTATTAAACTATCATTTTGAATTATTTGAATATAATCACCAATTTGACTTTCTAAATTATTAATCATTTTTGTATTCAAACTATCTGCTTGTTCAAGTTCTTGTATTGAATTATACAATGTTTGAACTTCTTCCTCTGTGAACACAAATGTTTCTTGAGGAATAAAAATCGAAAAGATTAATAATATCGATATTAACTTCTTAATTATCATTTAATGACCTTCAATTTTTCCTAAATCACTTGTTCTTATAAGTTTTTCTGAATTTCCTGTAGCGTTCACTCCACTCCAAGTAGAACCGCCTCGGTTATGTGTTGGTCCATTATAAGATTTACTAGGATTAGTAGCAAATACCCAACCACCTCTCCGTGTGTTATTTGTTTGACGATTTGGTAAGGCTGACATATTACGAGTCCTTACAGGTGGTGTTACTCTAGAACTTCTATTTCTTACAGGTGTTACTCTAGAACGTCTATTTCCTAAAGGTGTTACTCTAGAACTTCTATTTCTTACAGGTGTTACTCTAGAACTTCTATTTCTTACAGGTGTTGCTCTAGAACTAACTGGTGTCACTTTACGTCTATTCCTTACAGGTGCCGCCGCTCTACGTCCAGTCCTCGATGTTGTTCTTCTATTTCTATTATTTCTTCCATATGGCATTTTTATATTCTCCTATTTAGGCTATTTCTTATTTTTTGCATATTTCTTCAAGAAATCTGCTGCATCTGTAGAACCTTTCTTTTTAACCTTGATATTATCTTTTTGTTTTTTAATTTCTTCAAGAGCTTTCTTTTTAATTTCAAGTGTCTTCTTGACTGCTTTATTTTCTTCTACTTTACCTTTAACAACAGATTTTGAAGATTCTATTTTCTTTTCAATCTTTTCAACTTTTTTGTTTTTAGATTTTGGAATAAACATAGCAATAGCTCCACCAATTAAAGCAAATAAACCTAATATCCATTTAAGAAACTTCATTATTACTCAACCTTTTTAGCTACATGCTCACCAACATTACCAGCACAATAAATTCCAAGTACCCATTTAATAAAGTCAGCCCAACCAGTAAAATCAGCTTTTCCCAAAGCCACAAAAATACTTGCTGCTATAAAACATAATCCAGCTGCTACTAATTTTCTACTTTTTAATTCCATTATTTTTCTCCCTATGTGTTTTTCTTTATAGTCATTGATACATTTTCATTAGACATCGCGCCCGCAACTTTTATATCAAATGGATTTTCTAACTCTTCAAGTTCTTTAAGAAAGTCAGCATTGTCTTTCTCAAAACGTTCAATCCAATCTTCTTTAAACTTATCCGTCTTCGCTTTTAACCATTCATCATACTTCCCAGTACCACGAAGTTCCGCTTCAAAATTTATTTGACAATAATAACATCTACCATTCCAAAAATAAACATCTTTATCCCACTTCTTTATGATAAACTTCCCACAATCAGAACATTCTTCAGCAATACCAGAATTAGCTAATTTAGTTATCCTAACTCTATATCCCTTTTTCTGTTCCCAAGTCTTATCATCACTATCTGTCCAAATATCACCTACCTCATGTTTATCGTCACTAGGAGTATATCCAGTTTGTACTTTCCTTTGATACTTCCCATCCAACATATCTTGAACATGCTGTAAATTTTTTGAATATTTTGCCATTTCTACCTCTTATATATATATAATTATTAAATAATATTACTTTTCACTAAAAATTCATCAATCCAGTTAGCTGATTGATTGGAGCAAATGCTCCAGTAAACTTATAAGTATTTCCTTTATATTTAAACACTATCCCCTCACTTGGAACTATAGCATTTAATCCACCTATTGCATCTAACTTATCTAATTGTAATTTTAATGTATTAAGTTTTTTCAAATCTTTTCCACTACGAACATCTGATATTGATTTTTCAATTCTTTTCTTTATCCCTTGAACTGCTTTATCTGGATTTGCTGCAATAAATCCACTCATATTTTTCATAATTTCAGCACCAACTTCAAAGAATAATACTTCAAATGGTTTCATATTTTCTTTAACCATCTTTTTATGGTCTTTCTTATCTGTCGATAAAAACCAATTTAAAAACTGTTCATTATCAATGTCTTTTTTAATTGATGATATTTTATACGATTTATCAAAAAATGCCCATCGTTTAGTTAATCCCTTTAATACTTTATCTGATATATTATATTTCATCTGTTTAGCTGCATTATAAATGTATTCTTGCCAATATGATTGATGATATAAAGATAATGTATCTGAATCTTTTAATCCATATTGATTTCTTAATTTATCTAACTTTGATGAATATTTCTTTTTCATCTTACCAAAATCTTGATGTTTTGAAACTGTTAAAAAATTAGGTTTTCCAATAGTATATTTCTTTTGTATATGTTGATTAGTTTGTTTAATCATTCCAGCTAATACTCTACCACTACCTTTTACTTCACCTATTACATTTCCCTTTTCATCATATTTCAATGTTCCATGAAAAACAATCTCAGCTACATCATAATCAATAACATTCGCAGATGCTGGCCACATCACTTCAAGATTCATCCAATGCTGACCTTCATTGAATATTTTATCTTTCTGTTTTTGTGATAATCCTTTAATCGCTTTTTGTAAATCAGTTACTGCAAAACCAAATGCATCTGCTATATCACCCCTACCTTCAAATTTTGATTTAATACCACTTACAGATAATGCTGTTTTACCAAAATCTTTAATATGACCTTTATTTCTCGCCACAATAAGTTTGTTATTCTTCCAAGAAATCATAAGATTCTGTCCATCAAGTTTTTCTGTAACATTATCTTCACGATTAAGGTGTCCACCTAAACCCAATTCAATAATTTTCTTTAAATCACCAAATGTTAAATCTTTATCATCGAATGGGTGAGCCATATGGCCGTATGCACCACCGCATTGTAATAAAATTCTGGTATCTAATGGATTATCTGAACATTCTATATCTGTTAATACTTCACCCCACCAATCTTTTGAAAATGTTGATTCTTCTACTTTAACATCTTTAATATCTTTTGCTTGTTCTTTCTCATCACTCTTTTGTTGTTTAAGTGTTTGTGTTGTATCTTTTGAAATTTGTTTCTTCATTTCCTTTTCATCTTTTTTGAATTTTATTAACTTAAAACCAACTTCTTGAGCTATTTTTTTCATATTTTTAACCCATTTGTTGTAACCTTTTACACCAATTAAATTGTCTTGGTTATTCGGTGTTTTTCCTGTTCCTATTCCAGCTGGTAAATAAGTTACTGAACTTACTCTATCATTATCAAATTCTTTTTTGTTTGGTGGTATATTAGTAATATCAATATCTAATATATAATCAATTACTTCCCAACCAAGTTGTTCTGCTTGTTCTTTATTTCTTCCAACATATCCACCCAGACCTTTCATAAGAGCATTTGGACCAGAATCAACTGCTTGTAATCCACTTAAAGCTACTGTTGAAGCTTCTTCTATAATTTCATTTATATCAATTGTTGATAGAAATTCTTTAACAACTTCTTCATCAAATATATTTGATTTCTTCGGTATTCTCATTCTCATTGCTGATTTTCCATTGATAAGTAAATCACCTTTTTCATTCCATTCAATTGTTTTAATTACAACTTTTTTGTTTTTAAATTTACCCATCATAACTGTATCACCTATTTCTATTGGCAAATCAACACCTTCAAATATCTTATCTGATTTCCAAAACGATGATGGGTCTTGTTCTAAATCTAAAACTTGTATTCTAGCTTTCTTTACTCCATGTTTATCTGTTAAAACTTTTATTACTTTTTTAGCTTCTGAATTAGACTTGGCTTTTGTATAAAGTATATCTTCTGAACTCTTACCTGGTGCTATTCCCCAAATTACAAATTCCTTTTTACTCTCATTTATTTCTTCTTTAAACGAACTTGGTAATAAATCCATACCAACCATTTCTGCAACTTTAACTAATACTGGAATTGAAAATTTACCAAATGGAACTAAAACTAATCCAGTCAATCCAACTAATTTTAAAGCTTCAAGAAATTGTTGTTTAGCAAATGTTGTATCTGATGATGAAAGTTTTCCACCTTGTCTTATATATTTTGTAAGAATTTTTCCTAATTTTTTATTTTGTTTCATTTCTTTTTTGATATTTTTAAATACCTTTTTTAATTTATCTTTTACACCTTCATTCAATACGACTTCTTCTGTAATCTCACCAAATAACTTTTTAAACTTATTAGTTATCATACTGAATACACCTTTATCATAATAACCAAATACCTTTTTGAATAATTTACCTCGTTCACTATCATCAATATTTGGTGAACCTAATAGTTCCCTCATTGAAGTTCCACTCACTTCTTTCCCACCAACTGATATTGAAATATGTGGTGCAGTTAAAATATATCCGTGAGTTTCATATCCTTCTAAATTCTTTTTGTTTTGTTTAAAATCTTGATAATATGTTTTTCCACCACTCTTTTTAGTTCCACCTTTTAATCTACCAGCATCTTTCTTTCCAAAAACATAAACAACTGCTGTAGTATCTTTATCATATCCTTTTAATGCATTGTTTGCAACATAAGGTGTTTTTTCTTCAACAATTTTAGATGAAGGAACTCCCATCTTCGTCATATGTCTGACTTTTTCTTTAAAGTTCATTGGATGACGAGGTGGTTTCTTTATATTAGATGTTGTGATGTAAGCATCATCAACTTGTTTGGCTAACCACTTATAAGTTTTATAGTGATGAGGACCGAATGGTTGAAATCTACCACCATATACACCAATAACCTTTTTGATTTTAGGATTGGCTTCTAATATAGGTTTTATTATTTCTTCTACAAGTTTATTCACCATGTACACCTTCATAACTTATATACGGACCTGACATACTTCTCGTATATATGATTGTAAATTCTGTTTTTTTATCTTTTCTATCTTTTCTAAATACTATACCACCACCATTTGAATATTTAAGTCGTTTCATTTGTACATATCTACCACTCAACGCATCAACTAAAGCTCTACCCATAGATTCATAATTATCTGGATTCATATCCATCCAACTATCGTATTTAACATTTTCACCTTTTTCATTTGGACCAGTAAAATCATTTGTAAATTTAGTTTTTACTTTTTTCTTAAATTTAATACCAATTTTTTTAGCAGCCCGTTCAACATCGGATACTATTTTTCCTTCCGATAATAATTCTTTTAATTTAATCATTATATTTTGCCTCCTAATTTTACTCTAAAATATTAATTCTTCCATTTAAATATCTTCTTTCTTGTGATGTTCTACCTTGTCCATCACAATCACCATTATCGTTATTAAATACTTCACAATCAAAGAATATAGTATTTCCATTATATACATAACTTCCATCATCACAATAACCATCACCCAACCACGATTCAGGTGCACATATACCATTACAATCTTCAATTAAACCTTCTGTACATCCTTCTGGAATTTGTTCACAATCTCCTAAATCCCACTCTAATTCTGAACACCATAAATTAATAGGAACTACTCCACCTTCTAATCCATATATACCATAACTACCATCATCACACCATCCATCACCAACCCAAGATTCAGGTGAACAATTACCATCACAATCTAATACCATTGGAAAATAAACATTAGACGCATAATCATCAAGTTCTGGAATATAATAATCTACATTACAATCTTGAAACGCACAACTACCATCATCTACATTTGCATCTCCATTATAATTACTGGCATCATTATTCATACAACCATAAATTATATCATCTAATTCTATTCTAAAAGTAAAATCCATTCTGTTTGGTCTTGTATTTAAAATCTTTACCCAATAACTTCCTTCAGGAACTATACCAATTTCAAATCCATTTCCTATTGTTTCAAATTGAAATAATGGTGGATCTAAACCTGTTTCACCATCACAACCACTATATACAGTACATTGAAAACCAGGTTGATCTATCACAACTGTAAATAATGTCATTTCTTCTAATGAGAAGGCAATCCAAGTATCAGCATTACCATCAAGTGAAGTTTCAAATTCTACACTATCCCAATCATAAACATTAGCCGCTTCACAACCAACTAATTCAGGTTCAGTTCCACCACCAATTATATTTGAATCATCTTCACACGACTGAAATCCAATTACACCTGTCACCATTAACATTACCATACTAAATATTTGTTTAAACATTATTCTTCTCCTAAAACTTATTGCTAAGTATTTCTTCTACTATTTCATCTAATTTACCCGGTGTTACTTTGAGAGTAAAACTCATATCTCCCTGTAACCTCTCCACTTCTTCTCCGCTATCATAAAAAATAATAGTTGGAAGAATTACTACCTCATTATCTGATTGAATACTTGAATATAATTCAATATTTACCCTATACACTTTAGCATCAAATGTATCTTCACTCCAATCATCTAATATTTCTACTTTGTTCGCCTCATTCCAAGTTGCCCAAAATTCTACTACCACTAAACCTCTACGAGTAGCCTTTTCGAAATTCTCATCAGTCAATTCTTTAACTTGACTGAAAAGAGATGTAATCATCAAACCTAATATTAATAACTTCTTAATCATAACTAATCCTTATCAACTTTTTTATCTAATTTTTCTTCTATTTTTTCAATATCTTCTTTAAATTCTTCTAAATATTTATTAATTTGAATAATATTATTTCTTGACATCTCATCTTTCATCTTATATTCCCCACGAGATGGAGGCCAAGTACCACTTGGATCTACTGAATAAACACCATCACCTATTGGCGTAAATGTATTTTCCAAATCTGTAAGCCTTTTATCCATTGTTGTTTCTAATGATGTCAATCTTTTATCCATATCAACAACCATAGTATTATCTTGTGACTCAAGTGCTCCAAACCTCGAATCTAATTCTGCCATAAATCCAAAGTACCCAGTTATTGATGTAACTAATAAAGATCCAATATAAATCAATGTCTTTAAGTCAATCTTAAACTTTGACTTTTGTAAATTATCCATCGTTAAATCTGGACCACCAGTTGGTATTAGTGGTGTTTGAGGATATTGCGGGAACTGTGGTACTGGTGGTATCTGTGGTACTGGTGGTATCTGTGGTGGTGGTGGTGATTTTTGAATATCAACAGCTTCCTTCAACTGTTCTGCTGTTATAAAATTCCAACCTATTAAAACTTGACCAAGTTGTTGTTCATCTTGTGAAACAGAAAGAGCAGCATCCAGTTGTTGCTGTATTATATATCCTTTCTGAACTAATATATCACCTATTTTGGTCACCAAGTTTCCCCTTAATATATTGTATAATTTAATCCAGCTTTAATTTCATACGCATCTATACCCCAATACGATAAATACCTACATTCTCCAAACAATCCAAAACTTCTATTTAATTTCCACCCAGTTACTACACCAATATCAAAATCTAAATCACCTTTTCCATATGTAAATGAATAATCTGTAAGTCCTTTACCAAATGGTATTACAGAACCCCAACCATGTAACCAAAATTTCTTTGTATAATTGTAATAATCTATACCTATAACAAATGAAGCTTCATATTGCCATCCAAGTGCATCAACTTGTTCATCATTATATTGTGAAATTAAATCACCATAATAATATTTATAAAATTCATTATCGGTGTCAGAAACTAAATTACCATTTTCATCATACCAATGATAATTGCCTGGTTCACCTGGATCTTGAATACCATTTTGATTTGGATCAATAAACCAAAACTCATCATCATATCCATAATTATATGCAAGTTCCCACCAAGCTCCGTTTGCTTCAACTAACCAATCATTAAATGGAAACAATCCATAAGCTGGATGACCTCTAAAATTACTACCTACTGTGAAATTCCAATTATGTCCAATTGGTTTTCTATATCGTATATCTAATTGGCCAAACTCTAAATCTTGTCGTCCAAAATTTACATAAGAACCCTTTACAACAAACCAATCACCTAAATATCTCATCCAAGATTCTGAATCTACATATTCTTCACCAAATGAACGAATTGATGACCACTTTACTAAATATTCCCAACCACTTACAGCACCAACAGTTGCTACATCTGATAATTCATTTTCTGATCCATCGTAAAAATTACTTTTCTTTGATTGATACTTAAATCTTGCAAGTTTTCTCAAACCAAAAGAAATATTATATGAACCTTGAATTTCTTCTGTTGTTTCTTCAAATGTTCCCGCTTCTGTATTAACAGCAAACTTTTGTTGCGGTACAAAAGGTGATTCTAAACTTAAACTTGTATAAAATGTTGAATACTTTAAGAAATTATCTACAAAGTAATTCCCACCATCATCATCTTGTCCAAATAATAATACTGTCGTTAATAATGCTAATATAATTTTTTTCATAAATCTTCTCCAAATTTAAACTTCTAAAATATTAATTCTTCTATCCGATTCTGATTCTTCTAATTCTGACTTCTTCGTTTCTGCTTCTTCTAATGAATCATATTCAAATATTGTATCATTTTCATTTAACATCGCAACAAATACATTTCTCATCGCCCAAACTGGATCACCTGGTTTCGGTGCTTTATATAACTGTTTTGTTATTCTATATCTTGTCATAATTTAACTCCTACCAATCCCATCCCATTATTGATTTTGTTTTTCTAAAATTATCTATTGCCTCTTTTGGTGTATAAATATTCAAATCTTTTTCCAAATAAACGATTTATAATATTTGTTATAAATTTCATTCATTTTCTCATTATACTTTTTCTATTGAAATTGTATCTCCGGCATCAATCTGTCCCTCTCTTGCCAAATCGATAATAAGCTTTTTAATTCCACTTTTTCTTTCTGTAAAGTCTCTGGTGAGTTCACCACCACGACCAGATAATATCACCCAGTATCCCCTTTTTAAAGGGGCCCTTTTGAACGAACCTTCATTTTTTAACGATGTATTTTGATGAATTTCCGCTATATCTTTAAACGTGGGAAGTGGATCACCAAACTTTCTATCCCATGCGTATTTACTTTCTTTTAATAATTTTTTTAATTTAATCATCACTATCTCCGTTTAAGTGTACTCTGACCAAAATCTGGTAATTTACTTATTGCCTTTAAACTACGAACTACCTTACTCGTATCTGCCCATTTTCCTAATTTTATATCTTTCGGTG
>Ga0098044_1000789_pt1 | contig 16531 bp, 13 predicted proteins | sample 10_taG_FD_75053 | JGI IMG/M metagenome (GOLD analysis project Ga0098044, IMG submission 75053) | Marine viral communities from the Subarctic Pacific Ocean - 10_ETSP_OMZ_AT15264 metaG | ecosystem: Environmental > Aquatic > Marine > Oceanic | place: Pacific Ocean | collected 2015-01-16 | reverse complement strand
GTTCAGCGTCGGTTACCGGGCTGGGGACATTAAGGGTGCTGATCCCCGTGGCATACATATCACGAAGAGCCCCGCTCTTTGTGAACATAACCGAGTTGTTCATACGGATGGCCGCGAGGGCGTTTCTTTTCTGGAGGTCCGTTAACCCCGGGGCCCCCATGACGGCTTTCATTTCTGAACCCACCCTTCCCGCGTGCACGGGTTCCGTTTGGGATTCATGCGCTTGTTTTCTCGCCTCGGCAAGTCGAAGTTCGTCGTGCTGGATGCGGATATCCCCGAGTCGTTCGGCTTGTCTGTTTTTTGTCATACCCGCCCGGATATTAGACAAGTTAATCTTGTTACTAAGAGCCGCGTTAATTATTTCATCTTTCACAAGAGAAGATAAACCGGGGTCTCTTTCCACCCTCCTGAAAAAATTAGAACTGGGGGACTTGATCCGGTCTACATCTGAACCACTACGGAAGCTTGGCCCAGCAGGGACCTGACCCGTGTCCGGGATATTATCCGTAAAGATATCATCAAGCCCTCCCGTCTCCCGTTGGAATGGGGATGCCGATCTTGAAGGAGTAGTAACCCGCTGGAAAGGAGAAGCTGGTAAGATCTCGTCGTATGTTGCCATGATGGTTTAGGCCATTCGGGATTGAGATAAATTCGTGTCTTGTTGTTGGACAACAGCCGGGATAAGAGCCTCTAGTCTATTTAAGAAAACTTTCTTTAGGCGGTTCGCCTTTTCTTTTTTAGATTGTTTAAATTTATTGGACTCGTTTGGGAGGGCCTTCCCACTGTTTTCGATAATTTCAGATACATTCCTAGCATAAATAATAGCCCGCTTACCTTCCCCGGAAAGATAGTCGGGGGTTTTCCCACTTTCCACTAATCTAGTGAATTCCCCGGGTTGTAACCTTTTTTGTTTAGCCGCGAAGGTTTCCCGCTGCACTTTGCCAAGATAGGTTAAAATCTCCGATGCTTTGGTCCCATGTAAATCTTTTACCCTAATAGGTTTCCCCCCAATATCAGCGGTTAAGTTTCCTATCTCGTTTATTTCTGGGGGAGTTTGATCCGCAGGATACCCGAGAAGACGAGACCCCTCTATATTGGGCCGCAACACATGATGTAACACTTCATGTTCCGCCGTGTCCTCGGCGGTAGGAAGATCATTGGGGTCATACGAATTTAAAAGCATTAGCCTATCCCGGGCTCTTTCGGGGAACTTCGCGCCGGGGGGTCGTAAAAGACGTTCGCTCTTTTGTTGTTCCGCTTCCCCGCCGTATGTCCTGACAAACGCAGGTTTATCGGTTTCTAGATCAGGGTACTTGCCCGCCATCTCCGACCGGAGCTTCTGGGTGTTCGGCCCTGCTTCGCCCCCGGGGGCGTAGCTGGCCCCTTCTAACCCCGGGCCCCCAATGAAAACAGGCAGAACATCTTCTATACGAGAGTAGATACTTTCGCCGTCCTGCGTCCTAGCCATGCCCGTGTTTCTAAGACCCGATCCACTCGCATCCTCTTGGTAACGAGAAGAAACTGTCAGCAGTTTTTGTCGGTCTTTCTCACTCATGCGCCCCAATACCTCTAGGTCTGCTTGTTTCGCCTCACTAATTTGAGCGGGTAGTTGATCCCCATAATAACGCTCTAACCAACTTTTTCCGGTAGTCGTTCGGCGCAGGAACTCCCCTGAAGGTATGTCTCTTTCAAAATCAGACGGGGTTAATGGCCCCGAAAATTGCTTCTGATAGGTGGGGTGGTCTTTGTCTTTCCCGGTGCTCCCCCAATGATACTTATTGTCGTCAGGGTTTATCATGGGGCGATCCCCGGCTAACCACGCTTTCCTGTAGTCATACCGTTCTTTTGGATCATCAGGGCTTTTGTCCGCGTTCCCCATTGACTTCTTCCACGCGATTACCTCGGGGTCTTTTTCCCACCATTCTTTAAATTCTTTTTCCTTTTTAGGGGTAAGAGAAACTCTATCTCGTACCAGACCCCCCGTCTCCGGATATCCCGAGATGCGGCCCAAAGGTGGGTCCTTTGTCGCCGCTTCCACTGGTTTCCCCCCGGTTCCGGGAGGTACCGGAGCGGGTTCTGGAGCGGGCCCGACTCTGGTCAAAGCACTGCTCACTGCTAAATCTCTTTGTTCTTGTCGTTTAGGGGTAAGCGGGTCAAGAAGATCAAATGCCTTCCGCACCAACTGCTCACGCACACGGCCCCCTTGACCGACCGCATCTTCCGCAGCCTTTGTAACGGCGATGCCGCTGGTTCCCCGAACATCCGCCAAGGGCATTGGGATCAGCGTTCCCTTGAATCCGGTGGGACGGGCGGCACGAACCGCACTGGGGGATACCCCGATAGCTGCGGTTCGTTCAATATCCTCCTGCCTACGGGCCAAACGATTGGCATCCACCCGCTCTCCTAGCGCATCCAAATACTCATCGCCCCCGTGTACATCCTGAAACCTTTGGAGGTAATGATCCCGGTAGCGTTTGGTCTCTTCAGCCAATGGGGACCCCGCTCCAAATATACCCTTGAGTCTTTCGTCCCGGTTAAAGTCCGGGATCTCTTTGTTGCTCAGGGCTTCGGTCAATACCCTCCGAGCTTCACTACGAGCTTGGTCCACATCTCGGGTGCCCTTGTCTACTCCTCGTCTAAGATTCTCAATCGCCTGTGCGCGTCCTTCCGTATCCATGATGTTGCGGACATCACGGGCCTCAGACCTCGCCGTCCCCCTAGCAACGGTAGCGGCACTAGGAATACCAAAAGGCCCGGGTTCATACGGGTCCCGGGGAGGAGTAGTATCTACCTTAAAATCTCGAACTCTCTGGATTTCCTCCTCAGTAAGCGGCATACCCGTCTCGATATCTACCGGGCCCGGTCCTCCCGGTCGCTGGACCCTTTCACGGGGGATACGCTCCATGAGGGGCGGCTTTTCTCCCTCTCCCGTTTCTGGGCGAGAACTAGTAATAGAAGGATCGCCACCATCGCCACCAACACGAGGAGTACGGCGTCTTCGACCTTCTCCCGTGTCTCCGGGGGAACCCTCTTCATCCCCATTACCAGACGGCGGCGCAGGGGTACGGGGGGTTTTGCCCGAGGGCGGGGTACCTCCCGGAACCGGGGGAGCATCGGCCTCCGCGAACTCGTCCCCGAGCCTGTCTGCTTCTGATCTAGGTAAGTTCCCATCGGTAGCTGCGTCGTCTCGAACTAATTCATCTACGTTTTCTCCTCTAATCGCGGTCTTGGCTCGTGCGAGTTCCCTCAAACGCTTGTGCTCTTCGTCTGCACTGGTGATATTAGACTCCCCGGCAGCTTCCCGGCGCAAGTTCTCATTAGCTAGATCCGACGATAATCTGTTTGCGGTCGCGGTGTCCCCACGATCCCGGGCTTTTTTTGACTCTCTACGGAGGACCGCACGCTTTCCGCCTATGCGCCGGGTTTTCCTAAGTTCGCGACCCGTAGTCAGACCGTTGGACATGGGGCGTATTATAAAAGAAGTGAAACTAAGTAGCAAGCCACAAAATATAGGGGCAACCCCTCAGTGGACCCACAACAGAAACCACTCTAGGAAGAAGTTTACTACCCCGGGCCTTCTCAGGAATAATAGAAACTTTCTCTATACTTGGTTTCTGCTGTGGGTCCACTAAAGCCAAGAATCCGAACTCTGCCCCGCCACGTCCGCCCCCGACAAAGTAACCGGAACCCGGTAATTGGGGGACGCCCCGTCTTGCTTGAGCGCGTCCATCGGGAAAAAACTAAAATGCTGCCTAGCTGAATCAATGCACAAAAACGTAGTGTCCGCTGCGTCAGGAGAAGGAAGATTGGTTCGGCTCTTATACTCCTGCTTGCTCTCAAGTTGAATCCTGAGCCCTGATCCCGCCTTCCGTTGGTCGAATTCACGGTTCGTCATCTCCTTCGCAGTGTCCCCATCCAACCCAAGAATCTGGCCACAACGGAACAGTTCCTTACCCGCGAACCATAACTCCGTCACACGGTTCCGATACATCTCGTCCGCAGTCCGCTTCACCCTCGGGTTGGGTCGGAGCTTGGTCGGCTTGCCACCAAACTGGACACGGGTAACCTGACCCAAGAGGGACGAATGCAAAGTCGTGGACTCCTTCACTACCGTGTCGATTACATCACAAATAGGGTTGCCCCCAGCCGTAGCATCCACCGCTATGTGGCGAGCAGGAATCTTGTACTTCGCCATCAAATCCGCAATCGCGTTGCCAACCTGATACGCCCTCGGCTCGCCTACATTAATGTCGTCCTTCACCGTCTCCAATGGGTGCATCCGCATTACCATGCGCCCGTCCTTACCATACCCGATGTCCGCTGCACGGAACATCGTCCGGTCCCCTCCCCATGTGTAACCCAAGTCCAGCCCCGCTATCCGACCAATTCGTTTTACAATCGGGGTTCCCGATACCGGGTTCAGGGCTCCGCTCTTAGCCAATTCTAATTCGGTGTACACCCCGGACTCTTCAGAGCCATCAAAGAAAACCGCCCGCCACATACGCATGAATGCCCGGCTATTCTCCCCGAGCTGTTCCACTGCGTCTTGTACTTTAGCCTCGGTGGGCAGATACGATTTTTCCCTATGGAAGTGGGGGGAGTCATAGGAATCAAAGCGGCGGTATAGCCCTTTCCACTTGGTCCTCCACTCGGTGGCAATAGAAGTATCCACGGATTCCCACCCTTCCCCGGGCTCCACCCAATCCCCAAAGGCATCGAACCGACTATCCGGGTTGCTCATCCCCACCGCTTGAAACGAATCCTCGCCCCCAATGGACAGGTTGGACACCCCGGCATTCATAATGGAGGGGCTCAACTCCCCCAACTCATCTGCGATGAGTAGGATGTGTTTAGCTTTCCGGCCCACGAAGCGGCCCACGGCCTCCCGGGTTTTCTTTTTCTCCGCAGCTACTAGGAAAATACCCCGGGAGATATTCATCTTCTTTCCCTCTTCCTGAAGGACAAAGTCGTGCAAGGAGGGGCGTTCCCTAGCTGGGACGCTGCCCAATAACGGGTGCATGAGACGGATGACCGAACCCCAGATACGTTGATCCGCATCTTTTAGCGCCGTAGTGGTGAGTAGAACAATAGTGTCTTGGGGGGCGCACAACCACCTGAAGATACCCCACGCCGCACACAAATGAGATTTGCCGGAAGAACCGCACCCCCCAAACCCGACGTATCGTTCGTTGGAGAGGTCCCGGATGATCGTTCGGCTCCACTTGTGTTCTTCTATTAACACGTCATCGGGGTGTTGCCAAACGGCGCGGGTGAACTCCCAGAACGCATACTCCATGACTGCGGAGTCTTCAAAAAAATGGCGACCGAGGAACAGCATCGCGGAAACTTTTCCGCAGGGTCCCGCCGTAACCAGATTCTTGCATTGCCACCTACCGTCTGGTAACTGGTTCGCGAACCCGGGGTCCCTTGACATCTAGAAAGCAAAATGTCATAATCTTTCCCGTGGGTCAATGATATATCCAGACAGGGACCTTGAAGAACTATACATCGAACACCAATCAATATGGGAGGAGGTGTGGTCCGGGGATCTGGACATTTTTAAAGCCCTTGATTATATGCAAGTGCGTGCCGGGGACCCCCTGTATGAGAAGGCCCGGAAATTTATACCGAACAAACAACTTCCGCTATAATGCCAGATAAGTCTAACGTAGAGGGTAATACTTTTAAAAGTCTCCCGGCGCAACTCAAAGAGAAAGCCTTGCATAGAATAATGTGCGGGGAGAGCGCGACCTCAGTTGCCCAATCTATGGGAGTGGCCCCCTCCACCGTGTTGAGATGGCAGAAAAACGCGGGGGTTGAACGGGGGAGCGCCCTTAACCCCGAGGCGAACCCAATGGTGGTCCCGCAAGAAGACCACGTTATGAACGCCTTCAGCAAAGAAGTGCGTAATCAAAACGTGGAGGCCGCGTTAGCCATGTTCCTCGATATGCAAGATGGGGTGGAGGACAAATACCGGGTTCTGATGGCCCAACAACTGTATCAGGTATTCCATACCGTCATGCAGAACCCGCCACCGATTAAAAATTGGTCGGATGTTGAAAAGGCTCACAAGATAATGAGTGAGATATTAAACCCCAACAAAGGGTCTAAAGGGGGGTCGGCTAAATTCCAACTGCAATTCGATGTCATCACTGCGAAGCCCACAGTCATCGAAGCGGAAATAGTAGAGGATAAAACCAATGCCAAAAAAGTGCCCGTCGATAGTGGGGATTGATGTTTCCCTGACCCACACTGCTATGTGGTTCGGGGAGGGTAATTTTACCTCGGTTAAAGGGGGGAAGATGCGGGGGGTTACCCGGCTCAAAGCAATGTACGAATGGGTTCTCGCGGCACTGGTAACCAACAAACCAAACGTAGCGGTGATCGAAGGGTACGCCTACATGGCCAACTCCCGGCAGCATCGTTTGGGGGAAATCGGGGGAGTGGTTCGTTTGGCGTGTGCTAACTCGGGGGTTAAACGGATAATAGAGGTCCCCCCGACTACTTTAAAAAAATTCTTTTTTGGCCACGGGCGGGCCACCAAAGAAGAAATGATAGACGAAGCCAATCGCAGAGTGGGCCCGGATTTTAAAATTACAGACGACAACATCGCGGACTCTCTGGCGTTGTGGTGTGCCGGGTTAGACAACGCGCTAATTCGCGGTAAGTGTGAGACCGAAAACCTAGACGAATAACCACATGGTGGGGGACCCATTAGTAGAAATGCTTTTTCTAGCCGGGGCCATAGTGGTCCTGTGGGTTTTGGATAGACTGCTGGATATTTAATTTTTGTTGGGGGGGATTGACGGGGGTGCTAACATACCCCCCTATGAGCAAACCAGTATCTACTGACGACCAAGTAGCCCCCCTAGTAGCAGAACAAGCGTACCATATCGTGCGTGTGTGCCGTCTATCTGACGGGGCAACCGATCTCCCGGAATGGGATCAGATCCCGGAACCCAAAAAATCATTCCTAACTAAAGCGGCCCGAGCCGCGTTAGGCGGGGCCGAGGTATGGGAGGTCTGGGCGCATTCTTGCGGGGAGGCCCCCACGGATGCCACCGCAATGCTGTGGAGGCAGAAGCCCCCAGTACTGCAACTGCTGCCTAAAGTCTACGAGGGCTTCGGTAAGGCCGTGGCCCTGCACACTACGGGGGCGGTCCCCGCACCCCCAAGGGATCTGTTGGATGACGAGGTTCCTTCGTTTGATTTAGAGGAAGAAGGCGAAGACTCTGAAACGCCGATGGCGGTTGGCACTTCGGATTCTTAATCCGACACGATTTATGCGCCCCCATACCCCGTCCCATCCATAACTACCACTAAGGTAGATCTACGGGATGGGGGCGCATCTTCGCCATGACGACTCTGTACCCGAAGCAGGAGGAGCACGCGGGGGCCATATACCGGGCCCTCTTGCTCTACCGGGCTGCTTTGGACACGTCCCAAACGGGGGTGGGTAAGACGCCCATGTCTTGCCACATTGCCCGGCATTGGCAAAGCCAAGGAAACCCTGTCGCAGTTGTGTGCCCCAAGAGTGTGGTAACTAATTGGAAAAGGACGCTAGCGGACCACGGGGTTACCCCCCTATTTGTAACTAACTACGAGAAACTACGGAATGGGATAAAAGGAATCGTTCGGGTAAAGCGGCAGAGAAAACAGAAAGGATCAGGGAAGGTCCACAAGTGGTTTGAATGGGGCATACCGGGGGAAGCTCTTTTGATATTTGACGAAGTGCAATGGTGCAAGGGGCACTACACTCAAAACGGAAACCTCCTTATCGCCGCAAAGAAACAAGACATCTCCACGTTAAGCCTTAGCGCCACCGCAGCCAAGGACCCCACAGAGATGAGGGCCCTTGGGTTCGCGTTAGGTCTGCACAACTTAAACGAAATGTCCGGTAACAATTCTTTTTTCCACTGGTTGCAGGAGAATGGTTGCTACAAAGACCCTTGGAAGAACTGGAAAGTTAGGAAGGATGCGGACTTAGGTTGTCTCAACCACGAATTGTTTTCTATAAAGGGGATAGCTAGTGGGTTAAAAACCCGGGACATATCCGGGGCGTTTAAAAACCAAAGGATACTAACCGACCTCGGGGATTACAAAGGGGCCTCTGAGCTATATGAGCAGGCGGGACTAAATGAAGGAGTCATAGATTCTTTTTTAGACAACATCTCTCAGAAAAAGAAAACAGCCCAGACAGTAATTACAGACATCCTGCGAGCGAGGCAATACGTCGAGATGTTAAAGGTCACTCATTTTGTGGAAAAGGCTAACGATCTGTTATCGGAAGGAAAAAGTGTAGTGGTGTTCCTGAACTTCCGGGAGTCTATAGAAGCCTTCCGGGAAGCGTTCCCGGATTCCGGCGTAATCATAGGGCAACAAAAGGACCGGGATAAACAACTGGACGATTGGGCTAACGACAAGAAAAGAGTGATAGCGGTTTCTTCCCAAGCAGGGGGGACCGGGGTAAGCCTCCACGACCAACGGGGGGAATACCCCCGGGTAGCGATAATTTCGCCCACCTTTTCGGTCCAAACCTACAAACAAGTGTTGGGTAGGTGCCACCGGGTAGGAATGAAAACGGACCTTACCCAAATAGTAATGGTGGCGGCTAACACAATAGAAGAATACGTCCACAATAAATGCATAGGGGGCGTTGAAAACATGGAATCTATGCTGCAATAACTTTGCTCTTTCTTGGAAAATGGTGTGTGGGGAGATCCCGCAACGGGTTTGCTAGTTTACCCAAGGAAACATCCAAGAAAGGGCTCTGCTCCAACCAAACGAAATATGGAAGAACAAGAGAACCAACCAGAACGAGGCCCCGTGAATTCCGTGGCCACATTGATACGCGCTCTAGAAGAGGCCGGGGTAGATTTTGAGACCGACAACGACGGGAATGTTAAAGGTTCCCCCGAAGTCATTGAATTTCTTGAGTCTAAAGAAGCCTTACATACCCCCGGGGTAGAAACAATACGCACAAAAGACGAACTGCTATTGGGCACGGAGGAAGAAAGGGACGGGGTAACCGCCGAAGAAAAAGGGTACTCGTTTAGACAATTAGAAAACAAAGGAAAGGTAGAAGACGAAATTGACAAAGGTACGGCTGAACTAGGCCCCTCAGAATTTACCGCCAAGTCAACGCGTCATCAAAACATCGAGCTGTACATAGGGCCCATACCAGAACTTCTTTATAAGCTATGTCTAGTAAAACGAAACCCAGAAGATCCTCACGCGGTAGCCGTTCAATTTGATGACGCTACCATGATACTTAATGACCGGGCCCTCGGTTACGGATGGCACGAGTTTCCGTACCCCCACATATCCGATACAAGGAACAACCTCGATAAATGGAAAGACCTGTTCCCCGACTCATTCCTAGTGAACATATTGTGCGAAGACGAGGAGCACAATAAGACTATCGCGATCAAGGCCACGACTTCAGAGGAAGCTAAGGAATCCGCTTTAGCGAAACACAAAGAAGAATTTCCGGACATAGAAATCAAAGACATAGAGATACACGAAAACACAGACCAATGAGCCAATCCTTAAAACATCCAGACCACGGTTCCCGGGGGCACCACCCCCAAGGACCATCGCAACTTAAAGCATTGAAATTATGTTCGGGTTTTGAAAACCGCCCCGGGACTACTGCTGCGGCAGAAATGGGAACCCGGATACACGAGGCCCTAGAGGTGCGGGACCCCTCCAACTTAGAGTCGGAGTTGGAAATAGAACTATACAACAAGTGTACCCGGGCAGAAGACAGTCTTATCGCGGAATACTTTGGGGAAGAAGAATACGAAAGATACAATGAGTTGCCGTTGACAATGAGTTTGAACAATGGTCTTGAAACTTGGGGTACCGGGGACGTGCTTTGCATTTCCAAGTCAGAGATGAGGGGTCTTATGATCGACTACAAATCTGGCCGTATGAAGGTAGACGACGTAGAAGACAATTACCAAGCCCGGGCGTATAAGAACGGGGCCTACGAAAAATTCCCCAAGTTGGAGACCCTCCGGTTTATATTCCTAGCCCCGCAAATAGACTGGATAAATTGGCATGACTTCCTCCCCGAGTCTGTGGGCATCGATAGGCAACTGATCACCACTATTGTGCATTTGTCTATCGAAACTAGGAAGATGTGGGCGGAAGGGTCCGTGTCCACGAATTCAGAAAGACTGACCCCCAACGACCATTGCAGTTTTTGCAGGCACTCGCAATACTGCCCCGCGATCAACGGGGTTCTTTTGGATTTTGCGGAAAGCTCCGGGATAGAGGTGCCCGACTATGTGGACACGGCCAACTTAGAGGACCCAGAAGAAGTTTCCAAACTATACGGAATAGCCAAATTACTAGAGCCCCTTATTGACAAGATCAAGAAGGCGGCGGTGGGCATGGCCCGGGAGGGGGAGGTTCTACCGGGGTGGGAACTCCGATCTATGGGCTCCAAGCGGCAGGCCGCAGATAACAAAAAATTCTGGGATTACGCGGCATCCATGGGGATCACCTTAGACGATCTTCTGGACAACATAAATGTCCCGGTGGCTAAATTCCGGGAAATCCTCAAGGATCGGGCCGAGAGAGGAAAAAAAGCGAGCACCGCTAAAGAATTTGAAGAGAGGGGGGTTGACATGGGTGTTATTGTTTTTGGCAAGGAGAGGTTCACTCTTCGGAACGAATCCTCTGACGACTAGCAAACGCTAAGACACATAGACACATAGACACAGTAATGAGTACGACTAAGTTCGACGACGTTGACAAGCAGGTAGCCAAGAAAAAGACTGCCCAGAAAACAGAAGTGGTCGAAGAGACCGGAACCAAAACTGAGTTGGCGGCGTACAGCCCCAGCTCCAACGGTCCTTCTTCGGAGGACATCAACATCGATCATATCCAGATCCTTGGCAAATCTTCGCAATTCGACCCCGAGGGGGGAGAGCTTGGGGATATTTGCATCAACAAGGAATTACCTCTGGTTCATGTGAACGAACCCGTAAGGGGCGTTCTTGTGCACACTCGGAAGTATTGGAAGGAGAACGTCCCGTATGACGACGAGACTACTCCGCGCTTTGCCAATACTGTCGAAGAGAAAGCGCAGATCGAAGCAACCACAGAGTACGACGGGACCATTCCGGTTTGCGATGTTACTTTGCTTATCGAGAGACCGGAGTCATTTACCGATGATGCCGTCGCCTCTACAATCTTCCTTTACGAATTCGGGGGGAAGGAATACGCGCTGGTAAAATACACCGTTCAAAAGTCTCAAGCCGTTCGTGAGAACTACGGGACTATTAACGTGACCGCTCGTGCGCGTTCTTCAAAAGGCGACGACGCGTCCCGGTATTACTTTGAACTTCGTTCCAAGGAAAAGGGAACGGGCACAAAGTATAAATGGCACCAGTTTGTTTTGTCAGGGTCTACTACTTCCGCTCCGGAAGAGGCCACCGACTTCGCTAGCTCCCTTCGGGGGGACTAATTTCTCGGGGGTTGTCTAAGCCAACCCCGATGCAGACGAGAAACGGGGGGTGGGGGTAGGGTTTCCCCGCCCCCCCACTAGTTCACGGTCATCACTATGGACAAAACAAATATTGCGGCAGTGGATTTTGAAACCACATACGACAAGGTATGTTCTATTAAGCCTTTGGGGTGGGACGCCTATTTCCGACATCCGATGTTTGAATGCTACCTTGTAGCCATCAAAACAGATAAAGGTATGGAATGGGTGGGGCACCCTAGGGAGGCCCCGTGGGACGATATCTCGGGGTACCACTGGATATCCCACAACGCCGGGTTTGACGAAAACCTGTACCGGATAGCCCAAGAGACGGGGTGGTGGGGCGACCTCCCCACACCCCCGGCGTGGGATTGCACCATGGATCTTATGGCCTATTGCGGGCACCCCCATTCCCTCAAGAATGCGGTTAAAGATGTATTCAACATAGAGCTGAGTAAAGAGGTACGCGATAGCGCAGCGTGTAAACGCCCCATAGACAACTGGCCCTGCGTTAACACTAACTCGTTGGACCACTGGGACCCCATGACCGAGGAAGCGTGGGAAGCCATGCTAGAGTACGCCCTCGGGGATTCCGAGTGGTGTTTAAAATTGTGGGAAGCGTGTTCTAAAAATTGGCCCGAGAAAGAAAGGTGGTTGTCCCGCCACACAAGGAAGATAGCCCGGAGAGGAGTCCCCTGCGATTTGGATGCGGCGGTTGATTCTATACGGGGGATGAAGAAGGTATTGTTTGAATTTGAAGAATGCATCCCATGGAACGGTAAGGATGCGCTTCTTTCCCGAGCGGCCTTCGACCGACAGTGTAATGCCAGTGGGCTAGTTCCCCCGGAGAGTCTGGCCCAAGATAACGCGGAGACAATCGCATGGTTGGAAGAGCACGAAGATAACCACGAATGGATATACGCGTACCGTAATTGGAGAAAAGCCAACGCTCTTTTGAAAAAGGTGGAGGCGGTTGTCGCGGCTACCCGGGAAGTGGGGGACCACTACCGATACTTCGGTCAGATGAAATATTGCGGGGCCCACACTAAACGGTGGTCAGGTAGCGGGGGAAACCTCAATATGCAGAACCCGCCTAAAGGGACCCAACATTTTGTGTGCAACGGGCACGAAGTAAAATTTAGATTCCGGGATTTCTTCAAAGCCCCCAAGGGCCATGCCCTAGCGGCTCTCGATCTAAGCCAAATCGAAGTAAGAACCTTAACTTGGTTAGCTAAGGACCACGATATGCTACACCGAATAGAGAACTCCAAGGACATATACCAAGCATTCGCGGAAGGTTTCAATTTGTGGAGCCCGGAGAAGGGGGTGCTCAAAGATGAGGACAACGATCTCCGACAAATGGTGAAGCCTGTTGTTCTGGGGTCCGGGTTTGGGGCTAGTGCATGGGCTTTCTCGGACAAGTATACCCGGGAGCTGGGAACTTCTGTGTCCAACAATTACCCCGAGGACCCCAAGGAACGGGAGGTTATAGGTAGAAAGTGGTTACAGGGGATGACCCGCAAGGGTTGTTGGTGGTGGAAAAAAGCGGGGAGGCTGCTGGTGAGGGACGCCACGGTTCCGGTATCCCGCCACACATCGAGTGGGTCCTCGTTTGTGGTGGATAGACCGCAGTGGAAAGAGTTCGCCCGGTGGATTAACAAATTAATCCTGAAGCTAGAGGGCGGGGCCCCAGTTCCCATTAAATTAGATAAGTGGCATTGGGATTGGGACGCCGTCCTCATGATGAAAGAGGCGACTTACTGCGTTGACCTCTATCGGAGCGAGATGACCGCGATTACTAGGTTATGGAAAAAGCTAACGAGGACGCTATCTCTGTCCGTTATGGATCGCCACATGGAGTTTGAGTTGCCCTCTGGTAACAAACTAAAATACCGGGGGGTTCGTAAAATAAAATCCGAAGATGGCAATGGGGATAGTATCTACTGCACCGTAGTAAAAAATGGTTCCAAGAAACCCATGAAGCCTTGGTATGGTCTGCTCGCAGAAAACCTAGCCCAGTCTCTAGCCCGGGATGTATTCGCTGATTGTTTGAGGCGGCTGGAAGATGCCGGGTATAAAATCTTGTTTCATGTGCATGACGAGGTAGTAGTAGAACTGCCCGAAAAAAACGCTGAAGAACGAGTAAGGGAGGCCGAGGATATTATGTCGGTTGCCCCGGACTGGATACAATCGCTCCCTGTAGCCGCAGAGGGCAATATCGGAAATACCTACGCAGACTGCAAGTGAAGTACTTCTACATCACTAATCACGTTACAAACATAGCCGGGGTACTGGACTTTCACCCTTCCGAGGCAGACCAGCACGGATACCAAGTACCCAAACACAGAACCAAATCAGAACACCGCAACTGGTGCGCTGACCCAACCACAGAACATATCTTCGTCTCGGGGTGCGAGCCCGTAAACCCCGGTCGTCGTTCGTCTAACGAAAATCCCTGCGATACCCTCCACGGGTTCTTTGTGGATTATGACGAGCCCTTGGATGTAGATAAGTTCAAGGAGCACCTCAATAAGAGACTCGACGGGGCCCCCAAACCAACATGGATGACCGAGACATTTTCCGGTAACATGAGATTGGTCTGGGAATTCGAGAGACCTATACGCATACCAGAGGGGTCCGGGCGGGACTTCCTAACCAAGCTGGGGGAACGTCTGAGGGTCAAGAAACTCGGGGCCGGGTTTGATAAGGGATCATTTGAACCCGAGAGATACTACGAGGTTGGAACCAAATGGGAACGACTGGGGGGTAAACTGGATTACAGCCTTCTCACCGGGGTGCTGTTTAAATCATTTGTCCCCGTGGTGGACACGGAGGTAACCATCCCTTTCGATGCCGTAGCAGAAGAAGTTAACAAACGATTCAAAGATCGTCTGGAGGACATCGAGTTCGAGGTCGGGGCAAGGGTGCCCTTGTTTTGGGTAGATGACGGAATCCAGAGGATCGGAGCCGAAGTAAAAGAAGAAGGGGTCATAGCGTATTCCGACCGGGCCTCTTCTGTTTGGAATGACTGGTCAACCATCCTAGGGAAGGAATGGGTAAGCCGATACGAAAGTAGGAAGATCGCTTCTTCCGTAGACAACCTGTTCACTGATGGAAAGAACTTCTGGATAGTGGGCAAAGACCACATCTTTGATGAAAGCCGGGAGAACTTTATTTTGCGGCTACGAGAAATGGGATTCTCCCCGAATAAAAGAAAAGGCAAACCCCTTTCGGAGGTGGAGAAAGTGGTCATGTTTATTAACGCCAATAAACGGATAGAAGGAGTAGGCCCGTTTGTCTTTCGAGATGAAACTATCGTGAATGTCGATGGGCAGAGGATATTGAACACAAGCCGAAATAAACCCGTGGACCCGGCCCTCAGGGGGAGCCCCCGGCAATTCCCGTTCATACATAAGTTCCTCCACGGGTTATTCGATGATACCGAAGTGGCCCCGGGGTGTACACAACTAGACTTGTTCTTGGCTTGGTTGAAACGGTTTTACATAGCCTCTCACGATAAGAAGAAATTGTCCGGGCACTGCTTGATTATATCCGGCCCAACCGGACGGGGAAAAACCCTGCTGGCAAAACAAATTGTGGGGAACCTCGTGGGGGGTAGCGAAGACGCCGCGTCTTACCTGACCGGACGGGAAAAATTTAACCGTAAACTTATTGAGAAACCCCTCTGGAGAGTAGATGATACATCTAGCGCGAGTGACTGGAGGGAGAACCGGAAGATGACCGACTTGATTAAGAGATCCGTCGCTAACCCATTCGTTGAGACCAGAGCCATGTATCGTGATCCCCAAGAGGTGGAATGGAATGGGCGATTGATGGTCTCCTTAAATGAAGATGCCAGCTCCCTATCCATTGTGCCCCAACAGGATTCCAGCAACCGGGATAAGGTTATCGGGTTACGGATTCAGGATTCCTCCCCCCAGGAATTCCCCGACAACAACACTCTGGAGGAACAGATAGCAAAAGAGCTTCCTTTCTTCGCTAACTGGCTTGGGGAATGGAAGTGCCCGGAGGAATTAAAAGGAGGGAGCAGGTACGGGGTAGAAGCGTGGTTTCATCCCCATCTTAGGGACGCGGCCCGGGACAACTCCCCCACTCAGGCGATCATGGAAACCTTAGATTTATTCGCGAAGCTCCATCGGGAGCACCACGGTCTGGTTTGGTCCGGTACTGCGGCGGAACTAATGGGGGCTATGGGGAACTACACTGAGATAAAAGCGAGAGGGGGCTCCTTTGAACACCAAAGACTCGCTAGAGATTTACAACAAGCGTCCGAGAATTGTATAGATAACGACAAGGTGCGCCCGGTTCAATGCATGAATACTGGGGGAGGTAAAATTTGGATAATTAATCTGGAGGAAAAATACGACCTTATCCATGCGCCCCCGGATTTCGCATAGCATACTATACCCCGGGGAATACAACATAGACACTGACGCGGATACCTCGGAGCCCGTCTTGGATTATATGGTGATCGGAGATTGGGGCAACGTAACCATACACCTAACGCGGAATAAAATTACATGGGACCCCCATTTTCAAGCTCCCCCAGATTGGGGGGAACTGGAAGATGCCCTGACTAAAGTAGAAATTAGTTTGGACAAAGCATACGGTTTGAACGCCTCCGGGCTATGCAAGAGGGCGATGATTCAAATGCAGTTCAAGTGGGGGGACGGGGGGCCCCTACCGTAACCGCCGATACGACTAAGCCTCCCCAAGTGTCGATTGTCTTCTTTGTTTCTTCAGGTCGATTATAAATAAGCCACTGCTGTCACCTTCAATAACGAGATCGAAGACTTTGTTGGGGCTCGACCACACTAGGTCGTCTGGGTATCTGATTGCCGAACCAGTGCCGTCGGCCGACATCCCATCGAGCTTGATCAGGTAGTCTTTCGGGAACCGCGCCTTGGTGATATTCAGGATCTCGTCTGTGTGGCGGAAGGTGCAATTGGAAATGTTAACTCCAATTACATTATACGTGAAAAGGAGCGGTTGGCGGGTGGTTTCGGTTTCAAAATT
>Ga0098044_1000788_pt1 | contig 16532 bp, 11 predicted proteins | sample 10_taG_FD_75053 | JGI IMG/M metagenome (GOLD analysis project Ga0098044, IMG submission 75053) | Marine viral communities from the Subarctic Pacific Ocean - 10_ETSP_OMZ_AT15264 metaG | ecosystem: Environmental > Aquatic > Marine > Oceanic | place: Pacific Ocean | collected 2015-01-16 | reverse complement strand
CTTTACGCCCAGTAATTCCGAACAACGCTAGCCCCCTTCGTATTACCGCGGCTGCTGGCACGAAGTTAGCCGGGGCTTCTTATCCAGGTACCGTCATTATCTTCCCTGGCGAAAGAGCTTTACAACCCTAAGGCCTTCATCACTCACGCGGCATGGCTGGATCAGGCTTTCGCCCATTGTCCAAGATTCCCTACTGCTGCCTCCCGTAGGAGTCTGGGCCGTGTCTCAGTCCCAGTGTGGCTGATCATCCTCTCAGACCAGCTATGGATCGTCGCCTTGGTGAGCTTTTACCCCACCAACTAGCTAATCCAACGCGGGCCCATCTAGGGGCGATAAATCTTTCACCCGAAGGTCGTATACGGTATTAGCACAAGTTTCCCTGAGTTATTCCGTACCCCTAGGTAGGTTCCCACGTGTTACTCACCCGTCTGCCACTCTCACCGAAGTGAGCGTTCGACTTGCATGTATTAAGCCTGCCGCCAGCGTTCGTTCTGAGCCAGGATCAAACTCTCAAGTTGAGTTGATCCGACTTATCAAATCTCGCGGGGAAAACCGCGAGACGCGACGCAAGACACTCTCTTAGTCAACGATCCGAAGATCGTTTGACGGAGTAGTGTTTTGAAACGTCAGACAGTCGGTATTTGGTTTGCTCGCAGATACCAACTTGCGTTGGTCGAGCTCGCCAGGACACCGCCGTCCACGTTTCTCTTTCTCAAACCACAATGTCAAAGAGCACCTAAGCTTACCGATGCATTCACATCCGCAAACCGAGGGTCGTAACCGACCCGAAGGACAGACAAGCAACCTACTTCCGAGGAAGTCGGTGGCAAGCTGTCATCCTTAAATGGATCGCTCACTTAGCCACAAGAACAACTAATTAGCAAGGCTATTAAGCTATCCTCTACCAAGGTGGTCAGTGGTTCGCCGCTGGGCGGCGGCCGCTGTGGCCTTGTTCGTGGAGGCGGTTTATAGGGGGGCCGGACCCACCCGTCAAACCCTTTTTTGAAGTTTTTTCAAAAAAGTTTTACCCACTGTTTTGTTGGCTTTTTCAGCCTCAAAGCCTTGACTCTCCTCCTCAGATTTGCCTGTCCAAAACGAAGTTTTCAGCCGGTCCGATTCCGGCCTCGATCATGCATATCAGAGGGGGTCATCAAGGTGACACCAAACCATTTGGAAGGTTTTCAACATACTATATGGGGAACCGACGCTAAAACGACAAGAACTGGCTATATATTGAGCAAATACCTAACGAAATGGCCGTTCTTCTAATTGACAGAAACAACGGCAAGTCGCATCGTTCGATCACGGGACATTACAAAATGTCTCTATATGCCTTCTGAGGGGTCAAACCGTCCCCCAGAGGGATGATCGGCAAGCGTTGGGGGCTCAAGTCTGGCCATTTGCCGATCAAACGGCGGTTTTTAGAGGAAGATAAGTTTGTTCGACACGGGGACACGCGATACGGGGGCTGCGTCTGAAGAAGGTTATAAATCGGCCGATGAAGCCGGTTCTGCCACTGACGCAAAATCATTTACCACCCGATTGGCCGAATTCCGCCTGATTGCGGAACGCAACCTGAAGCTCTATGGCTCCGCCAGCCGACTGGCACTGGGGCAAAGCCTCGGCCAGCACCGCTGGCTGGCCGCCGCAGGCGTTGCAGGCGTTCTTTCACTGGGCCTTCTTACAACCGGCATCGTGGCGCTCGTCGCTCCCTATTCAGGCGTAGAGACAGCCGCCCTGACCGCCGATACCACGCCGCAGATCGTGGCGACAAAAACCAACCCGGCGAAAGCAACCCTCAAAATCGCCGCCGCCGATCTTCAGCCTACCGCCCCTGCACAACCCGCCCCCGCCCAGACCGCCACTTCCCCTTCACCTGACATCGCCACAAACGACACGAACAAGGCAGATGGCGCGCAAATCGCAGCCAATGCCGAACCGGTAACCGCCGCCGTGGCGCCCGCCGCACCTGAAGTCCCCAAAGAAGTGAACACGCGCGTCGCCATCAAATCTGGCGCCACACTCATGCAGGTACTGACCGACCATGGTGCGGATCGCGTTGACGCCTATCACGCCATTGCGGCGCTGCGCCCCGTCTTCAGCCCAACGAAACTCAGAAGCGGCCAGGAAATCAACCTGACTTTCCTGACGCAGCCGGGCAGCAGCGACGATGAAGACAGCGAACCCTCCAAATTGCTGACTTCTATTTCGCTCGCCCCCGACTTCGACAGCAAGATCGAAGTGCAACGCGAAGACGACGGCTCCTATACAACCGAGCAAATCAAGCGTCAGCTCACTGACGGTTTCGCCCGCGCCAAGGGTACGATCAATTCGAGCCTCTTCCTCGATGCCGCACAGGCTGGCGTGCCCGCGCCGATCATCGTCGAAATGATCCGCATGTTCTCCTATTCGGTGGACTTCCAGCGCGAAATCCATCCCGGCGACAAGTTCGAGGTCTTCTTCGACCGCAAATACGACAAGAGCGGCAAGGCGGTGAAGGAAGGCGACATCTCCTATGCTTCGCTCACCATTCTCGGCAAGGCCCACAAGCTCTGGCGCTACAAGATGGCCGACGGCGGCTGGGACTACTTCGACGAGAAGGGCCGCAGCATGAAGAAGTTCCTGATGAAGACGCCGGTCGACGGCGCCCGCATCAGCTCCGGCTTCGGCATGCGCAAGCACCCGATTCTCGGTTACACCAAATTCCATGAAGGCGTCGACTTCGCCGCGCCCAAGGGCACACCGATCTATGCCGCCGGTAACGGCAAGGTCGAGATCGCGGGCTGGGTGCGCGGCTATGGCAACTTCGTTCGCCTGAAGCACGCCAATGGCTATGAAACGGGTTACGGCCATATGTCGGCCTTCGCCAAGGGCATCCACCCCGGCGTCCGTGTGCATCAAGGTGAAGTCATTGGCTACGTCGGCTCGACGGGTCGCTCGACAGGTCCGCACCTGCACTATGAAATCTCGATCCATGGCAAGAAAGTCAATCCGCTTGGCATCAAGGTGCCGACAGGAACGCAGCTTGCCGGCAAGGATTTGAAGAACTATCAGGCGACACGCAGCCATATCATGCAGGAAATGGCTTCAGCGACCGACCTGACCCAGCTCGCACAAGCCGACACCGGCGCCAAGACGAACAACTGATCCGACGGGACTTTAAACCTGGATGACGAATGACATCCGCCTGCCCTCACGAAACGAAGTGCTTGGGCTGACGGTTGTCTTTGTCGGCACACTTGTCTGGTCATGGATCGGCGCAAAGGATCGGTTGACCTGGTGGCTTGAAGCAGCTCCAGCACTTGCCGCCTTTATCATCCTAGCATTCACCGCTACACGCTTTCCCCTGACGCGACTTGCCTATTGGCTCATCTGCGGCCACGCGCTCGTGCTGCTCGTCGGCGCGCATTACACCTACGCCGAAGTCCCTGCCTTCGACTGGGTCCGCGACACCTTCCATCAGACGCGCAACAATTACGACAAGCTTGGTCATTTCGTGCAGGGCTTCGTGCCCGCCCTCATCGCGCGCGAACTCCTGCTACGCACCTCGCCTCTGAAACCCGGCAAATGGCTCTTCACCATCATCGTGCTCGCCTGCCTCGGCATCAGCGCCGCCTATGAACTCATCGAATGGCAGGTCGCCATCCACACAGGTACGGCGGCAGACGCCTTCCTGGGCGCGCAGGGCGACGTCTGGGACACTCAGGAAGACATGGCAACCGCCCTCATAGGCGCCATAGTGGGCCTTCTCTCGCTCTCCTGGATGCAGGATCGCGAACTCAGGGCCCCCAAAACCAAATAAAAAGGGCCGCCAGATTGCTGGCGGCCCTCATTCATTCGCCCTGGCGACACGCGCTTAGTTGACGACGCGCAGGCCTTCTTCATCGAGATGGTCGGGACCATGCCCGTTGATGAAGATACCGTCCGAGGCCGCCGAGACAGTGACCTCTTCGCCATCCTTGATCGCACCTTCGAGCAGGAGTTCAGCGAGATTGTCCTGCACGTTGCGCTGGATGACACGCTTCAGAGGACGTGCGCCATAGGCGGGATCGAAACCCTTGTCGGCGAGCCATGTGCGCGCTGCCTCGTCAAGCTTGATCGTGATCTTGCGATCGGCAAGCAGGCTCTGGAGACGCGCCATCTGGATATCGACGATGACATCCATCTGCGCCCGCGTGAGGCGATGGAAGATGAGCATCTCGTCCAGACGATTGAGGAACTCGGGCCGGAAGCGCGACCGCACGACATCGAAGACCTGCTCGCGCACTTCTTCCACATCGCCCTCGCCGCCGAGATATTCCGCGCCAAGATTCGACGTCATGATGATGAGCACGTTCTTGAAGTCGACCGTGCGGCCCTGACCGTCGGTCAGGCGACCATCATCAAGCACCTGCAGGAGCACGTTGAAGACATCGGGATGCGCCTTCTCGATTTCATCGAAAAGCACGACCTGATAAGGCCGACGACGCACCGCTTCGGTAAGCGCTCCGCCCTCTTCGTAACCGACATAGCCGGGCGGCGCACCGATGAGACGGGCAACCGAATGCTTCTCCATATATTCCGACATATCGAGACGACAGATCGCCTGATCGTCATCGAAGAGGAATCCAGCCAACGCCTTGGTCAACTCCGTCTTGCCGACACCCGTGGGGCCGAGGAAGAGGAACGAACCGATGGGCCGATTCGGGTCCTGAAGGCCTGCACGGGCGCGGCGCACGGCACGCGAGACGGCGGAAACCGCCTCTTCCTGTCCGATGACACGCTTGCCGAGTGCTTCTTCCATATGGAGAAGCTTCTCGCGTTCGCCTTCGAGCATCTTGTCGACGGGAATGCCGGTCCAGCGCGACACCACCTGCGCAATATGCGCTTCGGTGACAGCCTCTTCGACCAGCGCCCCGCTGCTTTCGCTCTTTTCGGTTTCAGCCAGTGTCTTTTCGATATCGGGAATGATGCCATAGGCAAGTTCCGAGGCACGCTCAAGCTTGCCCGCGCGCTGCGCTTGCACAAGTTCATTGCGCGCCGCATCAAGCTGTTCCTTCAGCTTCTGCGCGCTGCCAAGCTTCGACTTTTCAGCCTGCCAGTTCGTCGTGATGTCGGCTGACTTCTTCTCGAGCTCGTCAAGCTCGTCCTCGAGCTTTTCGAGACGATCCTTGGAAGCCTCGTCCTTTTCCTTCTTCAGCGCTTCGCGTTCGATCTTGAGCTGAATGACACGACGATCGATCTCGTCAAGTTCTTCAGGCTTGGAACCGACCTGCATGCGCAAACGGCTTGCCGCCTCGTCGATCAGGTCGATGGCCTTGTCCGGCAGGAAACGATCAGAAATATAGCGATCCGACAGCGTGGCAGCGGCCACGATGGCGCTGTCAGTGATGCGGACACCATGATGGAGCTCGTATTTTTCCTTCAAGCCGCGCAGGATCGAAATCGAATCCTCGACGGTCGGTTCATCCACCAGAACGGGCTGGAAACGACGGGCAAGCGCCGCATCCTTCTCGATGTACTTGCGATATTCATCAAGCGTGGTGGCACCGACGCAATGAAGCTCGCCGCGTGCCAGCGCGGGCTTCAGGAGGTTCGACGCATCCATCGCGCCGTCGGTCTTGCCTGCGCCGACCAACGTATGCAGCTCGTCGATGAAAAGGATGACGCCGCCTTCGCTGGTTTCAAGTTCGGAAAGAACCGCCTTCAAGCGCTCTTCAAATTCGCCGCGATATTTGGCGCCCGCAATCAGCGCGCCAAGGTCGAGCGACAGGAGCCGCTTGCCCTTGAGGCTTTCAGGCACGTCGCCATTGACGACACGCAACGACAGGCCTTCGGCAATCGCCGTCTTGCCGACGCCCGGCTCGCCGATCAGCACCGGATTGTTCTTCGTGCGGCGCGCCAGCACCTGAATGGTGCGGCGAATTTCCTCGTCACGACCGATCACGGGATCAAGCTTGCCGGAGCGTGCTTCCGCTGTGAGGTCGCGGGTATATTTCTTGAGCGCTTCATAGCCTTCTTCGGCGGTTGCCGTATCCGCCGTGCGGCCCTTGCGCACCGAATTGATGGCCTCGTTGAGGCTCTGCGCCGTAACGCCGGCGGTCGACAGAATTTTCGCCGATTCGGTATTGGGCTCGATCAACAGCGCAAGCAGCAGGCGCTCCGCGGTGACATAGCTGTCGCCCGCCTTCTTGGCGAGGCTTTCGGCCCCATCGAAGACACGCGCGGTTTCCGGCGCGAGATAAAGCTGGCCCGCTGAAGAGCCTTCAACCTTGGGAAGTTTGCCAAGCGCCGTCTCCACACCGCTCAACGCCTGATCGGGACGACCGCCCGCGGCACGAATGAGCCCGGCGGCGAGACCTTCCTCGTCGTCGAGCAAAACTTTCAATAGATGTTCGGGAGTAAAACGCTGATGACCCGATCGAACGGCAAGCCCTTGGGCAGACTGCACGAAACCCCTGCTTCGATCGGTGTATTTTTCCAGATCCATGCTCATATTCCTTTCAAGCACACATCGAACAGCCCACTCACTATAACTTAATGAGCAGATTGGCCCTGTTCGCGCGCCTCTTTTTCTTCAAGACTGGCCGTGACATATCGCTACGCCGCAGCCCAACAGCCCTCTTTGAGGCACTGTCCTTGCTTAAATATGGGTGTTGCGATTGGGTCACACAAGGGCGCCGACGGCAGCGGGCGAAAATTTTGGAAAGAGGAGTTTGAGACGTGGCAAGCAGCGCAAGGGTGGCCGATATCTTCCGCTATCCGGTGAAGGGCCTATCGGCAGACCGGCTGGAGAGCACCGCGTTAAAAGCGCGCGAAACTATCGCCTGGGACCGCGCCTTCGCCATCGAAAACGGCAAACATGATTTCGACCCGCAAGCACCAAAACATTTCCCCAAGATCAAGTTCCTGATGCTCATGCGCGACGAGCGGTTGGCCAACCTCACAACCGCCTTCGACGAGGCGACAACCACACTGACTATTTCGGACAAATCGGGTGAGCTCTTCAAAGGCAACCTGATGAGCGAAGACGGCGCAAAAGGAATCGAAGACTTCATGTCGAGCTACATGAAGGACAGTCTGCGAGGGAACCCGCGCCTCGTCCATGCGCCTGGATTTTCACACTCCGACGCACCGTTCAAATTGCTCTCCATCATCAATCTCGCCACCGTCCGCGAACTTGAAAAGGTCATCGGCAAGCCCATCGACCCCATGCGCTTTCGCGGCAATATCTATATCGACGGCGTCGAGCCCTGGGAGGATCACCATTGGCTCGAAAAAAACATCAGGATCGGCGACGCCACCTTCAAGGGCGTCCACAAGATTCCGCGCTGTGCGGCAACCAATGTGAACCTCGAAACGGCAACGCGCGACATGGACATCCCCAAGACGCTGCAACGCGTCTACGACCATGTCGATCTCGGCCTATATGTCGAAGTAACGGACGCTGGCACGATCCATCGCGGCGATACCGTGACCCTTATCTAACGAAAACGCGCGGAGGCCTGAAAGACATCCGCGCGCTTCATTCATTCAAATTTCCGGTAGAGATCAGGCAGGCACTTCGTCCTTACCAGCATCCGCACCGCCACCCGAAGCATCGCTCACGCCATCCGCAGTCGCAGCACGCGGTTTGCGGCGGCGTACCGGACGGCGGCGCGGCTGTTCGTCAGCGGCGGCCTCGACCGCCGGTGCCTCGCTTACCGGCGCGACAACATCCGGCTGCGGCTGCTCTTCAATAGGAGTCTCGACCGGCGCAGCCACTTTGCCATCCTGCTCTGATGCTTCATTACCGGAAGGCTGGTTGCCACCTGAAGACGCATTGGGCTGATTGCGGTCGCGACGGCGATTGTTATTGCGGCGATCACGATCACCGTTGCCATTACTGTTCTGCTGGTGATGAGGCTGGTTCGCAACATTGGGCTGCGCGCCATCATTGTTGCTTTCATCCTCATCGAAATCCTGATCTTCGTCGGGACGATAGCCAAGCGCATTCTGTGGCCGCGGCTGACCATCATTCGGAGCCTGGTTAGCCATGATCAGACGATAGTAGTGTTCTGCGTGCTGATAGTAGTTCTCAGCCATGACGCGGTCGCCGGAGGTAATCGCATCGCGTGCAAGTTGCTGGTACTTTTCACAAATGTGCGTCGCCGTGCCGCGAATTTTGACGTCAGGACCATTGCTGTCGTAAGCGCGATTGCCGGAATTCTGGGGCTTTCTCCCACGTCCACGCGAACGCTTGGAGTTATTGTTCTGCCCCTGCCTTATATGATTCATGTTTCCGCTATTATCTGTTCAACTGAGAGTTTAATTGGTCCAGTCGCACGATCCCGGAAAACTCATCTCTCGAGTTCCAGAAAGGCGAAATACCAGTTCGTTTCACCGGAATGCGTGTCCGCAAAAATCTTCGTCTGCATCAAGCAAGCAATCCGGCCTACCGGATCAATCAAGTCAGATGCTTAGAAGTGCCACCCATAGCCCCATTGCGCGCTACCCTAATCAGATCCACGCGCCGAGGAGGCCTGCCCTCGGATTTCCTCTAGCCGTCTATAAACCTGCGTATTTGGGAGCGGTTTTAAGAGCGAGGTAAAAATCCCTTGGCTCAATTTCCTGAAAGCGAACCTAGCCTCTTAATAGCCCCATTCCAACTATTTTTTCATTAACTACGAAGAAGTTGACGATCAGCGTGGCAGACGGGCCACGAGTGCACGCGGTACGCCACCCAGATCATCAACGATCTTCAAGACCTCAAGCCCTTGTGCTCGAAACAAGGTGCTGACATCGTCACCTTGCCCTGCGCCAAGCTCGATGACCGCATGCCCCTCGGGCACAAGCAACCGAGGCAAGACCGACGCAAGGTCACGATAGGCATCGAGACCATCCGCGCCGCCATCAAGCGCCAGATGCGGATCGTGGTCTCGCACTTCGACATCGAGACCGGTGATATCGCCACCGGAGATATAGGGCGGATTCGAAATAACCAGATCGAAGCTTTTCCCCTCAAGACCCTCCGCCCAGCGTCCGTGTCGAAACGTCGCACGCGCGGCAACACCGATATCCTCGGCATTTTGCTGCGCAACCTTGAGCGCGTCAGGCGAGAGATCCACACCTGTACCTTTCGCCTCGGGCAATTCATGCAGCAGGGCGATCAACAGGCATCCGGTGCCCGTACCAAGGTCCAGAATCGCCGGTGCATCAACGCCACGAAGCAAGGGCAGCGACGTCTCGATCAACGTCTCACTATCGGCCCGCGGGTCGAGCGTCGCGGGGCTGACGCGAAAGGTAAGTCCCCAGAACTCGCGCCGCCCGAGTATCCGCGAGACAGGCTCGCCCGCCAGTCGTCGCGCTTCATAGGCATTCAACAGTTCGACTTCCGCGTCACTCAATCGCGCACCCGGTTCACGAATCATTTCGATCTCGCCGATATTGCAAACGGCCTGCGTCAGCAGCCGCGCATCGAGAGACGGATTGGCGATGCCCGCTTCTTTCAATCGCCAAGCGAGCATCCGAAAAGCATGATCGCGCGTCAGCATGTTCATTCGTCGGCGCCAAGGGCTGCCAAACGCGCCGCCTGATCTTCGGCAACGAGGGCAGAGATCAACTCGTCCAATGCATCGCCCGCAATGATCTGATCGAGCTTGTGCAACGTCAGATTGATTCGGTGGTCGGTGACGCGGCTCTGCGGGAAATTATAGGTGCGGATGCGTTCAGAACGATCGCCGGAACCGACCTGCCCCTTACGCTCCGCCGCACGCTCGCGGTCGAGTTTCTCGCGTTCGGCCTCATAGATGCGGGCACGCAGGATCTGCATGGCCCGCGCCTTGTTCTTGTGTTGAGATTTCTCATCCTGCTGAGCAACGACGACGCCGGTCGGAATATGCGTAATGCGCACCGCGCTTTCCGTCTTGTTAACATGCTGGCCGCCAGAGCCCGAGGCGCGATAGACGTCGATGCGCAAATCCTTCTCGTCGATGTCGATATCGACTTCTTCAGGTTCAGGCAAAACCGCAACCGTCGCCGCCGACGTATGAATGCGCCCGTCACCCTCGGTCACCGGCACACGCTGCACGCGGTGCACGCCGGATTCGAATTTCATTTTTGCAAAAACGCCACGACCCGAAATCTCCGCGATGATTTCCTTGTAACCGCCGACTTCGCCTTCCGACGCGCTCATTACCTCGACTTGCCAGCCCTGCAACTGCGCATAGCGCGAATACATGCGAAAAAGGTCACCAGCAAAAAGCGCAGCCTCATCACCACCAGTACCGGCGCGCACTTCGAGAATGATGTTTCGCTCGTCCGCCGCATCTTTCGGCAAAAGCATCAACTCGACCTGGCGCTCGAGTGTCGGCAGTTCCTCGTCCAGCCGCTCAATCTCTTCCCGTGCCATCGGCGCGAGCTCTTTGTCCGCCATCATCTCCTGTGCCGCCATCCGATCCTCGCGTCCCTGACGCAATGCGCGCACGGCCTCGGCGACGGGCGACAGTTCCGCAAACTCCTTCGAGAGCGCGACGAAGCGTTCGCGCTCGACGTTGGAATTCATTTCAGATTGAACGGCCTCGAAACGATCGAGAACTTTTTGCAGGCGATCTTCAGCAATCATGGGGATTTTCGTAAAGCGAGAGACTGGAAAGGCAGACAGGCATCATCAAGAAGATGCGTCGCTAATCCCCCGCATGAGCGAGCTGCGCTTCAGCCTTCTCGGCTTCAAGCGCACGGGCCGCTTCGATCTCTTTCGCCTTGGCTTCGACGAGTTCGACGAGATGATCGACGATCTTGTCGTTCTGCAGCTTATGATCGGTCACACCGGCGAGATAGACCATGCCGGACCCAGCGCCACCGCCCGTAAAGCCAATATCGGTCTGTTCCGCTTCACCCGGCCCATTGACGACGCAACCTATGACGGAAAGTGACATGGGCGTCGCGATATGCGCGAGACGCTCTTCAAGCAGCTTCACCGTACCGATGACATCGAAACCCTGACGCGCGCAGGAGGGGCACGAAATAATCGTAACGCCGCGATGACGCAGATTGAGCGATTTCAAAATGTCGAAACCGACCTTGACCTCTTCAACCGGATCCGCCGAAAGCGAAACGCGGATCGTGTCGCCGATACCGCCCCAGAGCAGCATGCCGAGACCGATGGACGACTTGATCGTACCCGTCATCAAGCCACCTGCTTCGGTGACGCCGATATGCAAGGGGCAATCGATGACTTCAGCCAATTGCTGATAGGCCGCGACCGTCAGGAACGGATCGGAAGCTTTGACGCTGATCTTGAATTCATGAAAATCATGGTCCTGCAGAATCCGCGCATGATCGAGCGCGCTCTCAACCATGGCTTCCGGGCAGGGCTCGCCGTATTTCTCCAGCAAGTCACGTTCGAGCGATCCGGCGTTAACGCCGATGCGCATGGAAACGCCATGATCCTTGGCCGCCTGCACGACTTCCTTCACCCGCGCTTCCGACCCGATATTGCCCGGATTGATGCGCAGGCAGGACGCGCCTGCTTCCGCTGCCTCGATGGCGCGGCGGTAGTGGAAATGAATGTCGGCAACGATGGGGATCGTCGTTTCGCGCACGATCTCATGAAGCGCCTTGGTCGATGCCTCGTCGGGGCAGGACACACGAACGATATCGCAGCCGGCTTCCTCGATCCGATGAATCTGCTCAATCGTCGCTTTCGCGTCGGAGGTGAGCGTATTCGTCATGGTCTGGACCGAAATCGGCGCATCACCACCCACCGCAACCTTCCCAACATGGATGGTACGGCTCTTCCTGCGTTCAATATCTCGCCAGGGGCGAATACTCATAGATCGGTCCCAATGCCGCAAAAGGCAGCTTTCGCGTCATATATAAGTGTATCGGGTGAAAATAACAAAAATGAGGCGGAAGGCCATAAAGAGGGCCTGATCGCAATGACAGAACAATGCCCAATCAGCTCACCAAAAAAGCCGCCCGCGCCATTTGGCACTAAGCCATAACAAGCCGAGCACACAAGGCACGACAACGAGAAACACAGCAAAACAAATCCCGGCCAGATTCAACCAGATCACGTCACCCGTTTCAGGGCTGCGGTACATGTCTTGAGGCCGGGCCACATGCTCAAGATAGAGACTGAGGGTCGACAAATAGAAGGTGCCTGCCAGAGTAACCACCTGGACCCGCCACATCGTACGCTCTGATTGCTGCTCCATTTCCATGTTCCATGTACATAGTCATGAAAGACGGGCTCAAACCCGGCCGGGACGCAAACAAAAAAACTAGTGCGCGACGCGTGGCGTGGACGTAATGGCGGCTTCTTCCTCAGCCGTTGTGGGCATGCTGCGTGGCAGGGCGGCGAGCAAAGCCGTGGGCTCCAGAGACTTGCCGGTCAGGACCAATGTCGGCGGGCCAGCCAGACCCAGCGACTTGCCATCCACCAAAAGTTCGAAGGCGCTGGCATCACGCGCAACGAGGATGGTCCCCGGCACATTAGGGGCGTGATAGACGTCGCCCGCCTGCAGGACGCGCTCAATCAGGACATGGCCCTGAGCATCCTCGACGCGAATCCAGGCATCGTTCTTGCGGACCCGAATGGTGACGCGGCTGTCGGTATTCTCCGCGCCATAGACATGGCCTAGCGGAATTTCAGGCAGCACAGGCGCCGCAACAGGTGTTTCAGCAGCGGAAATCGAAGCGGCATCGCCCGGCGCAGGCGTGAGAGCTGCAACCTGATTCGAAGCCTCGGCAGGTGTTGCGGTGGCGACGGGCGGCACGGCATAGACGGTTGATGCCCCAGACGTCGCTGACGCAGCTTCGCTGGATGGCTGAACGGCAGCCGCATTACTCATCGGACGGGTCGAAGCAGATGCCGGATCGCCGCTGAGGCTCGTCGGGCGTTCGTCAGGCGAATTGCTCGCGACATTGACTTCCATCTGGCCAGGCACATCCGGCACGCGCTCGGCCATCATGCGATCGGCCGATCGCGTCATCAAATAGACGCCATAAACACTGGCCATAACGACAAGCGCAACGATCAGAAAGCTACCACGCGGCAGTCGCGCAGATTCCTGGACTTCGGGGAAAGGCAGCGCATCGTCATCTCCGGCAAGATGGGCATCAAGCTCGGTTTTGTATCGCTCCACGATCTCGACGCTGTCGAGGCCGAGATATTCGGCATAGGAACGAATGAACCCGACCGCATAGGCCCGTCCCGGCAGATCGTCATATCGGCCCTCTTCGAGAGCTTCAAGCTGCACACGGCGGATACGCAGCGAATCTGCAATCGCACGCAAATCCTCACCTCGGCGCTCGCGGGCAGCGCGAAGCTCAGAGCCTACCCGATCGTCAGCGACATCGAGCAGTTCATTCGTGATATCTCGAAGGTGCAGGCGACGACGCGCTTCGGACCTGTCTTCAGTCGAGCGCTGGATTGAATTTGTCATCGTCTTGGGATCTTCCCCGGGCTGTGCCGTCCCCATTTAGCTTCACCGCTTGGCATCAGATTATCGACTGCCCTTGAGCCTGTGGCTGTGACCGATATGGCATCTGCATGACCCCGAAGCTCGTCGAAACGAGATTCAGCCTCATAACAGTCCCCCACCCAGTCAAAATCGATTCTTTAGCCTGTAAAAATCTGCAAAATCCGCATGCCCCCTGCTATGCGTTCTTGCTCAATCAATAAATCAAAAGTGTTGACTAATCGCAACCATTGATTAGCCCATTTGCAACAGATTCGAAAAATCTGAACGAGCAATACCGACGAACGACTACACGGAAAAGATGTCAGATTGGCGTCGTCAAGAGGTCCGCCAACTTCCGCCGGTCTAGATCGCGACGTTATGATCCTGGGCAAATCCGGCCAGCGCCTCACGGACAGTCGCGTCCGGCAAGCCGTAAAGCCCTTCCATAAAGTCCTCCAGCACGCCCGCATTGAGCGAGCGAACCATCATCTTGACCGGCCCGATAGCCGCCGGAGACATGGAAATACGGCGGAAACCAAGGCCTACAAGCGCCATAGCCTCCAGAGGCTTGCCCGACATTTCACCGCAAAGCGTGACCGGCACCTCATGGGCACGGCACTTCTTGATGATAAAGCGCAGGAAGCCCAAAACCGCGGGACTCAGAAGGTCATAACGGTTGGATACGCGGGAATTACCCCGGTCGGTCGCAAAGAGGAACTGCAAAAGGTCATTGCTCCCGACGCTGACAAAATCGACGTAAGGCAGCAGCGTATCGAGTTGCCAGACGAGCGAGGGCACCTCCAGCATGGTACCGACCTCAAGATTGGCAGGCGCGGGATGGCCGAACTTCTTCAACCGCGCGAGCTCCTTATCCACCAGCGCCCGGGCGCGCTTGAACTCGGCAACCTCGGCAACCATCGGGAACATGACCCTTAAACTGCGACCAGCCGCCGCCGTCAGAAGGGCGCGAAGTTGATGGCGCAACAAAGCAGGTCGGTCGAGACCGATACGGATCGCACGCCAGCCAAGCGCCGGATTCTCTTCCTTGAAGTCGGAAATATCCATGTAAGGCAGCATCTTGTCGCCGCCGATGTCGAGCGTGCGGAAAACAGTCGGATGCTCGCCCGCCGCATCCAGTACGGCATTATAGAGCTCGATCTGGTCTTTCAGGCTCGGCAGCTTGGCTGCGACCATGAACTGCAACTCGGTGCGGAAAAGGCCAATACCCTCAGCGCCTGACTCCTGAAGGTGACCAAGATCGACCTGCAAGCCCGCATTGATGTAAAGCGCCACCGGCTCGCCGTCCTGGGTAACTGACGGTTCGTGACGGATCGCCTTGTATTGTTCCTGCTTGCGCGCCCTGAACCGCGCCTTTTCCGAATAGGCGTCGATGATGTCGGAGGTTGGGCGAACATAAACATCACCGGCGTCGCCATCGATGATGATGGCGTCGCCCTGCTCAATCGTATCGAGAATAGCCTCGGCGCGACCGACCGTGGCAATGCCCATGGCACGGGCAACAATCGCCACATGGGCGTTGGCTGCGCCCTCCTCGAGCACGAGACCGCGCAGGCGCTCCTTGTCATAGTCGAGAAGCTCGGCAGGACCCATGTTGCGGGCAATCAGGATCGTGTCGATGGGCAGATTGCCGCTCGCCGAGGAGAGCCCGACGCCTGTCAGCTGGCGCAACAGCCGATTGGCCAGATCGTCGAAATCATGCAGGCGGTCACGCAAATAGGGGTCGGCGGCGCGCAAGAGACGCGCACGCGTGTCGTTCTGGACACGCTCGACAGCCGCTTCCGCCGTAAGGCCAGTACGGACGGCTTCCGACATACGTTGCAGCCAGCCACGATCGTTCGCGAACATGCGATAAGCCTGAAGCACCTCTCGATGCTCGCCCGCATGGGACAGGTCTTCGGTTTCCAGAAGATCGTCGATATTGCCGCGAAGCTGATAGACCGCCTGTTCGAGACGCTCATTTTCGGCGTCCACGTCCTCTGCGATAAGTCGCGCCACATGAACGCGCGGCTCGTGAAGCACCGCATGACCAAGAGCGATACCTTCAGCAAAAGGACTCGCTGCGATATGAACAGGACGACGCTGAGTCTCGGTAGTATCGGCCAGCTCGTCGAGATTGATGAGATCGCCAGAAGCCACCACCTCGGCCAACACCATGGCGACCGTCTGCAGCGCCTCGACCTCTTCCTCGGTATAATTACGCTTGGTGCGGTTCTGCACGGCAAGCACACCGACGACGCGGCCCGACCGCAAGATCGGCACACCCATCAGCGACTTATAGACTTCTTCGCCCGTTTCCGGTCGATAGGCAAAGCCTGGATGCGACTGCGCATCGGCCAGATTGAGCGGCCGGGCGTGAGAAGCGATGTCACCGACCAGACCTTCACCGATCTTCAGACGTGTCTGGTGAACGGCGCTGGGTTTCAGACCTTCGGTAGCGAAGAGTTCAAGTTCGTTTGGCGGCCGGACGAGATAGACCGAGCACACTTCGGCGACCATATTGGACGCAATAAGAACAACGATATTGTCCAGACGCTGCTGAGCCGTGACCTGTTCGGCCATAACCTCGCGCAGTTTACGCAGCAGAACGCGGGGCCCCCCGACCGCGCCAGCCATCAGCCTTCATCCCTCTTCAAAGCACAGATAACCACGCCCTGACACGCGCCGGGCAGGAAGCTGCGGATAGAAGAATGAAGCTGCGTCACGTCTTCTCCATTATTCGCCGTCTAGACCATAAGCCGTGTGGAGCGCCCGCACGGCCAGTTCAGTATACTCCGCCGAGATCAATACGCTCACCTTGATCTCGCTCGTGGTAATCGCAAGGATATTGATCCCCTTTTCACCCAGCGTCTTGAACATCGTATTGGCGACACCGGCATGACTGCGCATGCCGATACCAATAATGGAAATCTTGACGACATTGAGGTCGGTTCGCACTTCCTGCGCGCCAACCTCCTTCTGAACCTTGCGAATGAGCTCTTCGGCGCGCGGCAACTCGGCCTGCGGCACGGTGAAGGTCATGTCGGTGCTTTTGCCGTCATCCGAGATATTCTGGATGATCATATCGACATTGATCGAATTTTCGGCGAG
>Ga0098044_1000784_pt1 | contig 16604 bp, 8 predicted proteins | sample 10_taG_FD_75053 | JGI IMG/M metagenome (GOLD analysis project Ga0098044, IMG submission 75053) | Marine viral communities from the Subarctic Pacific Ocean - 10_ETSP_OMZ_AT15264 metaG | ecosystem: Environmental > Aquatic > Marine > Oceanic | place: Pacific Ocean | collected 2015-01-16 | reverse complement strand
TAAGTATCCAAGAAGAGGAGATCCTTTCTTCAATGGAATGAAGGTTATTAATGTCAATACTACTAGGGAATTTGAAGTTAATGTTGGAACTTCAACTGTACCAACTTTCTATAAGACTGGGGGAATAGTTCAACCTGCTATTATTGCTCCTAGACAAGGAACCAGTAGTGCTGGAACAGGAATTGCTACAGGGGTAGATCCTGCCTTTAATGGTACTCCAATTAATAGAATTATTAGTGATACACAATTCGAAGTCAATACTGGTGTATCCACTAGAGATCATCATTATGCTAGAGGTGGAACTGTTTCTCAACCAGTTGAGATAGTTATAGATCAACCTCTAAGTTATGATAATATTATGCTGGAATATAGCGGAGCATCTATTTCTGGGGTAGGTAAGAGTGCTACAGTAGACATAGTGGTAGGTCAAGGATCTAGTGTTATTGATTTCACTGTTAGGGATTTTGGATATGGTTATGGTATTGGAGAAATTCTAACAATTCCTACTGGAGGAACTACTGGAATACCTACAGATACTACTACTAATGTATTTGCTGACTTTGAATTGACTATAGAAAATACCTTTACTGATAATTTTAATGGTTGGTCTCTTGGACAAATGCAAGTCTTGGATAAATTAGATTCTCAATTTGATGGAACCACTAAGGGATTTAGACTTGCTGTTAATGATGAAACTATTTCTATTCAGGCTTCTAAAGGGTCTGCTATTGATGTAGAAGATACCTTATTAGTCTTTATTAATGATGTTCTTCAAGAACCTGGAGTTGGATATGAGTTTAAGGGTGGAAGTGTAATTACCTTCTCAGAAGCTCCTAAGGGTGCTAATTTGACTGATGGTAATGTAGCAGTTGGGGATAGTTCCAAGATTCTCTTCTATAAGGGTGCTGGCGATGTTGATGTGGTATTTAAGGATGTTCTTGAGACTGTGAAGAAGGGAGATACTTTAGATATTGGATATAATCCATTAAAGAATCAGACAGTAATTTTAGATCAAGAACCTAGAACTATTACTGGAATTAATACCATTGATACAGTTGAAACAAATTTATATAATGGTCTTGGTGTTAGTACTGATAGTACTCTTACTAGACCAGTTAAATGGTGCAGACAGACAGTGGATATTATGTCCAATAATACCAAGATAGGAAAGGACAGACCTCATTATGAACCATTGATTAGACCTTCTGCATATTTAATTAATTCTGTTGGACTTGGAACTACAGCATTCTATGTTAATGATTTGATCCCTGCTTTTAATCCTGTTAATGAAATTGGAAATGATAACCAAAGGAGTAGTTGGCAAGATATTATTGAAATTAATTCCCAAGATACTTTGACTGGAGCAGCAGCAACAGCAAATGTTTCTACAGGAGGAACAATTTCTTCCATTATAATCAGCAATGGTGGTATTGGTTATACTGCAGTACCTACAGTCACTATTTCTAATATTGTTGGTGGTGGTAATAGTACTGGAGTTGGATTAGCCACTGCAGTTGTAAGTGCTGCTGGAACTGTAAGTTCTATCATAATTAGTTATGGTGGCACTACAACAGGAACCGCCTATAGTTCTGTAACTGCACCTTCTGTTCTTATTGAACCTCCTATTATAAAGAGAGAGAAGATTAATGTAGATTCTTATGAAGGTGATTCTGGTGTAATTGTTGGAGTTGGAACTACAGCATCCGGAACTCAGGCTCAATTCTACTTTGATCTTTTCGTTCCTCAAGGTTCTTATTTGAGAGATACTAATGTTGTTTCTACTGCTGTGACAGTTAGTGGAGTGGGTACAGATGATTATTTCGTAGCCTATAACACTAATGTATCCATAGGATATACATTTGCTACTGAATCTGGAGATGGTACTACTACAGTAGGAATTGGAACTACTCAACTTGATGCTGTATACAGAGTCAAGAGTGCAGAAACTAGAACTATGGCTAATGTGACTGCTGGATCAACTATTGGATTCTCTACTGATGTGAGAAGAGTATTTGTTAATGTTGATAAATATGGATCTGGTATTGCATACACTACTTCTCCTAGTTTGGGAGATTGGAGTTGGGGTAAGATTAACTCTGAAGCAAGAGTGGGTCCAAAGAATTTTGATGCTCATACTATGAGTGGTATTGGTACCGCTGGAAGTGGAATTTCCACCTCTGGTGTAGTGAGAAGATTTAATAATCTCAAGTACACAGCTTACACCTAAAAAGTGTAATAAATAAGAAAAAAGTCCTCTAAAAATGGCAGCGATAATTACTGATCAACTTCGTATATTAAACGCGAAGAATTTTATTGCTGGTGTCCAAACCAGCACTAATTCTTATTATACGTTTATTGGATTGCCCAATCCTTCAGATAATCAATCTGACTGGGATTCTAACCCTCCAACTCCTAATGATAGTTTAAATTCTTTTGATGAAGATTGGGATACTATGTTGGCGGTCAAGAAGATCGGAACTAGTGACGTAAGTCAAGTAGTTAATAAGTATACCTGGGCATCTGGTGTAACTTATGATATGTGGAGAAATGATATCACTATTGATAATCAATCTCAACCTTCAGGTGTTGCTGACATATACTCTGCAAAGTATTATGTAATGAACTCTGATTATAGAGTTTATGTGTGTTTATATAACAATTCAAAACCAGAGAATAATCATAGAGGAGGACCATCTTTAGATGAACCTACTTTTACTGATCTAGAACCTAGAGCAGCAGGAACTAGTGGAGATGGATATATTTGGAAGTATCTTTATACTATTAAACCTAGTCAAGCAATTAAGTTTGATTCTACTAATTATATTCCAGTTCCAAGTGAATGGTCTAGTAATACTACTGATGCTGCTATAAGACAAAATGCATCTACTAGTGGTCAGATAAAGATTGTAACTATTAGGAATAGGGGAGCTGGTTTAGGAACTGCTAGATCTTATTCCAATGTTCCTATTTCTGGTGATGGTGCAGGAGCTAAAGCTACTGTGGTTATTAATGCTGATTCTAAAATTGATTCTGTAACTATTTCTAATGGAGGTTCTGGGTATTCATTTGGAACTTTAGATCTAGAGAATTCACCAGATTCTATCCCTACAGGATCTACTATTGCAGAATGTAACGTTATTATTCCACCCCCAGGTGGTCATGGATCAGACATTTATAGAGAATTGGGTGCTTTTAATGTTTTAACTTATGCTAGGTTTGAAAATGATACAGAAAATCCAGATTTTATTACTGGAAATCAATTTGCTAGGGTTGGTTTAATAGAAAATCCTAAATTGTTTAATTCTGATGGTATTTTTACTGATGATAAAGGTAGTGTATCTTATGCTATAAAACTCACCGGTGTTGGTTATAGTGAAGCCACTTTTAATGCTGATAGTTTTGTTACTCAAACAGTTGGTTTGGGTTCAACTGCAGTTGGAAGAGTTGTGGCTTATGAACAGATTACTGGAGTGTTGAAGTTATGGCAAGATAGATCTACTGCTGGATTTACTACAGTTGGAGCTGCCGTCACCAATCCTACTTATGGATTTGATTTAAATAGATTCACTGCTGGTATTACTACTGGTGGTAGTTATAACATTGTTCCCACTACTGGGAATACTTTAGCAATAGAAACTTCCTTTACAGATAATAAGACAGTAATAAATAATAGAGATTATTATCTGGGACAAGATTTTACTTTAGGTGTTGCACAACCCGAAGTTCAGAAATACTCTGGAAATATTATTCACGTTGATAATAGACCATCAGTAACAAGGTCATCATCCCAAAAAGAAGACGTCAAAATTATCTTGCAATTCTAAAAAATCATGCCCCAGGAAACCAATCTTAATGTTGCTCCTTATTTTGATGACTTTGATACGCAGAGCAATTACTATAAAGTATTATTCAAACCTGCTTATCCAGTTCAGGCAAGAGAGTTAAATAATCTTCAGTCCATACTGCAAGATCAAGTTGAGAACGTAGGTAATCACTTTTTTAAAGAAGGCGCTAAGGTTATTCCTGGGCAAACAACTTATTTGAGTAGTTTTTCTGCAGTTGAAATTGAACCTAAATTCACTGGAATTTCAGTATCTGCTTATTTGGATCAATTAATTGATAAAAAGATTACTGGGAGAACATCGGGAGTTACTGCTAAAGTAGTAAAATATATAACAAACGAAGAATCTGAGAGAGGAACTTATACCTTATATGTTGATTATCTAGAATCAAGTACTGATAGTAATTCTTCCAGAGAATTTTTTGATAATGAAGTTCTGACTATTAGTGAAACTATAAGTTTTTCTAATACTTTTATATCTACCGGCGAAGGTGTTGCTGAAACTATTACAACTAATGCCACTTCTACTGGATCTGCTTTTGGATTAAGTGATGGAGTTTATTTCTTAAGAGGATATTTTGTTGATGTATTTGATCAAGTTATGATTCTTGATCAATATACCAATACACCAAGTTATAGAATAGGATTATATGTTCAAGAAGAATTAATTTCTTCAGAAAGTGATAGAAGTTTAAATGATAATGCTCAAGGATTTAGTAATTTTACTGCTCCAGGTGCAGATAGACTAAAAATTTCTGCGGATCTTGCTAAAAGAGATTTAGATGATTTTGATGATCAGAATTTTGTTCAAATAGCGGAAGTAAGAAATGGTATTCTAAGAGAACTTGATAAGGGTGGAAAATTTAATCAAGATCTGAGAGATGAATTAGCAAGAAGAACTTTTGACGAATCTGGACATTACTACATAAGAGAATTTGTAACTACAGTAAAAGATAGTTTAAATAATGGATTTGGTAATAGAGGAATCTTTAATGCTGGTCAACTTACTGATGGTGGAAGTACACCAAGTGATGATTTAGCTTTATATAAGATTCAACCAGGAAAAGCATATGTAAGAGGATATGAAATTGAGAAAGACTATCCTTCATTTTTAGATTGCCCTAAGCCCAGAACTACCAATACTGTTGAGAATCAAGGTATTAATTTTGGTTTTGGTCCTACTTGGAGAGTTAATAGATCAACTGGATCTCCTCTTGTTGGATTTAATACTAGTACTACTGTAGGATTAAGAAGTAGAAGAGTTGGAGTTGATTCTACTACTGCACCTGGCAATGAAATTGGAATTGCTAGAGCTTATGATTACGTTTTAGAATCTGGTTCTTATGATTTACCTAATGGAAATTTAAATCAGTGGGATTTATCTTTATTTGATATTCAAACATATACTGACATTTCAATAAATGAAGCCCATACTATTCAAGTTCCTTCTTTTGTAGAAGGTCAATCTAGTGGTGCTACTGGATTCCTAAGGCATCAAGTAGAAGTAGGTACTGGAATAACAGTTTACGGCGGAAAAGGTAATTTTGTTGTTGGTGAAAGAATTACTTTCAATGGAATTGGAACAGATGCAAGAACAGCTATAGGAATTACTCAATATTCATTTTCAGATATTGAATCTGTTTATAGTAATACTACTAGTGGAGCTGGGACTGGAATTAATACCTTTACTGCTGATATTATCCCCTCAGATGCACGAGTAATCGGTATTGCATCAATTTCAGCTGCTCCTACCATTGCTTGGATTAAAACTAATGGTAATATTTCTGGAGGAGTTACAGTAACCTCACCAGGACTTGTATGGCCAGGTATTGTTACTACAGGAGATCTTGTTAGTTTTAGTGTTGGTGGGCAAGTAGATAAGCATTTTGCTAGAGTAGAGAGTGTTGCTACTAATTCTATTGGTATTTCTTCAGTAGCTAATGTTATTGGTATTTGTACTGGAGATTTGCCCCATGGTAATGGAGGTACTATAAATGTTACTCCAACCGAAGTAACTAATTTTACTCTTTTAGAGTCTAGATTACAAGATCAATTAGGAACTGGTAATGCTGCCAATAGTGAGTCACTTTATAGTATTTTCCCTAAAAAGAATATAGAGAATATAAATTTCGTTGATAATACTCTGGATATTAGAAGACAATTTAATGACTTACAAATAGATGCAAATGGAGATTCTAGCACTATAACTGCTGGTACTAATGAAATCTTCCTTTCATATGATGAAGAAAGATATACTATGGTTCGTTCTGATGGAGCAATAATTCCTCTTTCCCAAGGTAATTTGGAGTTTGGATCTGGTAATACCACTCTTACATTCAAAGGACTTGAGATAGGATTTAATAATATTGCTAAAGTTGCTGCTACCTTACGTAAGAGTGAAATTACTTCTAAGCAAAAAGTTAGAAATGTGGGAGCTAATACTTTAATTGAGTATTCCACTAATACAGCATCAGGAACAGATGCTTCTGGAAGTACTACAACTTTAAATGATGGACTAACTTTTGGTAATTATCCTTATGGAACTAGAGTTCAGGATGAAATTCTTTCTCTTAATGTACCAGATGTAGTGGTAGTATATGGTGTTTTTGAATCTCTTGATACTAGTGATCCCGTACCTCCTTCCATGACTGTTGGATCTTTGGATGGTCCCACAGCAACAGCATCAGATTTAATTTTGGGAGAAGAGATGGTTGGTGAAGTTAGTGGTGCTAAAGCTCTTTATGTGGTTAAAGTATCTGATACTTCTATTCAATTTGTTTATAAAAATGAAAATGTATTTTCAAATGGTGAAGTAGTTAAATTCCAAGAATCTGGAATAAGTGCTCTATCTTCTAATGTAGTTATTGGAAGTCAAAATATTACTAAAGATTTTAATCTTTCAAATGGACAAAAGAATACCATTTATGATTATGCTCGTATTATGAGAAAGGCTGATGCTCCTATTCCTTCTAAGAAAGTTAAAGTTTGGTATTTGAGCGGTAGCTATAATTCTTCAGATACTGGAGATATAACAACAGTTAATTCTTATAGTGATTTTAACTATTCTAATGAAATTCCTTCAGTAGATGGAATAAGATGTTCTGATATTATTGATGGTCGTCCAAGAGTAAGTGATTTTAGTGTAAGTGCTGGCGGAAGATCTCCATTTGAATTTATGGGAAGAAGCTTTAATGGTGGTCAGCATAGTTCCGCAGATGTAATAGCTGGTGATGAATCTCTTATTTTAAATTATGCTTATTATCTCCCTAGAATTGATAGAATTTTCTTAGATACTGAGGGAGTATTTACTGTTAAATACGGCGTTCCTGCAGATAATCCTGTTCCTCCAGAAGGAATTCCAGGAGCAATAAACATTGCTAATGCATTTTTACCTGCATATCTTTTTAATACAGATGGAGTAACTATAAAATTCATTGATTATAAGAGATATCAGATGTCTGATATCAACAGATTAGAACAAAGAGTAAGAAGTGTTGAATATTATACTTCTCTTAGCAAATTAGAGAATAGTCTTATAAATCAATTTGTTCCTGATGCTAATGGTTTAGATAGATTTAAATCTGGATTCTTTACTGATAATTTTGGTGATCTAGGTAACCAAGATTTAACTGTTGGAGTTAGAAATAGTATTGATAGATTGAGAGGAGAATTACGTCCTGCTCACTATACAACAGCTTTCCAATTACAAGTTGGATCTGATGCTGTTGCTGGTATTGGTACAACTGCAATTAATTCAGATCCAAGATTTGCCAATATTTTGGGAGCAAATATTAGAAGAAATATTAAAAATGATGGAGATCCATGTAGTGTAATTTCCTTGAATTATAGTGAAGAAGATTGGTTAACACAACCTTTTGCCACTAGAAGTGAAAGTGTAACTCCTTTCCTTGTAAGATTCTGGCAGGGAACTTTAGCCCTTAATCCAACTGCTGATGTATGGATTAATACTACCTTACAGCAGCCTAGAGATGTCACTATAATGGGATCTTTAGATGGTCTTGCAGGTGCTATGAGAGTAGAACTGCAAGGAGAACCAGGTAATAGATCTGGTGTAAGTCCTATTATTTGGGGTGCATGGGAAACTACAGGTGTTGATGTTGACTTTAGTTTAGATGTAGATACTTCTACAAGTACTAATAGCAGCTTTAGACAAGGTGGAAATAATGATCGTAATCTCCTAACTGGTGATGATTGGAGATCAACTAACACAGATTGGTTTGCAAATGGATTCCCAGCTTCTTTCCAAGTTGCAGAAGAAACTACTTCTCTTACTACTACTGTAAGTGGATCAGTTGGAGTAGATCTGCAGCAGAGAAGAGAAGGTGTTCAAAATAGAGTAGTTGAAAGAATTGATTCTGAAAGGTTAGGTGAAAGAATGATCAGAAGAGAGATCATTCAATTTATGAGATCACGTAATATTGAATTTACAGGAAGATCTCTTAAGCCTTATACTAGGATATATTCTTTCTTTGATAATGTTGATGTTACTGCCTTCTGTACTCCTAAACTTTTAGAAATTTCTATGACTTCTGGAACTTTCCAGGTGGGTGAAACAGTTATAGGTGCAATGGGATCTGCTGCTCTTAATGTGCAAAACTTTAACGCAACCAATCTTCCTAGAATTAATGCTGTAGTAGCACAGATTAATCATAAGTATGGTCCATTTAATAGTCCTACAGATACTTTTGTTGCCAATCCTTATAATAGAACAAGTATTCTTCCATCCACATATTCAGAAAGTGCAACAGTTTTAAATATTGATACAAATGGTCTCGCTGATGAAGATCAGGTAAATCAAGGTGGACATGTTGCTAGAGATATGATCCTTATAGGTCAAACTAGTGGAGCACAAGCAACTATAATTGATGTTAGATTAATGACAGATGGATTGGGAACTTTGATTGGTTCTTATAAAGTTCCAGAGACTGAGAATTCATCAAACCCATCTTTTGAGACTGGTAGAAATAGATTAAGACTTACTAGTAGTTCAATTAATAGTAGAATAACTGGAGTGTTTAGTACTTCAGCAGAACAAACTTTCTACTCTGAAGGTAGTAATGATATTAGTGAAGATGTCAATCTTCGTTTGAGAAATGCAGATGTTACAGTCGATACTTCAGCAACTAATCCAAATTTAGTTCAAAATAGAACTATAGGTGATACTGCCAGTGCTTCTGCTTCTTCTACTACTGATATTGGAACTCAAACTACCGGCGAATATAGAGACCCTCTTGCTCAATCGTTTACTGTTGATGATAGTGAAGGTATTTTCGTATCAAGTGTAGATTTATTCTTCCAGGCAGTTGATCTTAATGGTCCTGTTGAAGTTGAACTTCGTGAGGTAGAACTTGGACTTCCAGTTACTAGAAGAATACCAGGAACTTTGGTAATTTTAGATCCAAATAATATCACAACATCTTTGGATGCTACTACTGCTACTAATGTCACATTTGATTATCCAATTTATCTCCATGGTAGGAAAGAGTATGCTTTGGTAATACTTTCTAATGTCACAGAATATAGGGTTTGGATTTCTAGATTAGGTGAGGTAGATGTAACTACTTTAGATTCTGGAGAGGCTGGTCAAACATTAGTTTCTACACAGACAACTCTTGGTTCTCTCTTTAAGTCTCAAACTGGTTCTACTTGGACTCCCAGTCAATATGAAGATCTTAAGTTTACATTAAAGCGTGCTGATTTTGTTCCTAGTGGAAATATTCAATTCTTTAATCCACCACTTAATGTGGATATGCAGAGGATGAGAAGGGACCCATTAAACGCTTATTCTAATGAGATTAGAGTAGGAGTTAATACTGTATTGCAAGATACTAGTTTAATTGCTGGTTCTAAGGTTACTCAAGCAGGTACAACTGCATCTGGTATATTCGTTGGATATGGTGGTTCTGCTACAGGTACTTTAAATCTTACTAATACTGGTATTGGTTATACGCCTTTAGCAGCTAATTGTTTCTATCCAGGGGTTTCTTTGAGAACTTTGAGTGGAAATGGTATTAATGCTACAGCAAATGTAACCGTTAAGAATGGAATAGCAGTTGCAGCTACTGTTACCTCAGTTGGGGGTAGGGGATATATGGTTGGAGATACATTAACTGTTACCTCAATTGGTGGAACTACAACTGGATCAGGAATGGAATTCTCTGTTGGATCCATAGCAGGACCTAATGAGTTGAGATTAGCAGGAGTTCAAGGATCATTTGTTACTGGTAATGCTGCAAATTATCTCTTCCATCAAGGTAGTACTGGAATTACTACTATTATGAATTATGATGTGGGACATACCAGTGCTGTTACACCTACAGGATTTGTTCTTCCCCAATCACCAATTACAACTGTTACTGATGGTCTTCATATGAAGGTCTTCCATAGAAATCATGGAATGTATTCTTCTGGAAATGTGGTTACATTAAAGGGTCTTAGTTCTGATGTTTCTCCATCACCTTTAAGTGCTGCTATTCTTAGTACTTCTAGTGCTTCTATTGGTATAGGTGCTACTACTAACTTTGCTGCATTTGAAAATGTGGCTGTAGGAGCTACTAATCCTGGTTATGCACAAATTGGTCAAGAAGTTATTAAATATACTGGTGTTTCTGGTGCTACTTTAACTGGTATTACTAGATCTCAAGCAGGAACTGTAGCTGCAAATCATGCAGCTAATGATCAAGTCTATAAGTATGAAATGGATGGTATTTCTCTCAGGAGAATTAATACAAATCATAATCTTAATGAAGTAACTGTAGATGATCCTATTACTTTGGATACTTATTATGTAAAAATTGATATGGCCAGTAATGGAGAAAATAGAACAGGAGCTGCAGGTAGTTTGCCAGCACTTAAGTTTGGTACTACTAAGTCCGTTGGAGGTGTTGATGGAGAATCTACTTACAATATTCCTTTTGAGGAGATAGTGCCATCTATTAGTGCTATTACTCCAACTCAAACCAATCTTACTTCTTCTCTAAGAACAGTAACTGGTACTAGTATTGATGGAACTGAATCATCCTTCGTAGATAGGGGATACCAAGAAATTACTCTTAATAGACCAAATTATTTCGATTCTCCTAGAATGGTTGCTTCTTCTATTAATGAATCTACATATTTGGGTGCTCTTCCTGGTAATAAATCTCTGACTGTAAATATGAATTTAAGTACAGGGAATCCTAAATTGTCTCCAATGATTGATTTAGATCAATCTTCAGTGAAGTTTATTAGTAATAGAGTTAATTCTCCAATAACTAATTTTGCTACCAATTATAAAGTGAAGACTGTTGTTGATGATCCTTGCAGATTCTTCTATGTTACTAAACTTATTAATTTGGAGAATCCTTCTACTTCTGTGAGAGTTATTTTAGATGCTTATGTAAATGATTCTAATGATTTGAGGGTATTCTATGCTCTAAATCAAAATACTATGCTTGATGAAACAGTATTTACTCCTTTCCCAGGATATAATAATATATCTCAAAATAGACCAGGTATAATTAGTAACTTGGCTAATAGTGATGGTAGATCTGATAGGAATATTCCTACTACAGACTCATATCAACCAGTTCCACTAGATCAAATGTTTAGAGAGATGCAGTGGAGTATTGATAGAATGCCAGCTTTTAATTCACTCAGAGTTAAGATTATTGGAACTTCTACCAATCAAGCCTATGTTCCTAGGGTCAAGAATTTAAGAGTGATGGCTTTAGCATAATGTCTTTAGTTAAAGTTAAAGACCATGATGGTTTTTATAAAGATACTTCTAGTGGAGCTATCGTTAATAAAAACGGTTATGGTTATCAACAGTATATTGAAAATAGGGAAAGACTTCTTTCAGATAAAGAAAGATTGGACTCTATTGAAAATGACATAAATGATATTAAATCTCTACTTCTCAAAGTCTTAGAATCAAATGGCCAATAAAAACATTACTTTTGATCCAAATGCTGGAGTCTCATATGGTGCTAATGTAACTATTAACACTGGAGCCACTTTCGAGGAAACTTTTAAAGTTAAGAATACAGATAAAACCAATTTTGATTTTACTGGTTATAGTGGTTCTTCTCAGATGAGAAAGAGTACTGGAACTGGATCTACTACTGTAGCAGCAGCAACTTTTACTGTAGGATTTACAAGTGCTGCAGCAGGAGAATTTAAACTTTCATTGGATGCTGATGGTACTGATGGACTGTCTGGTGGAAGATATGATTATGATGTTCTAGTTAAAGCAGGGGGTGCTGATGACACTGTTCTTAATACCAGTGTTGCTGTAGGTCAAACTGCAAGTGTAGGAGTTGTTACCTTCACTCTTAATAAAGTAACAAGTGTAGCAGTTGGTGATTCAATGTCAGTGGGAGCAGCACTTACTAACATTTACGTTTCAGGAGTTTCTGTTACTGCCAGTACTGTAACTATTGGATCTGGTCATACTTATTCTGATGTAATAGCAGCAGGAACTGCAGTTACATTTACCAGAGCTGGTACAGCAGCATCTACTTATAGAATTGCCTCTGGAAATGTGTTAGTTCTCTCAGGAGTTTCTTCTGCACCATCCTAAATAATAAAAATAGTATAGTGTATAATGGCGCAACCTACTACACGCACAGAATTTAAAGAATATGTGTTAAGAAAGCTAGGAGCTCCTGTATTGGATGTTAACCTTGCTTCAGAGCAATGCGAGGATTTGATTGATGATGCGCTGCAATACTTTTATGAGAGGCACTTTGATGGAGTTTCGCAGTGCTACTTAAAGTATCAGATAACAGATGATGATGTTCTTAGAGGAGAAGCACGTCCACCTGGAACTTCAGGGGCCTCTCAAACTGGGATAACAACTACCACTGTTACCCAAAATATGCCTACTAAAGGTAGTACAGATTTTTCATGGTATGAGAATAGTAATTATATTCCCATTCCACCCCATGTCATAGGAATTAATAAAATCTTTCAATATGATAACGCTCAATCAATAAGCGTTAGCAACATGTTTAGTTTTAAATATCAATTATTTTTGAATGATATTTATTACTGGGGACAGACTGATTTATTGTCATATTCTATGACAATGAGTTATTTGGAAACTATGAATTTCTTATTGAATACTCATAAGCAGATTAGATTTAATCAAAGACAAGATAGGTTATATTTGGATGTAGATTGGAGTGATATTAAAGCTAAGGATTATATAATTATTGATTGTTGGAGAACTGTAGATCCTGTTGATTATCCAAGGGTTTGGAATGATTCTTTCTTAAAACCATATGCTACTGCATTGTTTAAGAAGCAATGGGGTCAAAATCTTATCAAATTCCAAGGTGTAAAACTTCCTGGTGGTATTGAGTTTAATGGAAGACAACTTTATGATGATGGACAAAGAGAAATCGATGAGATTATCAGTAAAATGTCTCAAACTTATGAGCTTCCACCTTTAGATTTGATAGGTTAAGATTATGGTACTTAATCCATACTTCCTCAATGGTTCGAAAAGCGAACAAGGATTACTTCAGAATCTTATAGATGAACAACTGAAGATGTATGGCGTCGAGTGCTATTATATGCCTCGCAAATATGTTTCTAAAGCTACTGTTATAAAAGAAGTTATTGAGTCAAAATTTGATGATGCATATCCCTTAGAAGCATATGTGGATAATTATGAGGGATATGGTGGTCAAGGAACCATTCTTTCTAAGTTTGGAATACAGGAACAAGATGATCTTACTTTGATTATTTCGAGGGATAGGTGGGAAACTTATATTCAACCTTTAATTAAGAATTTACCTAATGTTGAATTATCAACTAGACCTAAAGCAGGAGATCTTATATATTTTCCTTTAGGTGATAGATTATTTGAAATTAAGTATGTAGAGCATGAGCAACCTTTTTATCAATTAAAAAAGAATTATGTTTATCAATTGAGATGTGAACTCTACAGATATGAAGATGAAACTATTGATACTGGAATTGACACTATTGATGATGAGATAGAACAACTAGGTTATATTCAAACTCTCACTTTGATAGGAGCAGCAACTACTGCTGCTGCTTCTGTTTCTATAGCAAGTAGTGGTGCTATTAATAGTATTACTATAACCAATATGGGTAATAGTTATAGTATGCCACCTATTATTGGATTCTCTTCTGCTCCTGCAGGTGGTACAACTGCTGTGGGTGTTGCTTCTATAACTAATGATTTTGTCAATTGTGATGGATTGTTCGGTGGAAAGGTTGCTGCTATTTTACTTACTAATGCAGGTTCTGGATATACTGAAGCTCCTACTGTAACTATTCAAGGTGGAGGAGGTGTTGGAGCCGCTGCATCTGTTGGAATTGCTACAACTACTGGATCTATTCAAACTATTAGTATTGCAAGTACTCCTGGTGCTGGATATACTGCTAATCCAACTATTATCTTTGGGCAACCTGGAACAGCATTTAGTGGTCCCACAGCACATTATGCATATGGTATAGCACATGCTAATACAGCAGGTATACTAACTACATCTTATATTGTCAATCCTGGAACTGGATATAGTGCTGCTCAACCTCATGTTGGTATAGTAACAGTTCAAAATCCTGCTGGTGTAGGGGCCACTATGGGCAAAGGAACATTCCTCTTTAATGAGGTTGTTAAAGGAATTGATAGTGGAACTGAAGCACGTGTTAAGGAATGGGATGCTGATAATAATCAACTTGAAATTGGGATTGTTGCTGGAACATTTGGTTCTGGAGAAGTTATTATAGGACAATCTTCTGGAGCAACTTATACAATTAGAACAGTTAATACTGATGACGTGGTAGATCCATTTGCAGATAATGATGTAATAGAATCAGCAGCAGATGATATTATAGATTTTACTGATACTAATCCTTTTGGAATGCCGTAGTTGAAAAGTTGTTAAATAGTACTATATCCCTATAGTAGGACAATGTTTGAGTATTTTTATAACGAGATCTTTAGATCTGTTATTATATCGTTTGGTTCTCTTTTCAATGGATTGGAGATCAAGCATAAGAATAATGATGAGACTGTAAGTGTCATTAAGGTTCCTTTGGCTTATGGACCCACTCAAAAATTTCTTGCGAGATTAGAGCAGCAAGCTGATTTAAATAAGCCTATTCAGATGACTCTTCCAAGAATGTCATTTGAATTCAATGGTTTACAATATGATCCTACTAGAAAATCTACTCAGACACAACAATTCTATGTAACTAATCCTAGTGATGGAACACAAGTAAAGAAGGGATATCTTCCTGTTCCATATAATATGAATATTGAATTAAGTGTTATGACAAAGTTGAATGATGATGCATTACAAATTATAGAACAAATTCTTCCTTATTTTCAACCTGCATATCAAATTCCTATTAAATTTTTGACTGCTGAGAATGCAAATGATAAGAAAGATGTGGCAGTTAATTTAGATTCCGTTACTATGGAAGATGATTATGAGGGTAATTTTGATACTAGAAGAGCACTTCTTTATACATTAAGATTTACAGCTAAGACTTATCTCTATGGTCCTATTAGCGATGTATCTGGTGATGTTATTAGAAAGGTTCAAGTTGGATATGTTGCTGGAAATAGAGGAACAGGTACTTATGATAGGGATGTTACTTATAGTGTAGTTCCTAAAGCAACTAAGGATTATGATGGTGATGATAAGACATTCTTGAGTGAAAATGTTGATTTGACAGAAACAGTTATTACAGTGGATAATGCAGAGGCACTCACAGTTAATACTAACATCTATGTTGGTCAAGAGAATATTTACATTGATAAGATTTCTGGAAATGATTTAACAGTTAAGAGAGGTCAGTTTAATACTGCTCCTCAGGAACATGTTCTTGGAGCAAAAGTTTATGAAATCACAAGTTCTGATGCCGATCTTATTGAGGTTGGTGATGACTTTGGATTTGATGGAAATGTATTTTGAGGAATGACTCATGCATGATGTTACTGATGTTGTTGTAGATCCTACAGAAACTGTCGGGATACAAAAACCAGATAGACTTACTAAAGGTGATATAGAAAAAGATTATGAATATACAAGAGGAAATTTATACTCTATCATTGAGAAAGGACAGGAAGCAATTAATGGAATTCTTGAACTTGCTCAAGAGAGTGAAATGCCTAGAGCATATGAGGTTGCTGGACAGTTAATTAAAAGTGTTTCTGATGCAACTGATAAATTAATGGATCTCCAAAAGAAATTAAAAGATGTAAATGAAGAGCAAGAAACTAAGGGACCAACTACAGTTAATAATGCTTTATTTGTAGGATCTACTGCTGATTTGCAAAAATTGTTGAAAGGTCAGAATACATCTAAATAGTATGGGGAGAGAAATCCCAAAGTACCTTAGATACTCATACTATAGAAATGTCAGATATTAATGACGAAAACTTACCTTCAATAGAAGATTATTCTGACAGTTCAGATGATTTACCATCTGTTAATGATTTTATAACAGAAGAAGAATTACCTTCCATAGAAGATTATATAGAAGAATATATTAAAGAAGAGTCTGGTGGATCAGTATTAGAAAATAAAACAACAATTGATGATGCAGAAGGAAATGCTTTTATAGAAGTTACAGATGTTGTAAAAGCACCAGAATGGTCAGAATTAGTTCGTTTAGTTAATAATGTTAGGGAATCTATTCCAGATATTCCTGAAATTAAATATTATGATAAAGAATTAGAAGCACTTGAAGAAGAAATAAATCAAGTAAGAGCAGAGAT
>Ga0098044_1000783_pt1 | contig 16625 bp, 5 predicted proteins | sample 10_taG_FD_75053 | JGI IMG/M metagenome (GOLD analysis project Ga0098044, IMG submission 75053) | Marine viral communities from the Subarctic Pacific Ocean - 10_ETSP_OMZ_AT15264 metaG | ecosystem: Environmental > Aquatic > Marine > Oceanic | place: Pacific Ocean | collected 2015-01-16 | reverse complement strand
GGTGAGATTGATCTTGCTACTGCAGCGGTAGATATTAATGCTACATCAACTTTAGCACTGGATAATACAAATACCAGTAATGGAGTGGTTATTAATACAGCTACATCTGGAAGTCCTGTATCTATTGGGCATACTACTTCAGAAACAACAGTAAATGATAATTTAACCGTTACAGGCACAACAGCTCATACAGGAGTTGTAACAATGGCTACTGGAGTAAAATTACAGTTTGTTGATGGAAATGAATATTTATCTGGTAATAGTTCTGATTTAACCATTGGAGCATCGGGGGATATTAATTTAACAGCATCATCAGATGTAAACATCCCTGCAAATATAGGTCTTACTTTTGGTGATGATGGTGAAAAGATTGAGGGTGATGGTACAAATTTAGCTGTTGCAAGTAGTGGTGCATTAAATATAACAGGTGCTGCGGCATCAACCTGGAAAACAACAGCAGGTTCAATTAATATAGATTCAGAAGCATCCACAGTAGAAATAGATGGACATAGTGGTGTTACAATACAGGGTAACTCAGCGGAAATTGATATTGTAACTTTAGGTGCAGTAGATATTGATTCTGCTGGATTCACATTAGATGGCAGCACCGTGTCTATAGATGGAACGGATGATTCAAATGTGACAGTTACTGGTTCAGGAAAAGATCTAACTCTTGCTGTTGCTGGAGGTGGTACTCAAAAATTAGCTTTAAGTTCAGCTGGTACAGCTGCTGATGCTTTAACTATCACATCAACTGCTGGTGGTATTGATATTTTTGCATCAGGTGCTGCGGCAGGTGAAGATATTGATATTTATGCTATAGGTTCATCTGTTAAAATTACATCAACTGAAACTATTGCAGATGCTGTCGATATTAAGGCTACAACAGGAGGTATAGATATTACAAGTGGAGTACCTGGTTCAGTTGCTGGTTTAGATATTGATATAACTGCTGTAGCAGCTTCAATTAATCTTGCAGCTAGTGAAAACGCAGCAAATGCAATTTATCTTCATGCAGATGGTGGAACAGGTGAAACAATTAAAATTTATGTAGACCAGGGGACAGGTGATGATTCGATTTATTTATTATCTGATCTTGGCGGTATAAGCATTGAATCTGGGAAGACTGGTGCGATTACCAATATGGCTTCAGACTCTACTTCTTCTATTACTAATGCAGTGATAAGAATAGGTACAGATACAGCAAATTGTGATATTGCAATTGGAAATGCAACATCAGATGTATTAATAGGAGATAATTTAAAAGTTGCAGGTGATCTTCATGTTACTGGCTCAATGCCAGCAGGTGATACAATAACAGCTGGTACAATTGCTAGATTGACAATGACCAATACTGATGAACAAAATGCTGTTGGTGGTAGAGATTCTGAAATATTATTTAAAGGTGAAAGTGCAACAGGAACAGCACATGAATTATCTGCTATTACTGTAATGCAACAAACAGAAGATCAATATTATAGTAAAATGATATTTAGACTTAATGATTCTACTTCAGGAGCTTCTTTAGCTGCTGTTGGTGGTGCAGATGATGTATTAACTCTTACTTATGATAAAACAGCTACATTTGGTGGTGCAATAGCAGCAGGAACAAATGTTATTACTGGCGGTCAGTTGAATGTGGATAATATAAGATTAGACGGGAATACAATGACATCTACTGACAGCAATGGCGATATTACTCTTACTCCCAATGGAACTGGAGGGGTAGCTTTAATTGGTGCAACTGCTTCAGGAGATTATGCGGTTGTTGGCGGTTCTGGTTCAGTAGCAGCAGGGAATTATGGTGTTGGTTTTGGTAGAGCTGTAAGAGCATCAGGAGTAGATAGTGTAGCATTGGGAGACAATTGTGTAGCAAGTGGAGCAAACGCAGTAGCGATTGGTGATACTAGCACATCATCTGGTAAAAGTACTATTGCACTTGGAACAAGTGCCAAGGCAGACCGACAGTTTGAATTATCATTTGCTGCAGGTGCATTTGCCTCTGCTGGCGATACAAGAGGCGTTCATATTCATACATTTGATAGTCTTACTATGTCAGCCAGTTGGCAAAGTATAGATAGTGGTACTGGTGGTATAACTTTTGATAGTGATACAGTTGCTTGTGGCACAGTCCATATTGTTGGTTCTACGACAGGAGCTGCTAAAACTATTGGATATATTATTGAATTTATTTGTGAGAATGATGGTGGAACTTATGCAATAGTTGGGACTCCAGTTGTTAGGACACATGAAACAGAAGATACTGACTTAAACGCTCAAGTAGCAATAGATTCAAACACACTTGTAGCACAAGTAATCGACTCTGGTGCAAATGCTGGTACTATGAGATGGTCTGCATTTTGGACTATTGTTCAACACACATTCTAAAAGGAGTAGTAATTGTCAAAGCGTGCATTACCTCTCCTTACGGGTGGCTTAAACGAGCTTACACGATCTGATTTAATAGAAAACAGTCAGCTTCAGCAATGCGATAATTACGAAGTTATAGGTGATGGCACTCTGCACAGGAGAAAAGATCCTGAGCAGTTTGATTCTGATCTCGATGATTTTTTATTTACAGCAGAGTCTGGTTTATTTTGGGAGGATGGTTCCAGTATAATATCTATCAGTGAGCCTTATTATCTTCCTACAGATATAGATCTTAGCAATAAAGCTGAATATGAATCTATGGCTACGGACTATATTTTGTTGGTATATGGCGAGGTTAGTGGTGTATATGAGCTTCATGTGCTTTATAAAGTAAATTTATCTGATGGGGCTACCTGGACTAATTCTGCTGAATTTGCTTCTGATGGTGTTGGATCTACTTTACCTGAGCTATTATCATCTGCTGGAATAACATATACTTCAAATTCAGATCCTCAGTTTGTATTGTCTGATGATAAGATTATTATAACAGACAATGTAAATAATGCTCATTTTGTTGCAATTGATAAAGATGGTTTTGTGAGAGTTGGAAAACTTGGTTTACCTGCTCCTAGAAATAGACCTGAAATAGAACAGATGACTAGCGTAGAGACTGAACTTTTTGAAACAGCATCTACACAAACATATATATCTACTCCTGGTCTTGTTCAGGTTGCTTATACAGCAGTGACTAAATTTGGAGATGAAAGTAATCCTTCTCCACTAAGTCCTACTTTAGATATGCAGTATCAAAAGATTAATGCTGATGGTACTATTGAACATTATTTAGATAAGATAAAGGTCTTCAACCTTACAGTTCCAGATGTTCCTGAGAATATAAATGAAACATTAAAATATTTTAATTTTTATATAAGGGTCATACCTTATAAGTCAGGTAGTGGTGTATATTCACTTACTTATTCAGAACAGCAGGAAATAGTAGATAAAACAATTGAAGGTAAAGACACTGGTAACAGTTATGTATTAACAATTCCTCCTGCTGGAGGTATAGTCAGTTATGAAAATGATGTAGCTCCAATTGCAAAAACTGCTGCATATGTAGGCGGTATTACTATGCTTGGTAATGTTCAGTCCAATATAAGGTTTCCCTGGAGTTTTAAATATTTCCATCCAATCACTATAAATAATACAGATACAGCAAATTATATTGATGCAAATATGATTATTAGATTGTATGATAAAGATACTACCTATCCTGAAGTGACTCCTATAGAAAATTTTTCTGTATCAGACTTTTTAACTGATACAACTTCAGAGGCAATATTTACAAATACGCCTCATTTTAGAATATTTGATCAGGATTTAACTACTCCTTTATATGTTGGATTTTCAGTTGCAACTAATCAAGATGGATCGCCAGTCAGTTTTGAAACGGGTGAGTATGTAGATCTTATTATACAAGTACCTTATTTGACAGCAAATTCACCCAGGACTATATATTTATGTTGGAATCCCCAAGCTGATCAGGGTAGTTATGCTGGTGTATCAAATACATATAATGATATATCTGCTATAAGTGGTGATACAATTACTTATCAAGAAAATTTTGGAATACATTATGGATCAGTATTAAATATTAATCAGGTTGATTTTCGTAGACAATCATTTTTTAAAGGAGCAATGATTGAAAATAGCGGTACTTATCTTTCATATCCTATTGAATTGGCATCTGGTGGTTTAAGATGCAACAGGGTTAATGTGAATAATAAAATAGAAACTGAAAGAGATGATGATGTTTTTGTTGATGGTGACATAGTTATACATAGAAATTCAAAAGCATTCATGCTTGGCTTTAATCCTGGTAACGATGACAACTGGGCATATATAATAAATACCAGTACACAAACTGTTGACAATTATTCTCTAAAGTTAAATGATAACGATGCTGGTATACATTTGCATGGAGATCAATTTAATGAAGCATCATTAAGTGGAAAGGCTGGATATATATCATTCTGGTTAGATTTATATTCCCATGTTGATACATCTGAGGGTTCAGTTGTATCTGGTGAACATATCCCTTATCTTGGGGTAATAGATGGTTCAGGTGAAAAGGAGAAAAATTATATATATAATATTGCTACAATATGGGGACAAGCACCAGCAAAAGATCCTTCTGGAGAGATAAAAGCGTTGAGGCTTTTTATAAAAAGGTATCAACCAACCAGTGGGTTGACTGGGGCATATTCAGATTGTTATATGTATCTTGATGATTACAGGATTATGTCAGTTCCTGATAATAATTTATCTACTATACTTGGATGGACACAAGATGATTATGCAGATAAAGTATTCCTTGGTGAAGGATTTAAAGTAGGTTCAGGGTCGTTTGGTTCTACGGTGAATGCAACAGATGGTGTTAGATATATGCTGATGACATGGGATTCAGACCAATCAAAAGTATCTGTCTGGTCTTATAATGGATTAGGAGAGATTCATTCAAAGACTGTGGAATGGGATTTTAATAAAATTACTGATGGTTCGTTTGGTGGGGTCACACTTGGAGCAACGCATGACACTAATCAATTATGTCCTTATGGTGTTCAATATAATGATATACAATTACAAATAGGTGAGTACCTTGATCCAAGTGATGCGGATAGTTATGCGAAATTTTCTAATATTGTTAATCAGTTTCCTGCTTACGATAATATATTAGGATTTAAAAATGCAGATAGTTTAAGTAATATATCTTATAATAATAATATTTCTTTTTCAGAAACTGAAGCAACTGAAGAAAAAGAACGAAAGAACATGGTCAGATGGTCGGATGTTAATTATAACTCTTTTCCTGATCTATATTTTAAAACTGTTAGGGAACCAGTACTAAGGGTTGTGCCAGCACCTTCTTTTCTACAATACCAATACCAAAACACATTCCTTATTTACACCCGAAACAGTATTAATCGTTTTGTTCTTGAAGGCTCTGCAAGCGGATGGCAGGGCAGTGCAAGTTCACTGATAGAAGAAAAAACACAATATGGTTTATTTGCACCAGAAACATTAGTACGAGTTGGAGATGTACTATTATGGCTTAGTGAGGTCGGTGTTGTTTTATGGGACAAGGATGCACTCAGGCTGATCAGCAAAAACATTATTAATGTAGATCTAAGTAAAGAATATTTTGCTTATGAGAACAGTGTTAGAAATCAATATATATTATGTCAGAAATATGTTCAAGGGGAGACTCAGTATCAGTATGTATTCCAGGTTGATAGAGGAATATGGTCAAGATTTATAGATCTAGGTAAAGGAGGTATTACAGCCTCTGTAAGTATGACTGGTGGCAGTCAAACGGATAATGTTAATTTAATGTACCAGAATGATGATAATAAAAGTATTATAAAATATCCAGGTTCTTCTTATACATCAGATGATTCTGTGATAAAAACAAAAGAAATGTTTTTTGAAAAAGGTGTATTAAGAAAAGTCAAGGCAGGATATACAGGAGATGGTAAATCTTTCTCTACAATCATCACAAAAGATGATGCAAGCAGGAATGAAATAACACGAACTCATGAAGTAGCTATGGATGGAGATGAGTGGCGTGGAGTTCCATTGGGATATAATCGTGGAAAATCCGTAGTTTTCCAGGTTGACAATGCAGACACAATTGAGTCTATCATATATGACTTAGACATACAAGCAGAGGTAATAGTATAATGGCATGGCAATTATTAGCAGCAGCATTACCAGCAGCAGCAAAGACTGTTGGAACATATTTAAACAAACCTGATCAAGACGATTATAAACCTCAAACTGATTATATGAAAAAATACCTGAGTTATCTCAGGGGCAGACAAGCAAACAAAGAAGTTATGCACATGGCTATGCAGCCACAACTTCGTGCTGTAGGTCAGCAAGGTAGACAAATGCAGCAACAGGTAGGCTATGATGTAGCTAAGACTGGTTTAACTGGTTCTGGTATTGAAGCTCAAATGAGACTGTCTGCTGGTCAGAAAACACAACAAGCATTATCAACAGCTACAGAAAAAGCAGTAGCAGCTCAGACAGCAGAAACTGCAAGGCTGGGCGAGAAAGCTGCTGATGTAGAAGCACGAATAGGTGCAGAAGAACAACGGTCAGAACAAGCGTTTGATACTGCTACAAGCCAATGGAAAAAACAATTAGCTGGTGATATTATTGGATTAGGTGCAAGTGTTGCCAGTGCTGGTATACAGCAAGGTGTTGCGAATAAAGGTGCATATCAGGAAGCAGTTGCTGGTGGTCAATTTGAAGGTTCTTATGATGATTTTAAAACAGCGGCAGAAACTGGAGAATTACCATCTTTAACTGGTGAAGGTGTAGATACAGTAGGTCGAGTTTCTCCTTCTGAATATGTACAACTGCGTGGTGCAAGACAACAAGTGATTGATCAAATGGAATTTTCTGAAACAGTTTTAGGTGAGAATGTAGTTAAAGAGTATCTTGGAAAAGGTTGGAGCAGACAGCAGATATATAAAGAAGCTAGTGATCAAAGAAATTTGGAGCGTATTGTTACGAATAAAATTGGTGCAGATGCTACCCTTGCGGAAATAAATACAGCTGTTTCTCAAATTAATGCTGCTGGTGGTGCTGGTGCTGTTCCTGCTGGTGGTGCTGGTGCTGTTCCTGCTGGTGCTGTTCCTGCTGGTGCTGTTCCTGCTGGTGAAGTTCCTGCTGGTGAAGTTATCCCTGAAGTTAAACCTGGTGTTGTTCCTGGTGTTAATGAAGATATGAAAATTGAAGTTGGTGAAGGTGGTAAAATAGTTAAGCCAGTTAAAAAAACAGTAAAACCAGTTGACTCTGAGATTTCGTCTAGTCTTCAAAGACCAGAGAGTTTAGATATTGCAGATAAAACAAGAAAAGATCTATATGGTGGTTTTTATGATCCTGATGTTGAAACTGTTACAGCAGATAAGCCAGCTAAAAAAACAGCTCCAGAATTTATTGATATACAAAAAGCTTATCCTGGAGAAGAATATGTAAATATAGCTTATGGAGGTGAAGAAGTTAAATTGTTGCCTGGAAGTCGTAAAGAAGTTAGCAAAGAAGCAGGTTATCATTATGCTTTAGAAAGTGAAGATGGTACTAAGAACTGGGTTTCAGAAACAGATCCTGAACTTCAAAAATATTTAAGTAAGTATGTAAAGCCTGAACCTGTTCCAGGTGTTAAACTTGTTACGTCAGTTCCAAAGGGTAAAAAGATAAAATCAGTGTCTGAGTTGGGTTTGTATTCTGATAGTCCTGGGGTTTTATCTGGTAAGATAAGTAAAAAGTTTCTAGCAAAAGGAGATATTCAAAATTTAGAAACGTCTTTAAAAAGGTATAATGTAGAAAGTAAAAAGACAGATCCAACTTCTAAAAATATAGCAAAACAATTAAAATCAAAAATTGATAAGATTACTGCGGATTTAAAATCTAAGGTAGGAGATTATATTGATCCATCAACTGGTAACCTTTCTGATCCTAAATTTACTAAAGGGTTTTATGCTGCATTAAAAAGAGAAACAGGTCTTTCAGAGCAAAGGCTAAGAGAATTATTAAAAAGTATATCAACGGTAACAGAATTTGATGTTAGTGATCAAGAAACATTAGCATCAGCTAAATAGGAATTATTATGGCTAACGGAGATCAAACAAGTTTAGTAACTAATCAGCAACCAATAGGACAGCAACAGGGTTTAATGACTGAAGAAGAGACAGTTGAACAGCCTAAAACTTTATATGAAACATTAAGGGGTGTAGATCCTATACAGCTCAGAAACCAGATACTTAAAAACAGGGCACAAAATCTAATCTCATCTCGTTTAGATTCTTCTGATGTTGCAAGTATAATGAGCCAGGTCAATGCTGGTAAATTAACACTTGATCAGGCTGTTGCACATAGTAAAACAATGCAGTCAGGCACCATGAAAATACTTAATAAATTTAATTTTGATAAAAATATGACATCTAAAAAAATAGAAGCATATTATAAAACTCATGGCAGTACAATGAATACTTCAGAAATGAATGCATTAAGTCGAATACGGAATCATAAATTAAGACAAGAAATTGCATCCGAGAGAGCAGAAACTGTACAGGAAAAAAGAAATAAAAAAAATAGAACATTTCATACATTTGGACAAGATAGATATTTTGATTTAGCACAGGGAATAGATATTAGTATTGAAGGCATGACTACAGAAGAAGTTAAAAAAAATGCAGAGTTATTTAAATTTAGAGATGCATTGACAAAAGAAATAGAAAAAGATATGGGGGCTGGTGGTGGGAATATACTATCAGGTAACTATCATACATTAATAACTAGTTTATATGGTTTAGCTATGAGAATACCAGTAAAAAATATACAAGAGCAAAAGGGATTTATTCTTTGGAATTCTGATGGTACAAATGAGTTTGTATCAATTCCTAGAGAAGAGAGATCACCAAAAGCGATCAGAACGCTATGGTTTGAAAGACACAAAGGGCAAATAATAAAAGCAAGAGCAGAGCTTGGTAAAATGAATACTGAGACTTTACCAGAAGAGCAATCACAACAAGCAGACCCACTTAATTTATTCCAATACGTTGAATAACAGTGGCTCAACAACTTACAACACAGCAATTTGTATCTGCATTCAGAAAAAGTCTTGTTACACAAAATGAAGGTATAGATCCATATGAAAGTCTTAATGATGATCAATTATTTTCTGCGTTATCAAAATCCCCTGATTATAAAGACAGTATAGCTCAATATAATTTAATAGAAACTGAGCAACCATTAGTTCAAGCTCAGGAACAATCTGTTATTAATTATGAAGATCCTGAATTAAATAATTTAAATGAGCAAATAAAAAACACAGTAGATGCTCGGATTCCACCTCAGCAAAGTTCTGAGTTTTTTCCTTCAGAATTTACACCAAGAGTTGAAACTGAAGAGCCTCTTCCAACAGAACCATTAGAACCAGTAGATGAGTGGGGAATAAGAGATGAATTTGTAGGATTAGCAAATGCATTTAGAGCTGGTTGGAAAAATTTTAAATTGACTAATGCTCTTCTCAAAGAAGAAATGGATTGGGATATGGAAGAGCGAGTGAAAGAAATTGCTTCACTTCAGGCAGAGGCAAGAGAGATACCGAGAACAAAAGCATTTAAAGAATTTAATGAAGCAAAAACATTTGGAGATGCTTTAAAAAGATTAGCATTAGATCCTTTTGAAATTGTGGGTCAATTAGTAGTTGAATCATTAGCTCAATTTATACCATATCAGGCGGCAGGTATAGCTACTGGTGCTGGTATTGGAGCAACTGTAGCAGGTGCCCCAGGTGCAATAGCTGGAGCAACATATGCAGGTATAACAACAGCAGGAATGGCATCTTTAGCGTTGGAATATTCTGGTAAGGTTTTAGAAACAATGGGGGAACATGGAATAGATACCACCAACCCAGATCAATTATTGAAAGGATTCCAAGACGAACAGCTTATGTCAGAAGCAAGAACGAAGGGACTTAAAAAGGGTGTTCCTATTGCAATATTTGATATGGTTAGTGCTGGAATTGCTGGAAAGTTTGTTACAGCACCAGGAAGAAAGATTTTAACAGCAGGTACCAAAGAACTTACAACTCAGGCAGCATTAGGTGCTGGTGGTGAAGTAGCTGGTACTTTAGTAGCAGGAGATGAAATACAACCTTCAGCAGTTTTAGCTGAAGCATTTGCTGAAATAGGATCTGCTGCTCCAGTTGCTGCAATTAGAATGGCTGCAAAAGCTAAAGAAAAAGTAACTGGTGAGGCTCCTGTTACTCCTGTGTCTGAAGTTGAGGAAGATTTAGCATCTGAATTAGAAAAGTTAAGATCTAGGTCACAAACTTTGGAAGAAGAAGAAGTGACTGAAGAAACTAAAGAAGCTGAAGAAGCTGAAGAAGTGACTGAAGAAGAAGTAACTGATTTAGATAAATATGAACAGGATATTACCAGGGGTGAAACTACTGAAGAAGAATCAATAGCGACTTATAAAGATTTATATAGTGATGAATTAGCATCTGGCGATATAACAGAAGAAGATGTTATTAAAATAGCTAAGAGTAATTATAAACGTAGAAAAAAAGAATTAAAAGAATTTAATAAAGACAAAGTTGCCTATTTACAAAAAGACTTAGATAGCTGGTTGGAGTATGAAGCTGAAAAGAAGAAGGATGATCCTTCATTTGATGCTAGTCTCAATATAAATTTAGTAAAAAAGGTTTTAGAGCAAGCTAAAAAAACTGAAGAAGTTACTGAAACAGTCGGAGAACCAACTCCAGAGTTTACTCCTGAAAGAATTAAAACATTTTTATCTAAACCAAGAAAGGGAATGCAAAGCGGAGCAGATTTAATGCTTGAGGTTGATGTTAAGATGGAACCTCTTCGTGCTGTAGTTAAAGAATTAGGATTAAAACCTCTTGGTAAATCTAAATATGATTATGCTCATGCTATTGAAAAGCACTATGAAGATATTGCAAAGCAAGATGAAAAACCAACAGCAGCAGGAGTTAAAGCAGAGAAAACAGAAAAATTACAATCTCAATATCAGAACTTAACTCAAACAAAAGAGAGGACAGAAGTTGCACTTGCCAATGAAGATTTGACTCCTACCCAAAGATCTAAGTTAGAACAAAGTTTATCTAATGTAGAAACACAATTAAAAGCTGTAACTGATGAAGCAAAAATTGGAAAGATTGAATTAGAAGAAATTAAACCTGGCAGAACTGAAGCAATAAAAGAAGTTATTAAAGTATTTGAAGAACTTGATCCAGAAGACCAGCAGACATATGAGTATGTAGATGAAATAAGATCATTACAGGACAATGTAGATGATCCTAATAATCCAGAAAGTGCTACATCAGCAAGACAAGCAATTGAAGATTCTGATCTTACGGGACTGAAACCAGAACAAATACAAGTTGCAGGAACTAATTATCAAGAGATAAGAGATGAAGTTTTACATGATATAGTTGTTATTAATCGTGGTGCTGATATTGGTACTGTAGTTGAGGAAAGAGCAGAGACATGGTATAAAAGGCAAACTGAAGCAGACACTGGATTCGAGAATAAAGTCAAAGATGAAAGAGCGAAATATGAAAAGTCTACTGGTATCAAAACAGAACAAAGCAACATGGAATGGTTCAGTTCACTTGCTATTGATTATGCTGTTGGAACTCCACCTAAAGGTAAAATAGGTACAGCATTAAAAAATATATTAGAAAAATTTAAGCAATATGCAGAGTCATTATTAGAAAGTGCTGAAAATTTTAAAAAACAAGTAGATGAAGGTAATGTTAGCAAAGACCTGCAAAAGCTCCTTAAAGGGGCAATTACGGAGGAAATACAGCCAACTATAGCAGAAGAACCTACAGATATAAGTCATCAGTTAAAAAAGAGGCGTAAAAAGTTAGGTATCCCCGAACCAGGTGAACCAGTTCCATCATTACCGATTGGTGATATAGAAACTGATCTTGAAAATTTATTTGTAGATGATCAGACACCAACGACAGAACAATTAAAGAAAATTAAAGGTGCCCCTGTTAAGCGTAAAGGTTATGAAAGAACTGGTGATAAATTTGTAAAAGCCAGAAGCTTTCAAGAATTAATTGATATAGTAAAAACTGTTATAGCCAAGCATCCAGATATGGGATTTTGGTATTACGATTTTGGTAAAGGTTTGGCTAATTTAATTAATCCAGAAAATATGAGGGAAGTTTCTGTACTGTTTGGTGTTACTTCAGCACAGAATGCTGTGGAAGTTAATTTGCAGGACACACTTCATATTATGTTATTAGCCAGGGAAATTAATCCTGTAACAAATAAAGAAGAATTTCAGAAGGCTTTAAGAGATAGACCCAAACTGAATGGGAACAAATTAAAAATTAATGAAAATCAAAGAAATGCTATACAGCAATTATATGAAACAGGATCTTATGCAGGTGGTATAAAAGTAAGTAATTATATGGTAAGTTTTGAAAGAGCTGTCGAGAATGAGTTCATGCCTTTTACGGTAAATGATATTCATGTGCAAAGAACATTTGGATATTTGGGAACCAGAAAAAATAAAAAAGGTAGAAATTTACCAAAAGCTTTAGGTGAAACTGAACATAGATATATCCAGTATCTTAGCAGCAAATTAGCAGAACATTTTGATATGTATCCTCAAATGATACAGGCAATGTTATGGGAATATGGTAAAACAGAATTATCCCCAGCTAAAGATAAAAAGAATCAAACAATGATAGGAGATGGCAGTTGGGAGTCTGCTACCGATTATTCAAAAACAGAAATTGCTTTAATAGAGGAAATGAAAAATCGTGGTGAATGGACACCATCAGCAACATTAAATGAAGAATTTATAACAGCACCTTTACCCAGACAGAAAAAAACATATACTGTAAAAGGTGAGAAAAGAATTTTAGATAAAAAAGCTGTGAAAGATAGGGATATGTGGACGAACACTGCATACATCGATGATATTATGGAGCGTGAAGGGAAGAGGGCACCAAGAATTATCATTGGTTTGAATCCAGGTTCAGAAAGATTGTATTTAAAAACTGGTACCGAATTAAGTATTCAAACAAAGCAGGATTATTGGTCTGATATAGTATCTGCAATTACAAATGATCGGGGTCAGATAACTTTACTCGATGAACTTAATATACCACATAGTCTCACAAAAAGATTTGGATCTTGGGGTGCTTTAGAAATTAATCTTGGTATTGTATTACCTGGAGCGACTATAAATATGGGGAATATGGTAGGTGCTATGATTGGTGATGCAACTTTGCAGGATAGTATGGTCACAGAAAAACCTAACCCAAAAGGTAAAGATTCAGGTATGCTACTTAGAAAAGCAGATGGAACACCATTTACAGAAAAAGATATCGATAGAGTACATAAAAGAATTAATCCTAAGCCCTATGGAGCAAATTTTACAGAGTCAGTTAATCATATGTCTATGAAATTTCTTATTTTTGATGAGGCTCATGCAGAGGTTGTATTAAATGCTTTGGATTATTATATTAGTAATGGTAATTTTGTCACTCATGATTATAACACAGATTCAAATTTAATAGAACATGGCAACAAAACTAACAGCTATACAAAAAATATTAAGAAAGCGAGGAATCACCCCAGTTTCTCCGCAAGACCCAATTTACTCAGAACCGCTGACCGTTTCCTTTACAAACCGATCTGGGAAGTCTTCCAAGACTACCAATCCAAATTCGGCTACGAAAAAGAAAATCTAAAAAGACCTACCCCAGGCAGACCTGGGTCTATATCTCACTCACTTAAACCATTATCTCCTGACGAGCGTAAACTTAGTGCAGAAAAGAAAGCTGCCCGTAAAGAGGTTATGGAACAAGATGCGGATCTACAGGCAGAAAATGTATCTGAGTTTATCAGGAACAGATTAAAGTATATTAGGTTAGCTTCCTTAGAATTAAATCAATTTTTAAATGAATTATTAGAAAAAACAACATCCAATGAACGAAAATTAATCACCTTTTTATTAGAGAAGACAGATACATTCCCTGAGCAGATTGATGATACAGAGCTTGAAAGAATGTTTTATGACCAGGCTACCAGGGACAGATTAGAACCTATGGTACAGGCTGTTAGAAAAAGATTTAAAGAATTGTGGGCACTGCAAACGAGGTTTAATCCAGAACTTTCTGATAAGGAAGTTGAAAATTATGTTACTCATATCTGGGATATTGATAAAAATAAAACTAAAGACGTTGTAAATTGGTTCAAATTTCCGACTGAAAATAGATTTCAAAAACAACGGTATGTTAAAACACTGACGGAAGGTATAGATGAATTTGGATTAACACCTAAATATTTAGATATCAGTGATATATTAAAAATATACAGCAGTTTGACAAACCATGTTATTGCTAACAAATTATTTATTAATGATTTAAAACAATTGTCGATTGAAGCACCCGATGGTAAAAAATATAAATTATTAGTACCTCCCAAAGGTGCCCCAGATAGTTACAAAGAAATCAGGCATCCTGCTTTTCGCATTGGTTTAACTAGCTATTATAAAATACATCCTGATATAGTTAGAGCCTTAACTGTGCTGTTTGATAATAGAATTACGTTGCCTGATATTAAGGGTATTGCAATTTTAGAATCTATAAAACAGCGTAAGATAGTAAGAACAAATAGAAATTTATTAAATGGTTTAGAATCTATAAATGCTTTTTTAAAAACAACTCAATTAACTATATCATTTTTTCATCATTTGGCATTATCTGAAACAGCAGTTCCTTTAATAGGATTTAAAGCAACTACTAAAATATTATGGAACACTTTCTGGCAAGGATTTGTTAAAGGTAAAGGATTTCTATGGGGAAGAGAAAGTTTAGCTAAAGATGGTGTAGAGCATGGTGTTCAGCTAGGTGCCAGTATGGATATTCCAGTAGATAAAATTAGTGGTTTCTGGAAGACTAGAGAATTAAGAGGAACTGGTATAATGAAACCAGTATACAGATTATTGGATTCATTTTTTGATAGATGGAGTATTGCTCTGTGGGATTATTTGCATGATGGATTTAAAATAACAGCATACAATGATCTTGTTTCAAAATTAGATCCTGCAAAAGTAGAAGATATGGCAATGGCTAAACGAGAGATTGCTCAGATAGTGAATGATACTTTTGGTGGTCAAGAATGGGAATTGTTAATGGTCAGTCCTAAGATGAGGCAGATAATGGGTTGGTTCTTATTATCTCCTGATTGGACAGTTTCCACAGTAAGACAGGCACTCGCTCCTACAGGTATGGGTGCAATGACAAAAGAAGCTAAAAGTATTCGCAAAAAAATAGGAAGAAGATTCTGGATTAAGGCATTTATATACTATGGAATAGGTATCAATATGCTTAATGCTTTATACAGAAAAAGAGATGAAGAAGAAAATCCAGAATACTATAAAGATCGGGATATGACTTTTTGGGATTATACGATGTTTGGTAATACCATTGGCAATGGAACCAGGTTGTTCACAGGCAGAAATAAAGATGGTACAGAAGAATATAAAAGATGGGGTAAACAGTTCAGAGAATTACCAGAATTGTTTTATGATGACACAGGATTCAATTTTCCTAAAGCAGCAATAAGAAGAGTCGGTGCAAAAGCATCTCCAGTGATTCAGATCACTTCTCAAATATTAACAGATAAAACTCCTAGTGGATTTGTTAATTATGATTTAAAGGATAAACAAAAGATGGATTGGTTTCTAGGTGCAGTTAAATTATTATTGAAATCACCATTGCCATTCAGTACACAATCGATGTTAAGGAAAGATAAAGATTGGAGTGTATCAAATTTATTTGTTCCTGGCAGTAAGGGTATGACCAGAAGAAGAGCAAAAGATTTATATGAGATAGCATTGCATAGAGGTGATTGGAATATGGTCAGGGAAATAGCATTAGGCTGTCATGTTAATGGAATAAACGGGATAGAGATAGCTACACAGACCTATAATTCAATGGTTTCTGATTATTACGCAGAAGAAACAAGATATATTAAAACAGCAGAGGAGTTAATTGAAAAAGCAAAAGCTGCTAAAACATCTGCAGAGCAAAAAGTCTATTATAAAAAAGCTGCTAATGCAAGTAGAGAAGCTGAATTAGCAAGGATCTCTGCTAAGAGAATAGATGGTTTAATTAATACGCTAAAAGCTAAAAAAGGTTTAGAGACTATAGAAGTCTTCGAGTAAATGAGTGAGGAGAACAAACCTAAAACTGCAAGATCTTATCGGGCAACTGTCGTGGGAGATAATACTGTGGTTAGCATTAACCTTAAGTGGCTTGGGCAGATGTTTGTACTTGTCGCTGGTCTTGTGTATGGATACTATCGTATTGAAACGAGAATTGGAAACCTTGAGCAAGGAATTGGAGTCGCTAATGATGAAATTGCAGATCTTATATCCAAACATATAGCAGAAGAAGAAGTTAAAATAACACAAATGCAACAGGAGCTGGATTGGTACGAAAAAGAATTAAATCTCAATCCTCTAAGCTGGGGAAAGAAAAAAAGGAAACGAAAATAATGAAAGACCTGAAGAATTATATTAATTTAATAAAGATGTTAAAAAATGACAGATGATGTTATAAAGTTAATACAAGAGTTAGGATTTCCAGTTGCTATTAGTGTTGGTTTAGCTTTTGCTTTATACAG
>Ga0098044_1000779_pt1 | contig 16639 bp, 5 predicted proteins | sample 10_taG_FD_75053 | JGI IMG/M metagenome (GOLD analysis project Ga0098044, IMG submission 75053) | Marine viral communities from the Subarctic Pacific Ocean - 10_ETSP_OMZ_AT15264 metaG | ecosystem: Environmental > Aquatic > Marine > Oceanic | place: Pacific Ocean | collected 2015-01-16 | reverse complement strand
TGCTATTGCATCTAGTCGTACTAGAACACAACAACTAGTTCCTAGACTTAAAAAAGAAAAAGTAGCAGCGGTAAGACAAGCTAAATTAAGGTTGTCAAATATTAAATTAGAAGAATTAACTCAAATACTTAGAGGTAAATCGAAACATATTAAACACTAATATATGCCAGAGATTAAAAATAATTTCACTCAAGGTAAAATGAATAAAGACCTTGATGAAAGAATAATTCCAAACGGACAATATAGAGACGCAATGAACGTGCAGGTTTCAACTTCTGACGGGGCAGATATTGGAACCGTACAAAATATAATGGGTAATGATTTAATAGAGGCAGTTGTTGGATCAGGATTTCAATGTGTGGGTAGTATTGCTGATGAAAAAAACAATAAGTTTTATTGGTTTATAAAAAGTGATTTTATTGAAGCTATTTTAGAATATTCAAATGAAGATACAGTTTTACCTGTTATTATAGATAGAAAAGCTAATACTGCAGACGCTGTTTTGAAATTTAGTGACAATATTATAACTGGTATAAATATAATTGATGATTTATTATTATGGACAGATAATATAAACGAACCACGTAGAATAAATATTGATAGATGTAGAAAGGGTAATTCAGATGAATTCACAACCTTACATTCTAACCCTCTCCCTCACCATACTAAACTAATTGTAGACGACTTTATCCAAACTGAAAGAATAGAAGTTGTGTCAGATATGACTTTTACTGGAGGTACAACTATAACCGCTCCATATCCTCATCCTTGGATAAATATCGATTATGACGGTACCTATGATCTTCATATTAAAAACGCTAATGACTTAAGAGTAGGAGATCAATTAGTAAGACGTAAAAAAGCAAGTGACGGAAGTGTTGATATGTTTGTTACCGACGAGTATAGCAAAAAAATTAAAAAAATAGTTGGAAATACAGTTTCGCTAAGTACTGAAGTATTCCCATCGTTAGGAGTTATCCAACCGCCGCAGTTAGACGTAGGAGATATTTTAATATTTGATAGAGAGGAAGATTTAGCAGAAGAACATATTACAGTAATAAAAAAATCACCTTTAAGACAATTAACAGTTGATATACAATCTGCGTTACCAGGAGATAGAGATCCTTTATTTGAAAAAATATTTCCAAGATTTTCTTATAGATATAAATATGCTGATGGAGAATATTCTACGTTTGCACCGTTTACAGACGTTATTTTTAATTCATTATATGGTACAAACCAAGATGGAATTTCTTATGACGAAAAAACAGCTTATAATACTAAAGAGCCTTATAACGCAGGAATGCGTAACATGATAAGAGAAGTTATTTTACAAGATTTTACCTCTCCTGAAACACCAAAAGATGTTGTTCAAATAGATATTCTTTACAAACAAGAAAATTCTACCGCTATTTATTTGTTAGATACAGTTAAAAGAGCGGATGACGAATGGGATTTAGCTGGCTCTGAGTTTGATTCCAGATATAAGGGTAGTTTTCGTATTATATCTGAAAATATACACGCGGCTCTTCCGTCCAACCAATTATTAAGACCATGGGACAACGTTCCAAGAAAAGCGTTAGCACAAGAAGTAACAGGTAATAGAGTTGTTTACGGTAACTACTTGCAGAATTACACAAATGATATTCCACCGGTAATGGATACAGCGTTTGAAGAAAGATTTGATTATTCTTTAGAGCAATTAATTCCAGTTTATTCGAGCAATTTATTGACAAACGGTAATTTTCAAAATTACGACAAAGGAACTGGTTATGCCGTATCAGGATTTTTAGCTCCAGATGGTTGGGCTTTAGATGACGGTATGTCATATATATATACTTCCCCTGAAAATCGCTCTGTAAAAATTGAAAACGCTCCTCAAGGAGCAATATTAGCTCAAGGTCTTAACATTGATCTTAACGTCGGTTTAAAATATAGGATTTCTTTTAAACTTATAGCAACAACAACATTGAGTCCTCAGCTTTCTCAAAATCCCGGTGAATTAGAAGGTAAATTAGTTGATCCCTTTGGAAATTATATAGAGTTTTCAGGAGTTAAAGCTCCATATAAGCAAAACTCCTCTCCGCAAATTCAAGGACAAACCGCACAAAGAGAAATTGACAAACCAAAAATTTTTCAATTTGAAGCTATCTTAAAAGACAAAGGAGTTTATGAAACAGATAATTTAAACTCGTTTTATATAAAAGTAAGTGAAGAAGGTAGTGGTACTAGTTTTCAAGACTTTAAAGGAATTATTAGCGACGTTAGTGTTCAAGTGATGGATTTAGATAGATCACGTAGATCTTTTGAGTTTGGAGGATTTCCAACTATAAAATCTCAAAGAAATTATCAATTAGGTGTTGTTTATGGTGATAAGTACGGTAGAGAAACGCCTGTGTTTACTTCCGCAGATTCTTCAGTAAAAATTCCTTGGCAAGATAATAATTTAGGAAAACTAGCTAGTAGATCTCTTCAATTAAAAACTAACTTAAAATCTCCACATCCTGAATGGGCGGATTATTATAAATTTTATGTAAAAGAAACATCTGGAGAGTATTATAATTTAGTAATGGACGCTATCTATAAAGTTACTAAAGATGATATTGATAAAGACGATCATGTTTGGATGTCGTTTCCATCTTCTGATAGAAATAAAATATCTGAGGATGATTACATTATACTTAAGAAACAAGCTGATGAATCTACTCAAATACAACAAGAAAATAAATTTAGAGTTTTAGATGTTAAAAACGAAGCTCCTGACGCTATTAAATATAGATATATTAAGTTAGGGGAAATTGCAAATACAACAGATAGTATTAACGAAAATTCAATATTAAACAGTTCAAGTGGAACCAGTCCTGTTGGAGTATTTTACATACCAGATAGTAGACCTATTGTAACTAGTGCAAATAAATTTCCAAAAGAACTAATATTTTCAAAAGGTAATTGGTTAGACAACGGAGGACAAGAACTTATAAATAAATTTGACCAACCAGATTTATATTTTTCATTTACTAAAACAACTTCTGAACTTGGGGATCCAGTTGTTGGTAGTGATCAACAGTCATCAAAAAAATATAAAGTAGCGGCAATTAGAGAAGATGATAGTACTGGTGATTACATAGCAACTTTAAACGAAAGTATAACTGAAGAGGATTCTGATTTGATTGAAGACGGAAGCACTGGTCTTATACATCCAGATATAGTTGTTAGATTTGAAAAGAAAATTACAAAAGCTTTAGAAACTTTTTCTGGTAGATTTTTTGTTAAAATACTTTCTACTAACCAAACAAAAAATTCTTTAGAAAGTTCTAACGTTTTAGATTTATTATTAAATACCGTAATTAAAGTTCAAAGATCTGTAAGATGGTTATCAGATGTACATGCTGGTGGTTCTTTTATTTCGGATGATGGTTTAACAAACCAACAAACTTTTGTTAATCCAACCGATCTTCAAGCAAATGAAATAGCTGGTTATGGAAATGCAGAGAATATAACTAATAAAGAATCTCAATGGGAAGCAATACTAACATCAAAAACACATAACGGATGTTTTATAGATAACATGTATTTTGCTTCCGCGCAACTCGGGGCAAATGGTTACGCTAGAGATAGTGGACCAGGTTATAAAGGTGGAACACCTAATGTTCCTGGAGATATTTCTCGTGGAATTGTAAACACTGATGTCCAGGAGAAGACTGAGATAATATTTGAAGGATTAGATTTAACCTATCCATATACCTCGTATTCACCAGTTTTTGACGCCACTTTCTACGATGATAATTATAAACTTTATCGACCATACAAATGGAGAGAGTATAACGTTGATAGCGCAATAGCTTTTCCGATATTTAATAATACTAAACCACAAGAGCCAAATAGTGGTGCAAATTTAGTTAACGGTATAGATGGAATTATTAAAACAGATTCAGATCACGTTAGTGTTGACGGGATAAGAAGATGGAGATCAAGCGTGCACGACGCTGACGAAGTTTCTATCGATACTTACACTAAAGAAACAGGAAAAAACTTTTTACATTTATCTTTTTTAGGTCCTGGTAAAGATTTATTCGATGAAGCAAATTTCCCAAACTCATTAGCGTATTCTGCTTCTACTCCTAACAATGGAAAAACTTTATGTGAAAGTTTACAAGCTATATGGGGAGGTGGAGTTTTTACTAAAGAAGATGGAACTCCTATTGGGACACAAGCGGTACTAACCGCTGAAAATAGTAATAATCAACTTACAACCGTACCTTATACAGTTTTATCGGACGGACAGATCATTCCACATCAAACCATTACTAAATTCGAAGTAGCAGGCGACGTTGGTAATAACCATGCTGTATTTATGGAGGGAGATCCATTGGAAAAATCACAAACAACAACCACATTCACACATCCAAGACTTTCGGATCATGATTCTGAAAGTTATTTAGGTTATGACAAAGGAGAAGAGGAAACTATAACTCACAAGTATAAACATGATACTCAATGGGATGCTACTATTCAAGGTGAAAAAGGTTATACTGTTATTAAAGATTTTATAAGTCAACTAAAAAACGGTGGTTCGTTTGTTTTCAAAAACGATCCTGATAGAGAAATATACACTATAAAAAAATGTACAGAAAAGAAATTATACAACCATACCCCATGGAGAAGAACATATAAATGGGATAGTACAAAAAACGATCTTGTTGATGATGGTACTAGCGTTGAAACAGCTGTTATAAATTGGGCATTAAGTAGAAATGATGTTGATGGTACAGTGCCTACTTCTACAACTACAACTGAAGGAGGTATTATGAGGCAGAAATTATTGGAGTTTGGAAAAAGAAACAATAGAAGGGTTTGTTATGTATTAGAATTAGATAAAGATGTAAATACAAAAACTTATAATCCAGTTGATGGTAGTAATATAGATGCAGATAGTTTTGATCACATACAGTTTGTAGAAAAAGATTATAATTTAGGGTCTAAAGAAATAGCGCAAAATCCAGCTATATGGGAAACAGAACCTAAAGACAATGTTGATTTAGATATTTATTACGAAACCAGCCAAGCATATCCAGTAAAAATCACGCAAGATACACAAGAATTATTCGCACCAGTAGGATGTGAGGTAAAATTTATTGAAAATAAAAACGCTACACAAGGTGGATTATATGCAAATGAAAATTTAGAAACTTCTATATATTTGAGTTCTTGGATAGGTCCTAATGAATTTACACTAAGCCAAGATATAAATGGTAACCAAACACAAACTATAATGACTGCGGCCCAAGCAGCGGCAGCAGCACAAGCATCCGCAACTATAGCCACTTACATTGGAAAACGTGTTAGATTTATTAGAAAAGACGGGGAATTTACTACTGGTATTATTACTAGTGTAGCTGACAACAATATAAATACCGACAGTTCAACTTTTGCAAAGCTTGATACAATAACAATACATCCAGAGCCGGGAGAACAAACAGGACTAAGTTGGTATAATAGTTTTACATTTGGTAACGGAATTGAATCTAATAGAATTAGAGATGATTTTAATGCGATGACTATATCTAATGGCGTTAAAGCTAGTATGACTTTAGATGCTGATTACAAAGAAGAAGAAAGAAAAAGTGGATTAATTTATTCTGGAATTTATAATTCTACAAATGGTGTTAATAATTTAAATCAATTCATTCAAGCAGAAAAAATTACCAAAGATTTAAATCCGACATTTGGTAGTATACAGAAGTTATTTTCAAGAAGAATAAGTTTAGTTTCTTTTTGTGAAGATAGAGTTATAGAAATTACAGCTAACAAAAACGCTTTGTATAACGCAGATGGAGATCCACAGTTAGTAGCTACAGACGCCGTGTTAGGTGATGCTAATCCTTTTGTTGGAGATTATGGAATATCTAAAAATCCAGAATCGTTTGCAAAGGAATCATATAGAGCTTATTTTACAGACAAACAAAGAGGAGCAGTACTTAGATTATCAATGGATGGATTAACCCCTATATCAGACGCTGGAATGCATGATTATTTTAGAGATAATCTAAAAACAGCAAATAGATTAATAGGTACTTACGATGCCCATAAAAAAGATTATAATTTAACTTTATCGGATTTTCTTCCATATAATGTTATATTTAACGGTTTCTTAGATCAAGGAGAAAGTTCTATAGAATATTTTAATTTAAGAAATTTTGTAATAAATGGAGATTTCGCAAATGGAATACCTCAAAACATTCCACCACCACCTCTTAATTTCGCTGATAATCCAGATTTAAATAGTTCCGTAATAATTACTAATCACGATGAGATTCCAGCGGGATCACTTCAAGCTGGTGTTACAGCAAAACCAAATATTGAATGGATGTACCAATGGACTGGTGACCAAGGTTTTAATGTATACGAAGTAGATTGGACAGATAATACTCCTCAAGAACAGGCTCCTTTTACAGGTGCTTCTTTTCCTAACTACGTGTCTAGTGGGACACAAACGTATAGTTGGGAATCATCAGTTAATTTGCAAGGACATAATTATTACGGTAATGTACTAGGTTTAATAAATGGCTCTATTATATGGCGAGGTTTGTCTAGTGGTACGGGAGAGGTGGATTATGCTCTTGGAGGTAATGCTGTAAACGCACCGATTATTGGTAACGTTACGTCAGGAACCTTTGGAGAAGTAGAAGTGTGGGGCGATAATAGTCAACAAGGTATGAATCACAGTATATATACAAACGCTCAGAATTATGGACAGTGGCCGTTTGGAACAAATGCATCATCAAATTATCCTGGTGGAATTGAAACTGTAATACAGCATGTTCATAGTATAGATCCATCTATGGTGCCGGTGCCGGTGAGCGCTAATGCTCCTACGGTTTTTAGTAATCCTTGGTCTACTAATCCAAGTGATTTTTCAACAATAAATAACACTACTATGTTCCATGGAGAACAAATACGCGTAACTCTTACGGTTCATAACGATGGTGGAACGCCTACTTCTCCTGAAGACTTATACGTGAATTTGTACGGTCAGCTGTCTGGTTCGCAAATAGAAGAGATGATTCCTGATGGTTATTTTTCTAGTGGTTATAGGGTAGGTAATTCTGGATCTCATCCTAGTACTATACCTGTAACATATAACACAACGACTACCGGAAATGGAAATCCTACTACTACAAATCCTTATGATGGGTTCCCTGTGGTTGGTGTAAGTCCTACAAATCCTCTTGGACTTGGATTCGTTACCGCGGTCAATCAGTATTATGTTAGTAATAATCCTTCTGCAGCAAATGTAGCTGGAGGTGGAGTAACTCAAGGTTCACAAGTTCCGGGCCAAAACGCGGCGTTAAGCGGTGAACATCATAAAGGATTTGTAGACACTAACAATATTCAATTTACTAATTTACCAGTAGGAGATACTGACCTTTCTTTTTGGGTGGAATTTGAAGGAGATATAAATAATCATTTTGTACAAGGAGGTACTATTACAGGTATTTCAGGACTTGGAAACGTACAAGGAAATTATGAAATGCGTAAGTATATAACCAAGTACTTAAATGTAAGAATTGGGAAGGCGGGTACTAGTAACAATAAATTACGTATAAAGAAGATGGCAATAGAAAAAATAAAAACCTTGAAACATCCAGGTAACGCTATTAATATTGCGCATGTTCCTTCACTCCCTCCAAATACTATTAACGCATGGGCGGAAGTAGAACATGTTGCTACTACTGATTGGAGCGTTATAGCAACTCCAAGCACAGCTTTAATAATGGGAGATCAAGCTGAAACTGATTACGGTCCTGATACAGGTTCTGGAACTTTATCAGGAACAAATCCACCATATTTAGATCCACCTGCTGTCAATCCCAATACTACAACCATTTACAACGATGGAACTGGAGTGTCTGGTATGCATCCTGATTCTACTTATGTTGTAAATGATCATTTTGATATAAATACAAATCCTGGGCAGGGAGATTTTGTTACACTAACACAAGATTTAACTGACAACCCACTTATTCCAAATCATTGGTATTCAGTTGTAATGAGTGATATTACTGGAACTACACAATTCCCATATTCAACAGTTGTAAGAGGTGTTTTAGATCCTGCTTCAATAGGTGGTACGACACTACCTGATCATATAGGACAGGTTGCCGATGGGGCTTTAAACCAATGGTCTACTAGTGATATTAAGTTTCGTCGTTATTGGATTCCAAATAGATATGAAGTTATATGGAAACATGGTAATGGGCCAGCACCTAATACCGAATTGAAATTATTCTTTAGTGGTTTCGTGGGAACAATAGGAAAAATAAAAATTTTTGATATAACAGCTACAGAAACCGCAGGTAGTTTCGATAACTGGAGTATGCAAACTAATGTTGGTGGTGTAGCGCCGGCACACTACTATTCAGCCGCTAATTTAGCGTCAAGTTACCATACGTTACATAACGGAAACGGGAAGGCTGTATGGGAAAATGGGGTTCAAGGAAATTTTTTAACACAATCATTTAGCAATTTAACATCGTTACAAGACAAAGCGTTAGATATACCGGCTTCTCCAGGCGTAACAGAGGATGGATATGAACTTAAATTCGTAGTTTCTAACGTAACATCAGGTAGTTTAAGTGGATATATTAGAGGAGCAATGGGAGCTACAGATGTTACTGATCAAGCTATGGGGGTTGAATTTAACGGTATTGACGCAGATGGTTTTTATATGGCTAAATTTAACATGGATGGAACAGCTACATCTATTCAGAATTATACTGATGCATCTTATGGAACTCCAGCAGCTTCTTCAGCAACATTAACATCTAGTAATTCTACTGTTAATTCAACATCTTGGGGTACTATGAATAAAATAGTATTTAACGTACCAGCCGGAGGAGGTTTCAGTGGAAGTATAGACAATGTATCACTCAAGGACGCTACTAATTATTTCCAATCTAGCACAAGTATAGGTTGGACATTCCACGGTTATGACCAGCTTTATGAAAATTATATAAATTTTGACGAGCAAAATAGAAACATTGTACTTGCAAATTTACCACATAATACAGTTGGTACGTTTCCTGCAAGCGGAACTAATGACGGAGCTTCTTTACAACAAAGTATACCTAACCACGGTTTTGTAGCAGGAGATACAGTTAATTTAAAGTTTAATCTTTCAGGACATCCTACAGGTGATTTAACAGGTGTTCTAACGGGTTATTTCTATAATGATAGTGGTGATGGATTTCATATTCCATTTATCAAAAATAATGGTAATTATGACTTTACGTTTGTTATAGGTGATACTACACCAATTGCATTGGAGGTAGGTGGAACTCCTGCTAATTACGGTCACACTACAAATAATAGTATTCCACGTAATACATTTGTATTGTACTCAGGTATTTCTATTGATGGAAGTACCGCTGGAGCTTTAACAGGTCCTTTCTCTGGTATATTAGATAATTTTATATTAAACAGAGTAAATTTAGATTTTACGCCATCTACAGTAACATACAGCGAAGATGTTAAGGGATGGGTTAGTTTTAAATCATTTATTCCAGAATCTGGAGTTAGTCTTTCTAAAGATTATTATACTATAAAAGATGGTAGAGCATGGAAACACCATTATAACGAGTTAAGAAATAAATTCTACGATAATACCGAACCTTCAACTGTAACAGCAGTGTTAAATACAGAACCATCTTTAATAAAAATATTTAATACGTTAGGTTATGAAGGAAGCCAATCTAAAATAAATAAATATATTCCTGCAAGTAGTAGTACATCTGGATTGTCGAATATAGAGGCGTATAATTTAAAAGAAGATATAGATCCTATAACTGGGTTGGGATTAGGATATATATCTGGTTGGTTTGTAGATTATATAACTACTGACAAGCAAGAAGGTTCTGTGAATGAGTTCATAGAAAAAGAAGGAAAATGGTTTAATTATATTAGAGGTGTTGGTAACGCAATACCTGAATCTTCCAACTTTAGTTTCCAAGGATTGGGAGAAATAGAAACAGTAACTACAATGATATAAAAATGGCAAATATAACTAGTTTTACAATTGATAATAAAGATTTAATAGCCGCGGTCTCAGTTAGAAGTTTTACTATCACTGGAGATATTGGAGCTGAATTTACGTTACAAGTATTTGCTACTCCCGCCTCTTCTTCTGTAGCGCATAAATTTTACAATTTCAAAACCCGTGTTTTTGGAGGTTGTATATCGGAAAACAAATTAACGGTGAAAATGAAAACTAACAATTTTAGTGGATCTATTGTTTTTCCAGCTAACTCAAATGGAGATACATATTCATTTCTTTTGCTTCCAGCTGTAGACAAAGGAACTAATATAAATTTTGGTAATGGACTCCAAAATCAATTTGAAACTAAAATTACTCAAGTAGCTAATTCTATTGTAACATTTACACCTATAACAACCGCTACTTCTAATTACGAAAGTATGCCTACTAGTGTAACTTCCACTACTTCTCCTATTTCAACTAACGTTATAAAAAAACAAATAGATTGGGATATTGAAAATAAAGATGATGGCGCGGGCGGATTTGGACTTAGATTGATAAGACAACCTATAGATACAGATTGGTATTTCACCCCAACAGCAACATATACTGTTAAAGAAGCCGTTGCCACAAGTGATGTGAACGAAGGTTTTAAAATTATAGTAGATGATCTAACTGATTTATGTACTGGTATGTATATAACCGCTGTTAGTAGCGGAAGTTTATCTGGCACACCAATTATAACCGCTATTGATAGAAATACTAAAATAAGTGAAAACGGTGGACAATTAACCGTTTCTTTACCGCAAACACTCGCTAACGGAGTGGAATTAACTTTTCAAGCAAGAGGAAGTTCAACTATTTCCAAAGCTACAGGAGCAGTTGTAGATTTTTCTAATTGGAACGCTAACATTACATCAGCTACAACAGAACAACTCACAAAAATAGTACGTACTAATGCTGATAGTAATACAGTGGAATTAAATGGTACCCGTGGAATATCTGGAGGTGATTTTGTTACAATAAGAGGGTTAAATATTATAAATGCAGATACTAACCTTATACTAACTAATAGAACTAGTGGTGGTGATGCTGAAGCTTCTAGCGGTTCTGGAGAAATAATTTTAGATGTCGCACAAACAGTAAAAGCAGGTACTAAAATATATTTTGATGGATGTACGTTAAAAGTCACATTAAAAAACAGTATAAAAATTGCTAAACATCCATCTAGCAATAAAATAATATATTTAAATTTAGATAATTTTATAACACCAGGCGTAAATACAACATCGTAAAATATGGCAATAGAAATTAAAATTAAAGGAGGAGTATTCACAGAAAATAACGTTTCCGTTCAAGTTGGGGATGAGGCTTGGTTTGTTGGTACACAACCTACTGGATCAGTTACCAATTCTAGTAGTAATCTTTCAAGTTCAAACAAAATTGGAATAATAACAGAAATTGGTCCTGGTTCTATAACTATAGAAACAGTATTAAACACTCCAGGTACGGATGATTTTTTAATGTTTAAAAAAATTAGCACAGTAAACGACACTAGTTTGTTAGGTTATTACGCAAAAGTTAAATTAATAAATAACTCTACTGAAAAAGCTGAGTTATTCGCGTTGAACTCTGAAATAACAGCTAGTAGTAAATAAAAAGCAAAAAGTGTAACTATAAATAGATAAATATAACAATATGGCAACAAAATCATCAAAATCTTCCCCATTAAAAATCGCGCCTCTAGCTGTGGCAGCTATTATGGCCGCACCACTAGTAATTAAAGGTATTGGACACTTAGCTGGCGCGGGAAAAAGAGAAAAAATTAGAGATGCTGAAAATGCGTTTGATCTTAGGATTCAAGATTACGAAACATCTAAATTTAAACCCCTAGATAGAGAAGCTTTAAGAAGAGAAAATATTTTTGAAGGACAAGAGAATATATTCGCAGGCCAAGAAAATATATTTGCAGACCAAGAAAATATCATGGAGGACATGGAAGTTGATACTCAAGCTGCTGATTACGCTAGAGAACAATTCCAACAACAACAAGCAAATATAATGCAGGGATTAAGAGGTGTGACTGGAGCTTCTGGTGTAGCTGGATTAGCGCAGTCATTGAGTGGACAAGCCTCTAAACAAGCCAAGGAATCTCAATTAACTATAGGTGGACAATTACAACAAAATAGAAAAATGAGATTGCAAGAGCAGTCTAGATTAAACCAACAAGAAAGAACAGAGCAGTCTAGATTGAACCAACAACAGTTAATAGAACAAGGTAGAATGAACCAACAAGTATTAATGGAACAAGCTAGGTTAAGCGAAGCAGATAGAGCAATACAATTAGCAAATATGGAAGGTGCTAGACAATTTGAATTAGACAAAATGACCACAATGTTAGGTATTGAAGGGCAGAAAGTAGCTGGAGCGCAAAGTGCATACGCTCAACAACAACAAGCATGGGGTGAAGTGGCTGGAGCTGTTGGTCAAATTGGCGGGGCTTTCTTAGGAAAAGGTTAGACATAGAATTTAAACAAATATAAAATATGGCAGCAAACGAAGCAATAATACGAGCAGCGGGGCAAAGATACGCTCCTACTAAAATAGATTACTCTGGATATATAGAAGCGTACGGTCATATAGTGTCGGGCTTGTTAGCAAAAGAAAAAGAAATAAAAAAGAAAAACGAAACTTTTGAAGGTCTTACCGTAAAAGCCGAGCATCCTGATTTAAAAGATAATTTACAATTTTTCCGAGATACAGCTGTAGATGATCCGGAAATGAAGGAGGTTTACACAAAATTAATTACAGAAACCAGTACAAATAATCAATATTTAACAAATAAGGATTTTACAGATGCTTATACAACTGCGTATAATAATAAATCTCTCGCTACTAGTACGGAGGAAGACCACTATTATAACACTATTTTAAGTGAAGATTTTAATGGTAAAAGAAAGTATATAATAGGGGAAGGAATTGAAACTAAATCTGGAACACAGTACGCGACGTTAAACGATATTTTGTATTATGCTGAAGATATTAACCAAATAACAGAAACAATTAAAAACCAAGGAATAAGAGATATGATAATGGGGATGGATGGAAAATATATTCCAGTGAGTAAATTTGAACCAAATATTATACAAGCATTAGATACAGATAGTGATTTTTATAAAGAAATAGATAAAACTACAGATAAGTTAATACCTCTTAGATCGTCAAGTGCATCTGATATAAATCCAGATGATTCTTGGGAAAAGAGAAAAACCAAATCTTTGCATAAACTAAAATCTATGATTAAAGATAAAAACGTATTGCTTTCCGCTATGACTGATCTAACGTATCCTGTAAATGAAGGTGATTTATTTCCCGGAGATGAGACTAAAGAAGATAATTTTATGGATTGGCTTTTGCACGAAGATGAAGATTTTAGAACTAGTTGGGACTTGTATTTAGAAGGAGAAGGTAAAGATAAAACAAAAACAGAGTTAAGAGCTATAAAAGGAAAAATAATACGAAGTTTTTACGACGAAGATCCAGAAGGAACAAAAGAAGATTTTGAAGAATTTTTAGAAGCTGTTTATAACTCCTACCAATTAAATAATGAATAAACATAGAATTTCATCACCATTAAGACATAAGACGGCAGATCCTCAACACGACGTAACTTACGGCGAAGGTCACGATAGTAGCGTGCATGACGATACGGAGACTCTGAATGTGCCTGTAGTTAAAAGTAACATCACCGAGATTAAGGATACTAAAATAATTCCCAGCGAAAAACCAGTTGCGGTTCCTACTCAGCAAACAATAAAGCAAAAAAAAGAAGAAGAAATAAAACTTTGGGAAGACAAATACAAAACGTTGGGTGATAAAGATCTAACAGTAAGAGAGATTGAAATTGCAAGTGGTGTTTCTACAAAAGACTCTGGACTATTTGAATTAGAGGAAGGAGGTACCGCAGGGGGTTCTGGAGGATCAGGTCAAAAAACGAAAAGAGAAGCAGTAACTACTATACCAACCCAAGATTCAAACATCGATAAATCGGTTTCTAATCTAGAAGAAATACCGTTAATTACAATACCTGAAATCAACGAAAGCACAATAGGCGATTACAATTATCAGGAGGTAGAACCAATAATCGGTAGTCAGTTAGCTTATGGCGCTGTCTCTCCTTTCACTTTTGGTGGTGTAAAGCATGGTGTGTCTAGATCTGAAAGAGTCGAAGCTGAAAACTTATTTAAGGACTTTTTGATTAAAAATACTGACGCTAATTATAAATTTGTCAATAAATGGGATAGTGAAGTAGAACGTCTTTGGTATATTTACAAAGATGAGTTTATGAAATCTAGTCAATGGCAAGAAGTAAATATTGATTTAAAAAAATCGTTTACAAAACAAAAAACCCAAAATACAGATTACTATCAATCTTCAGATAGTCCTTATTTACCTCAAGAATACGATTACACTAACAACTTAAACCGACAAGATTACTTCTTTGGAACAGACAGGGTTAGAGTTTGGGAAAACAATAATTTTTTAACTGAAAAAGACGGTAAGTTGCATCCTACTGTTTTGCATGCTGGGCAAGTTAGTCCGTATGTACTAGCTAAAACATACAATATACCTGTTGAAGAGATATTAAATGAAGAGTGGGACTTCGTCTTTTACAAGCGAGATCAAGTTCCCGTTGGAGAAGATGGTGAGCCAATGGCATCTTGGGAGGAACAAGAGAGTCATATTCAAAAAGTAAGAAATAGGTTAGAAAGAAAGTTCCCAGGATTTGGTAGTTCTTATGTAAATTTTGGGGGTGATATTGGAGAGCAAGGCGGATATATACCAGTTAAAAAAGACGTTGGAGACACGGAAATATCTGTGCAATGGGATAAAACAAATGATTTCGTCCCGATGTTTTTTCCGGACGGCGATGGAAATCCTCAATTAAATTTAGGGCAACCCGACCAAGTAACTATAGATATTGTAGAAAAACTTAAACTAACATCTACATCGATCTCACTTGCCACATACGGTGCAGAGGGCGATATTCACGATCTTTCAGATCAAGATTCTTACTATTCAAAAATAATTGGCGCTGATTTAGCACCGACAAATGACCAAACATCAAGTCAAAAACAAGAAATGGCAACTGAATTTGACATTTTTTTAGATAGGATATTTGAATTTGGTATGGATGTTAACACCACTGAGTTACAATTACTTAAAAAAGTAGGTGGAGAAAACGTTGGGGAATACCCATTGTTAATGGATAACTTTTCTATTTTAAAAGAATTAGAAGAAGGACCACTAACAAAAAATATTGAAACCCGTTTACAAAAATCCATAATGGGAGTATCTATACTTCAGATGATATACGAAGGAGAAGATCCAAAAACTCTTTATAGTGAGTTACAGTCTGCGTTAGATTATTCTGATGGAGTTGTAACTGATAAAGAAGTTGCGATGAATGACGTAAGGTCAAATCCTTTGGTTAAGTCGTTGTTAAACAAAACTATGGATAACGCGTTATACCAATGGAAGTTGAACGAACTTGATATAAACGGAACTGAGTTTTTGGATGATGTTGTTGCTGAGTTCGACGCTAAAGACGTGATTATCGCTTGGGAAAATGGAAAGATACAAAAAAGACTTGATAGTACTTATAACTTGCTTTATAACAAAATTAATTACAAATTAGCGGATCAAATAAAAAAAGCTGAGATAATTCAAACTCAACTACTAGGTTACGAATCAGAAACTAAAATTATACTTACAGAAGCCGCGGAAATTAATACTAGAGCGTTAGAAATAACTGATAAAGATTTTGTACCAGAAGGACCAATTAAAAAAGAATTTAAAGAAACAACGAATCTAATAGTACGTAAATTAAAAGAATCTTTAAGCACGGAAAATTACTCTCGGTTAGAAAAAGACAAAAACGGCATTCCTCTTTTTATAAGTAATCCAAAGGCGAATTACCAAACAAAATTAGCACACAGGAACTTTATTGACTACGTGGATGGTGGTAAGGATTTGTTGTCTAATTATAATAATTTATTATCAACTTCCACAGAAGAAGATAAAACAACTAAAGAAAGGTTAAATGAAATAACGACTAGACTTAAAGAAATAAACGAGATAGTTGCAAGAACTCTACCCTCAGAAGAAATTGGACCATTTGGCAGTGGATTAGAGATGGAATTTAACAAGTTGCAAAAAGAGTACAATGATATATGGGCACCTATAAAAGAAGAATTAGAGGTAATAAAAGGTGTAAATGATGGGTATAGAAATAGATTGGCCTTAATACATAATAACTCACAAGGATTAGTAAACGCTTTAGAAAATAATATAGAAAATCAATCAGAACTATCTGAAGATCTTTCAGAAGTGAAATTGTTACAAAGTATTGTATCTAAAAACTACCATACAGCACCTAGACAGTGGTCGCAAGTAAAAGAAAATTCTGTTGGATTTTTACAAAACTCTACAAACTTTTTAAGTAAGTGGGCGGTTAAACATATATGGAGTGCGTTAGATTATATCGTAGGCTATGATGGTACTTATGATAGGTTTGATAAAACAGCTTTAGCAAATTTTAACAAG
>Ga0098044_1000778_pt1 | contig 16663 bp, 19 predicted proteins | sample 10_taG_FD_75053 | JGI IMG/M metagenome (GOLD analysis project Ga0098044, IMG submission 75053) | Marine viral communities from the Subarctic Pacific Ocean - 10_ETSP_OMZ_AT15264 metaG | ecosystem: Environmental > Aquatic > Marine > Oceanic | place: Pacific Ocean | collected 2015-01-16 | reverse complement strand
TGGGGCGCCGCCTATCATATACATGGTCACAGCGGATCCGCCTGTTCGTCTGAAAATCAAAGTCGTGCCACCTTGTGGTGTACATAGCTGTGCATTGTCTAAAATCGTAACGCCAGTGCCACCTACAAAAGTCATTTCCTGATCCCCATCATTAATATAGTAACACTTAACACATTGATTATCAGCAGTCAGAGGAATGCCGGCAATAATGTTTGCTGCTGTGTCCGTGGTAACTTCGTCGTCTCCGCCGCCGCCTGTCGTAGTGTGAACCACAATTCCACCTTTGATCTCAGCTGCTAATAGTGTGCGATCTTGAGTGGTTTCAGCCGCTACAGTTAGAGTTTCTATCTGGCGGCCTTCGTTGACTACATTGAAAGCAAGCGTGGTCAACCCGTTGCTGGCAAAAGTTAGTGCCGTATTCGTTCCATGTGCATCACCAAGGCCAAGCTCTAGCTGGTCATTGCCATCATCAAGACCTAGACGAAAGTCGACGGTGTCTCCATTGAATACCAACATGGTGTCTTCTTCGCCGGCGTCGCCAATTGTTATTTTGGGTGTATCACCACTAATAGTTAAATCTTCTGGTAAATTTCCTTTTCCTGATTTAAAGCCCATCTGTTATTTCTCCTATTCTGTTATGCCGGCGCCAGTCAAATGATACATTGAGCCAGTAGAAATATTCGTCAATGATGCATAAAGTTGAAACCCCTGTGCGGCGCCAGGGCAGGAGACATACATTTCTTTGCACTTAACATCAAAATCAAAAGAATCTTCATGACTATTGAGATGAATATAATGCAACTGATCCACAACATTTCCAACCCCGGAACCTGTCGAAGCAAAATGAACCCTTAAGCTGTCGCCGGCTGCAAAGGAACCAGAAGCAATAACTGTAACTTTCTTCGTAACATGAGGGAAAGTTACTTTCACCTGGTCGCCGGCGCCGATTACCGATCCCGTGATGTAGGGGTGACCACTTACTTGGTATGAGCCTACATTTCTCAGGCCTGGTCGAGCCATGCCTTTAAATATATTCTGCCCACTTGAATCTGTACTATGTGCCATTTTATTCTCCTAGTCTCTCATGCTTGCTTCATATTCTTCGCGAAGCTTCTTAAGAACCTTTCGCTTCTTCTTTCTCTTAAGTCTCTTTACTTCAGAAGGCTTCGTAAATCTTTGTCTTTCCACAACTTCTCTAAGAAAGCCTTCCTTTTTGCACTTCCTAACAAAGCGCTTTATCATTCTTTTCGGGTCTTCCCTTCCTTTCGGGTAGACCTCCATATTTATTCCCATGTTTACCTCTATTATATAAATAGCTTTTAAATTAGTTTACTCCAGTTACTATTGAATAGTTGTGAAATATCAACTCCGGGGTCGCCTGGTGCCATGTTTGCTAATGGAGATTGCTGATTGCCCTCTCTTGCTGGCTCGACGCCTTCGAAAACATTTACACCATTATAGGAGTCCTTCCCGATAGCATCCAACATTCTTTTTCTTTGTTCTTGCAATTTCTTCTTAGCCAATCCGTTGTTTGGCTTAGAAACTTGCTTTTGTTCTCGGATAACTGGTGCTGTATCAACACCCTTCACTACCTCACTAATGATGCCGGAAAGCACACCCTCTTCGAAGATGACTTCCTTGATGCATTGTTTGATTAGTGGCTTGAGAACCTTTTTCAATTCGTTTGTTTTCATATTCTCACTTTAAATTTTCCAATAATTTACCAATCTCAGCCTCATCATATCCACGGTTGACCATCATGCTTGCAACTTTCTTTCTGATAATGTCAACGAAACCGCTAAATTTAGCAGTATCATTAAACAAACCTTTGAGGCCTTTATCACCTAGCAGTTCTTGATTGTCAGAAACGTATCTTGCTAAGACTTTCCCCAAAATTCCAGCATCAGCCTTTTCACCAACGCCCCGAAGATGATCCCGCCCCGCAGCCTTCTGGCCTTTCTGTCCTTTTCTCCATTCTAGGCCGGCCTGGTGATATTTATTAAATTTGTCATCCACGAGGAGGCTGTTCATTAATTGTTTAATCTCTTCTGGAGGAAGATCTGCAAATTCTTTTTGGGCTTTTTCGTTGCCCCGGATCCAGCCTCCAATTTTGGACCCCTTTCCTGTGCGCGTTGCCCATTTTAAAATGGTGTTTCTAAATTTTTCTACATCTCCTGACTTAGCAAGACCATGCATTGCCAAGACCATTTTGGCTCCTCTATCTTTTGTTTCTTCTTTTGCTTTTGGCTGAAGAAGACTTTGCATCTGACCTAAGATACTCTTTCTTACCATGTTGGTAACCGTATCTTCTAATAAAAGACCATTCACACCTATATGTTGAATCATCCCTTCAACAAGATTATCGATAAAACCATTATCTAATGCTTCAGCGATTGGAATTTCTCTTTGTTTGAGATAGTCTCCAATCCCTCTTGCTATTTTCTGTGATGTTTTGGCGTCCAGTCCCACTTTCTGTATATGTAAATTCAGAGGAACTTCTCTCTTCCCATCAATTTTAACACCCTTTTGTCTAGTGTTGATAGACAAGGGTGTCTCCTTTGATATTTGAGCTTTGGATGCTTCGTCAGGTGCATTAGTATCAACCGCAGCGCCCCCCTCGCTGCCGTGAAAATTCACGGCCAAATCCTTAAGGGTGGCTGGCAAAACCCCAAACACCCCAGGATCGATGCCCATCTCTTCAATATCGTTTTCAAGCTCGTCGGCCATGGCTAACAACTTCTTTCTATAAAGCCCAATGGCTCTTTCCGTTTTTGCGCTCTGGTACTCACCCGAACCAGCAAACTTATGTGGATCAGCCTCGCCGGTTTTGGCATATTTGGCAGCGCCAGACAACCTCTTACCCACATCGCGAGCAAGCTGGCCCGGGCCAACTTTTTTTGCCCACTCAGAGCCGCCATGGTATCGAGACTTAAGTCTATCCATCCAACCCTCTTCAATTGCTTGTTGGATTTCTTCTTGGATGAACTGATCAAGTTGTGATTTCGTATATCTCATGTTGTTATTCTTCCAGTTCCCCCTAGGCCATTGTTGGGGTCATCCTGGCGCCAGCTGTCGGTGTGCGCTCTGGGGCGGCGGGCTCCTTTTCCGAAGCCATCGAAACCGTGCCGTGCTCCCCTTCGAAGGATGCAGATTCTTCTGAAAAGTAAGCCAGCTTCTGGCCCAAATCACCCTTGGGGCTCAATTTTGCGGCAATTTCTGTAATGTCGTTATAAAGATTTTGGAATGTATCCGTCTTGGCCTTGTCCAGGCCCAGCTTTTGTACATCATTCTTAAAGTCATCAAGTCGATCTTGAATCCCAGCCTGCGCTTTGGCCATCACCTTTTGCAATTTTCGCTGATGTAGCGTTATGATTTTTCCTGCCTTCCCAGCAGCATAGTCGGCGCCGATAGAACCCTTGGTTGATGGAGCCTCACCGGTTGCGGCATATCTGGCAGTGCCCTTCGCTCTCTGAGCGACAGCGCCAGGTGTCCGACCGACACCAGAGGCTCGGGCTCGCAAACGATCCAGCCACCCCTCCTCAATCATTTGATCAATTTCTTCTTGTACTATCTGTTTAAGTTGTGATTCTGTAAGTTTCACCAGCATACCTCCTATGCGTAAGCATATATAATTAGTTACTTAATGTTAATAAGTATACTCTCTTTTTAATCTCTCATAAATCAAGTTGTTCCTCTTTTCGAATACACTAGTTAGTGAACGACTTTCTCTTATTTCGCCCCAATCAACTGAGTCGGGTGAAACCTGAGTCTTCACTTCTATATCTTCGCACCCACCCAGAACTTTGCACATCCTTGCAGCATCCGAGTTCTTCTTGAAAAACTGCGTTGCCTGGGATTCCTGTTCTTGTGAGTAAGACTCAATACCCAATTTTTTTCCAACCTTCCTCACAAGATCGGCGTATGCTTTTCTCGCTTTACCAACGTTTGTTTCTAGGTTTGTAAAAGCTTTGGTAAAGGTTGGGAGATGCTTGCGCGCTGCCTTAACCACTTTTACAAACCCGGCGTCAACCTCGGATTCGATACCGGCCGTGGCCAACGCAGATTTCACCTTACCACCAGGTGTCCAGGAAAATGCACGCTTAATCAAGTCGCGGGCGGCGGCCATGGGGCCCGTGATCTCTTCGGCGCCCTTTGCCAATTTCTCTCTTTCCGCTTCTGCTTTGCCTATATAGGTTTCTTCCTCTTCAAAAAGGAGTCTCCAATCTAGTTCTTCTTCTAAGCCTTCGCTAAGGCCTGGTATTAAGGCTTTCCAACCACCCATCTCCTTTACTTGACTGGTAATCTCGGGATTTTCTTTCTCTACCTTCTTGTAATCTATCTTGGCCTGGTCCTTTTCTGTAATCGTTGCTTCCGCTGCAGCCCAGGCCTTTCCAAACATCTCCAGATCGTCAAACACGGTGTCAAGTATGCCACCATCATCCTTGTCTGCGGCGTCTAACATTTGATGCCACTCCTTGGTTATCTCGCCTGATTCCTTTACGCCGCTAGCGATGTCTTCAACAAACTGACCTAGATGCTCCGGATTAACCCCTATTTGGGCCCCTACCGGATTAGGCACAGCCTTAATTCCTTGTGCGAGAAAGTTTAACCAGTCGCCTTCAGAAAAGTGATACGCCGCTTTTACAGCTTGAGAAACGTTCCCGGCGATCGGCAACTTGTCAAACAGTATTCCAAGAGATTTCACCGTCTTACCTGTTTCGGTTTCCTTAAAGCCCTTAAGTCTTTCAATATCGCCTTTCTCTTTCTCGGGTGTTTCGCCGCTAGCCTTTGCCGCGGCAGCTGCTTTGGCATAGCGGGTTTTTCTTATGGCCTGTTCTTGCTCCCATGGCATCATTTTTTCTTGCATGAGAGAGCATGGGCTCGATTTTATTTTAATCTTAATCGCCACAAACCCCCTCCTACTTCAAGACATCGTAAAGCGCTCGGTTGATCCGGTCTGCTTTAGTCCAAACTTTGTTTCGTAATTCTTTCTGTTGGCTCTCAGAAAGAGTTAGATACGCAGCAGTCGTTGAAGGTTCCGATACAATATCAAAACAAATCAACTGAAAGTCATCCTCAACAATTGTTCCTTCTTGGCCCTCTTGCACTGAACCCATACCTCTTGAAGAGATACCAAGAGAAACACCTGACCTAGCCAAAGATTTGAGAATATTACCTGATGGAGTGTCGAGTGCTTTAATTTTGCCCATTACCTTTTGACCATCCCACCAACATTCCGTTACCATGTGTGAAACATTACGAAGATTGATGACTGAATCTTCTGGGTGGTCAAGCTCCCCAAGAGCACGGCTCTCTTCGATAATCTTCTGATAGCTATCCATTTCTCTTCGAAGGATACCTTCAGGATATATCCTGCCGTTACCGTTCTTTTGTCCAGCACACTGGATAATGCCTGTGAGAAACACGGCGCCGTCCTCATTGACCATTCGTTTTTCCGATTCGGTCAAGAAGTCTTGGCAGATGCCGCCTTCGCATAGTGCATGATATTCTCTGAGTAAAACTTTATTCATCTTTGTCCTCGATTAAAAAGCAGGCGCAACCTGCACGATTATGCTTCCTCGGCAACAATTGGCAACTCTTGGAATCATGTATCGTTTCATTCTAGCCTCCTACTTCTTCTTTCTTAAGCGACGAACCATTCGTTCTTCGACTTTTTGTGCGATGCGTTCAAGGTTTTCTTCAAAATTGGAGCCGCGGGCCGGCTCAGACGCCTTTCGCATGCCCTTCTGACCTTTGCCCGGGCGGGGCCCGTAGCGTTTGAAATCCTCCCATTCCTGGTCGGCCTTCTCGGAGGCGCGGCGGTGGCGCTCCACGTCGCGGTCGTCTCTCGCCCGCTGGCGTTCGCGTTCGGGGCGGCCGGCTTCATACTCTTCTTCTTCTTTGCGTTTGATCTCAAGCGCTTCTTCTCTTGCCTTTTTCTCTCTAGGATACAAAAGCACGTCAGGAAGACCACCATCTTTTTCAAGACTCAAGATCTTCTTGTCATAGGACTTGTGGCCGGTCATTTTGTCAAGGAATAGTCTAGACTGGTGCCAGACCTCCTGCTCATATTTGCCGCCCTCTCGTTGGCCGCGAATAATATCTTGGTTTATCGCCCAGCCCCACGGAAAAGACCCACCATCTCTAAGCTCTTCCATGCCCATTTCCAGGAACCTCTTAGCTTTCTTTTCTCGGGAGCCGCCGCCGAAGTATGTTGCGACTTTGTCAAAAAGGCCCTCGTCGATTTCTCCGATTTCCTCTTTGATGATCTGTTTTAGTTGTGATTTTGTAATCTTCACCCCTGTCCTCCTCCTAGATTAACACTCAAACCGCCATCATTAAATAACATAGATAACGTATAACTTGTTCCGGAACTTAGACACCCCAGAAGCAAGGCATTAACAAAATTATAGTCAAATGTAAATAGTTCTGTATATCCGTTTACGCAGAACAAAAACACACCAACCCAAAAACCCACACACATGGGACAATGAAAGAAATGATATTTTGGTCTAATTTTATCGAAGATGGTCCCGTATACTAAAAGTAACGTGAGGCCATAAGATACAAGAATAAAGTATATTAGACTCATTACTCCCTGTAGCCGTAGGCAAAGTTTAACCCATATGGGCTTCTAATATACATGGGGCGCAGAACTCCTTTCCTTTCAGCTTGTCGGCTGGGGTCGAAATCAGTCGACTCCTCTTCGGAAGGCTCTGTGAAGCGATCTTCTTGCATTTGCTCAAACTTCTCTAAGTAATCGAAGTAGGGTCTTTCCGTTTCAACCCACCTGGCAATGCCCAAAAGAACAAACTTGGATGAACTTTTGTTTTCTGTCGGAACTATCTTTGCTTCCATAGAGCCGAAAACATTTCCTCCCTGTAGGCTGTCGCGAATAAGAACCCCCCTCTTGATTAAGAAGTCAAACATCTTATCTTGTGTATTATAAGTTTCTTCTGTTGAAGATTCCTTTGGAAAAGCCACCAGCTTCATCTTTTTAGGCATGATCACGACATCAATGTCTGGATGATCTCGAATTACTAAGTCACCATCTAGGGTTTTCCGAGCATTAAGTTCTAAAGTTATTTTCTTTTCATCCTTTTCTTGAGAATGTATCGTGATCTTAATACCCTCATCGGTTTCGGGCCCTATTTTAACATTAATGGCCATTAATTCTGAATCTCCCTAACCAAGTTCTGAATTTTTAATACCCTCTTTATCATCGCCTCGTTTATTGGTGTCCTTTTAAAGCCATCGATAAGTTCCAAAATCTCTTCAGTAGAGCGAACCATAGCCGGATCTTCCCTGACCTCTTCCATCTCCAAAGACGACCGAAGAGCCTCTTTTAACCTACCGACCTCTTCATTTAAATATATTGATAAGCTTATACTATTATCACAGAACGAAGTGATATAACAATTTAGCAGCTGTTTTTGTTCTTCCAATAAGTCCCCATATTGTGAATTGTATTTTTCAATAAAAGTCTTATAGGTCAGGTTGGTGATTGGCTTCATTCCTTCTCTATCTTCAACAGAAGATGTTAGCTTGTCAATAATTTTATTTTCCAAAAGGATTCTGTTTTTTACAGTTACATCATCATCAAATAACTGAGAAATCGTAGCTAAATCCTTATAATTTGGAACGAAGTTGGAATAAACAGATTTCGATAACATTTTATTGATCTTTGAAACAACAGAACTCTTCTCTTCATTTAGTTGCTTCCTGTTGAGTCGTTCATGTTCCATTTTCAAATAATTTACAAACTTCTCAGCATACTCGGGCTCCATACCTGTCGAGGAGACGACGTCCCTATAAAGTCGTAACTCCCTATAGAGGAGGGTGTTTTTGTTAAAATGCTCCTTCAATATTGATACAATAGAAACCCTTCTATTGTTGTCTTTACTGATAACGCTTTTAGTTAACTCCCTAACCAAAGCTTCATACAGAAATGCTGTATTACGCTTTTTGTTGTGTCTTTTCGCCATTGTTCATGTTCTCCAATTCCGTAATCAAATCTCTAACATCTTTATTAGATTCATTAAGGAGTTCTTCCTCACTATCATAATTAGAATCCCCACTCTCTTCTAACCCAATTAAAGACGGAGCTTTCCAAACATTCCTCTTTGTTGGGCGTGCAAGTTCATCAGCCCACGAACCTTTCGTCCTTCTGTGAGCAGCGCCGATGTCTCTTGAATCGCTCTTGACAGGGTAATAAACCTTCCCCTTAGAGCCCTTAGTTACATAACCACCAGCAGAATTTCTCCTGTTCTTAAGATTTCTTATGCCTAGATCTAAATTATCATCGCGGTTGCCCGGGGCGGCCAAAAGAACATCCTCCTCACCACCGGCTTCCTCGGGAGCAGCACCCTCTTCGTCACCACCTAGATCCAGATCTTCGTCACCACCTAGATCCAGATCTTCGTCACCACCTAGGTCGCCGCCTAGGTCGCCGCCTAGGTCGCCCATTTCACCACCACCCAGGCCGGCGTCCATGCCTTCTTCTTCAGCGGCGGCAGCCTCAAGCGCAGCAGCAAATTTACGATCATAGAATTGTTCTCTCTGGCAACGTAAAAACTCTTCTTCGGACATGCTGAAAATATGTTCGGCAACCCAGCGCTTACTAAAATAACCCTCAGTTGCTGCTCCAGCTGTTTCGAATTTGGTTCTCCAGTGTTCCAATAGTTGCAGTTCTGCAAGTTGTGATGGGTTATTCAGCTTTAACTTAAAGGAAACCAGATCGCTTGTCCTATAACCCAAGGAATACAAATGAATGATCCCAATTTTTTCAAGCTCGGACACGACAGCCCTCTGTAATCTCTGAATTGTTCTTGCAAATCGAATATCTTTTTGCGCAAGAGTCGTCTTGTCTTCTTCTGCCCCGTCACCACGAAACAAGTATGATTGAGGAACTTTAAGTGCGGCAAACAATTTATCTTTCAGATATTTAACGTCATCAATGTCACCAGTATAAGTGCCACCGGGCAGAGACTGAACCTCTGATTTCACACCATTTCTTACCGGTATAAAATAATCCTCCTCAACAGAAAGAGGGTTATATCTCAAATCGACGCGGCCGGTGCTGGAATCGACTAGCTGGTTTCTCTTCATGGAAGAAATGGTCTTCTGCATAAATTGCTCAATATCTTGTGGAGGGATGTTGCCTGTATCAATATAGAATACGCGGCGTTCAGGCGACCGTACAATCCGATAAGCCATCATTGCATCTTCTAAAAGAGTTAATTGCCTAAAAATTCGGCGGGCTGGCTCCAAGGCCGATGTTCCATATGGAGCATATTTATCATTACCCAATATACGAAAGTGAGCAACCTGCCAACTTTCAAAAGTCATGCCGGCAGAATTCCACTGGTACTGGACATAATTTGGATTTGTCGGATCCTCTCCCTCTATTCTTTCTACTTGATCATACGGAAGAGCAATGACGTTTTTAACCCCGTACTCTTCCTGAATGTCGACATAAAGGAACATGTCACCATATTTACACATGGTGCGACACCAACCAAAAAGGTTAAATTCAACATTCATTATGTTGTGATAGAGAGTATTCAAAACTGCCCTAATCTCTTCGTTGGGGCAATCAATTTTCAACAAAGGCTGTAAGTCTGACGAAGTCGTCATTTCATCTGCATAAATATCTAATGCAGAAGCAATGATTGGTTCATATTCCATTTGATCAAAATCAGCATATCGCTCTACGCGATTCTGAGTTGCGATCATATTTGTTTGTAAGTTTTCAAACGGGTTGTGAGATGTCCTCTTGAAACCCTGACCACTTAACGACTTGAATGTGTTCGCAAATTTATCTAATTGGTGGCGCCGATACTTTCGTATCGTCTGCGCACGATAATCAATGATCGGACCAGAAAAAAGCCTAGTTAGCTTCTTAAATAACTTTGAATCTGGGTTTTTGGGATTGTTCGTAATGGCCATTTTTTATCCTTTGTATATCCATGAATATTGTTCCAATTCTTTCCTATTTTCTCTATTACTATGTGGCACGTAACCCTTCATTCCAGAAATGGCCGTATTCATAACACAATCAACTTTTTTCATCGAATTTAAAATCACTTTTGTATATTCTATCTCTCTTTTATTAACAACCAATGCTGTGTCTCTAACCCAGCAAGCAATGGCAAAAGCCATTGTCAAATCATCATTGTACCCCCTCATCGCTTCTGGCTTATTACCAGTCCAAACAAAAGTCTTTATTTCATTGAGAAGGCGAGAAGAGTATATCTTAATTATCTTGTTTCTAATAAATTCTTCCATTTTTGCGATAATCATTGGGCGGGTTTTTGAAGATGTTGTGAAGCCCGGAACACAATCCCTCCTGCCTTCTGCTGCATATTGTTCGATATACTCATGAGTCGACTTAACTGAATGATAAACATTGGGATATTCAAGTTCCTTCATTTTTTCTGCGACTGTGAAGCCAATATTATTATTCTCAACAACTATCATACACGTGCCATAGTCTCGGCCGACGCTGCAAAGATATTCAGCATAAATATCCGGTGTAGGTTTCCCTTGATATTCTGCAACAACTTCCATTGTGTTAAGGTTTATAATATGAAACACTGAATAGTCTTTTCCATCGCCTCTGGCAACATCTGCAGACATAAGATATATACAAGAGGGGTCATGTTCTTTCCAAATCCAAAAGTTTCTGTCAATCCCTGTCTTATATTTGGGCTCACACACTTCTTCTTCTATTCTCTTTATATCATCGGGATGAACAACCGTCTCACCTGAAGCATTGAAATTGCACTGATATTCCTGCGCGATCTGGCGAAGTGACATATTCTTTGTTTCTTCATCGAACCACTCCTGATCACGATCGGGATGCTCATCCCACATTATTCTAGTAGAATTGAAAGCATTTATCTCCTGCTCAGCCTCAGTATAAGTCTGGTGGAACCAGTTGCCAACACCGTTTGGAGTGGAGGCGACGATGCAGCGACCACCAGTTGAAATGGTGGGCGATAATCCTGTCCAAAGTTCATCTAAGCCCTCAACGTGGGCAGCCTCGTCGATAACGAGGAGGGACAGTGCTTCTGAGCGACCAGCATCAAATGCGGTCGAAGCCGCCTTGATTTGAGATCCATTTGATAACTCAAACGAAGTTCTATTGTCCACTGATATTTCTGCCAACCGTATCCATTCCGGAAGAGTTTTAATAATAGCTTTCACTTTCTTCACGAGCGTCGAAGCGGTCTGAAACTTCGTCGCCATTATAAGAATGTTTTTGTCGCGATGAAAGATCATCAACCAAGAAATGTAAGCCGCCATAATGGTTGTGACACCCATCTGGCGAGCCTTGAGTATAACATTAAATCGATGATTATTAAAGTCTTCTAAGAGTTCTTTTTGAAAATCGTAGGTCTTGAAGGGAATCAGACCACGCACTGGGTGTGAAATTTTTGCATAATTGTGAATAAAATAGTTCGGATCCTTACCGGACTTCACAATCTCCTGGACCAGTTCTTTTTTGGTTAATTGATAGCTCATTCATTCTATCTTGCAACATCGTTCTTTCCAAGAGATAGCCACTTCTTGAAAGAATCTTCCAGACGCTCTTTGCTCGCTTCAGCAACGGGCTCGACATCACCAATGCCGCCAATCTTATACCACTTATGGGCCTGAACCCAGGTCCGGACCCGAGACGTGTTCTGAACCAGCGCTTCCATTTCTCCATCAGACGTGAGAGTTAAAGTATCTCCAGTAACCTTCTTATATTCCTTTTTGATAAAACTAGCAATCTTGCCAATCATGTCTTCTACGTCTGATTCAAAGTTCTTACCATGGACGTCCTTAAGTTTTATCTCTGATTGATAATGAATACACAACATGTTGCCAGACAACTTAACCTTGAAGCCATCCATGACGCGAGAATCAAGAAGCGGATCCCCTTCTTCCCTTTTCAACCCAATGGTGTGTGCTTCTCCGTCGTCTGTAAAACGAGCGTCATGCCCACCATCATAAGCATAGGCTAATGCTTGGGAAATTCCTTTAATAACTTCTAACGTTGTTGCCATTTTATTCTCCTTGTGGTCTCCAGCCAGATTGCCAGCGCTGTTCGCGCCCATCTACATATTGAATAAAGCAATCAGAACAACATCCGTATTTACTCATATAAACATCATCTTGCAATTTAAATGAATATGCTTTGCAAACCGGACACGTTCTATTACTCTTCTTACTAAGTAGTTTCTTCGGAATGAAAATTCCATCTACTTCTACTTTCTCGGATTTCTCCTCTAGTGATTGGATCTTTTTATAGAACTCTTTTGATTGTTCTATGTATTCTTTCTCTTTTTCCTCGTTCCAACCTTTCTTTGGATTTTGAATTGCTTCGTCACCATATTTCTCTGCGATGGCTTTTTCAAGCTTAACAATATAGTGTGGGTCGTCGTGTTGTTTAATCATCCAATCTTTACTCTGATACCAGGCTCTGGATGACAGCCACCATTCAGCGACATCATATGATCGTAAGCATCGTGGCGCATTTGTGTGAGTTTGCCCAGATAGCCATTTCTTCTCAAGACTTTAAATGCAAGGTTTTCTGGAGAAAATTCACCTCCCGTTTCCAGGCCGCACTTGCGAAAGTTCCTTATCTTGTCCCTTATTCTTATAGCCTCTTCGTAGGCTTCTGGGTAATCTCCTCTATTGTATTCATTTTCTACTCGATCAACCAAGTCCATTAGGCAGTCAGCCTTTCTGGCGACTTGTGTTTCGTCGATTGTGACGTCTTCGTAAGTCGGACGAATCTCCCACTCGTTTCTAGACAACGAATATACTCCTGTTGATACATGGGGTTCGCTGGCGTCTTGGACATAGACCTCAACTTCGTGACCTTTTATCATTATATTATGCGTCTTGTTCCAGTTGGCTCTTACATTTCTAAAGAATGCCCCAACTAAATCTGTGTTCTCATCAACATCTGCAAAGTTCACAAGAATGTGCAAATCAATATCAGACATCTCTGTCCAGTTATAGTTGGCGATTGAGCCAGTGATGATTATATCAACAATATCAACATGTTTTAAGTCTAATCCGTCCCAGAAATCATTTGTGATCTCCATTAGTTTCTGTGCCACTTCTGGGTTTATCTCGTCATTTGTCCAAATCTTTGGGTTGAGGGTCTCTTTGAGCTTGAAAGTGGAGAGATCAAAGTCATCCAACTCTGTTAGGTGTTTTCGCCAGTTTTCCATTACAAGCTTCATTCTTCTTCCACTTCCGCATATAAAGTATTAAGAAACTTTCGCCATGCTTTTGGGTTTGTTTCATGCCAAACTTTTTCCCATTGTCGCATGGGTTCGGGCTTGTAATTTTGTATCATCTCTTTTGTTATCTTGCCATAATACGATTTTATGTCTTCCACGGACTGTCTCATAAAAGCATCTTGTTCGTGTGGAGAATTGAAATACTTAACTGGATCTCTGTGTATTTGGCGTTGGGGGTGTTCCGGATCTAGTTTGAACTTGGGATCGATCACATGAATCAATTCATGAAGCACTAAGCCTTTAAGCGCATCTTCTCCCAAAACTGGCTCTTCCCTCATTTGAAATAACTTAAATATCTGATTTTGTGTTCCTAAAGTTTCTTTCGCGATGGCGGCGCGGCCATTCATCCTGGGGTTTTCTGTTTTATAAAGAACTGCTTTTACTTCTATATCCTCTTCCTCATATCCTTTTATGGTTCCGGTAAAAAACGGTTCATCAAATTTTAACGAGCCCTCTTTATTATAAGCTTCTATAACGCCTTCGGCAAAATGACGCATTGAGGGGTTTGCCTTAATGGCCTTCCCCTCCTTCATGAACTTCCGCCAGTTTTCAAACAACAGCTTCATCGCCTATTCCCCAAAAGTATCTTTATTCCCTTCTTTCTCTTCTTGCTTTCGTCAACACCGAGAGCACGGGCACGATCGGGCATCTCTTCTTTCACTGCTTCAAGGGCTTTGACGACTGCTTCTTTAAGTAGTTTATACACAACCTCTCCGACTATTGTGTGGAGAGAATCAAAGTTCTCGTCAAAGAAGTCAATGAACTCTGCTATATATCCTGCTTGCTCCTCGCCAAGTTCAGCATCGGCTTTTATATACAGCCGAAGCTTTATAGCATCTTCTTGTGAGGATGCATAAACATGCGGGCTAAGTCCAACTGCTAATGGTGGGGTTAGTCTCTTTCTTTCTGGTTGTTCAAGTCCAGGGATAGTCAGTTGTTTCTCCGCATCGCGATATGCTTGGTCTAAAAGTGTGTCCATTTTATCAAAGAGAATATTGTCCGCATATGATCGACCTTCCTCACTTTGAAAACTTTGCTTGAAGATATATATGATCTTTGCCGCGACACGGTCGTGATACTTTGTGACCCTATTAGCAATGGTAAGATCATCGGGGGTGCCGCTTGTTGCCATCTCCCAGTGACCCATCAACTCCATTATGTCTTTGGCTCCTGCCCTAATGCCGACTTCGGGGTATTCAAAGATATTGCTGTTAGACTCTAGTGTTCTTCCTTCACTAGTGAAGTCAAAGTTCTTCATCTCTTTCTCTGCGAGTTTCGCTTTGAGTTTGCCGATGGGTTCGTCTGATATGTCCAGTACTCCTTGGTCAATAAACATATCAATCAAAGCAGCTTTGATTTCTTCATAGTTGGCGTCGTGCTCGGACATAGTGTCCACGTGGCTGTCAAAGGCTTCTATACCAGCAGGAGCATAGGGATCATCAGTATCCACATCTACCCTAATCTCATTTCCGTGGATTTCTAATTCTCGTGGGTAAATGCTATAACCATCTAATACCTCCGTTACTTCATCCTCAAGATCAAAATCGTCCAGTTCTAGTGGATCGGCTGGCGGGCCGAACTCGTAATGATCTCGGTCAAAATCAAAACTTATGTTGCCACTCCAATACCATTTGCCTGGCTCGTATTCGTCAAAATCAACCCAGACATATTGTAGATCCGCGGCATCTTGGATCTTTTGGAAGTCTTCCCAAGTCGGGCCAGCAGGCGCCTGCTCGAAGTGGGCATTTGCTTGAGCGTCGATTTCATACCATTCATTCTCAACTGCGTCGGTCCAAAATTCTTCCAGATCGTAATCGGGTTCCATTCCGTGCTCTTTTAGTGTGGCCAAAATCGTCGCGTGGTGTTCTGGGTGGTCCTCTAGGAACTCGCCTTCCAAGTGATACCCATAATCTTCTACGGATCTATAGGCATCAACAAATTCATGTCCTAGGAGGTTTATTCCGATAATATTCATAACCTCGGCCGCATCCATCGACTCATCGGTGGCGTCATATGCTTCCTCAAATGATCCATAAGAAGGGTCATATACCAAAGCTAGCTTGTGATATTTGCGATAATCGCTGGTCATGAAGTTGTTTCTATTCTTCATAAAGAGGAAATAGAATGCTTTGCCCTCGCCAGTATATCTATTATAATAGTTCTCTGATTCTGTCGCTGAAATACACCACTTTGTGCCTCGTCCCCAGAAACAGGAGGCACCCTCGCTCATTGGACGAACCATCAAGAAGTTGTCGTCCTTCATTAGTATCTCGGAGTTTTGCTTTGCTTCTTGTTTGTATTTCTCTTCTACTTTTTTTAGTCGCTCTTTTTCTTGTCTGTTTCTGCGAGCAGTATGAGCGATTTGCTCAAGTTGCCCGAGGGCTGTTATTTTATTAATATCTTTGTACTCGGCTGGGATTTGGTTCAACTGCAACATGTTGTGATATAACTCAAGGTTTGTCGCTGCGTATTCGGCTGTGGGTAGTTCAGCCAGTTCAAAAGCAGCCAGTCGTTTCGCAGCCCAAGCAAGATACTTCTGATTACCAGAAGGATCCTTTTCAATAATAACATCAAGCAGACCCCTCTTATCAAGATCTGGATATTTCTTCTTTACATCCTCTATTCTGCCTTCTATTAGCAATTGCTCTTCGTTGAGGGTGTTTGTATATTGTCGCCAGTTTTCAAATAATAGTTTCATCTATTGCTCTCCTATCCACAATTTGTCGGCGGCCCTCAAGGCATCCATAACTTCTGTTGTGCTTTTATAATAAATCTTTGACAGCGGTGAATCTACCCAGGCTTTCTCGCCATCATTATCAACTGCGGAAGCCTGAATACAATCATCTTCTGGAACATCAGGAGTAAGCCGTGTAAGCGGTGGCCTGTAGTCTTCTGGGTTTATAATGTCCATTTGTTTGTTTTGAACATCAGATCGATCAAGATACTTATCCCAAACGGCATAAGCATAAGTAGAAACATCTTTCCTGTCCGACATTAGGCCGCCAGCTTCTTGCGATGCCCATTCTAATGCGACCTCATATAAAAGCGGGCCCATGCCCTCTTGTGCCTTGGTCTCAATAACGACATACCCATCAAAACAAGGGCCAGGCGTTTGATAACCAATAACGACCTTACCCAGAGCGCCTTGGGCGTTGTCTCTTTCATGACCATACATTATGGTAACTTCTTCGGGGGCGGCCCACAAATCTACAAGCACTTTGAATCCCGCACGTTGTTTGAGCAAATAATCAATCTGCTTTTGAATACGGGGATCAACACCCTCTTTGAGGAACTTTCGCCAGTTTTCAAGCAGCAGTTTCATCTATTTCTCCCAATCGATTTCTGCGTGAGGAAAGCGAGAC
>Ga0098044_1000777_pt1 | contig 16665 bp, 10 predicted proteins | sample 10_taG_FD_75053 | JGI IMG/M metagenome (GOLD analysis project Ga0098044, IMG submission 75053) | Marine viral communities from the Subarctic Pacific Ocean - 10_ETSP_OMZ_AT15264 metaG | ecosystem: Environmental > Aquatic > Marine > Oceanic | place: Pacific Ocean | collected 2015-01-16 | reverse complement strand
CGATACACTTGTACCGTAATTCCAAATATTACCGGTAACCAACTCACCAACATAAGACGAACTTTGATTTGACAAATTATACTTAAAATAAGTAGCTGTTGCCGACTCCATCGTCGGTTCAATGAGCACATATAAGAAATTCTGATCAATCTCGAGATCCGTTACAGACTTACCAGTTAAATGTGAACTCACTATTTTATTCTGAATAGTCCCATTAATATCATATTCATATATGTCGTTTGAGCTATCTACTAGCCAATAATTTTCACTAGAACCTTTCTTGGTAAACAGTTTAATTGTATTTCCAATTATATGTGTATCGAGGTATACGAAATCGCTATTATATGTATGAACCTTATCCTTATCGGGTATAGCGATAAACGGGGTCACAAATGGTTCATTAAATATACCAAACCCTTTAATAAGATAATTCCCTATAATCTGCTCACCAAATGGTTTTGCCCAATCTTTACAATGCATCCAAAAATTTAACGTAAACGATCCGGTGTGTTTAATAGGATTAGTCGCACCAAACCTATCACCGTTAAACTCATACAAAATAGGTACTTCGGTGCTCTTAGGGGAATGTATAGTCCCTGTATGTATAGTTCCATCCGGCATAGTATGCGTAGGACCGACGTCTTCTCTAGTAGTAATAACATTCACCGACTTACTATCCTTATAAGAACTAAGATCTTTAACAATGCGTCTGTTGCTTAAGGAGTCAATAACTTTTTGATAATTACCTCTACCTACATGATGATATGCATATAACAAACCAGGCTCAAAAATTAAATCGCTCAACTTATCATACACTGTTACATGCGCCGCGGAGGCTCCAATCTGCTTAGCAACCGAAGTAAATTTATCAATATATGTAACCGGTTGCAGGGTGCCACTAGTAAGAGCTGATGTTTGTGTTTGAAAATTGGGATTGTAGTATCTATCAACCCAAACCGGGGTAGATAGTGAATTGGAATTACCTGATAACCATGCACAAAGCCATGTACCATTCAATTCATCTTTCGGAAAGGTAATCTTAGTGACCTCTGCAACGTTTTTGAAAACTTTATCTGATTTAATCGGTACATTACCTGCAACTGCACCAGCTTTAATGAGACTTGAGTCATTAATATTCAGCTGCGTATAAGGCGCTAAGATCTGGGGCATATAAAAATATGTTAATTTGTCAGATAACATCTCCATACTCTTAACATCAGCTGTATATGCCATGTAAACCGAATCATCTCCACGCTCTTGATGCGTACCAGTATATAGTTTATGATATTTGCGCTGTGTAGTTTCCCCTTCAGTATTACCGTACGGATTTGCCCTACTTATATTACCTTCCGGAGTCAATTGATTCTTAAGAGGTATTAAATTTATATCTAAATTATGTGAGCTAAAACTAACACTATTGGTTGCTGAGTGTATTATATAGTTATTCTTGATATCACTTTGAATTTGTGATATGTCTAATGTAAAATTATTGTCATTAACAGCACTCAGGTATGAATTCCACGTTGTCTGTAAGTTATAATAAGTTGATGCAGATTGAGGTGACTGTAATGTAAATTTATTTGCAGATGTATATAAAGAGGTTGTACTCGGTACATAACCTGCTGATAGATGAACTCCAACACCAGCATGTGATGACTGATTATTTTGAATTAATAATGAAATATTTGAATTGTGGTAACTTGATAACCTCTTAAACAGGGTTAATGCATTTGTATCTGTATTGTAACTATATTGAAATATTTGAGTATCAGTATCTACATAATCTGCCGACGATCTGTCTGTAAATGTGAGAGATGAACTGTTTGTATATGTCAATGTTAAGAACTTTATTGCATCTTTATATGTATGACGAACTGTGCAATGGAATGGATCTAAGAATTCTATTTCATAGAAGTAGTGATTGCCTATGTCAGTGGCTGTCCCTGTAACAGCTATTGATCCAGTATTACCATCAGTAACAACGTACAAATCAGCATCTGTAACTTTTAAGTATGTTACCTTTATATTAGGGTATTGGGTCTTGTCACCTTTTAGTTCAAGAAAGGTATTGAGAGACTTTTGCTCAGTTAAAAACAATGGAGTGTCTTTATTATAAGATACATCTTCAATTGACGAGAGTGCATGTGGAAAAAATAGCCCCATACCTTCGAGCGAATATTCGGTATGCCTCTTCAGTGAGACGTCATCATCTAACGAATACGCAGCGCTCAATGGGCGTATGTTTTTATAATGGTAACCGTATGTATTCATTAAAATTATTTAATTATGTAGCTATTTGTGCATATGCTGAATTTGCGTTTGTATTTGTATACATCGCAACATCAAATGAAACAACAATTTCATTTCCAATACCTGTAAGTGCGGGAGAGAAGACCAAATAACTAGCATTATGGGTGTAAGGTTCAATGCTTGTTCCTGTAACTTCAGTTGATGCCTTACCATGTACATCAGATTGAGAGGCGCTTAATCCGGCACCCATTCGTATAGTACCTCTACTTAGATCTTTATACCCAGAAGGATTTATATCTCTCCCGCTAATCGGTGATGAATGTACTAATGTATGCGCATCCAATTCACCGCTAATTTGAACTTCTGATTGTAGCGCGTCAAGTAGTATAACTCTATTTTCATTAGCACCTCTATTGAATGTGCCTTCTATCATAGCACTTAACGTTATCTGATCTGTAGTTCCTGGTATTGCTATATTATCAGCATAATTAGCAAGATTGTAATTAAACAATCCTTGCTTATTAGGAGTAAACATATCTAGCTGCTTAATCTCGAGATTTTGTGAGTCTGCCGTATCAAAATACATATTGTATAGATAAGATGTATCTGACGGATCGTATCCGAAAAATATAAATGATAATGTATTTTCTAATGAATTTACAGAAATTAAAGGCTTATCTGTTCGTGATATATTAATACTTTCCGTTTGTGTTAACGGTACCGGTGTATATGGTGTACCGACAACAAACCCAGCATTTTTTAATAAGTTGTAAGTTTCTTGATTATTATACAGATTAGCAGCTGTCGAGACTGCTGGCATTAATGTTTTTAATGAGAAAGTCTCATTAAAAGTGTTAAGCTTATTATTAAAGACATGAATTTGAGGGTATATTGCTTTATTATTTGAGCCTGATAAGAACGGATGAAGGACAGTCTTACCTAAAAAAATATTATCACTAGATTCATCATACCAATGATTGGTAAACTTTTCATATGTATTATTACCACTAATGACAGAGATATAAGTCATTAGTGGTAATATGGATGTAAAAGTGTTGGTCGTTAAATCATACGTATACTTTTCGAGAATCAAGTAATTACTAGTTTCAAGAATAATAACATCATTAATAATATCAATATCAACAACTTTGTTTTGAATCTCATTATTAATAACATCGTCATTTGTGTACTTGATAAACACCGCGCTCAAGGCTGACGATGCCGGGGCAATTTCAGATGAATACACATTTCTATAGAAGAACCTATTGGTAGCTAATTGTCGTTTGTCATAGCAGTCCAAAGACGCAGACATAGGCGATGTCGTATTTTCAAACACAGTGGTATAATCGCTTAGCTGATGCCTAAACATTTCAGTCTCTGGATATGTAAATCCACCAGTAATCAGAGATACAAAAGTATCAGGATTAGCTTCTTGGATTGCTGCTGTGGTAAATTGACTATTTTGTTGCTCGGATGTAAGCTTTGTCGGGTGTGTTGTCTTAAACAGCGCAAATTCGTTACCATATATATCGGTCTTCCATTTGTACAATGTATCGGAGGTAATCAATAAATCGCTTTGCTTTTCGCTAGTCGGAGGGTCTACTAATGGCTTTATAGGATATATATCCGCACTTCCCCATATATCCTTTTCATCTCCTTCCCAAAAATCAACATTATCACTATATCTGCTAATACCTAGTGGGTGCAACTTCAATGTTTCTTCTCGTGATTGATATGGATAAAATTTCTGTACAGCTTGGTCATTCGCTACATCACCATATAATGTTTGGCTTAGTTTATTTCCCTTGATATCTTCATTATCATCTACATGAGTTAATACATTTGCGTGATCATCTAGACTGTCACCTCTACCGGTACCGTATATGGACGGATCAGGGAAAATATAAACCTGATTAGCTGACAGCTTATCAGTGTTTATTGAATATGTTGAACTAACGCGTTCATAATTAAGAATTCCTTCCTTATCTGGAGTAAAGAACCCTCCAAAATCTTTCTCCGTTTCGAGATTAATACTACTCGATACAATTGGATGTGATGGGTGGTACCTATTAAGATAGTTTGCACTAGCGTTATGAGGTTCAAACAAAACACCAGATACAAAATTTGTCGACGTACTACCAGTGCTCAAATAGTACATTGTCGTACCAGCATATTTCTCAACAAGTGATTTCTGATATAATATATTCAAACCTGTCTCGGTTTTATTGTCATCAATAAATTGATTTGCAGGTAATTCTGAAATATCTGTTCTGAGTACATTAACGCCAATTAATTCAAAATCATCAGATTGAGCTAGCGACCCGCCATTAGTATTGAGTTCTATGAATAATGGGACGTCTTTAAGTAAAGTCTCAACTGCAGACTCAAAATCCAGCCATACATCCGGAGCAATATCTTCAGTATTGCTCTTGTGATTACGAGCTAGTTGTGTATCATCTTCAGATATGAGCGCTGTTGGGGATACGTCGAAATAATGCTCATATGTATCATATAACGAATCTACGTTTACATAAACGTTATCTGATATTGAACTTAACGCAGGTATACTAGCTAGCGGGTATTTGTCGGTAAAATCTTTATCATCTAGTAAGGATATTACAATATCTTTGATATTTTTTGACACCCCATAGCCGCTACCTTTAAGATATTGCTTATGTCGTACAAATGTAGCTTCATGTCTCTTCGATACCAAGTATTGAGTAATTTGTGTTAATCGCTTAACGAAAAATGGTATAACAGTATCAACCTCTCTTGGGTCATCCATATCAACATTTGACAGGTATAATTTTTCCTGATCTGATGAATAATTTAGAGTGATTTCTTTTAGCAAATCAACAAATAACTGCTTTCTATAACTATTGAACGATTGGCTTTCAGCTTTGTTAGATTTATACCATTGTGTAACGTATACATTATATGCAGAAAATAAGTCAGCTTCAGATATAATGGCACTGTCTACAGATTGTACCCAGTCCAAATACGGTAACGGTTTAAGTTCTGACATTACAAATATTTAGTTAGAGAATTCCCGTTGTAAACTACAAAACATTCGTATTTGCAGCTGAATATGTAGTAAACAAATTCAACCCTTTACGTATTTCATAATCAATCGATGTTTCTACAAATCCATTATTATCCGTCCAGTCGCTCACCGCACTTACATTTTCCGATATGCTCGTGTACGGGTTGTTCCAATCAACAATACCTTCAACTAAAGTATCATTATAGTATTCTATATAATTATAGAACTTAAAGTATGTCCCGACATTAGTGCTATCAACACCGTCCCCTAACTTCCATCCCCATGATGCAGCATATGAACTTAAGGGGTATGATGACAGCATACCTACGGTAGAATCATAGCCAGGGTCAGTATTTGACCCAGTGATATATGGTGTATTAACCAATGTATAGTTGTTGTTAAATAGCTGACATGCGACAATTGATGTACCAGCTGATACAGTATAGGTACCTACACTTATCTCTGTACCTAAATTCTTACCATACCTGCTATCCTTAAGGCCATACGTATAAAAGTCTCTAGCAAATCTATTCCGCGATCCCCATAATTTCTTATGCGGTATACTACACAAATTCATTATTCGACTTAAACCGGCTGGATATGTGAAGTTAAAATTCTTAATATTAACACCATATTGTCTGCAAAGTGAATACAGAGCATTAATATTACACGTATTGATATCTGCTGTGTTGTCTGTGAAATTAGCAATTTTCTCGTATATAGTTCTCCCAATATCGGACGGGTCTGTACTAACAGTGCCAACTATTGTACCGTAAAAATTATCAAACAACTGCTTACCCTTATCAATTAATATTGGTTGAGTTCTATACTCTTTAATAGTTTCGATAGGGTCAAAATTCTCATTAATCTTTCTAATCGAATATTTTCCATCAGATGGGAGAACTGTAAACGGTACACTACCGGTAATTGTTCTAATTCCTGTTGTATTAATATACTTGTTCTGCCACTTGTAGCCTGTCCAATCACCGATAGCTTGATGTCTACCGAAAATCCACTCCGGTCTCGTACCGTGACCAATTGGAGTAGTTGTTGCAATATTATAACTAGCAGATAATGTTGGAGCATATGTCGGTATAACATATATCTTATTTTCATATGAATTTATGACAAGTAAATTATCATATGTATCGAAACTAATACCTCCAATATGCATATTATGAGCTGTAGCTGTATAGCTATAAGTAGACGCTGCAGAAACAAACATATTTGTAAATGTACTATCCTGTACTGTAATACTTTTAACGATCTGACCAGCAGTATTAACTTGTGTAAGGGTGTTTATATCATGAGCTACCCAAACACCTTGATACTTATCATTAACTAAATATTGAGGATTAAACATACCACTAACGCTGTACAGCGTGTTACCGTATTTGTCAATTTTATATGCATAATCAGAATCATTTATTGTTGCAACAATGTTACTTTCAGATAGAACAGCTGTACCTAGATTATTCATTCTACCTGTATAAGGATTAACAGTAATAACCTTATCACTAACAGCGTTAATAATAAATTTACCATTGTAATATTCGTTCGAAAACCCACTAAGAGATATAAGTTTACCTACGGAAAATGTTACTGCTTGCGTATCAGTGTCTAGCATGCTTGCAAATTCATACTTAAGATTGTTGCCATCGGCTGACAGCCCGGATACTGTTTGTGCTACCATCATGGTTTGAGATAGGTGCGATAATTCATTATTAGCAGCACATACCCATAAATCATTTTGATTTGTAGCATTCATATCGGTCAACGTTAACCCTTGTGGGGTAAGATAATAGCTCGATAACTTTGTCGTGATAGACGTTGCCGTGTTATACTTTGATATAAACGAACTTATAGGATTGGTAAACGCGACCCAGACATTATCCTCTTGATCTGGCTCTGATAAGCCAACAGTGAGTAGCCCGTACTGACCAGTATTATTGGGGACAATAGATATAGAAGACCCGTCAGTAGTTGTAGTATCATAAAATATATTTTCAGGTATTGTTATGGCATGATCTAGCGTACCAACTTGAGTGTTATTAACCGGATTAACATCTGATGACAGATCTAACTTTAATAAGACAGCTGCTCCGGAACAAGCTACCCACGCGCTCTTGTTACTATCAAACGCTACATGTACAGGATCAAAGCTGGTTTGTGTACCATTACCATATGTGTTAATATGTGACATGTTGGTTATAGGTTCCAGAGAAGCATTACTGTTGACTCTGTCCCGCACTTTGGGCAGGCATATTGCAGATACAGAACTAGACCTACTATCAATAGCCGACAAGGTATCATTTTTAGCTCCTATAACCAACCCAACAACTCGTGTGTCTGTATACCTAGTAGACTCCGGTACAATCGCAGATGAAAATATTGGACCTGATGCAGGTATATCTATAGGAGTAAAGCCTACACTCTGATTAGTCTGAACGGTACCGGTAGAGCCATTTAGCCCATACTCTTCGCTCAAAAACATACAGCTAATTTTATTGTGATAGTGATTACCTAGAATACCTAGATATATATCTTTAGCAAAATTTGGAGGATCGTTAACAACCATACTACCTTCAAGCGATAAATCATCACCTGTGTCATACGGTATAAAATACCCTCTAAAGGTACCTTCCAAATCGGAAGGTATCTTCCCGTCATCTTGTCTATAGAAATTAGCTGAGAGTAATTTTGTAGTTGTAGAACCGCTTACAGCGCTTATATTGGTTATATATGTATCAGTGAGTGATGCAGTACCTTTCACTGCCTGAAATGCAGACAATGTTGGATATCCCTTGGTATACTCTCCTGCAGCGTCTACAAGATTGATAAAAAATGGTATTTGGGTACTCTGCCATTTATGTTTATCAAACCCTATACTTTTAATACCAGCGCTACTAAAGGTTAAAGTTTTTGCACTCCTATGATGAATTCTCATAGGTATAGTTAAGCCGTAATGCTCAAAAAAGTTTAGCTGTAATAAATTACCGTCGTAGCGTGTAGGAGAATCAAGATTAAATAACTGCTGTTGGTCTAAGAATTTAGATGTATCAAGAGTAATAAAGGCCCATATAGGGTGCTTTGTATACTTTGGAGAATCATCTCCATATACAACCTCAGCTGACCCTGACGTGCCGACAAATACAGCAGACGTATTTACACCACTTTCAACATCAGCTAATGATACTCTTCTAAAAAACTGAGCTCCAAATTTTTGACCTGTTTCGTAATATATTTTCTCATTAGTAGTATCAATAGTAGTAACAGGAACATACTGAATAGTACCGTTATTTGCTGTTATAGATTTATAGAAGCTCCAAGACTTGTCGATATGTGACCATTTATTTAAGGTATTAACATTTAGCCTACGAGAATTTGAACCGCTAGCGTACAAATTCAACGTATATCCAGTACCGGATAACTGGCTATATGACTGTAAACTACTATGCCTATTAAGTGTTATCGGGTACACTTTCGCGCTATCTACCCCTGTAGGAAGATGCACAGTGTTTGTTACGTCTGTTGAGTTTAGAAATAACGAATCATCAAACAAATTACTGGCTGATATCTGAACTACATGAGTACTTAGATATTCATCACCCCCAGAACCATACGCAACCAAAGACACATTATATACACCTGGAAAGCTGTATACATGTTTAGCGGATAGCCCCTTAATAATTGTACCGTCTCCCATGTCCCATAACATATCATCATTTGATATGAAATTGAAAACAGAATTACTCGTGTCTGGTATAAGAATGAACGTGGTTAATTCATTAGTAAATCCTGATAACGTATTCACAGTACCAGTGGCACGTGAGCTTATACCTCCATGGACTGTATACGGTATATATATGTTCCTATCATATGCCATTTTAGTATTCCACTAATCCTGTTGTAACAGTTTCTGATACTACTTCGATCTTGTTAAGAAAATTTACAGGATCTTGCAGGTACGGGTACTTGTAATATGGTAGTGTTATGTCAGAGCCTGCGCAAGATATATCAGTCTCTGGATAAATCGGGTTCCAAATTAACAGATTTAGCCCTTCAAATGAAGTTGTTGAATCGGTACGATTTGTAACAATCTTATTGACACCTTCTAGATTTAGAATATCATTTACTATAGATGATATACTAATTGTCTGACCTAGATTAAACTGCTTAAAGTAATTTATAATAATATTATACGCAGCGTTTTGTATTGATTCATAACTTCTAGTGGAAGTTGACTCTCGTACGAGCTGTAGTTTTGTATTAAGTCTGATACCCTCTGTCAGAGTTTCCGTTGACGAGTTATAAACGCCTACATCGATACCCATATATACCGGGTCGACAACAATAATCTCTGTTGTCAAGATCTTATTACTTCTCAGTCCAGATATAATTGAGTTCTTTTGAGATGGTGTAAGGTAATTTGTACGAACAACACCGGAAGATATACGCTCTAATCTCGGCACAATATAGCAATACAAATTATTAAAGTCACACGCATCAGCGAAATTGACTTGATTAAGTAATGTTCTGGGCTCCTTATTATTAGATGCAAGCTTTAACGATTCAATATTATATTTGAAATGGCCATCTAAATAGTCCCAATTATTAACAACTTTAACATCGCGCGCGATGTTACTATATGTCTGTTTGATATAATTTTCATGATCTTCTTTAGTTACCAACCGGTATTGAGTGGCAAATACTTTTGGAGCGCGTTGTCTTATATCGTCAACCGTTTCACCTTCATAATACTCACTGCTAACATTAGTATTAATAAATGCCAACAGTAAGCATTGTGATTGGGAAATATATTTAATATTAGGATCTTTGATTTGATTAAAAATTTCAGTAAATCTAACTGTATTATACAATCCTAGATTATATCTGTCTAGTGAACCAGGCCCTACCTCACCTTCTTTACCATCGCTAGCAAGATAATAAATAGCAACTTGATCATTAGCATCTAATCGCCTCCCTGTGGCATTATTGCCAAATTTAAGTTCATATCGCTTGTTCTCATTTAGACGGACCTCATAAGTTCTCGAACTACTATTTTCTAAGAACAAACTAGTAGTTCGTGTCCATTGCTCCCATTTTTCCGTAGTTGCATTTTTAACATATACATCAATATTAAAATGGTCTATTATGATATCGTCTCCGGGTAGTAATGTTACTGTCTCAAAATTCTCTCCAATAGCTGTAATAATAGGATATTCTATATATGAGCCCTGATATAGTAAATGATTATCACTCATAGCCCTTAATACTTCATCTACTGCTGTTGTTTTAGTAAACGTGACATCTTCTTTGAGACAGTATTGAATATTACCTAAAGTAAAAAATGAATATCTAGGTATAGTATATGTGCTAGCTGGAAGTGTACTGGCTGCTGTTGTTTGAAAAGTTAACACACTAGTCTGATAACCAACAGGCTTATAGTCTAACGTTCGAACTATACGGTTCATGTTTTCATAAAGCTCAGCTTCAGAGAACATAGACTCTGTAGCTGTTTGGTTAAGATAGAATAACAAGACGTGATAGCTATATGCAACAACATCTATAAGAGCAGACATATTGCTACCCTCAAAATTCTGATCTGTAAATGCTGTATTAGCATTTAACCGTTCCTTGATAAGTGCCTTAAGGCTTACTGCATCAAATGTTGCATAAGCATCTTTAGGTAACGTAAAATCTGTTAATTCTGTCTTAGCCATAATTATGATATAAATTTGAACCTATCGGAATTTATTATTCCTTTAATATTGATTACATCTGCCTCGTAATCCGGGATATATAATCCAAAAGTTATTTCGTATGCACCGTTAGCTACGTCACCCACTACAGATAGATTAGTAATTTTTATTCGAGGCTCGTGTTTAGGTACTTCAATAATTATCGTTCTGGCGATATGATCCGCAGTAATCTGAGTAACTGGATCAAAACAATAAGATGCTAAATTTAGCCCATAGTACGGGTTTAGCAGCTTCTGACCAGGCAATGTACTAAACAAATTGAATAATGATGCTTTAATTGCTTCTATGTCTCTGAGATCTTTAATATCAATATTACCTGTATTCCTATCTGTTGAAGCGATATCGTTCGCCATTCCGTATTCAATATCAAATTTAATATCCTTATATTTGTAAGTATCTTCGTGTACAACTGTAGGATGGAGGTTGCTGTCTACAGTTTGAGGGGCAACCCCTCCAAATCCTTTGATATCAATGGATGCCATATAGAATTATTTATTACTAGGAATTTTGTTTGATAGTCTATAATACATGGTCGATTTTAATAAATATTTGTAGATATGAGTAGGAAATTTGATCTTATTGTAGAAACAGCCTTAAAGCGGTATCAAGGTTCCAATTTTTTAATTGGAGACCGGGTAAAATTTATAGATAATTTTAATCAACATGATTGGGCTAAAGCTCAGCCAGGGCTAAAACTTGAGAGGTTATCGGAGTTGATCGAGTCAGGAGACAATATTCGTATCAGCGCCGTAAAAGCTGAGAGGCCAGCTACGGCAGAATCTGGTCATTTCGCAGATGTTGACAACTTCTATGTAGACGTAGTTAGGGAAGCTGCTCCTGGTTTATTCATGGCAACCCAAGTATTTACAGTTCCTCAAGACTTAGTTGAACTAATAGAAGATTATCCTAACCTATCTGGTCCTACACCTAAAGGTCAAGTTAGAGAAGATGATTCACAAATTGACCCTGTTGAAGTGTCGGTAGACGATAACGAGCTAAGCCCCGTAAAACAAACAGCTTCAAATGAGGACGATAGAAAATTAGCTACACAGAACACTGATATTTCTACGGAAGTGCCAGCCAAATCATACACCGGAAAATATTTGGAAAGTTAGTGTGTATTTGCTAATTGAATTAAGCAACTATAACAATTAATTTCCTGGTCTACTACAAACGCACTCCTATATAGCGCCTCAGCAATTGTAACTAAATACATTTTCTTCTTTTCCGCTGAAATATTACATGTATCTACATGATCAAACAGTTGTTTGAGAAGTACAGGGTAATCACTGTTAAATTTTTCTTCATTCTGTATAATATGCTTTCGTATCTTCAACACTGCACCATTCTCAACTAGCTTAAGGATGTTATTAATGAATTTAACGTTTTTAGATATATCAATAATATGCAAAATACCTTCCGCATTGCAAGATTTGTGTACTTCATTAATGGTCCTTCTCAAATCAGGGTAAACGTTCTTGATAAGTTCTTGTAATTGCTTAAATTGCTCTTCCGTAACAGAAACCTTCTCACATTCCAAAATATAGCGTACCCTCTCTATACATGCATCCAACGGAGGGGTTAAGTCTAAAGACTGACAGCGGCTCTGTAATGCAGGTATTACCCTGTGCCCATAATTTGCAGTTAAGATAAATCTCGTAACACTAGCATACTCTTCCATAGTATTACGCAGGGCCCGCTGCGCATCTTGGCTTAGCCCGTCACATTCATCAAGAATAATTACCTTAATACACCCGTCAAAACTTCGAGTTTGAGCAAATTGAGTGACCTTAGATCTAATAGTATCTATACCGTTCTCATCTGAAGCGTTAATATATAGATACTGACACTTCAATATATCTTTAACGAGAATTTTAGCTAGTGTAGTTTTACCAACACCAGGAGGACCAACAAATAAAAGATTAGGTATTTCATTCTCTTCGACATACTTGTCAACTATCCTACGACACTCATCACTTAAGACTAAGTCTATAAGTTTATTAGGTCTATACTTCTCTATCCAAAGGTTTTCAAACATATTACTTACCAGAGCTACCAAGACCTTTATCACCGCGGACCGACTGTACGATACCATCAGCCCATTCACATTGCGGGCGGATGAGCGGGTAAACTACTAGTTGCGCGATTCTATCACCTTTCTTAACTTGATGATGGCTTAGAGTCATATTTTTATAATTGTTACTGAAATTATATAGCTTCACTCCTAAATCTCCCCGGTAACCGTTATCTATCACACCTAAATGAGGCTGTATACTATGTTTGAATCCTAACCCAGAGCGTGGTTCAATTCTAAACCAAAATCCAGATTCAATATAAGCAAGCGTCAATCCTACAGGTACTACTGCACTTTGTTGAGATTTAATTAATACATCCTCTACAGCAGTCAAATCATACCCAGAGTCGCCAGTATTATTAGCTTTAGGGAGTTGTGCATCTGGATGTGTTCTAAGGAACTTAATTACCGGGTTAAGTAATAGATGCTGTCTATGAATTACATCCATGTTCCACCAAAATCATAATCTTTACCTTCTCGAGGTGTAGGGTTTCCTATACGAGCTCCATCCGGAGGCTGTTGCTCGTTTAACAGTGTCTTACCTTTGAATGATTTGTCTGTTCCTTCAACCTTGACTCCACCATTCGAAGTTAACCATTGTAACAATTCTTGTACTTTTGACGGATCAACAGTAAATGACCCATGACCTTCAATATTAACGTTTGCCATAATACAAATTATAGCGAGTAAACACGCGAAGTCAACTATAAATATTTCAAATATGAGCGAGAAAGAACCTAATCCGGGTTTGAATTCATTAATTAATCAACTCAAGGATACCACATTAGTTAACAAATATGTTCAAAAGCAACAATCGGAAGATAATGTTACACCAGAAAATATTGAAGAATTTGTAGTAAAAAATTCTAGTGAACTCATTAATCAAAGCCTTTCGGTAATGCGAGATGTTAAAGATTACATAGCTGCTTCTAGTGATCCAGACAGCATAAGCGCGCTCGCTGATTTAATTAAAGCTTCAAGTAGTGCTATTGAGAGCTTAAACAAAATCGTCATACAAAATAAGCGATCCGCGACAACACTAGTGTCTAAAAAGATGGATGTTGATGCCAAGCAAACCATTGAAGATACCAAAACTAGTAATGCATTTATCGGGACACGTAAAGAAATTTTCGATAAACTTCTTAAAGATGCAAAAGTTGTTGATGTGGAAGAGACTGATGTAGATAGTTCTAATCCAGATCAGAGTAATCAGCCGTCTCAGCCTTAAGTGACTTGTTTATAGTAAGCCCATCAGATACAACGTCTGTTAATGTCTTTATTTTCTGCTTTAGAAAGTCTACCTTTATTTTAGAATTCTGCAATACCAGATCAAATCTTGAAGGTTTGATATTCTGTTTGTTTCGAGCTATTTGCATAAACCCGAATAATTTATACGCATTACCTAGAGTACTGGAAACAATACCACTTACTAGACCTACATGCTGTGACATTCGAACCCAATGCATATGATCTGTCATCAAATTTTCACTGTGTGAACTGCTCTGTGTAGATATACTATTAACAACTCGAATAACATTCATTCGAAATAGAGTATTAACCTTTTTAGATGATTCAATTAATAACTGTTGAGTAGCTATATCAAGCTTATCATTAACGTGTGGAGGTACAGCTTTTGGCAACGCTTTAAGTATTTCAAATTCAATATCAATTATTGGTATACTAGTAGGATCAATACTCTCGGTAGACCTCTCAATTATACCTATACTATCACTAAGCGATGTAAAGTAATTTTCTGTTTCATCACCCGATAACAGCTTTGTATATTCCTCCTTAACCTTTTTATGGCATTTTTGAAATTTCAAATACCAATATTCTAAAAACTCTTCTTGAGAATTATCCGACATTGTTCCTGCTCCGAACGCCGTGTTCAACGTTTTAACCTTTTCTTTTATCTTATCTGCTCCTACAAAATCCGGGACAGGTACTTCGCGTTGCTGGTTAAGTAGTAGATTTAATGCACTATATATCCGTACATCGTTTTGTATCTTATATAATGGTAAATTATCTTCATCACGCAACCATACCTCATGAGGGGCTAAATGTGTATCTAATTGTAATGTATCATAATCAGCGTCAGTTGCTAGGGAATTAACAGCTTCAAGCTGCAAATCAAACTCGTTGTTGTTTAGTTTTTTGAAAAAAATTGCCTGTGCAGTAATTGGATCTGGAGAATGTTTTGTTTTATTCCACAAATAAGCTAGACATAGAAAATCACCATAATTATCTACAGCTTTGGTAAAATTGGTTGTAGCAATATGAAAATCGACTGTATTGGCGATATCAACATCTATTGCATGCGGTATACCTGTTCTTTGTGGGATTGTTGCCATTTCTTATTATGATCGTAATACTTCTTGTTCAAAATTATCGAGAGACTCTTGTGTTCGAGTATTCTCATTATACCATGTAGTTATTTGCTTTTCTGTGTCTGGAGACATTATATTGTCAGATGTGTGAGGCTTAACGCATGTAATGGTGTTGTAATAACTGTTTTGGCTTATTGCAAATACATGCTGTATTCGTGTAGTTAACCATTCACCTACAAACAGCTTGCCAAATGCTGAATCCTTGTCAGTATAAGATGATAGCATTATTACATGCTTACCGGGGAGTCTATTCGTCTGACCAACCACATCAAACGATACACAAGGCGCAAATGCTAAAGCCTTCTTTAATACTTTATTAATACCGGCCGGAGCTCGGCTTAGTCTAGACGAGCCACCGCTAAACTCATGCTTCAAAGTCCTATTATCAACCTTTTCTGGGTTTATGGGTAAAATTGGAACCGGGTTACTACCCTTCATTTTATCAGCATATAGTTGCTTCATCTTCTTCCGTATAGATAAAATATGTGTATCTTTACAATCTATACTGAACTGCTTCTCACCAAAATCATAACTATGTACATGTGTTGAAACTAGTTCATTTAAGCTATCTACTGGTGCCATATTCAAAAGACTGAAATTGGTTAACCCGTCCAACTGAGAAGCCATCTCACTACTAAAGCCGTATGTTTCTGACTTAATCCTGTCAGTACTTGCTCCTGTGCTACCTACTACACCTAAATTCATCTGACCAGTATGGACATTAAAGCCATCCATAAAGAATTCACCTAACCTATTATCGGAAGTAAATGCTTTATTGTAAATGTCTTCTATAGATCTCAAAAAATACTGACCATTCAATTCTACCCCTAAAATACAATTATCATGTGATTGACTGCTTACATGCGAATCAAGCAAATACTCTAAATCATGTAGTGCTGTATATTGTGGACTGGAAGTGTAAAATGTTTTTGTATCCCCTCTATCCCAATCAAAATCTTCTAAATCGTATGAACCTGTAGGGCCCCAATATAAAAGATCATCAGCATGTACATTTAGAGCATGATTTAACAGGTATGCAATTGAGAGACCGGTGTGCTCACTCCGAAGACTATTATTAACATGATTAAGGTTAATTTGATTATTATGTTCAGCTAATACGACATCTGCTGTAGACCATTGAATATTTGT
>Ga0098044_1000775_pt1 | contig 16681 bp, 24 predicted proteins | sample 10_taG_FD_75053 | JGI IMG/M metagenome (GOLD analysis project Ga0098044, IMG submission 75053) | Marine viral communities from the Subarctic Pacific Ocean - 10_ETSP_OMZ_AT15264 metaG | ecosystem: Environmental > Aquatic > Marine > Oceanic | place: Pacific Ocean | collected 2015-01-16 | reverse complement strand
CTCTCGTACTCGTGTCCATCTTCTCCGATGTAAGGCATTACATGTCTCCTCTGTTCTGAAAGGCTATTTCAGCGGCTTGAGCCGTGTCTAAATCCATGTCGAGCTTGCAACCGTTGCATATCAGTCGCCCGTTCCAACGGTGAGCGCTGCCCGTGTCGTGGTAGATGCCGCAACTGTCGCACGACTCTATATAGAAACGAATTCCGAAAACCCGCAATCCGTCGTGTCGAAGTATGCGATGCGACATAGCCGCCCAAAAGGGATGCACGTTTGCATAGCCTTTAGCGGTAGACACGTAGCCCGTGGCGTAGGGAGCGCCCGTAAAAGCCGCCAGGTCAAAAGGTCCGATGAGCCATTCCCCCTGGCTATCCTTTACAATAGGCGCGTCGGTTAAAACTAAACCGTCGCGGTAGCTGTTATGTCCGTTCTGCAGTTCCTGACAAAGCGGGTCCGTAACAGGGACATGTTTAAAAGTAAGTTTCATGTGATTGACTCCTTGGGTGTAGGTGCGACGCGCGTTGTGTACGTCACGTAGTGACAATAACATAAATAATCGCTTGTAACACTAAAGATTACATATGATTACAAAATATTACAACTAACCGCGCGAGCTCCCTGAGTCATAGTCCGGTGTCCGGTGTCCGGTGTTCCGGTGTTCCGGTGTTCCGGTGTCGGGAATATAGAAGCCCCGGCAATCCGGGAAGGAAAGCCGGGGCTGGCCGGTGTGAGCCGGCAAGTTCGGAGTCAATCGAACATGAGCAATCTACCGCACCATGCCAGGATGTCAAGAAGTTTTATTAAAAGGGAAATCGATTTAAATCTAATCTTTTTTCTTGACTCTGTAATCATATGTGATACAGTGTATACATCCCAAGCGAACCAGGGATAGGAGTCAATCACCATGGATATCAATCAGTTTAAAAGTCTATCGGAAGCGTTCGAGGTAACCGGACACGGCAAGAGTCTTGGCAAGCCTTCTAAAATGCCGGGCTTCAGTACATCTCTGCCCGCTATGGCTTGCAAGACCGGAGCGCGGCTCCGCAAGGTCAAGGGCTCAGTGTGCGAGAAATGCTATGCCTTCCGCGGTAACTACGGCACGCCAAGCGTTCAAAAGGGCTTGTCTCGTCGGTTAGCCGCTCTCTCGGATAGCCGCTGGGCTCCTGCGATGGCGCGTCTGATTAGCCACTATACGAAATCGGAGGACCCGTACTTTCGCATCCACGATAGCGGGGACTTTCAATCAGTCGAGCATGTTCTACGCTGGGTTTCGATTGCCCGATGCCTTCCATGGGTCAAGTTCTGGGCTCCTTCCAAGGAATACGAAATGGCTCGCACGGCTCGGAAGCAAGTCAAGGCGGCGGGTAAGAACTGGCCCGACAATCTCGTTATCCGTCTCTCGGCCCCGATGATTGGCCAGGCTGGTCTGAATAGATGGCGCAAGGATGGCACTCTCTACTCGACAGTAGACTCTGGCTCTGGTCACGAGTGCCCCGCGCCTACCCAAGATAACGAGTGCGGTCCGTGCCGTGCTTGCTGGGACCGCTCAGTTCAGTCCGTAGACTACCATCGGCACTGATTAAATCTAACCTTTTCTCTTGACTCTGTAGTCATATGTGATACAGTGTATACATCCCGCCGAGGAACGACATGGACACCGACGAAATCATCGAGAAGATTACTGCACTACTGGCAAAGCTGGCTGACGCTGGCGACGTTGACGAGTCCTGGGAGCTCCAGGAAGTCATCGACACTCTGTATCCTGACAACGAAAAGGACCAGATATGAAGTGTACTAACTGCCATGGTGAAGGTTTCTTCCCATTGACCGCGTGGCACATTGACCAGATGATGGACTGTAGCGATGAGGCTCGACGATGCCCCGTGTGCAATGGGCTGGGCATTATAATCGAGCGGCTACCCTACCAAGGGAAGACGCAGCCAACGAAGCTGAAGAAGCGTCGCGATATAGACACCTTCGACGAAGGGGACATTTGCGATTGGGCGAACGGCGATCGTCACTGGGACTCGCCGTTTACTGACAACGAAAAGGAGCTGATGGGAATACCGCTGCGCCCCTGGAGAAAACCCGTCTGGTTTCCCTGATACGAAGGTGCCCGGTGGCTCTAATAGAGCTCCTTGGCCTCTCCGTCCTCTGGGGGGGCCTTTCCTTCCGCTGCGTACAGCCTATCGCAGATTTCACGGAGCCGATTAGCCTGTTCTGCTGCGCTCTCTTCTATTTCGTCGGCAATAGCGAGCAAATCGGCGTGAATCGCCTCCATATCCCCCTTGGATGATAGTTCCGGTGGTCCGGTAGGCTCCTCCGGTCCGGCTATTAGCGCTTTTTTAGCCGCCAAGAAGCTCGGGCCGCTAAAATCCGGGTGTTCCGGCTCCGGTGAGCCGAGTACGATGGCTATTCCGGCGGGAGGCTTGGCGTGCATAGCAAAATCCGGTCTAAAAGGGGTTCTCCGGCTAATCTAACCCGGAAGATGAACCGCTTGCCACGATTCTGGCTAATCTCTCGTCAAAATCCACGTCTATTACTACCGATTGTCCTGTTTGGCTGGTAGTTTTAGCGGTTTCCGGGGAGATTCCGCACCGGTCAAGCAAGATTTCGGATGCCTTGACCCGGTCTCGCGCGGCAATGTCCGGGTCAGTGGCCACATCTACCAGGGATGTGAGTGCTTGTTCTGCCGCGAGTTCTAATCTGCCGCCTAAAACCTGTCGCCTGTACTCCTGACCCGCTGCCAGGGCAGTAGAAACGTCAGGTTCCTTTGCCCAGCGAAACAAAGTCGAGGTACGAATGCCCATCTTCTGAGCAGCGGAGGCCAGCGTATGCCCGGACTCCAGTAATCTAATAGCGGTGGCGCGTTGTTCGGGCTCCTCGGAGAAGCGAGACTGCTCCACGAGCATCTCGACTACCTCCTCCGCAGCTAATCGCACCGGAGAGGAGCTAATCGGGCGCACTATTTCAGTGCCAGGAGCGGTTTCGTCGCTCATTTAGCCTCCTCTGTACACTAATAGTGTAACACAGTCGATTACGAAGTCAAGCTATTTATTTAATAAAGTATATGAGAGTAAAGGGTATTTGACCAGAGGAGCAGAGTATCGATTTTACACGGTGCAAGAAACGCTCGACAAAATCTCCCCGGCATTCAAGGGGCGTATCAAAAAGTATACGGCAACCAAGCGGACGAGATCCGCTGTAAAACTCAAGCGTATGTATAAATATACGGTGCTCGAAAAGACAGTTTGAAAGTAGCTTTTATTTTTTATTTCAAAAAAGTTGGATTTTCTGTTTGACATCGTAATCACGTGTGATACTTTGTAAGTGACCCGAGGGAATCAACCCACGGTCGGGAGTCAATCACATGTCAGCGACTACACTATTTACTGTTTACAAGGACATCCAGCCGGATGCACAAACCGTCGAAGTCTACGGGGAGATTAGCGTCGGCGACGAGACCATCGACATAAGCTCGGACGTCACAGTCGAGTTCGATGAGGAGCAGCGCACGGTCGAGATCACCGAGGAGGACATCGCAGAACTGTATCCTCGCGAGGCCCGCATGCTGCTGTCGGCTCTGCTGAAGCATCACGTCAAACCAGCCGTAGAGGCGCTCGCAGAGGACGAATACCTCACCCTCCCCAGCATCGGCGCTCCTGTACTACCGTATCAAATGAATCGCTCCTTCATAAAGGCGTTCTCTGCTATGCAAGAGATTATCGAAAGGGCAGAGAGCCTCGACTACGCGCGAGGACGGTGAGGCATGATTAACGAGATTAGACAGGTACTCGACCCGAGCTTGCTGAAGCCCGTCTTCAGGAAGCAGGTCGAGGCGGGAGCCCACCCGATGACTGGTCACTGCTACGTTGCAAGCGAAGCGCTGTACCACATGATGGGTGGGAAGTCGGCTGGCCTGAAGCCGATGTCCGTGAACATGGGAGACTGCGTTCACTGGTGGATTCAGACTGCGGAAGGTGAGGTGCTCGACCCGACAGCAGACCAGTTCGACCGACCCGTGCCCTACGGGTCAGGGAGAGCACGGGGGTTCCTCACAAAGCAACCGAGCAAGAGAGCTCAAGTGGTAATCGACAGAATCAACGGAGTAAATCATGGCCAAGCTTAAGAAGCGAAACTGGATTGCGGTTCACGCACACAATCGGAAGGCGGGCGCGATGCCCGACAAGAAGAAGCAGCAGAACAAGAAGGCTTGTCGCGGACAGGCGAAGGGGGGTGAGTGATGAGCGCATTTACAAGGATGGCAGACAGGTACGAGGAGGTCGAGGCCGAGAACGGACAGCTACACATGCAAGTCCGAAAGCTGAAGGCCGAGAACGCTGCCCTGCTGGATGCGCTGAAGAAGCTCAAGGCGTGGGGCCGGATGGAAATCCCCAACACGATGGCAAACCTTGCCGACATCATCCACGATGCCAATGCAGCAATCGCTAAGGCGAAGGGAGGTGAGTGATGATTGACGCTATGTGGGATGCGTTCGCGCAAATAGAAGACCAGATTAGATTGGAGCTTCTGGAATCAGAGGACGGGTCCGAGGAAGAGAGACGAGCAAACAGTTTGGAAGGCAAGCTGGAGGTGCTCAGTCAAGTCCTGAGTCGGGTCGAGGATGTCATGTCCGAGCCCAAGGAGCCCGTCGTCGAGCCGGAATCCCGGCGGGTGATGATGTGGATTGATGACCTGTCTGGACTCAACCGCAAACTTAACAGCGCACATGGTATGCGCGTCACGTTGGACGAGGTAATCGAGCACCTGAAGCAGTGGGACAAGTGATGAGACATAGACCAATATATCCCGGTGGACCGGATGAGCCTTGGGACGATACCGTCTGCTTCAACTGCGGCTGCGACCTATCCGATGAAGACCCCGACTCAGAGAACACGGGGGTGAGCCCCTGGTGGGAAGGGTACTGCTCGGAGCCCTGCCGAAGGGGTGAACCCGTGCCCACGGACGAGGACCGACTGAAGTCGCTCGATGCCTACGGTCACCTAACCTACATCACAGGATTCTCGGATAAGTGGAACGAGGACGTAAGCGAGGACAGTGACCGGGGTGACTGGTTGGCCTGCTTCGACTTCAAAGTCTGGAAACATCCGAGCCGAGGTGTGCTGGTTGCCTTCCATGTCATTGTCAACAGCGATAGCGGTGGTTTCATCGACACACTGGAGAGCGGTGTAGTCGAGGCAGACAAGGCACCGTTTAGCCTCCCCGACTACTGGACGGGTATCGGCATGGATTACTCCTCATGGACCGAGCAGGAGTGCGAGGTCGCGAACGCCTGTCAGAAGCTGTGGGAAGCTGACCTGCGACAAGCAATCGAACAAGCGAAATGAGAAGTTTTCTTAGAAACGTGTTGCACAGTGTAAGAATATAGACTACACTGTAAGTGAAACCCTGAACTTGAACGAAGGAAGATAGAAATGCAAAAGGTATATCAGATAAACATTAGCGGTATCATCGTGACAGATGACAGCGCGGGCACCCCCGAGAACTGGGGTGTAGAAGACCTCATAGAATCTCTGGCTGGATACCCTGACGTGGAGGTCCACGAGATGGCTCTCGTGCGTAGGGTGAAGGAGCCCTGCCCCGAGTGCGGTGCCGAGACTGAGGCAACGGGACCGGGTGGAGAGTATCGACTGTGCCCCGTCTGCCGCTGGGACGGGAGCCCTGACCCGGACGAGGAGTCCGAGCTGAAGACTGGCCCCGACACCGGGTCCAACATCAAGACCCGGAGATACAGATACCGGGACGGCGCGATATACGCCGACCGGAAGGAGTACCGGTACGGGGGCGCAGACTATGTCCGTCAGGCCAAGCTCTTGGGGCTGGGCTCCACAGAAGCGAAGGTCCGTGAGGTCTGGCTATCCGAGGAGGAGATTCCTACGGTCAGAGAGGCTGTGTACGCAGCCCGCATAGCCAAGGGTCTGAAGACTGGGATCCCCCGCAACAGGCTTGTCCTCGTAGGAGGTGAGTGATGAAGAAGATTGAGCTTCACATATCGGACGCCGCATTCAAGCGGCTCCGTTCCGAGACCATGGTTCGCTCCATGGCTAACTGCGGTGACGTGCAGGACCTCCTGCACGGACTGTGTCTTCGGGTCGTCAAAGCCAAGGAAGGCGAGCCCGTTGTGATTCGGCTGAAGAAGGAGGTGAGTGATTTACAGGAAACGTGCCCGATCGCTACGGGATAGTCGGGGTGGCGAGGATACCCGATGACATGAAGTGGAGTTGCCCTCCACAAAACATAGCCCCGGACCCCGGAGAGGTCGGTGTGAGCGGCACCGTAAGCGGATATCCCTGGACGATTCGTCGGAAGAAGGGGACCCGCCCGCTCGACCTCCCCATGTACGGTACGTGGGGAGCTCCAAGGGAGAAGAGACAATGACATCGCTTGTAGAAGGCAAGTTAGAAACGCAATATGTGGAGGACTTTAGAAATGCCCAGAAAAGACAACAAGACGCTGCTGACCGTGAGAGTAGACCCGAAGATGATGACGTGGCTGGACGAGACGTCCCTGAAGGACAGGAGGTCGAGGTCAGAGTTCCTGCGGATGATTCTGGAACACTGCATGAGCACGATTGAGCACCCGTCAGACCTGTACAAGGAGCAGCGCTAATGTACTACAGCACGTCTCCCGGAAGAACACCCTGGCCCGGAGTCTGGGCATCCAAGGAGAAGTGGCAACCGCGGGAGGGCTGGGTTCTCCAGCCCTTCCTTCCCCCCTCTCCTAAGAACCCGTCCTGTCTGGTGGGTAAGAACTACATCTGGGCGAACGCAGGCTCCACTTCAGAGTTCACACACCTTCGCTCCTTTAGAGGATTCGACCTGAGGCTTGAGAACGAGCTCCTCGTGGGCACCATACTCCACGGGGCTACTCGTAGGAATCCCACGGGGCGAGGGAAGGTCGTGGTCCACGACATCGTTAGCGAAGCTCCCTTCCGCGATAGGCTCAAGAGATTAAAGGAGCTGGTAAAAGGGCATGCGCTGTTCGACCTGAGCCTGCCCCGAGACCCCGAGTGTCCTGTCTCCGATTCTGTTAAGGCGAGGTGGCCCCGCGTGGGGTGGCTTGCCAAGAAGATAGATGCGCCCGTAAGAGTCAACAAGGAGCTGGTGGTCTCGGACACTACGCTTCACCTCGATTATTGCAATCTGTACTAAACCCGCGTTAGGCTTGGCGAGCCACCTCACTCACTGTCGCGCAAGACATATGCGTAGACTGGGCTGCTGGGGGGTGGTGGTATCGTTCAGCCCAGTCAGTCTTCCGCTCGGTGGTCACCGCGTCGAGTTCAAATGTGTTGTCGGGTGGGGTGGGTTAGTGGGTGCCTGGAGCGGGAGTCGAACCCGCATGGCTAATGTGCCGAGAGATTTTAAGTCTCTTGTGTCTACCGATTCCACCATCCAGGCTATCTTATCTCATTCAGAACAATCTCCACCATGTCTCTCTTCAGACACAGGCATCGGAGGTTGTGGTCGCCGACCCTGCGGACCCTGCTGATTTGCTTGCGCCCTTCGTTGTCGAACCACCCGCGGTTATTCCAGGCAGTTATGATTTCGTTGGGATAATGCCCGAGGCGCTCAAGCAGGTCTGACAGGCCATTGCGCGTGAAGCCGATATAGGTCCACTTGTCACCGGGCGTCCAAGCTCCCGCCCACCCGGTGGGGGGAGGCTTGGGCGGAAGGTACTTGCTGACGCAAGCGGGGTCGTGCCTTCCCCAGAAGTGGTCCTCGTGCTTGATGCTCCACGAGACGACCTCGTAGAGCGCGGCCAGGGGAACGTCCGCGTCGTTGCCCGCGTCGGCTGCGGCCTTGACCAAGTCCGCGAAGGGATCTCTCTTGGGTCGAGGGATTCCTAACTGGTGGACTATTGTGGCGGCTACTTCCAAGCAGGCGAGGTGCGCTGCGTGTCTACGCCCGACAGCGGATTGCGCGATGGTAGCGTACTCCTCGCGGGATAGCTCGAAGAGCTTCCTAAGCTGGTCATGGTTCTCGCGATTAGACACGAGGTACTCGATGAGTCTTCTTCCCAGGTGACCGTAGTTGGCGGCAAGAGCGTACTGTAGGTCTTCGCTGAGCTTGGCTCCTTCCTGGGGATCTCTTCCGAGCGGCTTACCGGCGAGGTTGAGGACACGAGCCCGAGTCCCCGCGTCGTTGCTGTACCCGTAGGCCGAGCCTTCTCCGGAGCTGATGAGGACCGAGTGCCACGTGGGGATTGGGCCCCGAGCTCTGCCTCGTCCCTGCCCCTGGCAGAAGGCGTAGATGACATCGCTGATTAGCTTGCTGCTTCGAGCTCTCTTCGTATCGTCCAGAATAAGCGGCAGGCTATGTAGGAAGCCGGCAGTGTTCTCGACCCAGGGGATGGAAGAGTCCCAGGAATATAGAGTGGTCGGGAAGTCGTCAGTCGGCTTGCCCCAGACCGATGCCGCGAGACGAAGCGCGGTGGTCTTGCCTCCGGTAGTCTCGCCGCTGAAGTCTACGATGAAGCCCGGCAGGCGGAGGAGGCGCAGGATGGGTGCCGCCGCCGAAGCGTACAGGGCGATCATCATGTACGGATACTCTAATACCTTCTCGACGGTAGATAGCCACTGGGCCCATGAGCCCGAGGGAGTCCAGGCGGGTGCCAGCAGGGAGTCCCTGCCCTGGGGGGTGAGGAGGATGTCGCGCGGTCGATCGTCCGGTGCGAAGTGTATGTCCGGTAGGAGGAAGGAGCCGTCCGGTAGCCAGCCCATCCGGGAGGCGCAGTCCAGGGACGGGAAGGCGTGCATGTTCTTCGCCTCCAGCGCGGCGAAGTAAGGGACCATGCGTTTAGAGTTGCTGCCTGTAATAGGGGCGTCGTACTTGACCAGGGACATTAAGCCCGAGGGGCTAAGGAGGGTCTCGCGCGATACCACCCGCGATGTCCATCCGGAGGGTCCGTACCAAGCCACCTGTCGCGAAGCCGTTCCGGTCAAGGTGTCCGTCACCCGGCGGACTATGAACATGGGCGCCGAGGTTATCCGGGAGGTCTGGCCCCGCGCCGTGCGCGTTCGAGCCGTGATCTTAAAGATGCCCTCCGACGTTAAGCGGTATCCCCTCGGTGTCTGGAGCTCGGACAGGACCGACGCCGGGGCGATCGATTCGGGGGGTAGGTTGTCGGCCAGCGCTTTTAGTAGCTTCACTTCTTTCTACCCCGGAGTAGTTTGCGTATGTGCGGGTCCTTACGAACCCAGCCGCGGAGTAAGTCGTCGAGGTAGAGCTCGGCGGTAGTGGCAGACCACCCGCAGGTGGGGGAGGGACACGCGCGTGTGCGAGCGACCCAGTCCGATGTGAAGGGGTTTACCGCTTCGGAGACGTGGCGCACCATCGCATAGCCCTTGGTGTTGGGACCCGAGCGGGTGACGGTGACCTTGGTCTTGGAATCGCAGAGAGGACAGCGCAATGTCTATGCCCGAGGTGGGGTGGGGTGAGGGGGTAGGTGTTCGCGAGTCAAGTCCAAGCGGCCTACCGCGATCCACGGTGACGGGGGCGAGTGAGGTAGGGCGTCGGGGTGGGCAAGGAGGATGACCCTCCGGTCCGAGGAGTTCTCGTAGTCGGACATGCGGAGCTGTAGGGTGTAGGCGTCCGTGGAGTATGGGCCCGCGGAGGAATCGCGGGGCATCTCGTCGGCGATGCTGGCATAGTGCTCGGAGCAGCGGCGGAGATGGTCGGGGCCTACGTCGGAGCTGCACGCGGGACAGGTACGGATACCTTCGTATACAGCCCAGGAGAGGAGGGTGGCACCGGCACGGATGTGGGCGGGTGCCCCCGAGACCGATGGGTACAAGGTGCTGGCGACCAGGCGTGCCTCGGCCTGGCTGGTCGCCACGACTATGAGCCGTGTGTTCATGTATGTCCTCCGTATACGGAGTGTACCACATGTGGGGTGAGGAGTCAAGAAAGGGGTGGCCACCCACTTTATTTCGAGTGGGTGGCCAGGGAAAGGGCAGGAAGGAAGCGGTCTATGCCCGAGAGGGGTGGAAGGGTGGCCAGGCACTCGAAAAGGGGTGGGTGGCCAGGAGACGGCAGGTTTAACCTGGCTTGTCGAGGTGGTGTCCCCGCTGTCCACCCACTTTTCGCCTCAAATCATAGAAGGTGTACGGCTAATAGTAAGTATGCACCCCGCCTAATACTAATAGACTCTATTATATATCAAAGTTCTATAAAAAGTGAATGGACAGGGGGGACAGGGTTACGAGAGTCGGGCTTAAACCTAGCTTTTGCTGGCCACCCACTGATTAGTAGGAAAAGTAGAGTGCGTGGACAGCTCCTCCACTTCCGGGCTTAAACCTAGCTTTTGCTGGCCACCCACTTTATTAGAGTGCGTGGACAAAACACGGAAAAACACCATATATGTATAAAGTGTTGACACGTCTTTAGAAACCCTCATGTGATTTAGATACTTATTAGCAGCTCTTGACGTCTAAATATATCTAAACGACCTTAGGGTTTAGGTGGCAGTGTCAATAGAAAAATCTTTTCCTATATCCTATTTGCAAAGACATCCTGGTAATGTTAAGGTCTTCAGACCATATTCGGTGGCTGCTCTTTTCTTGAGTGGAGAGGGGTTATTGGAGGTGGTGGGATAGTCGGGGGGACATGGTGTCCCCTCGGCACAATCCCTACCCTCTATACGTCCGAACGTTGGTAACATCCCACCACCCTCCAACAAGGAAGTCTCGATGACCCACTTCCATCTCCCTCCTCCCCCCGAGGGAACTGAGTATGCACGTCGTGTGATTAACGGCGAAGAGTATCTGACGACGGGCCTATTCCCCATAGGCTCTGCCCGGCACACTTTAGAAGACCTTGTCGCCTGTCCTGTTCTCTCCTTTGACTTTGACTTAGCTGACTACGTCAAGGCGGAGATGCTTCCCGACAATAGCGTTCGGGAGATAAAGCAGATGATGTACGACCTGGACAGGTCGGATGTCGAAGACCTATTAGAGATGCAGCTTGATGTAGTGGTGTCTACCTTTGCTGCGCTTAGAATCACTCCCTCCACCATTGTCATGTCCGGCTATGGCTTCCACGTATATCTATGGACTGAGTGTGGCGGTGAGGACATCGAGAGGATGCGGAGAGCCAACCGCTGGTTAATCAGCAGAATAAATCAACTGGCTGAGTTTGAGCTCGCGGATGCTTCGGCCAAGGATGCCGGCACTCGTATCCTTCGACCACCCGGTACGTTTAATAACAAGAGCGGAGAGCCCGTCGAGGTGGTCCTGTTAGATCACACGGACGCTCGATACACAGTTCCTTCCGCCATCCCGGACGTCTCTGCTAATAGAAATAGTCCTAATAATACAAATAATAGTAATCCTTTTGCCGGCATCTCTACTGCACTACCGGCTAATCGCCACAACTTCTCTGAAGTACGGCTCACAGATCGCTGGACTCAGTGCGGATACAACACACTAAGGGAGCTGTGTGACCACGAGCTTGGCGAGGACGGAAACCACGTCAGACTTCAGTGCCCCTTTCACGAGGGCTCATCTACCGACTCCGCTTTCCTGGCTCGTAACGACGCCGGCCAGCCCTACCTCGTATGCACCTCGGCCAGTGACGGACTCACCTACTGGGACAATGAGTGGATACCTCCGATGCAGGAGGCCCAGGTAGTAGCTGCCTTGACAACTACTAGACAAGGAGGCTTCCGTAATAACCTTGAGAATACGGTGACCATCCTCACACTCGACTCTCGATGGAACGACAGACTCTGGTACAACGAGCGGACCCACGCCGACATGATTGACGAGGACCAGCTTCTCGATGCTCACGTCGCAGAGATTCGTATCTGGATTAGTCAGCACTACGGCTTCGAGCCCGGCAAGGACCGCATGTTCGACGCCGTCTCCGTTGTCACCTACAGGAACAGAAGGAACGCGCTTACGGACTGGCTGGACTCCATCGACTGGGATGGAACAAGCAGATTAGACACGTGGATGGAACGAGCGTTTAACTGCGAGAGCTCTGAATACTATCGGTCAGTGGCTCGCAAGTTCCTTATCTCCGCATGCGCCCGAGCATACAGGCCCGGCTGCAAGGTAGATACGGTTCTCCTCCTCATCGGTGAGCAGGGTCTTGGCAAGTCAACATTGCTGAGGACGTTAGCTGGCGACGAGTGGTTCGGGGATACCGAGCTACACCTGAACTCGAAGGACGCCTACATGGTCTTAGCGAGGGCTTGGATTTACGAGATCGCAGAGCTGACCTCGTTCCGACGCTCCGACGCCGAGAAGGTCAAAGCCTTTATCACCTCGCAAGTAGATTCTATTAGGAAGCCTTTTGCTCGCAAGGCAGAGAACTACCCGCGGCATACCTGTATCGTAGCGACGAGTAATGACGAGACCCCCCTTACAGACCCGACGGGGAGTCGACGCTTCTGGCCAGTGAAGATGCAGGAGTACGCAGACCTGCACTGGCTTGAACAGAACAGAGCTCAAATCTGGGCAGAAGCCCGCGAGGCCTTCAAGGCTGGGGAGACATGGCACCTCAGCAGAGAAATGGAGGCAGAGCAGAAGCGCATAGCGGAGGAGCGGTTTACCGAAGAGGACCCCGTCTTGGGCGTTCTGGCCAAGTGGTTGGAACGCCCCGGTTACGACGTCTTTACTCTGACTGATGTGTATCAGAAGGGACTCGCAGGAGCGACAGTATCCTCGATGCGTGTTGCCCGCCTTCTCCGACATCTTGGAGCGGCCCCTCTTAAAAGAAAGAGGGAAGATAACATGCGCGTTAATCAGTGGATTAAGCCCGGAGTGAGGCTCCCTGTCGAGTGCGAGTATAAAGACCTAAACGCTGCACGCGAGCACATTCGTACACTAAATCAAGTAATAGAACTTGCACCTATTAGGGAACAGGATTAAAGTACTCACATGAGTACCCAGAAGATTAGTCACGTTAGCGCCTCGCAGTTCAAGACGTTCTCCTTGTGTCAGCGCAAGTGGTACATCGAGAAGTGTACGGACACGCCTCGGCCCGAGCCCTCGGCAGCTATGCTGCTGGGCTCTGCTGTCCACGAGCTTCTGGAAGAGTACGTCAGCAACGGCGTAGAGATAGACGGAGATACCAAGGCGGGGCGAATCGCTCGCACTGCTATCGAGTACATCCCGACATCCACTGACCTCAACGTAGAGCTTGAGCTTAGGATGGAGAGCATCGACCCTCCTCTCATCGGCTTCATAGACCTCTACGATACGATGGATAGCAGCTGCCCTGTAGTCATTGATTACAAGACCACGTCCTCTTGGGACTGGGCTAAGACCGAGCAGCAGCTGACTACAGACCCGCAGATGATTGCTTATGGCCAATATGCCTTGGAGCAGCATCCCGATGCTAACGAGGTAATCGTTGCACATATACAGCTGAAGACCCGAGGGGCTCCCGAGAGCCGCTTGGTGTCGGTGGAACTCACCCGAGACCACGTACAAGCCGAGTGGTCGAAGCTGGTAGACCTTGCCTCCACAATGAAGGAGGTATCTAAAATAGATGACGTAGAGGGGGCGACTCCCAACCTCTCTGCTTGCGGAGCTTTTGGGGGATGTCCTTATGCAGATACCTGCGCTGCACTTGGGACAAGAGCACAACCATTCGCAGGTATTCAGAACCTGAAATCAGAAACCAGGAAGAAGGAAGACAACATGAATAGACTACAAGAACTGCTGAATAAGAAGCGCGCTGCTGCTCCCGCAGAGACTACTGCCCCTAACGGAGTGGCTGTTCTTTCCGAGGACGCTGCTCCACGGGAGACCCCCACCGAGGCTGAGAGGGAGGAGTCTTCGGAGCTTACCTTTAGCTCACCCGTCCCCTCCAAGGACAAGTTCACTGACGAGCAGTACTCAGCTGCCGCCAATGAGCTACTTCGACACATGCGAGATCGCAACGTGTCGGTCGTCGGCTCTATCGCTGCCCGCCCCTTGGTAGGTCGAGCGTTAGACCTGCGGCGAGTCCGTCCCTACTACGTCGAGAAGACGTGTGCCCTTTCCGAGGGAACCCTTCGCTTCGGTGAAGACGGCAAGGTCTACCGCGGCTCGACGACCACGCTGCCCCGACTCGTAGTGGCAGAGGAGCCCGAGGCAATCACTGAGCCCGAGGTCGAGGTAGCACCCGAGCCCGAGGTCGAGGTCGAGGTAGCGCCCGCTCCTAAGCCTAAGAAGACCAAGGCACCGGCAGTGGAGCCTGCGGAGCTCCTTGTGCTGTACATCGACTGCCTCCCCTTGAAGGGTGTCGAGAAGACACAAGCGTTCGAGGACGTCATCGAGCCTATGGTTCAGAAGGTCGCGGAGAACAACGGCGTTGCCTCTCCACTGCTCATGCAGTATGGGGAAGGTAAGAATCACGTCGCTGGGCTCCTCCGTGTCCAGTGCCCTAAGGGGCTGGTCGTTGTGTCCAGCGACAACCCCTACTGGGCGTCGTGCAAGACGGTACTCATCCAGTCAGCCGACGTCGTGATTAAGGGCACTCGCTAAGAGTGTGCCCTTGCCCGTCCCCCTTCCTTGCCCGGCTGGGGGGCGGGTCTTTTCACGGAGGTAAGCCATGAGTACCCTTGAGCGTCTTCGCAATAGCAAGCCATTGACCAGAGCAGAGCTCAGGCAGTGCATAAAGGAAGCGCATGCCCACGTAGTTCGACAGGAGTTTGCGGGTAAGCACGAGCAGGACAGACTCGACGCCATTGCGTGGCTTAAAAAGTGGAGAGACCGTGTCAAGTACTATTGAACGTCTTCGCGCTGCTCGCCCCGAGGCACCTCGCGTTGCCCCTGGAGTACGGCGAGTTCTTTCGCTGCCAGTGCGCCAAGACTTCGACATCGACCTTACCAATGTTTATAAACGCAAGAGAGGGGAGTACCGTCTTCGCCCTATTCAGAGCAGAGCGCTTCAAGAGATAAAGGACAAGCGAGGGCTGGTGGCTCCTATCGGAGTAGGACACGGCAAGTTCTTAATCAGTGCGCTGGCGGGATCTGCACTCAAGTCCAACAGGACCCTCCTGCTTGTGCCTCCCGCTCTCGTGGCTCAGACCGAGAAAGAGATAGAGCGCTTTAAAGAGCACTTCATCATGCCCCCGGAGCTCCACGTCCTTAGCTACGGGAAACTGTCTGTGGCTGCGGGAACCACTCTGTTAGAGTCGCTTAGACCGGACGCCATCATCGCCGACGAGTGCCACTACCTGCGGCACCGCACCGCCGCCAGAACTAAGCGCGTCATTCGATACTTTAAGAACCATCCGACAACCAAGTTCGTAGGGCTCAGCGGCACCTTTACGTCCAAGAGCCTAAAGGACTATGCCCATCTGGTAGAGCTTGCGCTAAGAGGAGACTCGCCTATCCCCCTTCAATACTGGGAGTTAGAGCTCTGGGCTTCTTGCGTCGACGTAGACGGAGAGCCCGACGAGTACGCTCGTCAGTGCTTTCAGCCTATGATTTCTCAGTACGGAGGCACCGCCCGACGAGCGTTCTATGAGCGCTTCAAGTCATCCCCCGGAGTCATCGCTACTACAGACTCTTCGGCGACCTGCTCTCTGTACATGAGAAACATCGAGTCAGATTACGTTGTACCGAACATCATCAGAACCTCTCTTCGCAATTTAGAAAGCACTTGGACTACCCCCAGCGGTGAGGAAATCGAAGACGCGCTCGCCATGGAGAGGTATCGCCAGCAGATACTCGCAGGGTTCTACTACGAGTGGGACTGGCCTAACGGTCAAGTAGACTGGGAGTGGCTCGACACCCGAGCCGAGTGGCACCGCCAAGTCCGCAGGGTCTTGAAGAGATCTCTCGAAGGAAGGGACAGCCCTCTCCTCGTAGCTCGATGGGCTCAATCAGAGGACTGCAGGGACCAAGCCCTCATGGATGCCTGGAATAAATGGGACTCAGTTCGCCATCGACCGAAGCCCCCGGTCAATACAGTGTGGATAAACGAATACCTGGTAGACAGGTGCATGGGTATCCTTGCTGACCAAAACATACCGCCGACAATCATATGGTGTCATCACAAGGCTCTGCTGGAGGCATTCGAGCGCAGAGGGCTCACTACCTACAAGGCAGGCAGCGAGATTCCAGACAGACCGGCACACCATTGCGCGATGTCTATGAAGGCCCACGGGACCGGCAAGAACCTGCAGAGGTGGTCTGAAAACCTACTGACCTACTTCCCTTCTAACGGCTCGATTCTGGAACAGCTTATTGGACGCACCCACCGACCGGGCCAAGAAGCAGACGAAGTAAACATCATGTACTTTAATCAGCACAAGAGTGTAGAAGACCACATCGAGAAAGCCCTGGAGATATCTAGGTATATTCAAGACACCCAGGGAAATCGCATGAAAATCTTGTCCGCAACGTGGATTTAAACTTGCACAGTTTGGACAGGTTGTTATAATCACTTTGGTACTCAGGTGAGTACTGGAAAAACCAGAAACCCGAAAAGGGAAAGAGGAATAGAACGATGGGAATCTTTGGCGGAATCGGAGAGGTCAAGAGCAACGAGCAGCGCGGTATCTATCTAAAGGAAGGCAGCTACGACCTCGTCGTAGAGCGTTGTCGCCTGACTGAGTCCAAGGTGGGGAACAAGACGTTCTTCATCGTGGAGAGCACAGTCAAGAGCAGCAACAACGACGCGGTCACCCCTGGCACCCGAGCCAGCTGGGTCGTCCGTTTGGGCGG
>Ga0098044_1000772_pt1 | contig 16731 bp, 21 predicted proteins | sample 10_taG_FD_75053 | JGI IMG/M metagenome (GOLD analysis project Ga0098044, IMG submission 75053) | Marine viral communities from the Subarctic Pacific Ocean - 10_ETSP_OMZ_AT15264 metaG | ecosystem: Environmental > Aquatic > Marine > Oceanic | place: Pacific Ocean | collected 2015-01-16 | reverse complement strand
TTAGCTGATCTTGTATGCAGCGTCGATGTGGCGGTTCCAGAACCCCTGTGGCTTCCAGTAGGTGTCCACGATTGAACCATCGGCGAGGATGGCTTGTACGTGACCGGGGTTGAACAGAATCCAGCTTTCGCCTTCTGTCCAGTCGGCGAGTACATCGACCATCTTCTTGTCATCATAGTATCGGCACTCCCAATGGTCGATTTGTTCTTCGGATTCTTCCTTGTTGCATTTGACCGTATCGTGGAGAATCTGTGTCATGATTTTTTCGACGGTGAACCCTGCGTCCCGTAACTCGTCGGTCAGGTCGTAGGCGTGAACGAGTGTGGTCTTGACTTCGATGCCAAATGCGCTTGCAACGGTGTTGGTGCAGCGGTTGGTCTGGATCGGTCGGGTCATTTGGTCGGTTCCTTATTACTCGTTTCGTTCGTTGTATTACGAACCATACGCCTCTCTAGGAGCAAGTGCAAGCCCCTGAGTTACCAATTACGCCGCTTTCCCCTGTGTAGTACGATATGCGGATGGTTTGCCCAAAGTGTAAGGCAGTCAATACGGTTCACAACCAGCACAACATACGGCTGGTCTGTGTGTCGTGCGGTTACGCTGTGGAGCGTTTACCAGACGCCCCTTCGCCTGTGGCGGTAGACGCTTTCGACAAGCGGATTGAGGAGTTCTCCGCCAACGCATAACGCGCTTCACTCACTGATCTGGTAAAGTACTAAGTGCATACAAGTAGAGTGTCCGTTCTTATTTCTAAGCCCTCGTTTGGGTTCACGGCAAGTAGCGGACACTATTTGTATGCACCGTGGACTTGATGCGAGGGCTTTTTATTTGCTCAAAATCAGGTGGGGCGACAGCGACCGACCGATATACGGGATGCGCTTCGACATAGCTTGAACCGAATACAGCAACCCAACCAATGCAGTCAAAGACTCACAGACGTTGAACCTCTGGGAGTGCCTCAATCAAGCTGGGGAAACTAATGCGGTTATTCAGATTCTCTAAAATATCTTGGGGGGTTAGGGGGGCTTTGCTTCCTCCCTCAACCGGGAACTCTAGCGAAAGGTGATGTAAGATTCACGGATGGCTTCACCACCAATAATAGTCACAACTGCGAAAATATCAGACCTGTTGCCATACGCGAACAATGCCAGAGAACACACTGATGAGCAGGTCGCACAGGTCGCAGCATCCATCAAAGAGTTCGGCTGGACTAACCCGATCATCGTCCACGGCTCGACCGTTGTTGCCGGGCACGCACGCCTAGCAGCCGCACGCAAGCTGAACCTGACAGAAGTACCCGTGATCGACCGCAGCGATATGTCAGAGGCGCAATGGAAAGCCTACGTTCTCGCAGATAACCAGCTTGCCCAGAACGCTACATGGAACGAAGGACTGCTCACGCTCGAACTGGACTACCTAACAGAACTTGATTTCGACTTGGATTTGATCGGCTTCCCTGATCTCGATGCGCTCATGGGCGAGGATGAGGACAGCGAACGAGAAGATACAAGCGAGAAACTGGCAGACAGGTTTCTAGCCCCGCCGTTCAGCGTGTTAGATGCTCGACAGGGATGGTGGCAGGACAGAAAACGCGCGTGGCTGTCGCTCGGTATCAAGAGCGAGGGAGGACGAGACTTGCCGCCGATAGTTGCTGACAGTGAATACACTAGAGGCAGGGGCGGTGCGGGTGATAATAAGGGCGGCAGCATATTCGACCCTGTGGTTTGCGAACTTGCTTATCGCTGGTTCTGCCCAACTGAAGGACAAGTTATCGACCCGTTCGCAGGTGGTAGCGTGCGCGGCGTAGTGGCTTCAAAACTCGGCTTGAACTATTGGGGCAGCGATCTAAGCGGGAAGCAGTTAGAGGCAAACAGGGCGCAAGCATCGGATATATGCGACACCCCTTTCCCAGAATGGCATCACGGCGACAGCATGGATATTGCAGAGGCTTACAGCGGCGAGTCAGCAGACTTTATATTCTCTTGCCCCCCATACGCAGACCTAGAGGTGTATTCCAAAGACCCGCGCGATATATCGAACATGGCTTACGCTGATTTCATCACCGCATATTCGCAAATAATCAAACGCAGCACCGCACTATTGAAAGAGGATAGGTTCGCTTGCGTTGTTGTTGGCGAGGTTAGGGACAGCAAGGGCAACTATTACGGGTTCGTCAAGGACACAATCCAAGCGTTCACAGATGCAGGGCTTTCGCTATATAACGACGCTGTGCTTATATCCCCTATCGGGACAATGCCAATTAAGGCAGCACGTTATTTCAACTCAGGGCGTAAGTTAGTCAAAGGGCATCAAAACATATTAATATTCTTGAAGGGTGACGCAAAGAAGGCGACCGCTGCTTGCGGTGAGGTTGAGGTCGAGTTGCCTGACGGTATGGAGGGAGTAGAGCATGGAAACTAGGTTTTACAACACCACTTTCAAGAAGAACGATCACGGCACGTATGCGCTCACCGTTGAACCTGCACCGCCAGTAGAGCCAATGTTTCACCCTTGCGCCAATCCTGATTGCCCCCGCACGTTCAATATCCCGCTTGACAGAGAGTATTGCGGTCGCCGTTGTACGCCAGCAGGGATTAATGCTCAGAAACGTAAAGACAGCGCACGCAAGAAGAAGGAAGAAGCAGAGGCAAAGAAGAAGAACCTGCCTAACTTGCTGAAGGCTATGCGAGATTTAATCACGGAATATGAGGCGCAACATGGCGGGTAGGAAGGCAAAGAAGAAGAACGAGACATTCCCCGCGCACGCGCCAGATTGGACGCTGCTATTCCTGCAAACGCTAGGCGCAACCGGCAACGTGTCCGCTGCGTGTAAGGCTGCCGATGTATCAAGAGCGACAGTCCACCGTCATCGAGCCAAGTACCCGCAATTTGAGGAAGCGTGGGACGGTTCGATGGAGGAAGCACTCGACAAGCTCGAAGGCGTTCTCTGGCGTGAGGGTGCAAACGGACATATCCGCGCCATTGAACTCGTACTCAAAGCACGCCGCCCGATGTTCAGAGAAGGGCACAAGTCAGAAGTCACGGTCAACAACAACACCCTCATTGTCGAGGGCAAAGACCCGCTCGAACTTCTACACCAACGCCTCGATGATGTGCGTGAGCGTCAGGTGAGGCATGGAATCGTTGATGTAGAAACTAAGATTCTGGCAGATTCACCAACCCACGAAAGTATGCGACAGGCGGCATTGGAAACGAAGGATGCACAAAATTGACAGCGTGAATCATATCGCCGGGGGATGGAAGCCCCGCTCCATAAAGATTCACACACACGCACCGCTCCATGACTGGCAACTGGTGATGCAGCCGGGATGGGGCGACGATATGAAGCGCAATTTGTACGCTAGGGCACTCACACATCTGCTTGTGGTAACTGAATTTTCAGGGCTGTGCGGTCGGGTCGTTCCAGATTGGTAATTACAAAGAACCATTTCGCCGAAATGAGCCAAGCAGAACTGCTCTCATCGACCGGGGAGAAAGATTCTTATCTAGCCTCACTCGATACCGACGCTGCTGCGCGGTTGCTTTACGACTTCAAATTCTGGGGCAGACCAAAACAGTTCATGCCAGAGGGGAACTACCTTGTGTGGCTGCTGATGACAGGTCGAGGCTTCGGGAAGAATTGGGCGTTATCACAGAACATTATTGATGGCGTGATGAACAAAGGCTACCGGCACGTCGGGTTATTAGGGCGCACAGTTCCAGACGTTCGCAAGACCATGATCGAGGGCGAGTCAGGCATCCTTAAGCTATCGCCGCCGTGGTTCAAGCCTGAGTACACACCATCGAACCGCGAGCTTGTGTTCCCGAACGGAGCGAAAGCTACCACATATACAGCAGTCGAACCCGACCAACTTCGCGGGGCGCAACATGACCTTGTAGGCGTTGACGAACTCGCAGCGTTCAGGCAAGTGAACGGGCATCAAGAGGCGTGGGAGAATATGAAGGAAGGGCTACGCATCGGGGTGAATCCTCGCGTCATCGCAACCACTACGCCACGACCGACGAAGTTTATGCGTGACCTAGTGAAGGACGATCTAACGGTTGTCACGGGTGGTCACAGCGACGAGAACAAAACGAATCTGCACTGGTCTTGGTACTCCCATGTGATCGACCCGCTGCGGGGCACACGGCGCGGAAGGCAGGAAGCTGAAGGGTTAATTCTTGAGGACGTAGAAGGCGCACTCTGGACGCACGATGATATAGACAAATATCGGATTCCAGAACTCCCGAACGGTGTAGGTCTGAAACGCATCATTATTGGCGTTGACCCGGCTGGCGGTGGCGGTGACGAAATCGGGATAGTCGGTGTTGGCAAAGGCTCAGACGATCATTACTACTTGCTACGTGATCGCAGCCTGATCGCCTCGCCGAACGCATGGGCAGCCGAGGTTGTGAAGTTGTATCAGGAAATCCAAGCTGACCGAGTTGTTGGTGAGAAGAATTACGGCGGGGATATGGTTGAGGCAACGCTACGCAATGTTGAAGGTGGTAGGATTATGGCATATACCGCGGTTAGTGCTAGCCGTGGGAAGGCGATCAGGGCTGAACCGATTTCGGCTCTGTACGAGCGTGGATTGGTTCACCATGTCGGCATGTTCTCGGAACTTGAAGATCAGATGACGAGTTGGACACAGGACTCACCCGATTCACCAGACCGACTCGACGCGCTCGTTTGGGCAGTCACGGAACTCATTGAGACAGCAGGACAAGGCATCTGGTGATGAGCATATTCGACCGTATCCCGTATTTCAAAACCCGTCGAAATGTTCCAGTCGAGGACTTGCGCGAATCTGCCACCGCTGTCACTGGCTTCAATATGCCAGCGCAGCCCAACCGCTCATATGCAAGCGCAGCAGATCAGGGATATCGAAACAACGAACTGGTCTTTGCTTGCATTCAGGAATACGTCACCAGCGCAGCCGAAGCGAAGCTGGTCGTAGGCACAAGAGACACTGAAGGCGTAGTCATCCCCGACACAGGGCGCGCCACAGAACTAATCAATAATCCGAACCCCTCAATGGATATCGTGGACTTCCTTGAGGCGTTCCACATGATGCGATTGATTGGTGGGAACGTCTATCTGTTCAAGCCAACATCAGCCATTGGCACGATCTCGAATCTTTATCTTCTACGACCTGACAGGTTGCGAGTGATACCGAACACCAGAACCGGAATGCCCAGTGGTTGGGAGTATGACATTGCGGGGCAGAAAATTATGCTGCCACCGGAAGCGATCAGCCAGCACAAGACAACCGACCCACTGAATGACTGGTACGGACTCGGTGCGCTTCAGGTACTAGCCAAGCAAGTCAATCTCGACACAGCCGGGACGGACTTCGGGCGGTCTACATTTGAAAACAAGGGTGTCCCTGCGGGGTTCCTGAAAGTACAACGCAAGATATCCAACCAGAAAGAAGCCGACGAGATACGCCAGAACTGGAAGGCTCGGTTCGCAGGTAACGCCAACTGGCAGAAGATCGGTGTCCTCGATGAAGATGCTGACTATAAACAGATTGCCTCAGACATGGGGAATCTGGGACTGCCTGATCTTCGTGACCTCACGGAATCAAGAATCTGTTCCGCGTTCGGCATTCCTCCGATAATCGTTGGAGCGAATGTTGGGCTGAAATATGGCACTTATTCCAACTACGCACAGGCGAAGGAATCCATGTGGGAAGAAACGCTGATGCCAGCTTATGGCAAGGTCGCAACATTCCTGACAAGGGCGTTATCAGATACGCCGGACTTCAGAGGGTTAGAGTTCGCATTTGATTTCTCGAATGTTCGTGCGCTGGCAGAGGATAAAAAAGAAGAAGCGGAAACAGAGAAGATCAAAGCGGACACAGCCGGTGTGCTTATCCGCGCGGGCTATGTCGCTGATTCCGTGACTGATGTGCTTGGATTGCCTGAAGGACTCGTTCATTCAGGGCTTGTTCCGACCACTGTGCAGGGCGAGCAACTTGCAGAGGGTGTCGCACCGGCAACCATGAGCGTGCTAGAAATAAACGCCCCCCGGCTGGCGGGTGAGTTTACGCGAACGCCCCAACAGAATCGCAGCATCAACGATCTTGAGCGCGCTGTTGATACCGAGTATGACGATTCAACTAACTCACTCGAAACAGTTGTCCAGAAGTCGTTTAACAAGCTAGGGCGTGATGCTGATTCGATTCTAGGGCGAGCGATCAAAGAAGATGAGGCAATCCCGCAAGTCGTAAAGGCATCACCGACGTTCGGCATCGCTGGTGAATCACTAATCCCGTTTACCTATGATGCACAACTAGCAGCAGAGATTCTTCCAGAGTTGCAAGAAGTAGCAGAAAAGACGTGGGCTGATGTATCCCGCGCCGGGGTGCTGTCTGAGATTTCATTTACATCACATGAGGGCGCAGTTCGTACCCGGCTCACTCAGGCATCGCAGCGAGCGACCCAGATGAATGACTTCACCCGCGCCCGTATCAACACACAGCTTCAGGCAGGTGTGAACAAGGGCTACTCACTCAGGCAGATCGCTGACGGTGTGCCGAAGGAGAATTTCACAGGACTCAGGGGCATCGTTCGAGGTATTCCGCGCAACCCTGACGCTATAAAACGGGCGAGAGTTATTGCACGCACAGAGGTTCGGTGGGCGCAGAATCAGACTACCGCTCTGCGATACAAGGCGAGCGGGGTGTCAGAGGTAATCATCAGGGATGGGGATGATGACGAAGAATGTCGTGCAGTAGACGGAACACGTCAAACGATAGACTGGTATGAATCCAACCCGACGCAGCACCCGAATTGTACGAGGGGTGCAACGCCGGTCATTGAGGGTCTGCTTGAATGATCTCATTTATACGCCGGGAGGCTGATGGAAATGGATAACCTACACAACCTGAATATCCGCTCCACGGATGACGGTAAGGACTACATCATCAACGGATATATGGTGGTGTTCGATAACGTTGATCTGTACGGAACGAGGTTCACAAAGAACACGGACTTCTGGGAGGACGCAACATCGGATACGCCACCGCTGTTGTTCGACCATGCTCAAGACCCGAAACTCGGACTGTCGATGATCGGGCAGGTCACACAAAAGAAAACCGACGAAATCGGTATCTGGTTCGAGGCAACACTAGAGCGCGCCAACAAATACGCCGAGGCAATCGCAACGATGATTCGGTCTGGGAAAATGGGCGTGTCTACTGGAACCTCACCGCACATGATGGCGATGGATGGCGACCAGATTCGCTCATGGGCAATCATCGAAGTATCACTCACCCCGACCCCTGCCGAACCTGACACTATCGGGCATCTTGCCCAGCGTAATGTTCATGCAGCGATCAACGACTTAATTGTTGCGGTGGACGCTGTGAAGGCTCTATCATTAGGGGTAGAACCCGCTGCTGGTGACACCGAGGAACAGGATTTCTCCGCATCACCCACCGAGGGGCTGAACGTACTTCAAGCCGGTCTCGACTTGGAGAAATACAAGCGCAGCCGTTCGGCTGTGATTTACAGATAAGGCGAGGTTATGGCAGACAGACGCACTAATTCACTGTTTGACCCAGCCGCAGTACCAGAGGTCACCGCTGATTCTCTGGAGGCTGTGGTCGCTTCCGCGAAGTCGATTGACGATAAGCGAAAGCATGGAACTGCTCTGCTCTCGGATGCGCAAGCATACCTAGACGCTGGCAGCCCAGAGACAGCCACACGGCTGTTCGAAGAAGCCAAGAAACTCGACACTGAAGTAGCCCAATCATTGAAGGTTGCTGATGCTGTCAAAGGCTATTCGGAAGGGCGACACCTTCCACAGAACGACACTCCTGTTGTCGAGGGCGAGGAATACAACGCCGATGACAATAAGCGGCTCTATTCGGCAAGTCATAAACCTGCTGGATGGATTCGGAACTTCCCTGCTGCCGTACAACCCAAGTGGGTACGTGAGCAGATGGGTGACACGCAGAAGGAAGAAAACGAAATCTATAAAAAGGCTTTCAGCTTTTGGATGCGTGACCGATCTCACAACGGTGAGAATTTCTGGCGTAACGGCAACCCGATCTACATTCGTGCAATGGAAGAAGGCACAGATGCAGAGGGTGGCTACCTCGTACCAGAGGACTGGCGCGACGAACTGATTCATGACCCCGGACTTCCCGGCTCGGTTATCCGACCTCGAACAACGGTGGTTTCTACTGGACGAGATGCGGGTAACTTCCCGACCTTCGGTTCAGTAACGTGGGCTGGCATCGCAGAAGAAGCCGCATTTACCAGCGCAGAATCAACCCCAACTATCGGACAGGTCGCTTTCACGATCTGGAAAACCGGCGGACTTGTTCGGGCATCCACAGAACTCTTGCAGGACGAGGCGCATAACCTCCCAGCAGTTCTGTCTCAGGTGTTCAATGAGGCGAAGGGTCGCTACGAAGATGAACAGGTGATCGGTGGTGATGGCACAACCGAGATCGAGGGCATTAGGTCAACCGCAGCGGCAGACGTAACGATGGCATCTGCCACCGCTATCGTTGCTCTGGACGTTCACGAACTTTACTGGACACTCCCCGCACAGTTCCGCACCAATGCGACGATGTATACCACTTCGTCATTGATGCAGCAGCTTGGCGGTATCGGCTCGACTTCTGCCGGTCAGACCTTTGGCGAGGACTTGACCGCTGCACCGGGAGACACGTTCCTCGGTCGCCCGACTGCGCTATTCGATGGCACAGGTTGGGACTCCGCAACTGCAATCGCAGCGAACGAAGAACTCGGCGCACTCGGAGACTTCCGAAACTACTACCTCATCGACCGTGTAGGAATTTCGATCAAACGAAATGACTCGCTGTATATGGGGAATGGTCAGGTTGGCTTCTTCGCCGAAGCACGTGGTGACGGTCGTGTTGGTCTTACTAACGCATTCCGAATCCTGAAAGCAGCAGCGTCATAAAGTCGCTGACTAACGCTTATTTATGGGGCGGCTGGCTTTGGCTGGTCGCCCCGTTGCAAACCAGCACCAACCGAGGGAGCTAAGCATGGCAGATGGAACGAGAACGAAAACCGTCCGGGTGATTTGCGTGAAGTCTCGATACATCGGAGATACGCGATACACAGCCGGTGAGAAGTACAAAATCGCAGTCTCGCTTTTCGAGCGATACCAAGACGATTTCAAACGTCAGGGATAACAAGCCTTGTCAGTAGCCTTGAACGGAGAGGTGTAACCAATGCGATCAAGACACGTATATGCGAGCGTTGATCTGTTCAAGGACTATCTGGCGGGTGACAGTTTCGCGGGTGACTGGGGCGATGATGCGACCGTCATTCGCAACATACTGGAAGGCGCGTCACGCACTATCGAGGCGTATGTAGGCGACCGCTGTTTTGGGGCATTCACAGCCACGCGTGAATACGATCTAGGCAGAGGCGAACTGCGGCAGCGTTCAGAGTTTCCGCGCCCCACTGAATACTCACTATCAACCGACCCAGTTCTGGGCGTTGTTCCGTTATCTGATTGGCTCACAGCCGTTCCCACAACAGTCACCGCATACGATTCCACAGCGCGAGGCAGTAGCGCAGTCCTCACCGAAGGGATTGCGAACGATTATTTACTTGAGCCATATTCACAGGCTCCATATCACACCCTGAAACTGTCAGAGAACACGACTCAGAATCTCAGCGCAGGACAGAAAACGTTGACGATTCTCGGCGGCTGGGGATGGACTAGCGACACTGAACTCACAGATAACGCCGTGAACGATGGAAGCAACATTGATTCCAGCCAGACAACTATCACATATGATGGCTCTGGCGATCTTTCAGCCGGTGAAATCCTCTTGCTCGATACTGAGCAGATATATGTCCGCTCACTAAGCACCACCGTTCTCACAGTCGATAGAGGCGTAAATGGCACGACAGCAGCCGCACACAATGACGATGCAGCATTTAGCCGGTATCAATACCCTTCAGACGTTATCGAGGCGTGTCTAGCGATTGCCCGTGATAATTTCCGAAGCCGGGAAGCAGGGACTACCGCAATCATCGGTGCGGGCGGCGCAGCGATCACCCGACCGGGAAGCGAAGTTCGAGCGATATTACGGATGCTCAATAACTACAATCAGACCCGCGATTTGTCAGGGGTTTATTTCTAAGTGACAGGAACAGACGTTGAATTCAAAGGGGTGATTTGGTCGCCTCGTAAAGTTGAGAAGATCATCGGTCAAGAGACTGAGAAGATACTCGACGAAGCTGCTATGTTCGGAGAAACTGCGGTCAAGACTCAACTGTTTCCGGGGCATGGCGTGATTACTGGCTTCCTGCGTGAGTCGGTCACAGGTATACGGGTGGACTCACTCCATGCGGTTATCGACGCTGGTGAAGTAACGCAGGGAAAGAACGTCGTATACGCCAACTTCATCGAGGGCTTGTATAGCATGTTCCTCAACGCTTGGCAGTTGCTAAAGCGAAAGAACCTGCCTCAACTTCTGGCTCAGAGAATAGCGGGGCGGTTAAATGGCTGATCGTTCAGCGGTTGTGGCGCGCATAGACGCACTTCTCAAGACTGTAAGCAGCCCCAATTTCCAAGCGTACTATGTCGGCGAGCCTGTGCAGATTCCGACTAAAGCTGTCATTGCGTTTTGGTACGTCGGTGACGAGCCTTATGAAGCAGCCCCAAAGACCCTCAGTAACGTGATGGTCACTGAGCGGTTCAGGATTAGAGCATATTTCCCTGTGGTCGCATCCCCTACAATAAAGAAGAATGTTGACTTAGCGATCTGGAACACTGTGCGAAACGTGAAAGCAGCATTAACCGGAGACTCCAACCTTAGTGAGTTGGTGACAGACTTAGATATGGACGATGCAGCGGTAGACTATTTTCAGTGGAGCAGCGGTGCGGTCAATCGCATCGTTACGTTCGACCTACTGATACACGACCTTGAAGTGGAGACAATCACGCCATGAGTAAACGAAGCGGGCTAGGCAATCAGCTTTACGTCGGCGGCTACGATATTTCTGGCGACGTTGGGGCACTGTCTAATCTCAGCACGCCAAGAGGCGAGCAGAACGTGACAGGCATCGACAAGAGCGCGAACGAGCGCATACAACTTCTCGTTGATGGCGACATTTCATTTGACACATTCTTCAACGATGCGACCGACCAAATCCACGATGCTTTGAGCACGCTCCCGACAACCAACCGGCAAGGGATGTTCTTGGTCAGCACGACACGCGGTGAACCTGCATTTGCAATGAACGCCAAGCAGATCAATTACGACTGGAGTCGCGCCGCAGAAGGTTCACTAACTGGCACGACTCAGTTGCTTCAGGCAGACGGAAACTCTCCCGCATGGGGTGAGTCTATCGCCATGAAGGAAACGATTGCATCTGCTGGCGATATAACGGGATATATAGACGTTCAGACAACCTCTGGTGTTGTTGCGTTTCTTCAGATATTCACGCTCGGCTCTGGCACTCCTGTGATTACTTTGCAGGACTCGTCAGATACTACGGACGGTGATGATGGCTCATGGTCAACCATCGGAACGTTCACAATTAATTCTGCTCGAAGTGCCGAGCGGCTTGCTGTCGCTGGCACGATTGAGAAAGCCTTACGCATTGAAGCGTCTGGAACATTCACCAACTTAGTCGTAGCTGCGATGATTCGCAGAGGAACGGCAGAGGATAACTAATCATGGCAAAAGAAAGTGGTCTTGGTGCGACCGTATCGGTGGACGATTCCGGTGGTACGCTTCGAGATATCTCAAACGACGTTACTGACTTCAGTATCAACACGGCGCGTGCTGAACAGAATGTCACAGGTGTGGACAAATCTGCTAGCGAGCGATTGCAGTTGCTCGCTGACGGTAAGTTCACAATGAACGGCGTGTTTAATGACGCAGCAAATATGTCGCACGCTGTACTGAAAACGATTTCAAGCACTTCGGTTGTTAGAACCGTGACTATCGCAATCAGCGGTCAATCGCTTTCGATGGAAATGGTTCTTGGTGACTATAATCTGACTCGATCATCATCGGGTGATTTCACATGGTCTGTTCCGTGTTCCCTTGCTAACGGTGCTGTCCCAACTTGGGCATAAAATAACAGAATAAGTTCATCACTAGCCCGGAGGTAAACGATGGCAAAGCGAAAGAAGAAGTTTAAGGTCAAGCGCAAGACCACGACGCTCGAACTCACAGGCGACTATGAGGGCGGCGAAGTGGTTGTTGTTGCTAATACTCCAATGTCTGTTCTGTTTCAGATTATGAGCATGGATGGCGCAGGATTGTATGAGCAAGAAAAATTGATTCGCCAGTTCGGTGATGATGTTCTTGTTTCTTGGAACTTCACTAACGAGGCTGGGGGCGATCTGCCACCGACCGCCGATGGCGTTGTTGCCCTCGATACTGATGTTTTCAATGCCATCGTGTCCGCATGGACTGACAGCCTCGGCGGTGATAAAAATTTAGACTTGCAGCCGAGCGAACAAGAAGCGTCGGTCTAGTCGCTGCCCCGTTGCCGAGTGAGATACTCACAGCGGAGGTAGTTGACCAGTTGGGTCAAAGGTATGGGAAATTGCCAACAGACATACTCGGCGCAGGTGTAGAGAATTGGGCGATAGCAAAGCGTGCTGATTTAGGCGCATACGCTAGACAAGGAAAGCCGAAGAATGGCAGCTAACGAAGCAAAGATTATCGTCGTTGCAGATGATAAAGCATCCAAAACGCTCACCGGAATTGGTGAGAAGGCGAAATCTATGCGGGGCGCATTCCTCGCCGTAGGTGCTGCCGGTGCTGCTGTTACAGGCGCAATCGCCCTCTCGATCAAATCGTTCGCACAGGCTGGCGATGAGATTCAGAAGATGGCTCTGCGTACAGGACTGACTACTGAATCCCTTTCCGAGTTGAAGTTCGCGCTGGAACAATCTGGCACGACCATTGAGGGGTTCGAGAAGGGCATCCGGCGCATGTCCTCGTTCATCGCTGATGGGCGGGACGGTCTGACCGAAACCACGCGGGCGTTAGACTCTCTCGGCATCTCTGTATCTGACTTCGATGGTCTATCCCCAGAGGAAAACTTTGACCTCTTAGCTGGCGCACTCGCGGGCGTTACAGACGCAACGATGCAATCGGCTCTGGCTCAAGATATCTTCGGTCGGTCTGGGACTGCACTCATTCCGTTGCTCAAGCAGGGCGAGGAGGGCATCGCTGCACTCAGGCAAGAGGCGCACGATCTGGGCATCGTATTCGATCAGGACGCGGCGAACGCCGCTGCGAGGCTTGTAGACGCACAGAACACGCTCAGCAAATCATTTCAGGGTGTGCAGTTCGCCCTTGCTGAAGGTGTCGCCCCTGCTCTATCCGGTGCTTTAGAAAAAATGGGTGTGATGATTTCCAAAGTTACTGAGTTTGCTAAAGAGAATCCGGTTCTAACTAAAACGATTGTCGCTCTTGCGTTTGGACTTGGCACGCTAGCGATTGCGGTTGCGGGGATTGGCTTAGTGCTACCGATCATGGCGACTGGGCTTGGGTTTGTGACTGCTGGATTTATCGGTTTGAATCTCGCCACAGGTGGAATAATAATTGCTATCGGTGCGCTCGCCGCTGGCATTGTGCTGCTAATACAGAACTGGGATGCGGTCGTGGAAGCTGTTCGCGTTGGTGTGAACTTTATGATCGGAGCGTTCGAGACTTATGTGAACGCATGGATAACGGGGCTGAACTTCATCATCGACGGTGTGAATGTCCTCGGTGAGAAGTTCGGGTTGCATATCGACAATATCGCCAGTGTTCAATTCCCTCGCTGGAAGCAAGCTATGAAAGACACAGAGGATGCAAGCGAAGAACTTACTGACTCAGTGGAGAGCGATAACGACCGGATAGTTACCAGCACCCAACGCGCCGCTGATGCAGTTGTGAAAGCTGCCCAGTTTAGGGCGACCAATATCATAAAGCAGCGGCAGTTAGAAGAAGGTGCTATTGCATCTGTGAAAGAGGCTGCGGATAAAGAACGAATCGCTGCAATCATCGCCCATCAAGACAGGGTAAGCGCACTCGATAAAGCGTTGGCAGATAAGCGGATTGAGATACAGGAAGAAACGATTGCCCGCGAGTTGAATTTATTCCAGACGCGACAAGATCAAGTTGCTGCAATCCAAAAAGAAGAACGAGAACGCAGCGAAGAAAAGAAGCAACTCTGGCTAGATGAGCGCGAAGCGTTCAGGGATAGAGCGGAAGATATGGTCGCTACCGCAAAGGCTGAAGCAGAGAAGCAGGCTGATCTGCTGCGCTGGCGCACCGAAGCAACCATTCTAGAACTCGCACGCATGGCAGACGCGGCAGAGAAGTTACAGCGTGAGGAATTTGCTGCTGTCATGGCTCTCGGTGCAGAGATACACGGGCGGCAATTCGGCGGTGCTAGTTTGGCAGGGTTCGAGAAGGGCGGGCTATCTGCTGATCACTTGAGGAGCTTCGGTGCGCACCTTGTGCTGAACCCGATTACCGGGGGTGGCTACGGTATCAACCAAGCAGGGGAAAGAGTCGCTGTCGGGACGCAACCACCACAGATCAACGTGACCGTCGAAGCCGAACTTGTGGTGGCAGAGGACTTACCGACTACAATTAATAAAGGTATTCAAGAAGCAATAGATCAAGGGGCATTCCTATAATGGCATCAATTAAAGTGACTCTAACTAAGAACGGTGAACCTGCATCTGGCGCAAAATTAGTCTATGGCGATTCAGGGTCAGGCGTAAAAGTAGCCGACGAGAACGGCGAGATTATATGGGCGAGCGTCCCTTCTGGTTTCGAGGCATCGTTCGCCTACAATACATTCGAGGATGATGGTCAGGGCGGGTTCACTCTAGGCTCTGGCGGTGCAGGGCTGTACGTCAAAGCTGGCGACGATATCTCCATCGAGATTTAGTCCTTGCTGCCCATCCCGACCCGAACCATAGCGAGTACAACACTCTCAGGAACGGAAGCATCCGTAACTCTGAACGTTGGTACTCCGTCGCTGCCTTTCACGCATCGGCATTTGGTTATTCGGGTGAACGCAAAAACCGGCTATGCTGGAGGTAACAGAGACAATATCCAGCTTCAATTCAATGGAGATACAGGAGCGAATTACCATACCCAGTATCTATCGGGGGTGTCTACTTCACCGGGAGCAGGGAGATTATCTTCTCAGACAACTTATTTGATGGGGCAGACTGCCGGGGATGATGCTAATTGGTTCGCTGGTGGCGAGTGCTTGATTCCAGATGCGTTCTCAACCCGTACCCATAAGTCGATAGTCGCTTTCACAGGGAGCATGGAGGATATTGTTCAATTTACTGCTGGGCGATGGGCTTCTACTGCCGCGATTACGTCGGTCACTTTCACGGCTTATCATACCAGTTGGCTTGCTGGTTCCGTCTTTGAACTCTCTGTGGTCGATGAGATGTTTGCGATACCCGGCGCAGAAACGATTCTCACCTAATGTTCAACATACCGACATATTTGATCGAGCAGCAGGTTCTCACGGCTGCTGTTAGTTCCGTGACGCTGACTTACGTTGCGCCTGATGTTGCGTGGACTCCGCGGCATTTGGTCATTCGTGTGAACGGTCGATCAACCAGAGCAACAACGAATGCCCATGTTGAAATTACTTTGAATAGTGACACCGGCAACAACTACAACTCACAGAATATGCGCGGTGCAGGTTCATCAGCTTCAGCAGCAAGAACCACCGCAAGAGACTATCTATGGCGGTGTTTCATTCCCGGCTCATCTGTGGCTGCAAATGCTTTCGGTGGCGGCGAGGGTTTGATTCCAGATGCTTTCTCAACCCGTTCTCACAAATCATTTATCGGCATGGCTGCAACCGTTGAGGCGTTGGTTGAAGTAGAGGCTGCTCGATGGGCAGATACGAGCGCGATCACATCGGTCACATTTACGGCTGATGCTAATGAAATGGTGGCGGGAACAACTCTTGAACTCTCTGTGGTCGACGAGTCGTTTGCTATCCCCGGCGCAGAAACGATTCTCACCTAATGTTCAACATACCGACATATCTGATCGAACAGCAGGTGCTTGCAGCCGACACCGACACTGTGACATTGACGTACACCGCTCCGTCAGTTGCATGGACTCCGCGCCATTTACTTATTCGCATCAACGCCCGCACAGGCAGAGGTAACACACGAGACACGATCAACGTTCGTTTCAACGGTGACACGGGTGCGAATTACAACACACAGCGACTGTCAGCGGTTGCTTCATCAGCCGCCGCAGGAAGGTTGTCGGCGCAAACATCGTTGGTGGATATTATTGAAGCCGCAGCCGATAGTGCATCTGCGAACGTGTTTGGTGGTGGCGAATTGTTAGTTCCCGATGCGTTCAGCACTCGCTCTCACAAATCGGTAGTTGCATTTAGTGGCGGTGCGGAAGCCGGTGTTCGGGCGAATGCTGGTCGATGGGCTGATACATCGGCGATTACTTCGGTCACCCTTCGAAGCGATAATTCTGCCGATTTACTGACTCTCTCAACGTTCGACCTGTGCGTAGTGGATGAGTCCTTCAATCACACGGAGGAAATCATCTAATGTTCAACGTTCCCACATGGCAAATTGCTAAGACGGAACTGACAGAAGCTGCCAGTTCTGTCACGCTGACCGTCGATCTTGGTGATGTTCCATTCACGCCCCGGCACTTAGCGGTGAGGATAAACGTGCAAGGAACCCAAGCTGCTATCTACACGGCT
>Ga0098044_1000768_pt1 | contig 16774 bp, 7 predicted proteins | sample 10_taG_FD_75053 | JGI IMG/M metagenome (GOLD analysis project Ga0098044, IMG submission 75053) | Marine viral communities from the Subarctic Pacific Ocean - 10_ETSP_OMZ_AT15264 metaG | ecosystem: Environmental > Aquatic > Marine > Oceanic | place: Pacific Ocean | collected 2015-01-16 | reverse complement strand
GGGAGGCACTGGAGTGAGGGGAACAGGAGCAAGTGCCGTAACGTCAGACTCAACACCAGCAGCAGGAACAGATGTCGCCCATAACAACCTCCACCCCGTATTCGCCCTTAACTTCATAATCAAACATGACTAGATTAGATTTAGCTCAATTTGTTGGTGATAAGTTGCAGAAGTCGGACTCTGGAAGTTTATCAATGTTAAGGTCGTTCATTGACCGTAGATATGAAATGATTTGGGATTCCGCTTTATGGAGGGAGAGTCTTGGGACGACATCATACACGGTTGCCATAGACACTCAGGAAGTAACCTTGGAATCTTCTGTTGACTTTCCGGTGTCGGCAGTATGGGACGACAAGGAGATAACCCCTGTTGATTACTCTGCTGTTTTCCAGCTTGACCCAACGCTCTTTAACGACTCCGGTGCGGTGGCTAATTTCATAGTTGTAGCCAAGAGCAGTACGGGGGCAGCAAAGATTAAACTCCTACGCAAGCCAAAGGAATCCAAGACCCTACTAATTCTCGGTAAGTTAAAGATTACTGCCCTTGGAGATTCGGACTCCCCGTTAATAAAGGGAATAGACAACGCATTACTGGCTTTTGTTGAGGGTGATATGCTTGAGCATTTGCGTCAGTACGGCAAGGCACAGGCGAAATATCAGGAAGCCGCCTCTCAGCTAACAATAGCAAAAGACATGGAGAACCACCAATCGGCATCCAACACAAGAATAATACCAGAGGTTAAGAGTGATTGGAGTAGCGCAGACTTTATATAATGCCAGTACATTACAATGACGGTCTTGATGACCAGTTAGCTTACGACCTTTCTGGAACCTTCATAGGGGGTCAGGTAAGCAATGTACGCGCAAATCTTCTAAAGAATACCCAGTTTTCAGAAGCCAAGAACATGGACATAGACAAGTTTGGTGCTATCACCACTCGTCGAGGAACGTCCATAGTCGGAGCAACTCTCTCAAATCCGGTGATGGGTATGGCATTCTACGATACCCCGTCAGCCAGCGAGATTCTTGCGGTATCCAACGGGGTTCTTTCCAAGTCCACTGGCTCCTCGTTTTCAACTGTATCCGGTTATACACCCACATCGTCCAATAATGTCGAGTTTGCCCAGCTTGTAGACAAGATTTACATGACGGATGGGAGCGGGAATCTTCATTACTACGATGGAAGTGTTACAGATGTAGGCTCCACACCTCCGGTAAGCAAGTTCCTCATAACCCACACGAACAGGCTGATAGGGGCGAATACTGACAATTCCGACGATGAAGTAGCTGCAAGCGATATACTCGATGGCGGGACTTGGCCTTCAGTATTTCAGTTCAGGGTTGGAGGAGGTGAGGGTGATCCCATTGTAGGCATAGTAAGTTGGTATAATTTTAATCTGCTTGTATTTAAGGAGCGTTCCATTCATGTAGTTTCAACTGACCCGTCTCAATCTGCGGCATCTAGCTGGTCTGTCCACAGGATTGATAGCACTGTTGGCTGTTTATCTCACCGGACAATATCTCAGGCTGGTGCTGATGTATTCTTTCTAGCTAGGGACGGAGTAAGGACTGTAAGAACTATATTGTCAGGTGCTCAATCCTCAGTGTCAGAACCTATATCCACCCCCATAGATGACATTATAAAGAGGATAAACTGGACACACGCCAATAAATCCTGCGCTAAGTTCTGGGACAACCGATATATCCTAAGTGTCCCGCTAGACTCTTCAACTACCCCGAATTACACATTAGTATTTAATACTGTAACAAAGTCTTGGTCTGGGTACTGGATAGGGTGGAGCCCGTTGGTGTTCTCGGAGTCTGCATTCAGTAACTTCCCCAAGATGATAATAGGAGATAATAGCGGGGCTGTACTTACTTGGCTGGATTATGTCAGTGAACTGGAGATTGCAGCGGCTTCATACCAAGACAACGGAACGGATATAGAATCTTTTATTTCCAGTAGGGGTCATGTCTACGGTGATTACCTCTCTCCTAAGCTGGGGAACCATATTGACATTGAATTAAAGAATAGTACGGCTGGTTGCCATTGCGCTGAATTGAAGGTCAGCTTGGATGAGGATGCTGGGTCACAAGATTTACTTATCGCGGAGAACATAAGCACAACAACAACCGCAGTTCCCCTACCAGTAACTCTCCCTTTCACTCTCCCAGCAGTTGGGCCATTCTCTAAGTCGTATGGGCTAAATACCTTGGGTGAGTTTAATGAGGCTCAGTTCACTGTTAAGGCATCTAGCGGCAGACTACACCTTAGGTCTATGAAAACAAGCGCATACGTTAATACTATGGCCTTGGAAAAATGAACAATGACGACACCGCAAGATTTAGAATGCCTGACATCATTAGCTTCTGTAGGAGGCGTGACACCAGAGGGCTGTGTTTTGGAGGATGGCCGGACGATATCTTGGAAATATACTTCAGGTTCCACCACGAGAATGGAAGTCTCTGCCTCATCGAACAAGACGGTGTACTGGTCGGGGTGGGAGTGGGATACCAAATCAATGAGTGTGACTTGGATAGGCATTGGCAACCCTTCAACCCAGAGGGCGACAGTTTCTATTTCTCAGACCTTATATGTGAGGAAGAATGGGTCGTGGCTTCTATCATCAATGAGCTTGAGAAGAGGACTACCGATTGGAGACGGCTCAAAATATACGCTATTAGACATGGTAGAAGAAGAAGGATTCCAGCAAAATTAGCTGAAAGGATATTTAATGCTAGTCAGCGGGCCAGTAATAAAAGGGAGGCAGTACAAGGACAAGGTTCCGACTGCGAACATACTGATGGAGGACAAGGCTCCGTCCGGTGTGTATGTGGGTAACTGCTATGATATAGATGGTGAATTGTTGGGGAGATCGTTTGTTTTTATAACGGACTACGCACCTGACATAGCCGAAACTTATATATCAGGTTACTGGCGTGACGACCTTTACGGTAAATTTATAAGTGTAGAAGATATGAAAAGATTAGAAAGGGATGACCTTAGACATCTTTATGATAATGCAATGAACGCATGGGAGGATCACAATGTACCAGCAATGTCTTGATAAAGCTAAAAAGATAACCGAGTCCTATCGAAATAGGTTCTGGGCTGCTTCTGATGCAGTCAACAAGGGAACGCCACCACCCCCCGCCGCACCAGATTATGCGGAAGCAAACCGTGAGGGGATATTAACCGACATTGAGAGTCTCCCAGCCAGAAAGGCCATTGAGGCTGCGGCTAAGATGGGTGGTCATGGCAGTATAACCCTTGGTGGCAGGACTGTTGACTACGACTTCAGGGGAATATCAGACCTAGACCAACAGGTTACTGAACTCGAAGCCCAGAGGAGGAGTGCCGACACTATGGCTCAGACTGCCTTGGACATCCAGAAGAAGTACGGTGCTGACTTCACGGATCAGGCGTTAAAGAGGATAGAAGAGTCTGACCCCGTTGGCTTTAAGGTGAGGAAGAGATTGGCTGAGATTACGCTGGCAGAGCTTGAGAAGGGAACATCATTATCCGAGGAGGAGAAGAAGTTTGCAGAACAGGCATTCAGGCGTTCATCTGCTGCTCGCGGTGGGCCTATGCTTGGGACTTCTCCGTCGATGCAGGAAACTCTGTCCCAGTACAACATGGGTAGGAGATTGCTTGGTGAGCGTATGAACATGGCTAGGTCATATGTGGGTATGCCGCAGACAGCTCAGTTCGGTCAGGTTTCTGGTGCTCAACAGGGTGCTGCTCCGTTCATGGCTCAAAGGATGGGTGCTGGTATAGGGCTTAACGCTAATGCTGGTGCTATGGGTACTCAGTTCGCATCCAACGTCTACGGCACTCAGGCGCAAATCTATGGAACTCAAATGCAGAATCAGGGAAGTGATCCGTTCGGGGCTGTACTCGGAGGGGTGGCAAGTATAGCAACAGGAGGAGCGATGGCGGGGATTGGTTCATCACTGGGGACCGGAACCTTTAAGGGAGGGTTTTCTAAATACCTACAGGGAAAATAAGGAGATTATATTATGGCTAAGTTTGGATTTGAACAGGGTTGGAGTGCTGGTCAGCAATTTATAGAAGGCCAACGCCAGAGACGTAGAGACAAGTCGGACAGGAAACTCTCCAGAGCGCAGAGGAGTGTCTTGAAATGGGAAGGCAAATCGGCAAAGAAAGACTACCAGACAAAGAAGCGTGAAGATTACTGGGGTGCTGGCAGGTTCAAACTCTCCAAATCACAAAAGGATCAAATTTCTAAAGCTGAAGAACGTGACAAGGAGAGGGGATGGTCTAAGTCTGATATGGCTGAGGCTCCCAAGTTGCTAAAACAATTTGAACAGGATCACGAAGGAAGTAAAGGGGCTCTAGCTGGGCAGTTTATTGAGCGTCAGACATCTATCACAAAAGAAGGGAAAGCATCAGCCAAGTCCAAAATGGCAGCGGCAAGTCAAGATAAAGCAAGGGCGACACAACTAGAAGCCGTTACTGAAGAATTGGGTAAATCCCCAGATGCCTACAAGAGAATAGCTGAGTCTCAAGCCGCAAAGGGAGAATCTGATGTAGCCTCCGTTGTAGCTAACACTGAAAAGACTAAAGTAGATACGGAAGCTGTAAAGCTGGAAAACAGTGTATTCTTAGAAAACAACAAGGCGAAAAACGCTCAAGGAAAAGCAGAAAGTGAAGCGAGGGTAAAAGAAGCCGAAGCACGCCTCTTAAAAATTCAGCAGGAGATGGCTGGAACCAAAGCCACAGCCGAGAAGGTGCTAAAGCACAATGATGCCCTTGACGATTATTCTGCAAATGTATCAGAGATGATAGGCAGGGTGAGTGATAGTGGGAACGTATTAAATGATTTAAGAACAATAAGGCAAGCAATAGCCAAGATGCCAACTTCCTTGTCAGGGAGCAGCGTTGCAGCGGAAGCCGCTAATTCCAAGAGGGATGCGCTTGTAGCTCAGTTAAAGGTTAAAGAGCAAGAGTTGGTTAGCTCAAAACAGTTCAGGATAGCCAAGGAAAAGGAGGCTAATTCTGTAACCGCTATGTCCCATATCAACAACAACCCTAAACTTAAAAAATTATATGAAGGGCTTGAAGATGATCCAATAGCTCAGTCTGAAATAGAGATACCTTTTTGGGTGGCTGAAAGGCTTACTGACGCTGGCATTCCGCTAGGGGTCATGAACGATGATGATTTTAATAATAAAGTTATGAGGGTTGAACCGCACCCAGACCCAAAGCAAAGATGGTTCCCTGACGGCAAGGGTGGGTTTTTGCATGATGAGAAAACAGGCAAGTTGCACGTTAGAACCGTTATGCAGGAGGGCAATGTTATGCGTAATCTGGATGACTTCATAGGGAATTGGAAAGCCAAGAGGACTCCTACTCCCATGGTTCGCGACTCACTTACTACAGGCGGCCATCCGGGCCAAAGTGGAAAAATTGACATTGGATTAGGCAGCGCGACACCACCGCCGCCTAGGTATCAGGAATCTATGGAATCATCAGCAGCCTTCAGGGAGGGGAAAGACATTGATTTTGAAACATACGAAAAAGATACTACTGGTGGGGAGATTGATAGGGTTCTCCATAGCTTGACTAATCCTGAAGATGACAACCTTGCAACCGCAGTTAGGGGAATGACTGAGGAACGCAGAAAGGAACTGTACGCTGACACTGATATATCGAAGCAATGGCTTGATGCTCACCTTGATAAGCCCTCTACTCCTGAAACCCCACTACCGTATCACAGCCGCTCCGCTGCCCCTACTGTTTCTACTCCGGCTGCTACTCCGGCTGCTACTCCACCCGCACCAACCGACGGAGCCAAAACGCCTCCACCAACCGACCCAGATGAATCCGAGTTGAGAAGCCTTTCCGGTATAAATGAAGAGCAAGCTAAGGCACTGGAGAAGCTGGGTGTGAATTGGAAGGGTTCCAAGCTATCTGGTCAGGACTTAATAAAGAATGAAATATCCTCTGCCTCTAGGGAAGTTGAAAGGATTGAAGGGTCGATTAAGGAAAAGTCTACTACTCTTAAAAAAGGCCGCGCCGCCACAAAGCCTTCAGACCTATCAGGCATTGGAGGAACCACTAGCGCAGTAAATCTGTCTCCGAATCAAAAAGTTGCCCTCAGGAAAGAAATCGAGAGAGATGAGATCGAATTAAAGGCAAGAGAGAAAAAACTTATAGAGCTTCAACGCCTCCTTAGCCCAAGAGATTCTAGGTATAAACTCCCATCATACAAAGGGAAGAAAGAAGCCGAACCAAAGCCAAGTAGGTATCGAAGTCCAAGCGCAAATCCGAACCTTAATCCTAATTTGATGCCTAAAAAGAGACTTAAGGCAACTGATAAGTCCGAAGGATAATTAGCTAATGTCCGACATCATAAAGCTATGGAGGGTTAAATACCCAGACCAGACTGCTGGCAAAAGTGATAGGGAGATTGCATTAGCTATTGCGGCTAGTGACCCTGCTGCTGTCTACAGGCATCGCTCAATAAGGGATCACGTTGAAGCAGCAAAGAGGGATAAAGAAAGGTCTAATGGTGCAGCGTTTGATAGTGATACAGTACGAAGGAATCATGAAAGACTAAACACCGACAGGGAGCGCGGCACATTCTCTACCTACCTAGATGATCCCCGTAAGCGCGGTGTCTTGATGTCTAAACAGGCTGATCTTATCTCATCATTCGCTGGCCCTAAGAAAGAGTTTACCCGTGAGGACGCAGCCAAACTTGTCCAGATAAGAAAGGACATGGAGGAACTTGAGGCTTCCCCGCACTTCAAAGAGTTCCAAGAGGCTACTGGGTTTGTTGATTCTTGGGGTGAGTTCTGGGGGCTAAAGGAAACTCCGGCTATTTTAGCTGAAGTAACTACTGAATCCTTAGCTGCCCTCCTCCATCACGGCTGGTCTAAGATCGGTGCTGGGGCTGCTGCTGGTGCTGGCACTGGTGCTGCTGCTGGTGCTATAGGTGGCCCTCTTGCTGGTGCTACTGCTGGGGCTGGTGCTCTATGGGGAGGTGCTGTTGGAATGGGTAAGACATCCTATAACTTATCTGCCTCTTCCAAGTTCCTAGAAACCATCGAGGCTACTGTTGGCAGGGATGTGATGGACGACCCTCAGGCTTTGTATGATGTCATAAATGATCCTGACAAGATGAAGCAAGCAAGGGCGAAGGCTATTAAGTACGGCTTACCTGTGGCTGTATTTGATACCTTATCTATGGGCCTTGCAGGGAGGGCTGCTACCGTTGCTGGTAAAATCTCTACTGCTGCTGGTTCCAAGGCTAGGGCTATTTCAAAGATAGGAAATGAAGGATTGCTTAATCAGGCGGCTAGACTTGGTTACTTGGGGAGTGAGAAGGCTGCTCCATTCCTTGCCCCGACAGCTTTTCAGGGTGTGCTGGGAGGTGCTGGTGATGCCTTTGGGCAGTTAGCATCCGAGGGCAAGATTGATGATTGGAAGAGTGTTTTTCTTGAGGGCATAGCAGAGTTCGGCATGGCTCCATTTGACTTGACTGTAGGACATCTGACCAAGGACATGAGCCCTGAACACGCCAAGGCACTTAATGACAGGATCAGAGATTTATCAACTAGGCACGATTCATCTACTCAGAAGGCTGGGGTTGACAAGGATATAGCCTCTGGTCGTTTAACTGAGAGTCAGGGGGAGATATTCAAGCAGCATATTGATGAAGTATTTAAGACGATGCACGAAGGTGGAAAGGATGCTGAAGCCCCAAGCGAGAAAGGCGCAAAGCTAAAGACCGGACACAAGGAGGCACTTAAAGCCATAAACGAATCCATTGCCAAAGCAGAACGCCAAGCCACCCCAACTGGTCGAGCCAGCCAGAGGGAAGAAGCTGGTGGGTACAATATATTAATAGGATCAGATGAGGCTGTAGCAAAGTTCGGAAAGGCAAGCAAGGAGGAGAGGGGTGAGCTTTTAGCCAGAGACATAAAGGAAGGCGGGGTAAGTATTGAAAGCTCTGTGGGATTTGATTGGCGAAGTTCAACAAAAAAAGGTCTAAGCACTAAGATAATTGATACAGACATTGCGTTTGAGATTGGGGAAGGAAAGCTGAGAGAGGCTGAGACTGCTGGGTTTGAAGGGATAAAAGGCTGGGACAACTTAAAGGACGAGAAATCTTTTGAAGGGCAAGGGGAGAGGGCTGGATTAATAATTAGTGCTTTAAGTAATGTTGATGCAGACTATGATACTCGATCCGCTACCGCCGAGGCTGTTATATCTGATTTCGATGACAGGCTTAGTAAAAACCAGCAGGAGTCTGTTCGGAAAATAGGTTCAGCACTTGACTATAACACTCAGGGCGAGCAGTTGGGAGACACCCCTACCTCATCTAATGTCCCATTTACTAAGAAAGGTGCTGAAGATCCCAACCAGTTTGATCTATTTAATGCTGTCGAAGCAGAGGAGCAGGGAGTAGCAAAGCCTAAGCCAACTAAAGGTTCTTACAGAAGCAAGGTGGGCGAAGAGATAGAACTGGAAACTGGTGAAAAGAAAAAGGCATGGAGAGCCAAGCAAGAAGATATTCAGGAGCATACAGGTGGCAAGAGAATCGGTGAGGCTTACGGGGAAGCGGCAAAAGAATCAGACTCCGAAGGTCTTTCTTGGAAGAAAACAAAAGAGGGTGATGTTGCAGAGGGTCTTAGCCAGAAGGAAATGTTTGGCTTTGAGCAGAAAGAAAGGAAGGAAGATTTTAGCTTAGAGGGTGAAAAACTTTTCGACGATGAGATGTCTGGCAACATTCAGGCAATACTAGCTGGGCCTACACCTAGACCTGACCTAAAGGATTTAGAAGTAGACAAAAGCCATGCACTTGCTCGACCACTCACTGAGAAAGATTTCCCTGTTGCAGACTACGGCTTATGGGCTGTTGCTTCTGCCGGAGAAAAAGGTAGTAAGCAGTTGGGCTGGGGTAAGCACTGGAACGCAATAGACCCAAAGACAGGAAAGTATGAAAAGATAACTTACTTTGAAGGTGCTCGTCGTGCAGCAATGAAGTTAGCCGCTGGCAATAAGCAATACGGAACAGAGGCTTATGATTGGGCTTGGGGTGCTTTAATGGGATTCCCAACCATGAAGCAGGGAACAACTACCCAAGAAGGGATTGTCCAGTACAGGCAGGGGATGGTTCAAGAGTTAGGGGCTAGGGCTCAGAATCATATAAAGAACAGGGTCGCGGCTGGGGAAAAACTAATAGATGCGGCTAGGGATATTTCTACTATAAGAAAAGAAAACGATAACAGGATGATCTCAGGCAAGGCTATCCTTTCAAGGAACTTCCTAGATCAGTTAAGGGCGAAACGAAGAGAGCACGCGAGAATACAGTCTGTAATTAGTGGAAGGGATAAAGGCAAAAGGCTATCAGAAGCAGAAAGAAAAAGAAGGTCAAGGAAGCAGATTGCCGTAGCGGGTGGTGATTCCAGAAACATTCAGGGTGGTGCTAGGGCTTGGAGGACGGGAGACGATGTTGCCACAGGAGACTATTCAGCTTGGAGGGAGGATTTAGAAGCGCGTGAAATAGGAGCCCCTCTTGCAATGCCGGAAGATGAGGGAACTGTTGTTACTTCTCCTGTCTCTGGGGAGCCAACCAACCTTGGGTATTTTGATGGTGAGGAATTTGTAGAAGCAGAGGAGGGTCTTGAGGGTGCTGACTTAACCAAGTTGGATTTGTTTATAGAGGCTATGCACTCCGGTTCTGCTGAAATAGCAAATCTGGGAACAAAGAAACAGAGAGCCTTAGAAGCCACAAAGATAGGTGTCAGGAAGTTTCTTGCAACATTTAAGAAGAAGCTAGAAACGGAGAATACAGTTGGTGTCCCTTCTTGGAAGATCGAAGCCGCACCTTGGCACTCCATTGATAAGTTAAGGCATGACATATATGTTAAAGTTCTTATTCCAGAATTTGCTAACGCTAAGGATTGGAAATTAAAATCAGCAAAGGGTCTTCCAAGAGTTGAGGAACAAATACAGGAGTTTCAGGAAGAGTCATTCTCCATAGATAAAAAGCTGAACGACCTTAACGGGAAATCCCTGAAGCAGATAATCTCAAGGCTTGTTAAGAACAGGGGTAAGGTATGGACAAGCGGTGCTGGCGGTACAATTCTCATTGATTCATACATAGAGAAATTCATGGATAGCGGCATCCTTCCAGAGAAAGCCAATGTTCCTATTAAAGTTAAGATGGGCGGCATGGGTACGAGTAAGGGTCATTTTAAGAACTGGGCAATGAAGAAGGGCGATAAGATTGTCCCTCTTAAACTTGCTGGCAGAAGGCCAAAGTGGGCGAAGGGTAAGCATGGATGGGAAAAGGGTAACTGGGTGGAAAGAATCTCCAGCGAATACATTAAGGAATTAAAAGTTAGGAAGTCTATAGTTGATAAGACTATATGGAGGCTGAAGGTTCAGAGGCTAAAGCTGGTTAAGTCGATTGAAAGAAATCCAAGGCCACACTCTTTTAATGAAGTTAGAGGAAAGATAAAGGAACTTGTAAGGATTAGGAACTCCAAGGCTGATAAGTGGAATCAGGGGCGTGAGGTTATAGTAGACGGTAAAAAGATTAAGGTAAGAAAAGAAGAACAGGCTCCGCTATCAATGCTAGGCGAGGGCCGGACTAAGGAGTGGTCACCCAGAGGTGTTGACAAGCAGTACACAAATTACAGGTTATCCGGTGGCTCGAAACTTTCCCCAGCCATATTTAACCAAATGGAGTGGGCGTATAAGAACGCTTTCGAGGCTTCCTATAAAGAATTTCAGGAGATATATAGCACTAAGAAGGATTTAAGAAATGCGTTTGAGGAGGTTGGCTTGTTCACTAAGAAGGGCAAGGCTAAGAATTACGTTGATATGTTTACTGAGAACTCTCTCGTTGCCAATGGTCACGGAAGAGGGAACATGACGATAGAGCAAGCCTTTGATGCTGCAACCGCACCCCTTAAAGGAGAGGACAGGCAGAGGGCCAAGAACATCCAGCCTTTAATTAAGAAGCTGCTTGATGGTGAGCATAAGCCGAAGGTATTCCTAGCAAGTATAGAGAGCAGAAGGCTTGGTGCTGCGTTCTATGACTCTCTTAACGATCAGATAATAATAGACCCTAACAAGCTCAAGAATGATAAGGAGACATTTGAGGTTTTAGTTGAGGAGTTTATCCATTCCATAACATACGACATTGACAGGCTGAGTCCGGCAGCGTCCATGAAGATTGATGCCCTAAGGGGTAAGGTCATGGAAGAGATAGATAACAGGGGGCTGGACATAGACACATACTTCCTGAAGGACAACCAAGAGTTTTTAGCTGGCGCATTTTACGATCAGGAAGTTTCCAACCTTCTAAAGAGCATAAAAATAAAAGAAGGCAATGTTATAGTTAATGTGTTTAAGCGCATTATGGATGCTGTTGCCGAGGCTCTTGGGATCACTGAAGCAGAGGGAACCGTACTGGAGGAGATTGCTTTCCATGTATCAGAAGCCGCTAGAGCTAGGGAAGCTGGTGTTAACTGGAGGGAAAGAAACGCTGTAATCGGTCACGGCATGGAGGGTCTTGGCACTATTAAGCTGAAACAATTTGCGGGGCAGACCGCTGGGCTACAGTTGCTTTACACTGAGAATATCTTCATACCTGAGGGCTCTAAGTTTGAGGTAGATAAGAACAGTATGGTTAATCCTTTGGTCATTGTCCTTGATAAGAAGATAATGGCGAAGCCGAAGATTAAAAAGATGCTCAACGAGATTAAGGTTCAGTTCGCCGCAGCAGCCTTACACGGTTCCCCTAGATCAGAGCGATTCGATAAGTTCTCTACTGACTTCATGGGAACAGGTGAGGGTGTTCAAGCGTTTGGCTGGGGTCTTTACTTTGCTACATCCAAGGGTGTTGCGGAGCATTATAAGAATCTGTATGGCAGTCGAAAAGTATCCTATAAGGGGAAAGTTCTAAAAAATTACTACGATGGATCATACGATATTGATGACCGCGCCCCATTTGAATTTTTGAATGAACCTCTTGAGGAGTGGCATGATCAGTTTGTAAGAGATGTTTACGTTGATTTCCTAAGAAAGCACCCAAGCCAAGAGGCTAAAGAAATAGCAGCCATGATTTCAGAGGAGCCTACTCAAGAAATGATAGAAAGAGTTGCACGCTACTATCCTGAACTTAACCCTAACGAGGTAATCAATTTCCTTGAAAGCCGAGGCGTTGGAGAGATCAAAGAACTAATAGAACGTGCTTTAGAAGCAGTAGTACATGGGCCGCACCGAGGATTTTTTGAACAGGATGTCTTGGTATCTGATTTATACAAATTCATCCAAGAAGATTTAACAAGCTCTGAGGGTCAAGGCTACGAAGTTACACTAGCTCCAAACGAGGACGAATACCTGTTGCTTGATAAGAACCGTGCCGAGCAGTCTGATAAAGTTTCCCAAGCCTTGAATGATATTGAGAATGAGTTTGGTGAGCTACTCCCAGAGAACCTAAGACATGGCATGGATATTTATGAAGCAATTATGGGGAAAATTTTGTATGCCGAGAAGAGCCCCACCATGCGGCACGTTTTAGAATCAGATGGCTCGACCAAACTTAAAAAACAAACCTCACTCCTCATGCGAAAGCACGGCATACGAGGCAACAAATACCTTGATGGAACGTCCAGAGGAAAGGGCGAAGGCAACTACAACTACGTTATCTTTGACGCTGCTGATGTAGAGATTACTGGTTCGTTCACTCAGAAGGGTAGGGAGATGGATGCTAAGGTTGATCTGAGTGACAGGGAAAAGATTGTTGAGTTAACTCGCATGGATTGGTTGGATATAAACCGTATCTTTGAGGATAAAAACCCTCCGCCCGCTGGCATGGCTATAGATAGAGGGAGGATGGCGTTGATAAAAGCAGCCAATAAAGCATTAGGCGGGTTTGCCATAAGAAAGGAACTAGCGGCCAAGTTGGAAGCAATAGATGCCGACGATCATGTGATATTCTTAAACAAGGACGCAAAAGGTTTCAAAAAGTTTAGGTCTCAGCTTGTAGCTCACGAACGCCGCCACAACACACTTATAGGGCTAAGGCGGCAAGCTCCCAGTGATGTGTCTGCTGCTGAAGCATGGGTCGAGGAAAACCTTATAGCTCCTGCGATAGATGGCTCAGGAATCCCTAACAATAAAGCTTTAACTGATTTCATAAAATTTATAGTTGGGACGACGTACAAAAGGGGGGATGTTTTCGGTGAATTGTATGCTGAGGGTCATGTGCAGATAGACGAAGATGGAAACATTCTGGTCGCAGCGGATTTGGGTTCCCGTGTTGAAGGTATGGGAGAATTTGGAAGAAAACCAATCAACCTAGAGATTAAGGCTAGGAATTGGGGCAGGGCTGCTGATGTGGAGGCTACTGCCGCGTTCACTCAGAAGGGTCAAGGTATGCTTCCTGAGCGAGACAAGCCCAGAACTGGTGAGGAGGTTCTTCAGTTAATAAGCTCCAAGACTGAGGTTCCTGCTGAAGCTAAGACTGAGGTTGAGAACGCAATGACTACTTGGGATAAGTTTAAGACTGCCCTTGTCTCAGCCGCTCACCCTTGGGATGTGTTGCAGCGTTTAGTCGCCAAGACCCCAATGCAATCCAGCCTAGCACAACTGTCAGAGTTACAAGCTGGTTCCGCTAACATGGCAGACAACGACGTTCAGTTAATGGAGCGTGAGATTGAAGGTGCTCTTGGTCGTGACGGAAGAAGGTTGATGGATACTGATTGGTCTAACTTCATAATAATGGAGAGAATCAAGTCTAGGCTTTTAGATCAGCAAACAAGTCTAAGTAAAGTCGAGGAAAGGCTTCGTCAGTTTACAGACAAAAACAACTGGATAATAGATGGCGAAAAGAATCTTGTGGAGTTTGATTTAAGAACTGACAATACAGATTTCTGGGTGGTTGATGGAGTTAAGAAAACTAAGCCAGAGCTTGAGATGGAATACATAAGGCTTCTTGGTATATCTAAAGAGGTCGCTCCGTACAAAACATGGGAAGCGTTTAAGGGAGATTACAAGAGGGGTATTGATTCTCTTATTAGCTCAGTAAATAACCCAGAGTTAATAAGGCTTGATGAGTTTGGCAATGTTGCTGGTAAGTTCATTGAGGCTCAGGAGATATATCAGGATCACATGGAGAAGTCTTTAGTCAGGCTGGTTGAAACTGGTGTGCTTGGGCCAGAAACATACAACAAGATTCAGAGGAGTACGTCATTCTATGTTCCTTTCTATGTCGTAAGATACTTTAACCGCAACCCTGAGGACACATTCGGGCAGACAATTAAGGGTATCACTGACATTGGTGAGACTGTTGTTAAGCCTATGGACGCTGGAAAGTTTAAGATATATTACAGTAGATTAAGGGCTGAACGTAACCTTTACCTACAAAAGATAGAGCTATTCAGAAGAGACTTTGATCCTGAAGGTGCTTACATAAATAAAACTGATGACCATTCTGATGTCACCCAAGGCTCCGGTAAGGGAACGGTGATGTTCTATGAGGCCGGAAGGAAAAGATACCTAGTCCTCGACAAGAGAGTATCTGATATTGCTAACAACTTCACACCTGTAAGCGCGTCTCAAACTCACAGGGTTCTGAAGTATGCCGGAGACTTCTTTAAGTTGGGTGCTACCGGAGCAAACATATTCTTCCAAGCATTTAACTTTGCATTATTTGATCCCATAAGAATGCTGACAACCTCCAAGGCAGGGCTAAGGAATAGAGACAAGGGGTTGAATCCTTGGGTGCTGGGTCAACAGTATGCTAGGGCTTTGTTTGCTGCTTCTTGGGCTAACATGACACCTAACTCCATCAAGAATATTCTAAGCCCCAAGGCTCCTGCTTTTACTGAGGGACTGGATAACCTTTACACTGAGTTCGTTGACAGTGGTGCTGCGGGATCAACCATAGCTGAATACTTTAATAAGCCCACACACATCAAGGATGCCCTGACCGGAAATGAAAGTGCCAGACGCAACCCTCTTACTGCGTTCAATGCTAAAATATCCCAGCTAGGAAAGACACTTGAGCAGACTACTAAGATGGTTGGTATGCAGAGGATGATGGGATTTGAAGAGGTTGAGAAGTTGAAGTTGAAGATGGACAAGGCTAAGACTTCAGCCCAGAAGGTTGCGATAAAGAATCAGATAGATGAGAAGATGGACTTCATAGCCTCTGAGATTAGAAACTATGCTGGTTCACCGGACTTCATGAGGCAGGGTGACTTGACCAAGATTGAGGGGTTGAATGTTTTGTTCATGTTCTTCAATGCTAGGATACAGGGCGTTGAAAGAGATTTGTCTAGGCTTTCCAAGGTTTTCTCTAGGGACTCTCAAGCCAGAGGAGAGGCGATGCTAACTGCCATGAAGATAAGTTCATTTGCGGTTCTGCCTACTATGCTTGCTTGGTCTATGAACAGAAGAGATGAGGAGAGAGAGGATGATTACGCTGAAATATCTGATGAGGATAAGAAGAACTACATACACATTCCGTTAGGTGAAAGGTTCGAGCACCCGTACATTGAAGGCAAGATGGTTGCTGATTACATAAGGATACCTAGAAGGGAAAGTTTTGGTCTGTTCTCTTTCACTATCGAGAAGGCTTTGGATTGGTATTATGAGAAAGACCCTCAAGCTGTAAGCGAAATAGTCGGGCATTGGGTCGAGGGTATAATGCCAGTTAACATCGCTGGAGCAACCGACCTTGAAGGAATAAAAGCTGGTGAGAGTGTGATGTCCAGCCTCAACCCGCTGATTAAAACACCGATTGAGATACTATCTAACAGAAACTTCTACAGACATAAGCCGATAGTTCCGGTGTCTCTTAATAGGGCTGATGTGTCAGAGCAGTATTACGATAAGACCCCTCATATCTACAGGGACTACCATCTTGGGTTGGGTGCTTTAAGGATGGAGCATCTTGTGAATGGGATGACCGCTGGAATGGTTACTCAGTTCACCCCTCCGAGGAATACAGGAATAGAAGGAGAGTCACACCTTGGCAGAACCATAGCCTCAACTCCCATAATAAAGAGATTAGCTAGGAGTACATTCCTCAAGGAGTCTGAACTTGATGAGATACTTAACGATGTAAATATTGGTGATGCCACCGAAAGGGTAAAGAGAAGGAGGGCAGTAGATAAGTTCTTTGAACAGACCAGAGGCATGACCCTACAGGAAAGAGTCAGGTCAATGGAGCCTCCGGTTAACAATAATCATCTGCTGGTTAATAAGGCTATAGTTAGAAGGCTTAGGGAAATGGCACTTGGGTTGGAGCCTGATGAGATCAGATTGAAGAACGCTTCCAGCAATGCCAGAGCAGCGGTTATTATTAGAAAATTGCAGGGTAAGAATCCCGCAGAAGTAAAGGTCTACCTGACAGACTTGTCATCCAAGAAGATTTTAACACAAGATGTAGCAAACTATATTAGAGAGCAGCTTGCTAATCGTGGTGAAACCATTCAGGATTATGTTACCGAGCCTGTCAGGTAGGTTGTTTTAAGCCTCAGGATCAAGGTCACGAATCTTCTCGTTTATATCCTTGATCTTCTTGGCTATCTCTATTCTCTCGACTTTCTTTTCTTCGCCTCCCCATTCTTTGAGTTGGTTAAGCTGATCGACGAGTGTTTTCTTATGGGTTTCGAGAGCCCACAGTTTGCCAGCGTATGATGTTTTCTTGCCTTCCTGCACCCCACCAGCAGCATCCTTGACTGAACGCGGAGGGAATAACCCCTGCCAGCCTTTGGATATT
>Ga0098044_1000760_pt1 | contig 16831 bp, 16 predicted proteins | sample 10_taG_FD_75053 | JGI IMG/M metagenome (GOLD analysis project Ga0098044, IMG submission 75053) | Marine viral communities from the Subarctic Pacific Ocean - 10_ETSP_OMZ_AT15264 metaG | ecosystem: Environmental > Aquatic > Marine > Oceanic | place: Pacific Ocean | collected 2015-01-16 | reverse complement strand
TCTTCAAGAAAATAAAATGCTGTCATCCCAAAGATACGATCAAGTGCCAGCCGAAGAAATTTTTCCGGGTTTTCCTTGAGAGGATCAACACCATCTTCTTGGATATAAGCGCCTGTGAGATGTCGAACGTACACATTGTCTATGTGATTACGAACCGCTGGGTCTTGGGATTGAACAACATCCATCAAGCTTCCGCACGCGCAAAGCCTAGCCAATCTATCGAACGGAGGAGCCACCTTCTCGCCAAGCGCGCCCAAAAAAGATATTAAGGATAGCAAACGCGATGTAGGTTCTCGGAGACATGTCAGGACCACCTTAGGGCCAGGCACCGCTTGCGCTTCCGTCCAGCCCATATGATAGGCAAAGAGTTTCTGGTAGTGACCAAAGTTAAATCCATTCACAACCTTTCTTGGACCGGCCTGCCCGAGTTGTAAGGGATGAAAAAAGGTTGCCATCATGGTTGTAAATGAAACACCTCCGGTCTTTGGAAAGTGAAAGTTCACAAGATTTTCCGGGGTTTCATTCCAAAAAAAGGCATCTCCAGTGACTTCAGCGCCAGCCGCATATAAGAGTTCAGTCGCACACTTCCTATTTTTTGGCTGAGCACGTAAATAGAATTCATCGAGGCTGCAGAAGTACCGGAGCAAATTTTCAAAAGACACTTGTCCAGACATCACTTGTTGCAGGTAGCTTTCAAGTGCCTCAAGGTCCGGCTCTCGATTAAGCACCCCCCGGAAGGCATCGACAATAAGTCGCCTATGCGTCTTAACAAATTCTACGTCCTCTACGTCAATTTGTTGCGCAATATCCTTCCCGGATCGAAGCAGTTCATTTGCCATCAAAAGCTTCCATCGTCGTGTTCCGGATAACTTGTCCTCAAGACATCTTCCACGGAAACGTCCCAACTCAGATCCGTTTCACCGATCTTACGTGCGATGACAGATGAACCTTCAAACCCCCCAGACTTCTCCGCATATTTGTGTCGTTCTGTGTATATCGACGGGATAATCCGCGAAAAAGATTCCATCCGTGTTTCTATGATTTCAAATCCAGTCTTGCGATTGAAGAGCGCATTCCATGCTTGGTCAGAGAACCTCCAGAAGTCCCATGGAATGTCATGCATTCCAATAGTCTGATGCGTGTGAACCAGAACATATCCGCCAGGCTTAATAACTCTATTTATCTCAAGACACAGCTTCCACGGCATCAGAATATGTTCAAAGACAGAAACCGAAATCACTGCATCAAAGGACTCCGGTTCCAACAAAGCACTCATCATGTGGGCATCGCAGACAACATCCACACCATCTTGCTCAACAATGTCGAGCACCGTGCAATCCCAATTCGGAAAATCTTTCGATCGCTGATATTTTGATCGAGCACGTCCCCCGACATCCAAAAGTTTCACGCGCTCCCTATTGTGAGCATTTTCGGTCAAATCAATGAAACGCTCAGTCAACCCCGGCTCAACCGCATCCAGAATCGATTGGTGCAAATCAACCAGCGGATAGACACATTGGTCATTTTCCCCAATAAAACTAATGTTTATATCTTTTGGAACCCCACCATCCTGATGCATAAACTCAACTGAAAATTCCTGTGCCCCATTTTCATGCACATCGCCAAGTTTAAAAATATGGGAAACTGCGTTGCCGTTCGAAATCACGGCAACATCCTGCAATTTTCCAAATCTCTGCAGATAACAATATCCGCGAACATATGCGGACGAAAAATAGCGACTAAACTCAGCAATATGTACTCCATCAAATAACATTTAGCTCACCTATTTCGATCTTATTCGTGAAGTGACCGTCTTGATTCCAGAAGGGATTGCATACATCAGCCAAGCGCATTCCGGCACTGCTCACGCATAATCCAAAAACACGCTCCAACGCATGGTTTAACTCCCCGTCCAAGCTCCCCCCCTCGTTGGGGAAATCTTCCATTCGGATGCCAAGTTTCCGTATCTGATCGACCACTGGACGGGAAATCCAGAACATTGATCCAGCGAAATATTCAAGTTCAACCTCAGAAGCGCCGATATTCAGTTTCGCGGTAAGTTCCAGAATCTGCTTCCTGTTCTCACCCCATAGGGCGTCGCCGTGAAAATGTTCCGTAGGAAAATGAAATATTTCTGACCCCACCATTCCAACCTGCTGCGCAGAACCGAAAATGCCAAGAATACGTTGAACCTGTTCATCAGAACCAATCAAATCGACAAAGTTCGCGCGTCGCCACACATGGCCAAGCAACGCTCGCGGTCCAGACCGGCCAGACACCTTGCCGTGAATTTTACAGATATAGTCAAATCCATCAAAACACCCCTGATTCAACGCTTCGATAAAGGCGCCAATGTCCCGCCCCTTATTTTCGACGATGACTATCTCCGCCTCAGGGAAACTCCGCTTCACTTTCTGGTCAAACCCCTGAGCAACTTGAGAAGTCGTAATAACCAGATGGAATGGAACGGAAATCCTCGCGAGAAAGAATTCGACCTCATTCCAAAGCTCAAGGTAGTGGAGATGAAGTGCGACAACAAAAACAGGTTTCGTTCCTTGCACAAACTTTGGAAAAGATTCCTTGAGCGACAGGTTTCCGTCAAACAACAAGGGCTTCCTTTGAAAATTATCTGAAGACACCGGAAATCCAAATTTTCGCAATATACTCAGGCCCTTCTTAAGCTCTTTTCCCTCTGATCCGTTGGCTGCAAGCAGTGGCCTTAGCGAGAACTCTCCACGGATTTTCAAACACGCCTTGCGGTCACTCTTTCGAAGCCAAGAGAGAGAGTGGATATTCGTTAGGTTCAGAGGTTGGACACGGATCAATGCGCCATTGTCGGGCATAACAGCTAAATGCACTGTCTTCTCGACACGCAGGAGGTATCTCGTCTGCTTTAATGCGGGCAGATTGTACAAGTGGAATCTTCCGCCGTCAGAAGAGGCGCCGATTTGAAAAACCGGCAACTGCCCCTCATCACGCAAAAGATCGAGAAAATACCAACCGCGGGCCACAGCGCATTCGTTGGTCCAGATGTTCATATCGGTCGAAAGTGCTGAAATAGAGTGTCTAATGGTTGGTCAAGCTCTTCCATACGAAAAAACACTCGCCCATAGACCTCTCGCAACTGCATCGGATTTGCTGTAAGTAACTCTCGTTTCACAAATGGAAAGCCCTCATCCAAAAGAGCATCAAAATAAAAATGCTGCGGGTTTGTATCGAGCCAAAACTCTTTCTGCTTCCCCTGAACCAGATCATGCTTCTTTCTCTGTGCCAGAGTACCCATCGTGTAGAATGCCTTGATTGATATTTTTTGGCGCAAACTCCATTTGCTGATACCAATTTCTCCATACCGCACAATATTGTCCCGGTTCCGGTAGAACCGATATCCCCGGAAAAACTCTTGTGCCCGAGCAACCGTCTCACGGCCGACGAAGAGCAAATGTGAACTTTGCAAATGATATGAACGATCAAATGATTCAGTCACCCCCCAAAAGCCCGGAGATGCATTTCGAAGCCGCTGAAAATAGTCAGAGGGGAAAAGCGGCCCGATCAAACTATCGTTTCCAATAAACACCCGTTCGGCGCCAGCGATCTCCGACTGAAAATAATGAAAAGCATCCTTAAAACTTCCAAAGTCTTTCCCAATATTCTCGCGCATTACGATCGTGAAAGATGATGTGGATATACCTCTATCCTCAAGTCGTTTTACAATCACATCAAAATTTGGGGCTCGATCAGAGGTCACGACGATAACCACTGAAAAGCCTGCGTCCATCAACTCCTTACCGAGCAAAAAAGGGGTAATGATCGCGTGACCGCCACTCCAGTAAGTTGAAATGAACGCAATATCTGACCCGATATCTCCTTTTTGATGCGGCTTCAACGAACCAGTCGATGAGAAATTAAAAAGCTTCGCACGACGCTTGTCGGTCGTACGGCCATCAAACAGAGCCTTCACGCGCTTTCTAAGCCCCAATAGCGCTTCCTCCCGCCGAATTATTTTGTACGATAAACATCGGCAGCGGTTGATGATGAACTACGTTTGCGAATGAGTTCAATGACCGCGGGGTCATTGACCTGATTTTCAGCAGGAGCAAATAACGCTCTCTCCCGCTGAGAGACGCCTTCCGACGCAGGAATCATATAATAGACCGCCAAAGACGAACGAAATTTTCCTTCTGGGCAACCAATAGGATCAGGCAAACCATGCCAGCTGTTTTGCGTGGTGTCGAAAAGAACGCCCCGGTTAAACAGACTGTCAACGACCTTCTCTATCTTTTGAGGCTTGTTATTCTCCGCGTCATGTGACCACAGACCAAGACCACCGCCCCATTTCGGATCCCAGTCTTTCGTCATGTAGACGATGAGGTTTAACTTCCGCTGCATCCCGATTTTCGGGTGGATCGAATAATCAAGATGTGTATTCAGCTTGCCGCCACGACCATGCCGATGCCATCCACCACCGTGCAATCCGACGTCAGGCATGAGCTCTGGGCAGCCTGTTACCTCACGCAAGAAAGCAACAAACGGATCGGATACGAGCAAGGAAAAGACCTGGTATGTCTGTTTGGGAAATTCGTTCCAATTGTTACAAGTCTTTTTAACCTCAATCGCATTTTCATACTGATGCCAACTAGGTGTAGATTCCAGCATCTCCCTCGCCAACACCTCAGCAACTTCTTTCTTAAAGAAGTTGTCGATCACCATATAATTAAATGGCGTGGCTGTTTGGAATGAACTTCTAAGCTGCTCAACACCCTCTTTAAGTATATCGTCATTTAAAACATTACGCATATCTCAGTCCACCACTCCAAAATTTATTCAAACACGCCGTCATATCCAATTGGCGATCAGTTATATTTCCATTATGAGCTATGCGAGGTGCTGCCCGCACTACAAGCAATATAATATTTTTTCCTTTATTTACGTCAGGCACGTATTTCATTCTGCACCAACCAATTTGTAGAGATTGCGCCCATAGCTCGAGTTTCCAAGGGCCCGGGCATTCTCCAGAAGTGTACCGGACGAAATATACCCCAATTGAAGGGCAATCGCCTCCGGGCTGGCAATATTCAGCCCCTGCCGGTGTTCGATCGTCCTGACAAACTCGGAAGCCTCCAATAGCGCGTCATGTGAGCCGGTGTCGAGCCAAGCATAGCCACGACCAAGTTGTTCAACCCTTAGATTACCCTTTGCAAGATAGGCCTGATTGACGTCCGTAATTTCGAGTTCACCACGGGGAGATGGTCGAATAGTCTTTGCTATATCGATAACCTCCTCGTCATAGAAATAAAGCCCTGTCACGGCCCAGTTCGAGCGAGGGACCTTTGGTTTCTCCTCGATCGATTTCGCTTGATAGTGATCGTCAAACTCTACCACCCCGTAACGCTCGGGATCGCTAACTTGGTAAGCAAAAACCGTTGCTCCGCTTCTTTGGCAGGCTTGTCGCAACTTCATGGGCAAACCATCGCCATAGAAAAGATTATCGCCCAGCACCAAAGCACACGGCTCATCGCCAATAAATTTCTCTCCGATCAGGAAAGCCTGCGCCAGGCCCTCCGGCCTAGGCTGTTCGGCATAGGAGATATTTATACCCCATTGTGATCCATCGCCAAGCAGTCGCTGGAATAACGGGAGGTCGTGCGGCGTTGATATAAGGAGAATGTCACGGATACCAGCCAGCATTAGCGTCGTAAGCGGATAATAGATCATCGGCTTATCGTAGATTGGGAGAAGCTGCTTACTAATCGCAAGCGTCACTGGATAGAGGCGCGTGCCCGAACCGCCCGCAAGAATGATACCCTTCATGATGCATTTTCCAAATCTGCTTTTTTCAAAAGCTCATTGAGACACTGCCCCAAACTGATCCTCCAGTCTGGGAGTGAAATTCCGTATACGTCCTTTATTTTTTTGCAATTGAGTCTCGAGTTCATGGGCCTTTCGGCCGGAGTCGGATAGTCGCACGTGGGTATTGCGATCACGTCTGGGGACTTCATTCCAAAAGCCGCCGACTGTGTAAATATTTCACGCGCGAATCCACACCAAGTTGTCTCACCACTTCCTGCGAGGTGATAAGTGCCATATGCCCCGTCACCATTAAGCAAATGCTTGGAAATCACGCAGATGGCGTCAGCAATGTCGGTGGCGAATGTAGGTGCTCCGCGCTGATCATCGACCACTCTCAATTCGTCACGACTTTCCGCGAGCCGCATCATTGTCCTGACAAAGTTGCTACCCGTCGAACTGCAAACCCAACTTGTGCGCAGAATCACGTGCTCGCGCAATACTTCGCGAATAGCGTTCTCGCCCTCCGTCTTCGATGCGCCGTAGACATTAAGCGGCGCGACCGGATCATCCTCGACATAAGGCACCGATTTTTTGCCGTCAAAAACATAATCTGTCGAAATATGAATGAGAGGAATTTTCGCCGCGGCGCAAAGTTTTGCCAAACCGAGAACTCCTCGGGAGTTCACCGCAAAGGCAAGATCTCTCTCGTTCTCAGCTTTGTCCACAGCCGTATAAGCAGCAGCATTGACGACAAGTCTTGGATTATAAGCCTCAAAGGCGCGAACAACAGAATCAAAGTTTGTCAGATCGACTACATTACTTCCTAAAGCAATGTGCGACGTGCCGTCAAAACCTCTGGTATCAAGCGCTTGCGCCACCTGCCCGTGACGGCCAACGATAAGAATTGGACGCGTGTCCACCGGTCGTCCGAAAGATTCAGGCTCCTTTGACTTCTTATCACCAGCGAGCAAGCCTAACCTCTCGCCGCCATAGACAGCTGATCGCAACGGACGCCACCAATCTTCATTTGCAAGATACCAGTCGATCGTCTTGCGAAGTCCGGTTTCGAAATTTTCCTGCGCATTCCAGTTAAGTTCATCTACAAGTTTGGTGGCATCAATTGCATAACGCTGATCATGTCCCGGTCGGTCAGCAACAAATGCAATGAGATCTCGACGGCGCTCGACAGTCGCTGCAGGCATTTTTTCGTCAAGATAATCACATATCGCATGAACGACTTCGAGATTTGTACGCTCATTCCGTCCGCCGATATTGTACTTTTCGCCGGGCGCCCCTTGCCTCAGAACGAGCTCGAGGGCGCGCGCATGATCTTCGACATAAAGCCAATCCCGAACATTGTCTCCCTTGCCGTAGACAGGCAAAGGCTTCTCCTCCATCGCGTTGAGTATCACCAAAGGAATAAGTTTCTCGGGGAAGTGATAGGGCCCGTAATTATTCGAGCAATTCGTTATCAAGACAGGCAGCCCGTAGGTGTGGTGCCAGGCATTCACGAGATGATCGGCTGACGCTTTGCTCGAAGCATATGGTGAGTTCGGACTATAGGCCGTGGTCTCAGAGAACAACCCCTCAGAACCCAGACTGCCATAGACCTCATCGGTCGAAACATGCAGGAAACGGAAATCTTCCTGCCGCGATCCTGACAATCCTTGCCACCATCGCCTAGCCGCCTCAAGCAAAGTATATGTGCCGACGATGTTGGTTTGGATGAAATCAGCCGACCCTGTGATCGAACGGTCTACATGCGACTCTGCCGCCAGATGCATGACTGCATCAGGTTCATATTTTTGAAATACTTCGTCGAGCAAAGCACCGTCACAAATATCACCTTTGACAAATTGGTAGCGCTCACTCTCCGACACCGAAGCAAGCGAGTTCAAATTTGCTGCGTAGGTCAGCTTATCGATATTGATAATTTCAACGTCGGTATTTGCGATGAAATGCCTGCATACAGCTGAACCGATAAATCCAGCCCCTCCTGTCACTAGTACTCTCAATAATCAGCCTCCAGACAACTCTTGAAAATTCGCGCCCTTCCCTTACTGCACGAACATAAAATTCCGAACACCTATCTTTTATCTTTCGCGATGCTGAACCTTATTATCACCGTAATTGAAATGTTGCGGCAGATCGGCAAGCGTAGGATGGTGTTGATCTTTTTCTGACAAGATCGGGACAACGTCACCAAGATTCCAATCAATTTCCAATGCTGGATCGTTCCACAAGAGCCCGCCATCATGCTCCGCCGAGTAGAAGTTTGACACCTTGTAAACAACTTCGGTGTCATCCTCTAACGTAACCAGCCCATGAGCAAACCCGATCGGGACGAGAATTTGCAGGCCGTTTTCGGCACTAAGAACAGCGCTCCCATGCTTGCCGAAATTTGGCGATCCATGTCGGATATCGACGACTACATCGAGAATTCGCCCCCTTGTGACACGAACCAGTTTTTCTTGCGCAAAAGGGTGGCTCTGAAAATGCAAGCCACGCAATGTACCGCGAATGGCCGACAATGAGTGATTGTCCTGCACGAATACCGTATCGATTCCTGCCTGTGAAAACGCACGCAAATTATAAGTCTCTGAAAAAAAGCCTCGGGAATCCCCGAATCTCGGCGTTTCAATTAGCTTTACTTCCGACAGAACCGGTAGAGGCTTAACAATAACTTCCGCACCCAATATCAAATTCCTCACGTGAATCATCGACTTAACGGCGATCCCAACACAAATAGCGTTGTCCGAGAAGACATAATTGAAATTGGAATATTACCATATGGCAACTTTTCTGCGGCGGCAATTTTGCTATCAAAAATTTCGGGCTCGCGCGATGGAAACTTTGACCAAACCCCAATCCATTCATGGGTTATAAGTCCAAAACAAACTCTCCCGTTCCAAATAAATCTTTAATATTTCCCTAGCACAGGGTACCTCAACCACACATCCTCTAAATGGGTGATGACGCGAAGATTGTTGCCGTTTTCACCGCGGAAACTCGTACGGCACTAATATACACAGGCAAAAAAAACAAGCATGCGTTAAAAGCGCTTCTATCTATAAGAATAGTTTCTTACCGTTTATAAGATGTAGGCAATTTGTGTTTACTCGTTATAGAAAACTTGTCACCCCTCACCTCCTGAGGAACAACGAAGCTACCTAATGTTCTGCCGGAGCACTCCAGGCATGAGAGCGAATTCGCAGGGTTTTTAAACACCGTATACGGCGGAATTGGACGCGACGACTATTGGCACACTGTCGTTCACTCATTTTCTAAATGCGTCCCAGGCAGCGTTGCCGAGATCAGCACCTTTGGCGATAACCTCAACCAAGCCAAACTCTTTGTCGTTCCCGATCACATCGACAACGCGATGATCGATAGGTACACGCAAGACTATCTGGCTGACGATCCACGTATGAAGTCTATTAGCTCCTGCACCGGAAGAGCGGTTCCTTGCTACGAACTTGTGGATGTTGAGGCATTTGAAAGAAGCGAGATCGTCAATGAATTTCTCGATTCTAAAGATCTCGACCTCCGTTAGTGTGCAGCTCATTTTGAGTCATGTGCTGATACCAAGGGCGGCGCGCTTGTCAGCATCATGCGTCCGCGCGCACTTGGTGCATTTCAGTCCGATGAACTGAAGAATATCAATGTCCTGACAACCCATCTACATCGCGCTATTCGGCTGCACATAGATTTAAGATCGGCAACTATGGAGGCAGCCAAACTTAGTGCATCACTAGAAGCCCTCCAAGAGGGGGTCCTTATCTGCAACAGCGCGTCACGGGTCATGCAAATGAATTCGGTCGCGGAGAAAATGCTTAAATCCTGCAAAGGGATCAACATTTCTGGTGGAATTCTAAAGGCCCGCGATGGAAATAAATCGATTAAAGCTCTTACCAAATCTATTTGGAACGCGACACAGCCCTATGACAGGCAATCCACCAGAAATTTTAGCGCTATAACTCTTGCGACTTTGGATAGATTTCCAATTATCGCACGGATATACCCCCTGCCCGAAGAAATGCGTATTGACCGTCACTCACATAATGGCATAGCCCTCGTAATCCTTCGCAACCCTAACCAACTCCCTCAACACGATCTAAGTGCGCTTTCATCCGTAGGCTTCACGCAATCGAAAATCGCGCTAACACAAGCGCTGTCGTCCGGCAGGCAAGACCCTTTCAGAACATGCAACTGACAGGAAGGTCTCTATCGAGACAGTTCGCAGTCAATTGAAGAGCTCGATGTCAAAACTTGGTGTCAGACGTCAGGCTGATCTCGTACGGATCGCGTTGAGATTTGGCTTTTGATTCCGCCCACAAGTCGGACCGGGACTATTGATCAACAACCTTTAGCTGTCCGAAAATTTTTCCAAAGCCAGATTTCTAAAAGCTTTTCCTCGAGTTGCCGCATCATCCGCAAACGAATTTATTGTGACACAAGCATTGCATGGGAATCAAAATAATTTTTAATGCATGTTTTTTTGCACCAAAGATTTTTGGGCTAGAAGTTTCTTCTCCAAGATCAAAAAATCAGGCCGTGTTAAACGAGTTGGGCTCATACAAAATACAGCCTCATTCAGGTTTTCGCTATTGTTAAACTGGGCTCAGCAGCTTCATGCCAGACCCCAAGGCCAATGTTTCAATTTATGCAGCTTCCTCATCACTTCTTGATTTCTGAGTGAATCGAAATGGGACTTCAAACCAAAACAGGGCTCCTTGCCCCTCCCGGCCCTTTGCGCCGATTTCTCCACCCATAAGCGCAACTAGTTTCGCACAAATAGCGAGGCCAAGACCTGTCCCCCCAAAATGCTTAGCAATCTTTCCAGCAGCCTGAACAAAAGGCTGAAATAGCTTTGCCCCTGCTTCCTCTGTGAAACCTATCCCTGTATCCTTGATCTCAAATCGCACCCGCAAAGTATTGCCGTCGTCTTTGACAGGAAACGCCCTGATTGAAACAGAGCCATTTTCTGGCGTGAACTTGAGAGCGTTGGATACCAGATTTGAAATGATCTGACGTAACCGCCCCTCATCAGCCATCACAGGCTCCGAAGGCAGGTCATCATAGACGGCGGCAAAGTTGATATTCTTTTCGCAAGCTTTCCCGCGCCAAAACAGCATCGACTCGATTAGCTCTGGCAGGCCAACCTCATCTAGATCAAGCTCTGTTTTCTCAGCCTCCATTTTTGAGAAGTCGAGAACATCGTTCAGAATTGTAAGCAGGCTTTGCGATGCTGCATGAATGTATCCGCCATACTCTTGTGTCTTTGGCTCCGCTGAAATCTTCGTAAGGAAATCAGAAAAGCCCATCACCGCATTCATCGGAGTTCGGATTTCGTGACTCATCATTGCAAGGAAGGCAGACTTTATTCGATTGGCTTCCTCGGCACGGTTGCGCTCCACCTCAGCAATTTGCTTAGCGCGTTCAACTTCGGCCAGGAGCTCGATTTGCCTTTTGAGGAGGAATTCTCTTTCGAGCTCGGCTGCGAAGCGCTTCTTGCTGCCCTCTTGTTGAACATAAGCCATGCAAAGAATGCTGGCTGCAAGAGTTCCCATCAAAAGGAAATCAGGAATTGTCCAAACATAGGGGAATGCCAACATCGGATATATAAATCCGAACATAGAAATCGCGACCGGAAGAAAAATGTTTGAAAGTCGCGGAGTCGGTGCAGCGGTCATATGAGCTAAAAGAGATGCCGCCGAACAAAACACTAGAAATGTGTTATGAAATCCGGGCGCATAAAGAGCAACGACAAATGGTGCCAAATAGGCCAAAAAGACAATAGGGACATAATAGGCCAGTTGGCTCGTAGAGCGCGCCACATCAATCGTGTTTATCTGCCGTCCAACGCGAAGTCTCCACTCTGCCGCATACAGGTCTGCGCCGGCAGGGATCGCGAAGTAGATCAAAGCCCCCCAAAACGAACCCCAGGCTACCCACCCCACATAGCCAAAGACAATTGGGTAGAACGGAAACCGCGTTTTCAGAAACCAGTTTTCAGACTTAATCCACTCGTCTAAATAACGCCTCCGGATAGCTTCATCTGAAATATTCACGATCCGAACTCCGCCCGACGAGGATTGAGTTCGATTATCCGCTGATTATTTTAATGATTATTGAGCTAAAAACTTAGATTTTTAGCGATTAGCGATAATCAAGACGGCAGGCCAGCCAACGATGCCACGTTTGAATGTGACACACAGGTGTGCTACACAGAAATACATCGCCGCTAAGCCTCTGTTATCGTTGATAAAAATTATGGTCGAGCGGGTCCTAGTCCCCCAGCCAACCCACTCTCCTCATCGAGACCTCGCAATCGCATTTGGTGGTTGGACCTGTCAATACTCTCGAACCGCCCCCCAAGCCTCAACCGCAGTCGCTGGTCAAAGACCGGTCGTATTCCGCAGAAATCTGGCGCATATCGATCACATTTTTCGACGTAAGTGTCGATGACTGCCCTCACCGCCCGCAACAGAATTGATGCCGACCGGAAGTTCAGTAACCGGTCGGCAGACGCTTCCACAGCGAAAGAGACATGGGCGGCTCAGATGACAATAGACATCCCGATGTTGCATACGGATGACTTCAGGAGCGTAGACAGAAGCGGCGATTCTCCGAACGCAGACAAGCTGAATGAAATCCTGCTTTCAGAGGAGAGGTCTCGGGCGCTGCTCGAGGCTTCGCGGTGGCCCGCCGGTCCTGTGTGCATCAAGTGCGGCGCCTCCGGCCAGGGATGCCGCATCTCGTCCCGCACAGGCATATGGTCATGCAAGACATGCCGGAATTGCCAATACACTGTGACGAGTGGAACGGCCCTTCACGGCACACGTGTCGAGATTTCGAAATGGATCGCTCTCTTTGCGCTCCGGCGCATTTGGCATGAGCCTATCTCGGCCGCAAGCCTTTCGCGCGATCTGAACATCAGCTACGTCACGGCGCGACGGATGCTTCAGAAGATTGACGAGCTGGAGATCAAAATGCCGGCTATGGCCGCACGTCTCGAGGCCAAGCTGAGAACGCTCGTGTAGCGTACCGAGTAACAAGCAGGTCGCAACCGATCATTGTGCTGCCGCGATGATGGGGGCGTCACCCTTGCCAACCGTTACACTCAGAAATTCGACCAATTTGTCGAGTTGCACAGGTTTCGCGAAAACGGCTACCGCGCCCGTTTCACTTTCTGCCGCTTTCAATCGAGAGGCATCATCGCCCGTCATCAGAATGATGACGCAGCGGTGATCCAGATTTCTCGCGACCTCGGAAACGCGCAGACCGTTCCAGCCGGGCATATTGATGTCGAGCAATATGACGCGCGGACTTGCATTGGAAATTTGTTCGATGGCGCCAAATCCGTCGCTCGCCGTAGCTACGCTGAAGCCGACGCTCGCAAGGAATTCGGACATCTCCTGGCATTGGTCGATGTCGTCATCAACGACAAGAATTTGTGCGTGTTGGGCCATGAATTATCCGTAAGTGATACTGAGCACCGGTTACGGCCATGAGACACCCAGGAATCTAACGAGAGGTAAACGAAGCCAGCCAATGGCACCATTAGATCGTCGAGTTTTGTGATCTGAATTCGCTCAGCGAAGAAAGTGAGCGGCCGATCTAACGAAAACCGGTGCGCCTCATGCTTCAGCCGCTGGAGCTAGCCCGCGCGCAATTCCATGATCTTCTTGCGCCCGATGACCGTCTCAAGAAAGTCGAACAATTTTTTCAGCTGAACAGGCTTGAAAAAAACGCCTTCCGCTCCGCATTCGCTGACGATTGCCTCGCGCAATGCCCGGTCATCCGCGGTCATCAGAACGATGACACATCGGCTGTCCATATCGCTCGCGGCCTCGGCAACGCGAATTCCGTCCCACCCCGGCATATTGACATCCAGCAGCGCGACGGCGGGCGAAAAGGTCTTCATTTGCTCCAGCGCGTGGGGCCCATCGACAGCGGTGATTACGGTGAACCCCGCATTGACGAGAGACTCCCTGATCTCCTCGCGCTGATCGGCATCATCTTCAGCTACCAGAATTGTCGGCGTCATACCGCTCGTCCTTCAGCTCAAATTTTGAAATCGCCGATTCCCATTTAGCGATTGCCGCGTTTAACGACAGGTAAAAGATGGGCGCAAATTTCGAACTAATTGGACGAATTCCGGGTTCGAATATCCTGGGAAGCCAGGAGGAGCAACAGCTCCTTGAAAACGAGAGGCTTTGCGCACATGCCGATCAGATTGACACCATAGGCCTTCGCCAATTTGACAGCGCTTTCCATGTAAAGCTGATTTGCGCCTGAAATCATGACGACGGAGAGATTGTCCTTGCCCTCGTAATCGCTCAATGCCCTGAGCGACTCCATGCCATCCGTACCCGGCATGTGAATGTCCAGAATTATGACATCCGGAGTAAAGCCCTTCACGACATTCAAAAAATCCGTTCGGCCCCTTCTCGTCATTGTCCGATAGCCAAATCGCGACAGGGCTTCCGCACATTCCTCCGAATAAATTTCGTCGTCATCGTAGATGAGCGCGCGCAGTCCGGCATCTGGTTGCAGATCCGATCCATTAACTTCAGTCACACCTGCCTCCATCGATTAAAATGCCGAATATTCATAAGTATGATTGTTAAGATTCATCCTGCGTGCCTCATTACGTAGAAATCTGTCCGCATATGTGCCTATTCCACCAACATCGGCACACCGCATTTCGCACCGTTCACAATGGTGTCGAGATCACCGAGGTGAATGCCCAGCGTCCGAAGCAAAGTCGTCAACACCGGGTCAAGTGCCCCGAGCGCGGCAGTGACTGAATCCGTCAGCGCAGTCGGAACCGTGGCGCCAGCAACGGAAAGTTGCAGAGAACTCAGAAGGTCGGAAAACAGGACGCCGTCCGTCGCCCCGCCGATTGTATGAACGGCCTGCGTATCGATGTCGTTCTGGCTGAATGTGGCATCGCCTTCGCTGCTGCCAATATTCGAGGAACCTTGCGCGATAACCGGGACACTCAGAAAGAGGACCTGAAGATTGGCAATCGCGGGATTGGGTGGATTGGGCGTCGTGCTGAAATCCGAAAGGCTTCCTGATGCATCACCAAGCTGCGCCGTCACAAGACCGGTTGTGCCATGCAGATCCACCATATCTGCACTGTGGCAGGGGATGGCGGTCACCGTGGCCGTTCCGGAGGCGGCATCGATAAAAATGGGAATATCGACAGTCGTCGAGAGGACAAGTGGTATCGAAACATTCAGAAGCTTCAGATCGAGCGCAACGCGCGTCTGAGCCGTGTGTATCGATGTGCCAACTTTCGCATCCACCGCCGTCGTCATAGGGGCGCCAATCGCAATCTTGGCAGTGACGCTTGTGTTCGTGATCGGAATGCTCAGACCGCTCGTGATGTCAATGCTCTTTCCCGTGCCATAGGCTCGCGCCGCACCGGCGAGCAGGTCATAGACATCAAGTTTCAATCCATCATGCCCGACACCCTCGATCGACCCGATCGTGCGGCCTGCCAGGTCGGACACAGAAAGAAAGTTGGCAGGGATCACAGTGGCGCTGGAGGGAACCAGCGCAGACAGCGAATTCAGCGCCGAGATCGCTCCCGCGGTGTCACTTCCGGATATGCCATTGCCATCGACAATCACTTCCGAGGCCGCCAGCAACATGGTGCTGATGCTCACCTGTTCCGACACCAACGCATCGTAGGTGGAGACCGTGCCGACATGAGTTGCGAGCTTGTTCAAATAGGTAAGCGCATCAATACGCGTACTTGCGAGCGCATCATAGTCAACGGCCGACAGTGAGAGCGTCGTTCCAAGCACGGCGCCGAGAACGGCATTGGCAACACCATTGTCGAGCGATGCTGTACGCGTGCCCGCCGAAAAGCTGGCGACAGAAATCTGGGTGGCGAGCGCCTTTGCATGAACCGGGAGATGATTGGCAATGCCGAATACGCGTGAAAAATAAGTGTTCGCCTGAGCGGTGGTTCGAACAAGGACAGCATTAACGCCAGGATCCGACGCGCTGGCAGCGACAGAGAAGCGATTGCCTGCGCTCAATGTCTCGACCGGCGAATAGGTGCCGGGCGAGAGGTCATCGATGGTGGCGCCGCTAAAGTTATTTGCATCAAGGACATTCCGGGCTGCCGTCTGTCCATTGGTCATATCCTGAACGGCGGCAAGGGCGGCTGCGTCTGTCGCATTCTGGAGCGAACGTCTCGTCAGAAGCAAGGAGCCAGCATCAGTGACAAGCGCAGCAATGGCAATAACGATGACAAGCGTGAAAGCGGCCATCACCGAAATCACGCCTTTGTCGTCATTGCGAAAGGCGCGCAGAAATTTCTTCCGACCGCTGCTTTCGTTGCCTGTTGCGTCTACTGGACCGATCATCCGGATGTCTCGTCAACTGATACGCATAGGGCTCAGCCTGCGCCCGGCATGCAAAATATTCGTTAATGCGTCGCGATGTCCGCGCACTGACAGCTCTCTACAATCTGATTGAGAGATGTCGGAGGTCGCTGCACTACCTCATCCTCCCCTCCGGGCCAGGCAACGCCCAACCGGATCAGGACTTCGTTCGCCAAATACCCTCTTCCGACATCAGAGGCGGGCCTGGAACGAAATATACCCACGCGGATTGCGATTTCCCTGAGAGAAGACGTCACGATTCAGCGGCTTATCCATCTCAACAGTGACTGCAAGCCAGCTTTGATTGGAAACCGAGAGCCCTAGGCCTGTGGACACGAGCCTGTCATTGCCCTGCCTGTCGATGCTTTTATTGTAGACGCCGGACTGGTCGAGGAAGGTGTAAGGGCGCAAACTCCAGCCCTCGATCCAATTTGTCTTGAGTTGATACTGTAACTGCACCGAAGCGCCATAGCCGCTGTCGCCTGAAATTTCCGACGTATCAAAACCGCGGCCAAAGCGAGAACCGCCAAAGGAAATTTCTTCCGAGGCATAGAGCGAATTTGGGCTGTATTGCCCCTCGACGGACGAAGACAGAAGCCAGTCGTCATCCAGCGCATAATTTACATTTGCAGACACTC
>Ga0098044_1000757_pt1 | contig 16864 bp, 17 predicted proteins | sample 10_taG_FD_75053 | JGI IMG/M metagenome (GOLD analysis project Ga0098044, IMG submission 75053) | Marine viral communities from the Subarctic Pacific Ocean - 10_ETSP_OMZ_AT15264 metaG | ecosystem: Environmental > Aquatic > Marine > Oceanic | place: Pacific Ocean | collected 2015-01-16 | reverse complement strand
CAACGTTACTCTTGTCCATAGCGGCGTATTCCTCGTGTTGATTGACTTGTTTGGCGACAACAAATCAACCAGATACGTCGCTTCTTTTCAACCTCCCTGAACACCAGATTCAGTTATAACTCATCCCTGTCCTTGCGGGTACTACAAAGACGAGAATCGAGCCTGTTGCTGCCCGCCCGATCGGGTAAGGCGCTATCAGGCCTGTGTTTCAGGTCCATTGCTGGACAGAATTGATTTGCATGTCCGGGTCCAGCGGCCGGCCCTTGAGGCGTTGTTTCCTGGTGATAATAATACCGGTTTTACTGAGCCGGACTGGCAGCGGGTCAAACAACACGTGGCGCAGTGCCGAGCGCGGCAGATGAGCCGTAACCAATGTTTGAATGCCCGGATGTCGGTGCAGCAGGTGCATCGCTTTTGTGTGCTGAGTAAACCCCAGCAGCAGTTAATCAAGGAGATTGCCGGCAAGTGGCAGTTGACAGCGCGAGGTTGTCACCGGCTGCTGAAAATAGCCAGAACGCTGGCGGACTGGTCAGGGATGGAAAATATCGCTGACGAGCATCTGATAGAAGCTAGCCAGTATCGTCAAAACCTGGCGGTCACTGAGGGAGTAACTGATCCTCCAGTTGTTTGAGGACTATCTCCAGTTCTGAAATCCGCTGCTCGGCTTTTTCCAGTGCACGTTGCTGGGCATCAAATTCTTCCCTGCTGACCAAATCCATCGATTGCAGTGCGCGCTGGGCGGCCATCTTGGCCGACTGCCTGGCCTCCTCTCCCATTGCCTGGGCTCGGGGCAGTGCCTGATTTATTTGCTCGACTAAATCATCAAGAAGGGACGGTTTCATGCTTTGCTCTCAGAAGGCTTCAAATTAAACACAATTCTATTCTCACACAGCCCACAGGAATGATAAATACAATAACTGTGTTCAAAAATGGTGCGCACAGGTTTTTGCTGTGCACGCAATTGGTGCGCGTGAGCTGTCTGACAAGAATGTGCTGCCTTATTTCTGTGCGTCTATATGGTTATGTGATTGATATAAAAGAATATTAATTATCTGGCACGGCGCATGCATAGTAGAGAGGCAGGTGTATCTGCACTGAATAGGCGGCGCAGGTATTAACAATAAAGGAGCAACTCATGAAGTTAGTAACGGCGATTATCAAGCCTTTCAAACTGGACGATGCCCGCGAAGCGTTGTCTGAGATTGGCGTGCAGGGCATTACGGTAACGGAAGTAAAAGGTTTTGGTCGGCAGAAAGGCCACACTGAACTGTACCGTGGTGCTGAATACGTGGTGGATTTCCTCCCGAAAGTGAAGATCGAAGTCGCAATCGGAGATGATCTGTTGGATCAGACACTGGATGCGATTACCAAGGCTGCCAACACGGGCAAGATCGGTGACGGCAAAATCTTTGTTTCGGATCTGGCACAGGTTATTCGAATCAGAACAGGTGAAACAGGAGAAGCCGCCGTATAACACGGTGAGACTATCCAATAGCGGAGGATATAAAGGTGGAGAACCAAATTTTTGAACTGCAATACGCCATGGACACCTTCTATTTCTTGGTGTGTGGTGCATTGGTAATGTGGATGGCGGCTGGTTTCGCCATGCTGGAAGCGGGTCTGGTCCGCTCTAAAAATACAACTGAGATTCTGACCAAGAACGTCGCGCTGTTTGCGATCTCTTGTACGATGTATCTGATTTGTGGCTACGCCATTATGTACGGCGGCAGCTACTTCCTGTCAGGCATTGCGGGCGGTGAAACGCTGGTTGCTGATGCCCTGGCCTCTAAAGCTGAGGAAGGTTTTGGTGGTGGATCGGTTTACTCCGACGCATCTGATTTCTTCTTCCAGGTAGTTTTCGTAGCAACGGCAATGTCAATTGTCTCTGGTGCGGTTGCTGAGCGTATGAAGCTGTGGGCTTTCCTGGCATTTGCTGTAGTCATGACTGGCGTTATCTATCCGATGGAAGGTGCATGGACATGGGGCGGTGCTTCTGTGTTCGGTATGTTCACTCTGGGTGATCTGGGTTTCTCTGACTTTGCTGGTTCCGGTATCGTACACATGGCGGGTGCAGCCGCTGCACTGGCGGGTGTTCTGATCTTGGGTTCACGTAAAGGTAAATATGGCCCTGACGGTTCTATCAAAGCGATTCCGGGTGCTAACCTGCCGCTGGCTACACTGGGTACATTCATCCTGTGGATGGGCTGGTTCGGTTTCAACGGCGGTTCAGTATTGAAGTTGGCTGATGTGAGCAACGCTAACGCCGTCGCGATGGTATTTCTGAACACCAACGCTGCAGCAGCAGGCGGCTTGATTGCTGCGCTGATTACTGCACGTGCCCTGTTCGGCAAAGCCGATCTGACAATGGCACTGAACGGTGCGCTGGCTGGTCTGGTTGCGATTACAGCTGAGCCTTCTACACCTTCTGCCCTGCAAGCGACTCTGTTCGGTGCAATCGGCGGTGTGCTGGTGGTCTTCAGCATCGTCGGCCTGGATAAACTGAAAATCGACGATCCGGTCGGTGCGATCTCAGTACACGGTACTTGTGGTCTGCTGGGTCTGTTGCTGGTACCGCTGACTAACAGTGGTTCATCTTTCAGCGGCCAGTTGATCGGCGCACTGACAATCTTCGTCTGGGTCTTCGTAACAAGCGTGATCGTCTGGATAGCACTTAAAGCTATCATCGGTCTGCGAGTGAGCGAAGAGGAAGAAGACAACGGTGTGGACCTCTCGGAGTGTGGCCTGGAAGCCTATCCAGAGTTCACCAAGTAAGAGCTCCGCTCCCCCTGATACTGCTGCTGCCACCCCCGGCAGCAGCAGTTGTCAAAACGATCGGTTGGCCTACTCTCCCAACTCAGCTTACCGATCGTCCCTTACAAACCCCGGCTCTGCCGGGGTTTTTTTATGACCGCCATCCCTGGCGGTCACTCTTACGGGCGGTCGTTAACGCGACGTGAAAAATCGCTACCGGCTATCTTTTATGACACGGAAAAGGTCAGCGCATCCTGTTACGTATCTCAGCCGACCACTGCCTGACACGCCTGACCCGTGGTCTGATTGGCTGCGATACGAAACAGGATGTGCTGATCGCTGACCGCTGACCGTAGATTTGATCTGCTATATAACAGTTGTGCGTTGAAAAAAGTATAGGGTTGGCTTGCTGGCTCTTGCAAAACTGGATAACGGTGATCATTTTATGAGTGACAGGCAGAAGGCTCCAGAGCCTAAACGGAATTTCGGGTACAATCTAAAAATAAACCGTGAACACCTTCAGGAAGACGGGCGAAAGTTGGCTGTTAGTGCAATGACAGCCGGTTTGGTGGGGTTGATTTTACGGAGCGATCTTTTGTATCACAGGGATGCTTTAGTGCTTTCTGTATTAAGTGTGGTAGTCTGGCTTCTGGTATATATAGAGCCTGCGGGCTTGAAGGAGGATGAATAAATGGGTGAATATCAAAACACCATATCACTGATAGTAGTGGGTTTAATTATTATCAGCATTCTCTACATTGGTCTGCACACTGACCTGGTACAGGATGTCAGTGGCCGTAGGAAACGCAAAAAAAAGAGCTGATAGAATAGCTCTTAGAACCCCCAAAAGGAGCTTCGGCTCCTTTTTTATTGATCTTATCGGGTGACCAAAACACAGCAGGCACGGCACAAGGGAAGGGCATCATGTTATGTGTCACAGCCAATCAGACCAGGCAGTGGTCGGATGCGATACATAACATGATGTCCTGACCACTGACCTGTAGTCGTCGCCCCTTGACCTATGATGCCCTGACCGCACCCTGCTTTGCTTCCTTAAATCGCCGTATTTGGTAAGGTAATTCCTCCTCAGCCTGAAAATCGGAAAAAAGCAGCTTGGTTAATTCAGCATTCATGGGTAGCAAACCAAGGCGAATGCCAAAGATGCCAAATGCAGCATTTAGCGTAGCAGATGTGGCTGGGCCCCGATCATTTTCCAGGTCAGATAATGAGCGGCGAGCGATACCGGCGATTTTGGCAAATTCACTTTGGTTCAAACCCAGAATGCCCTTACGAAGTCGTCTCAGCAACTCCCCTTCGCTTATTCTGCCTGTTAAGGTTTGCAGCAACTGTTGCCTTAGAAAATCTTCACGTTCCGTCGCACTAAGTGCAGCCCTTTTCATGTTAGCAATTGCCATCGTTTGAGTTTTTCATCCAGCCTGGAAAAGCCAAAGGTTGGCATGTTAATAATGTTTGAGCTGACGCCTCTGTTTCTTAATCTTTGCCCTAATCCTGAAAGTGCACTGGCTTGTGCTTTCAAGGTATTCAGGATCTGTGCCGGATCGGCAATATCTGACAGTTCACTGCAGATATTAATCCAGTTGAAATTTCCGCCTTCTTCAAAGGGTATGCCCCACTTGGTTGTACGTGTAATCCCCTCCGGATCGGCCTTCATTGGCGCAAAGTCATAAACTGGAGCCAGATCGATATGGTGAGGCCTTTTAAGTAAAGCACTGTTTCGTCCATGGTTGTCTGAGTTGCCAAAGGCAACATTGAGTAAGTCTCTGCGTACCCACTCCGCAACAAATGTTGAACTGTCAAATTTATGATTGCATTCGTGAAGCACTTCAACCAGTTTTCTCAGCACATCAAAGTGGTTCAGAAAACTGCCTGGCTCCTGCTCCATGACTGAATAAATGGATTCAAGTCCAAACCGCTGTTCCCGGCCGGTTTCATAGCTGACATCAAAACGAGGTATCCACAAAGAGGGGTAGGTTGAACCTTCCAGTAGCCTGAGTTTGCTAACATCAACCGTTTCCACTCCCAGTGCGTCCAGCTCCAGGTAGTAGTGGTACTCTGCACGCAGGATATCGCAGTCAATCTCGCTACGGTTATTGCGTGGAAATTTAACCAGATAATGCTGATCCAGATTACAGGCATCATCCTGCCAGGTATCAATCCAAACCTCGCCTTTGCTGGATCGCCTTAAAAGCAGTTTCGGGGCTTCACCGCCTGCGCCCGTTGCACCACCGCTGGCAGCTCCGATTTCTTGCGCATATTCAAGAAAATCAGTTTGTCGTTCACAGACATCCTCGTCATTGAAGCGGTATTGACGTAATTGTGAACCAGAAACCTTTTCAGGCAGGGCCTCTTTAATGCGGAGATTGCCAATAGGCGCAATAGTGCCTTTTGATAACAACTCGCTATCTTGAGCAGGTCCGGATTGACCTGAGAGCCCCAGTAATTGCACCCAATAGCGTCGGGCTGCCCCGGAAGGAATAATATCGTTCAGAAAGGTGAACCAGGTGGGGCGTCGATAGGTTTCGGCAATGGCGACTGGCAAATTAATGCTGCAGGCAGGTGTATCTCGTCTATCAAGATATTCCAGGGTGTATTCGATTGAAGAGTAAGCCAGCTTTGACGTGCCATAACGTCCCTTCTCCGGGTCACTCAAGGTTAACTCGGCAATGTCCACCCAGCCACCGTCCAGCAAAGCCTGGATCGTGAGATTCATAGCACATCCCTAATAAACTATATGCATTATAGTGCTCATTAATAGATATAAAGTCAAGATATGAATATAATAGCGCTCATTTATGTCAATGAGATTCATATTTTGAGCATAATAATGCCCATTATATGAATGTCTATAAAGTGTGCATTAGTCGCCAATACAGCAGGCACGGCACAAGGGAAGGGCATCATGTTATGTATCGCAGCCAATCAGACCACGCATTGCCTGGCGTTCCTGACCCGAAAACGCAGCCGAACTGTCTGAACCGTAAGGTGAGTTTTCGGCTGCGATACATAACATGATGCCCTGACCGCCCCCGGTTGGCGCTGCGATGATGAGGAAATTGGTCTATAAACAGTGTGAGGTGAACAAAACGATATCCAGGCTTTCAACAGCGTTGGTGGGATAGTCCGAACTATTGCGCGAGAAAGCTATCGATTGTTTTTGTAGTTTGCCTTTTATACCCGAACGGATATAATATGGCAAAGAAACGGAAGATACTGTACTGGGAAGGATCTTCGAAGAAGGATTTCAAGGCATTCCCTATCGACGTGCAGAAAGACATGGGCGTTGCGTTATTCATTGCCCAGTTGGGTGGTACACCGGATTCAGCCAAGACCTGGAAGGGACTGGGTTCCGGAGTGTACGAATTGGAGATGCTGTACATGTGTTACATGCGTTCCAGAAGAAGTCCAAGTCTGGCATGGCTACGCCGAGTTTAGACGTGGATTTGATTGAGAAACGGCTTAAATCAGTGCTCGCCCGTTACAGGATGGACAGGAGAAAACGATGAACCGCAAAGATCATCCTCAAGGCACCGAAGATGTGTTGCTTGATCTGGGGTTTGACGACGCAGAGGAATTGTCTGCCAAGGCAGCGCTAGCGCTCAAGCTGAATGAACTGATCAATCAACGTGGCCTGAGTCAGACAGAAGCAGCGGTGATTACCGGTATGACTCAACCCAAAGTATCCCAGGTACGCCGCTATAAACTTCAGAATATTTCTCTGGAACGCTTGATGCAAGCACTGGTGTCACTGGATCAACATGTAGAGATAAGCGTTCAACCGGCGAGAAAGGCATATGCGCCAGGCATCATCGTTGCGGCCTAGTCGCTATTGAGGATTCCCGGCTCTGTTACGAGATAACTGGCATTGCAGCAGATGTGGCACAAGGGAAGGGCATCTGAGCTATGATGCCCTGACCGCACCCAAACTAAAAATCACCCCAGACCATCTGAATAGCAGTCAACGCAACGACAGGAGCCGTTTCAGTTCTCAATACCCTGGGCCCTAAACGGATTGATTGTAAACCTGCCTGAGTGGCCGCTGCTTTCTCTGTTTCACTGATACCCCCTTCCGGCCCAATCAGCAGAAAAGCTGCAGCAGGGCGATCGGTGTTAAAGCCAGTGAGGCCCTGGTGATCCAGCATAAACCCTTGCCCTGCAGGTACAGTATCTAACCAGGCGCCAAGCACAACAGGTGGATGTATCGTAGGGATGGTGCAACGCCCGCTTTGTTCGCAGGCGTTGATGGCGATCTTCTGCCAGTGCAGTCTGCGTTTCTCTGCGCGCTCTTCGTTGAGTTTGACTTCACTATGTTCAGTAAAAAGCGGTGTTATTGCCGTGACGCCAAGCTCCGTTGCCTTTTGCACGGCAAAGTCCATGCGCTCACCTTTGGAAAGGCCAAGGCCGATATGGACAGGGTAAAGCGATTCCGGTTGCGCAGACGGTTTTTCGGCGAGCTGGATTTGAACACTGCGTTTGTCGACAGCAATCACTTCGCCCTGATATTCACCGTCATCACCGTTGAACAGTGCGACAACCTGGCCGACTTTGGCACGCAACACCCGGCCAAGGTAATGAGCCTGCTCGTCAGTCAGTGCGATTGTCGCAAGACTCTGTAAGTGTGTCTCAGTGTAAAGACGGGAAACTCTCAACTGAACCTCCCAGGTTTCCGTATGGTCCGCGCATAATCTTTAGTATACAACTCAGCATACATGACATGATGTCGAGCGTTTTAGCTGCGACGACTCAGGTCAAGATTCGTCCAGATCTGGCGAACCGGCTCGGTCTGATTCATGCTGTAGAAATGCAATCCAGGAGCCCCGCCCTCCAGTAATTTCTCGCACAGTGATGTCACCATATCAGCGCCAAATTGACGGATACTGTCAGTGTCATCTCCGTACGACGTCAATCGCTGACGAATCCAGCGTGGGATTTCAGCACCACAGTTATTGCTGAAGCGTTGCAGGTTGGCGTAATTGGTTATTGGCATGATGCCGGGCACGATCGGAATATCGATTCCGGTTGCCTGACAGGCATCACGAAAATAAAAATAAGCGTCGACATTAAAAAAGTACTGAGTGATTGCGCTATTTGCACCTGCTTCCACTTTCTTTTTGAAGAAATACAGATCACTTTCGTAGCTGTCAGACTGAGGATGAATCTCCGGATAACAGGCCACTTCTATATGAAAGTGGTCGCCTGTGGTTTTACGAACATGCTCAATTAACTCGTTGGCATAGTAATAACGAGATACGGCACCGGTACCCGAGGGGATATCCCCCCGGAGCGCAACCAGACGATTGATACCCTGCTCTATATAGTGTTGTAGCAACGCGTCAATCTCATGTTGAGGCGAGCCGCCAAAAGACAGGTGGGGTGCCACATCAGAGCCTTTTTCGCGAATGGCATTAACGGTCTGGCGGGTACCATCTTTGGTAGAGCCGCCAGCGCCGTAGGTGACAGAGAAAAAGTCGGGGCTCAACTCGGCCAACTCGCCATGAACTCGCATCAGTTTCTCAGCGCCAACTTCCGTACGCGGAGGAAAGAACTCAAAACTGAAGCGCGCATCCTGTTGCGCGGGTTGTCCGGATTGGTTTTTGCTGCCCTGTGTCATTTCTTCGTCTTCCTGATATTAATTAATTATCTGCCGTTATCGCTAAATCTAACGGCTTAGTATTTGTAGCTGTCTGGCTTGAACGGGCCTTCTACGTTGACGCCAATGTAGCTTGCCTGGTTCGGCGTCATTTTGGTGATAACGCCACCAAAGCCCTGCACCATTAATGCGGCCACTTCTTCGTCCAGTTTTTTCGGCAACACTTCGACGCGTAACAGTTCCTGTTGCTCTGCCTCAGCCTTGTCAGCAAAAGCCTGCTTGTACAGGTGAATCTGAGCCAGTACCTGGTTGGCAAAGGAGCCATCCATGATGCGTGACGGATGACCTGTTGCATTGCCCAGATTTACCAGGCGACCTTCAGATAACAGCAGCAGATAATCTTCCGGATTGCTGTCCGGGTTGCCACGATAGATTTTGTCGACCTGTGGTTTTACATTCTCCCAGGTCCAGTTGTCACGCATATACTGGGTGTCAATTTCATTGTCAAAATGACCAATATTACAAACCACAGCGCCTGCTTTGAGTGACTGCAGCATGTACTTGTCGCAGACATTCACATTACCGGTTGTTGTAACAATAAGGTCTGTCTTGGCCAGCAGCTCTTTGTTGATGCCGTCCAGTGACTCTGTGTTATCCCCGTTTTTAAATGGTGAGACAATTTCAAAGCCGTCCATGCAAGCCTGCATGGCACAGATTGGATCGATCTCGGTTACCTTAACAATCATGCCTTCCTGGCGCAGGCTTTGTGCAGAGCCTTTACCCACATCACCATAACCCACTACCAGTGCGTGACGACCAGAGAGCAGCATGTCTGTGCCGCGTTTGATTGCGTCATTCAGGCTGTGGCGGCAGCCGTACTTGTTATCGTTCTTGGATTTCGTGACGGAGTCGTTAACATTGATCGCGGGTACTTTCAGGGTGCCTTGTTTCAGCATCTCGATCAGGCGATGTACGCCAGTCGTTGTCTCTTCAGTCACACCGTGGATATTTTTCAGCATATCTGGATACTTGTCGTGCACCATGGCCGTCAGGTCGCCGCCGTCGTCCAGCAGCATGTTGGCATCCCAGGGAGTGCCATCTTTGAGGATAGTCTGCTCGATACACCAGTCCCCTTCCTGAACCGTCTGGCCTTTCCAGGCATAAACAGCGACACCTTTGCTGGCGATATAGGCGGCAGCGTGATCCTGTGTAGAGAAAATGTTGCATGACGACCAACGCACTTCGGCGCCCAGTTCAACCAGCGTTTCGATCAGGACGGCTGTCTGAATGGTCATGTGAATGCAGCCGATGATTTTAGCGTTTGCCAATGGCTGAGCGTCGCGATATTGCTCACGCAATGCCATCAACGCAGGCATTTCAGCCTGTGCCAGCAAGACTTCATGACGGCCGTATTCTGCCAGTGACATATCGGCAACTTTGTAATCATTCTGACTCATGGTAATTCCTGTATGTTAAGTTAAATATAATAAAGAGTTGCTGTTAAAGACCGGCAGCGTCGCGCAAGGCGTCGGCTTTATCGGTTCTTTCCCAGGTGAATTCGGGTTCTTCACGACCAAAGTGTCCGTATGCCGCTGTCGGCAAGTAAATAGGACGAATCAGGTCCAACATTTTAATCAGGCCTTTCGGTCGCAGTTCAAAATGTTCGCGAACCAGTTCAACAATGCGTGCGTCACTGATCTTGCCGGTACCGAATGTGTCGACACTGATTGAAGTCGGCTCGGCAACACCAATGGCGTAGGAAACCTGAACTTCGCAACGATCGGCAATGCCGGCGGCAACAATGTTTTTGGCGACATAGCGCGCCGCATAAGCGGCAGAGCGGTCAACTTTTGATGGGTCTTTGCCGGAGAAAGCACCGCCGCCGTGGCGCGCCATACCGCCATAAGTATCAACAATAATTTTTCGACCGGTCAGTCCGCAATCGCCATAAGGGCCGCCAATCACGAAGCGGCCGGTCGGGTTGATGAAGTATTTGGTATCAGCGCTCAGCCACTCGGCTGGCAGAACCGGTTTGATGATTTCTTCCATCACCGCTTCTTGCAGATCCTTTTGGGCAATTTCCGGGTCGTGTTGCGTGGACAGAACCACGGCATCGATTCCGGCAGGTTTGCCGTCTTCATAACGGAACGTGATCTGACTCTTGGCGTCAGGACGTAACCAGGGCAACACACCGTTCTTACGAATTTCTGCCTGGCGTTTAACAAGACGGTGAGAGTACGTGATTGGTGCGGGCATCAGCACATCTGTTTCATTGCTGGCATAACCGAACATCAGGCCCTGGTCACCGGCACCCTGTTCATGGTCTTCCGTTTCATCCACACCCATGGCAATTTCCGGAGACTGCTTGCCGATGCCGTTGAGGACTGCGCATGAGTGGCCGTCAAACCCTTTGTCTGAATGGTCGTAGCCAATGTCGATAACCACTTTTCGTGCGATATCTTCCAGATCAACATAAGCTTCGGTCGTTACCTCACCGGCAACCACTACCATGCCGGTTTTAACCAGCGTTTCGCAGGCGACGCGTGCAGCGGGATCCTGGCGCAGCAAGGCATCAAGAATGGCATCTGAAATCTGGTCAGCAATTTTGTCCGGGTGTCCTTCTGATACAGACTCGGAAGTAAACAAGTGTGAGTTCATAGTGTGTAGTTCCTGTATGTCTGGGCTATCGATCGTTGTTGACTATTCAACGCGGAAAAGCCCGGTGTTAAATCCATCATTGATTAATAAAAACGCGTATTTGTACCTGGAAACCATTTTTAAGCCCGAGATAGACGCGCTGACTGCAATGCAGCCCGGCGGCCTCTGCCCAGCCATCAAGGTCAGAATCGGCAAAGCCTAACCAAAGGTCGCCACAGGATGCTTTAACCCAGTCCTGGTCATGGTGGCTCAGGTCGATCAGTATTAACGTGCCACCGGATGCGAGTAATTGCGCGCAGTCTTTAAACGTGGTTTGTGGTGATGGAATATGGTGAAGCACCATATTGAATACCATCAGGTCGTAGCGTGCCAGGTTTTGACTGTCTGCCAGTAATGCTGTGGTGTCGCCATGAACAAAATCGACGTTGCCAGCAAGCTTGGGTGCCAGTTGCTGTAACTGTTTTTCTGCGCGAGTCAGCATTTCCCGGGAATTATCCAGTGCCGATAAGTTGGGGAAACGTTCAGCCAACTCACTCAGTAACGGGCTTTCCCCGGGGCCGACTTCGATAGCAGAGCTGTTCTCGGGTAGCCGAAGTCCCGCCAGCAGGTCATGCAGCGTTTCCCGATACTGGGCATATTCTGCAATCAGGTCCTGCTTTTCTATAAAGCGGTCAGCGTGCCGCTCGAAGAACAGCAAGGATTGCTCCGAGCGTTCATCATTGATTTGCTGTGCCCCTGCCGCCAATTCTTCCCGCAGTTGTTGTGCGTCCAGTGCCGCGAAAGCAGCGCGTTTAATATCGGCTGCGGGGTCGTCGTCCAGTACCAGGGCGCGACGATAAAATATGCTGTTGCCTTCGCGCCGGGTTGAAACCAGGTCAGCCTGGGCCAGTATTTTCAGGTGGTGGCTGAGTGCCGACTGGCGTACATCGACGATACGGCACAGTTCCAGGACGCCATACGAATCAGTGCGCAACAGGTGCAAAATATCCAGGCGCAACCCATCCGACAATGCTTTAAACAAGCGTGTCAGTTCATCCGGCGCAACACCTGCCTGCACGATGTGCGCAGCGATAGTGTCGTCACTCTGAGTTGTCGGTTGAGCGGCAGCGGTGGTCATGGTGGCGAACTATAGCAGCAACCCGGTTCTTTATCAAAATATTTTGATATAGATATGGGTGCCAACCGCCGGCAACGGCTTGAGGAAAAGAGAATTCGCACGATCTATCCGTGTTTTGTCTGGAAAATTAAGCCGATCTGCGGGAAAATACGCCTTTTATTACCACCTGCGACGATTGAACTACGCGAACAGGAGTCTCCCACCTATGTCGACCCGACAGACCACGCGGCGTGAACGCGCCAATGCGATCCGCGCCCTGAGCATGGATGCAGTCCAAAAAGCTAATTCCGGACACCCCGGCGCCCCGATGGGGATGGCCGATATTGCTGAAGTTCTATGGAATGACTACCTGTCCCATAACCCGGTAAATCCACAGTGGATTAACCGTGACCGCTTTATTTTGTCAAATGGTCACGGGTCCATGCTGGTTTACTCGCTGCTGCACCTGAGCGGTTATGATCTGCCGATCTCGGAACTGCAAAATTTCCGACAGCTGCATTCACGTACACCGGGTCACCCGGAGTATGGCTATACCCCCGGTGTTGAAACCACCACAGGCCCACTGGGGCAGGGGTTGGCTAATGGTGTTGGCATGGCGATCGCAGAGAAAACACTGGCCGCACAGTTCAACCGTCCTGACCACGATATTATTGATCACTTCACCTACGTCTTTGCTGGCGACGGCTGCCTGATGGAAGGCGTATCGCACGAAGTAAGCTCACTGGCCGGCACATTAGGTCTGGGTAAACTGGTGGTTTTCTACGACGATAACGGTATCTCCATTGATGGTGAGGTACAGGGCTGGTTCACAGACGACACCACCAAGCGCTTCGAGTCCTACGGTTGGCAAGTGCTGGCAGTAGATGGTCATGATGCAGAGCAAATCAACGAGGCGATTAAATCGGCACGTGCTGAAACGTCCCGGCCGACGCTGATCCGCTGTAAAACAGTGATCGGTTTTGGTTCACCGGGCAAGTCGGGTACTTCCGGTATCCATGGTGCCCCGCTCGGTGCTGAGGAAATTGAAGCGACGCGTAAAGAGCTCGGTTGGGAGCACGCGCCATTTGAAGTGCCAGAGGCGATTCAGAATGACTGGGACGCGCGTGAGCGTGGTTTCCAGGCTGAGTCGAGCTGGAAAGAGCGCATGACCCGCTACGAAGAAGCTTACCCGGAACTGGCTGTCGAACTGGTGCGCCGCCTTAAAGGTGAGCTGCCCGGTGATTTTGCCGCCAAGGCTGATGAAGTTGTGGCGAAGTTCAATGCTGCTGAAGAAAGCCTGGCAACTCGTAAGGCGTCACAGAATGCCATCGCCGCATTCAATGAAGTATTGCCCGAGCTGCTGGGCGGCTCGGCCGATCTGACCGGTTCCAATTTGACCATGTGGTCAGGCAGTCAGCCAGTGTCCGCCGACAAAGCCGATGGCAACTACATTTATTACGGTGTTCGCGAATTCGGTATGTCAGCCATCATGAATGGCATTGCCCTGCATGGTGGTTTCATCCCTTACGGCGGTACTTTTCTGATTTTCATGGAATATGCACGCAATGCTGTCCGTATGGGAGCATTAATGAAGCAACAAGTGATCAACGTGTATACCCATGATTCCATTGGCCAGGGTGAAGACGGCCCAACGCACCAGCCAGTAGAGCAACTGAGCAATCTGCGCACGACGCCGAACATGGCGGTCTGGCGTCCCAGCGATGCGGTTGAGACGGCTGTGGCCTGGAAGCATGCCCTGCTGCGTTCTGATGGCCCGACCTCTCTGGTGTTCTCGCGCCAGGGGCTGCCTCACCAGGGGCGCAACGCGGAACAACTGCAGAATATTGAACGTGGTGGCTATGTGCTGGAAGACTGTGAAGGCACGCCGGACATTATCGTTCTTGCCACCGGTTCTGAAGTCAGCATTGCCCGGGATGCAGTAAAGACGCTACACCAGGACGGCGTTGCGGCGCGACTGGTTGCCATGCCATCGGTTGAGTACTTCCTGGCTCAGGATGCTGATTACCGCGAGCAGGTGCTGCCGGCCCAGGTGCGTCGTCGCCTGGCAGTTGAAGCTGGTGCCGCGGATTACTGGTACAAATTCGTTGGCCTGGATGGCGATGTGATCGGTATGACCACGTTCGGTGAATCTGCCCCAGGCAGTGCCCTGATGAAAGAGTTCGGGTTTACACCGGAAAATATTGTGAACCGGGCAAAAGCATTGCTGTCCAATGGCTGATACCTCGCGACTGGCGATTAATGGTTACGGCAGAATAGGACGCTGTGTGCTGCGGGCACTGCACGAGCGTGATGACCTGTCGTCATTAAATGTGGTCGCCATCAATGACCTGACAGATGCGCGCACGCTGGCGCACCTGACACGGTATGACAGTACGCATGGGCGATTTCCGGGCAACGTGAGTTTGCAAAGTGACAATGTGCTGCAGGTCAACGGCAGTCACGTCAAGATTTTGCAAACCCCTGGTGTGGATGATTTGCCCTGGCAGGCAATGGACATTGATCTGGTACTGGAATGCAGTGGCCAATTAAGTGACCGTGCTGCAGGTGAGCGCCACCTTTCTGCTGGCGCCAGGCGCATGCTGTTTTCGCAACCGGCCAGTCATGATGTGGATGCCACTATTGTTTATGGTATCAACGATGGTGATTTGCAGGCATCGCACCGCATCATCTCCGCCGCCTCCTGCACCACCAATTGTGTGGTGCCGGTGATTAAATGCCTGGATGATGCGTTTGGGCTGGAGTACGGTGTGATTACCACCATTCACTCGGCAATGAATGACCAGCCGGTGATTGATGCATATCACCATCAGGATTTGCGCAAGACACGTAGTGCCGTGCAGTCCATTATTCCAGTGGATACAGGCCTGGCCAAGGGCATTGGTCGCATATTGCCACACCTGGACGGGCGCTTTTCCGCACAGGCAATGCGTGTGCCGACAGTGAATGTGTCCGCGATTGATTTGACAGTGACGGTTCGCGAAGGCGTAACCGCTGACATCGTAAATCAGGCGATCAGAGCAGCTGCCGCGCAATCTGCGCCGGATGTGCTTGCCTGTACTGATGAGCCGCTGGCATCTTGTGACTTTAATCATGATCCGCGGTCTGCCATTGTGGATTTAAGTCAGACGCGTGTCAGTGGCAAAAACCTTGTAAAAGTGCTGGCCTGGTTTGATAACGAATGGGCCTATGCCAATCGAATGCTGGATGTGGCGCAATTGATTTGCCAGCTGGATTCAACAAGCGGTGCAGGAACCAAACGATAAATTTTGTTAGGCAGATAAGACGTTTTAGGCCGCCAAGAAGTTTAGAGAGACCCCGTCGCATAGGGATACATGGCAAAGGAGAGTAGGACTGGCTATGACTAGCTCAAAGACAATCAAACGAATGCAGGAACTGAACCTTGAGGGTAAGCGGGTTTTGATTCGCGAAGACCTGAATGTGCCAGTAAAAGACGGCAAGGTTGGTAATGACACACGGATTGTCGCCGCATTGCCAACGATCAAGCAGGCAATGGAGGCCGGTGCCCGCGTGATTGTGATGTCTCACCTGGGACGGCCAGAAGAGGGCAAGGCAATTGCGGAACAGCCAGAATCATCCTTGCAGCCAGTCGCTGCCCACCTGCAGTCCCTGCTCGGTAGCCCGGTCAGACTGGTGGCTGATTATATCGGTAACCCTGACTCAGCCACGCCAGCAGATGGTGAGGTGGTTCTGCTCGAAAACGTAAGGGTTAACGTTGGCGAGAAAAAAGATGATGAAACACTGGCAAAACAGTATGCCGCGCTTTGTGATGTGTTTGTCATGGATGCGTTTGGTACAGCTCACCGTGCCCAGGCCAGCACGCATGGTGTGGCTAAATTTGCCGGCCAGGCGTGTGCCGGTCCGTTGTTGTCAGCAGAACTGGATGCGCTGGACAAAGCATTGCAGGCACCCGAGCGTCCCATGCTGGCAATAGTGGGTGGCGCCAAGGTGTCCAGCAAGCTGGAAGTGCTGGAAAGTCTGGCTGAGAAAACAGATCAGTTGATCGTGGGTGGCGGCATTGCCAATACCTTCCTGCTGGCAGCCGGTTATTCTGTTGGTAACTCCCTGGTAGAAAATGACCTGGTACCTACGGCTAAAGCGCTGATGGAGAAGACCAGCATTCCCCTGCCAGTAGATGTCATTGTTGCCAAAGAATTTTCGGCAGATGCTGAGGCCACGGTTAAGAATGTGGCAGACATCGCTGATGATGACATGATCCTGGATATTGGTCCGGCAACTGCCGCCCGATTGTCAGAAATCATTGCTGGCATGAAAACCATTATCTGGAATGGTCCGGTTGGGGTGTTTGAATTTGATGCTTTTGCAACGGGTACTGAGGCCATTGCGCGGGCAATCGCCGAGAACGACGGTTTCTCTATTGCCGGTGGTGGCGAAACCATCCAGGCAATCGATAAGTTTGGCATTACCGATAAAGTTTCTTATATCTCGACAGGCGGCGGTGCATTTTTGGAGTTTGTGCAAGGCGAGACATTGCCAGCCGTTGCAATTTTGGAACAGTAATTAACGAAAACAAAGAGGATTAGTTATGGCACTGATGAGCATGCGACAGCTGCTGGATCACGCTGCGGAAAATGGATACGGAGTTCCGGCGTTTAACGTCAACAACCTGGAACAGGTTCGCGCGATCATGGAAGCGGCCAATGAAGTGAATAGTCCTGTGATTCTTCAGGCGTCTGCTGGCGCCAGAAAAT
>Ga0098044_1000756_pt1 | contig 16878 bp, 17 predicted proteins | sample 10_taG_FD_75053 | JGI IMG/M metagenome (GOLD analysis project Ga0098044, IMG submission 75053) | Marine viral communities from the Subarctic Pacific Ocean - 10_ETSP_OMZ_AT15264 metaG | ecosystem: Environmental > Aquatic > Marine > Oceanic | place: Pacific Ocean | collected 2015-01-16 | reverse complement strand
CGTATGCCCCCGGTGTAAACGCCTGAATAAAATCAGAGCGCCAGAGAGCGCCTAATAACCGCAACCCAGAGGCTCAGAGAAGCCCTGCATCTCCTTAACCGGAGTGCAGGGCTTTTTGCGTTTTATGCAAATATCAGAACTCACACCCGACCCCAGGAACGCCAACAAGGGCACAGAGCGCGGACGTCACGCCCTCGAGGAGTCGTTGCGCACATACGGGGCCGGGCGCTCCATTTTGCTGGACAAGCACGGCACTATCATAGCCGGGAACAAGACAGCAGAGACAGCAGCAGACATCGGCCTGGATGAAGTGGTGGTAGTACAAACAGACGGCAACCAGGTGGTAGCCGTTCAACGCACAGACCTCGACCTCGCTAAAGACAACAAGGCCCGAGAACTCGCTTACGCCGACAACCGCGTGGCAGAACTCGACCTCGACTTCGACGCCGAAGTCATACTCACCGACCTGCAGCAGGGCGTCAACCTCGAGGACTTGTGGACCACAGCCGAGCTGGACAAGATGTTGAAGGACTTGACGCCGCAGGAAGCACCAGAGGCACAGGTAGACCAGGCCGAGGAGCTGCGAGAAAAGTGGCAGACGGAGCGTGGGCAGGTGTGGCAGGTAGGGCGGCACCGGCTGATGTGTGGCGATAGCACCAGCGAGGAGGACTTCAAAAGGCTGATGCTAGAGGATGTGGGGCAGATGATTTTCACAGACCCGCCCTATGGTGTCGGCTATGACGGAGGAGCAAAGAAGCGTAACAAGTTGGACGGTGACCACGTCGGCACGGATATATACGCAAAGGCTTTACCGGTCATCGCCGGGGTCGTAGACAAAAAGGCGCCGCTGTACCTGTGGTATGCTGATGGACACGCAGCCGCAGCCGCAGCCGCAGCCGCAGGATATGAAATAACCGCCCAGATTATCTGGGCAAAAAATCATGCTCAATTCGTCACGTCTGCGCACTACAAAGGGAAGCATGAGCCCTGCTACTACGCACACAAAAAGGGGCAATCAGCCCGCTGGCATGGTCAGAATAACGAGGTCACGCTGTGGGAGTATGACAGAGCCTCGTCCAACACATACCACCCAACGCAGAAACCAATAGAACTGGCCACCAGGGCCATAGGCAACAGCACAGAGCCGAGTCACATTGTTGTGGATGCTTTTTTGGGTTCAGGTAGCACGATGGTAGCCGCCGAACAACTGAACCGCACCTGCTACGGTATGGAAATCGAGCCCAAATACTGCGCCGTCATCCTCGAGCGCATGGAGCAGATGGGCGTCGTTGGTGTCGTAGACGGACAAAATGCCGCCGCGTAAACACATCGACCTCGAGAAGCTGGAGAACTTTTGCGTCCTGGACCCCTCAGCCGGGGAGATAGCTGCCTACTTCGGCGTGCATAAGAACACTATCCAGCGCAGGATGGGTGAGAAGAAGTTCAGGGAAGCGCACGACAAGGGCGTGGAGTCGGGCAACACGATGCTGCGGCAGGCGCAGATGAAGCTGGCGCGGGATGGTGACAAGACGATGCTCATCTGGCTGGGTAAGCAGCGCCTAAGCCAGAAAGACGAGAAGATGATAAAGAAGGATGCTCACACCACTATCGAAGTTGTCGGACTATCCGACACTATGGCACTTGCTGAGGAAGCAGCCGCCCAAGGCAATGTTGTCCCACTGCGCAAATCTGGCACGTAACGACCTCTTCTTCCTCTTGCGCTACGGTATGCGCAGGGAAGATGCAGAGCGGCAGTGGGTGCTGGACAGGTGCCGAGAAGTGCAGGAGCAGCCCAACGGCTGCCTGGACTTGTGGTCGAGAGAGCATTACAAGTCGAGCGTCATCACCATCGCCCTGACGCTGCAGAACATCCTGAACAACCCTGACTTAACGGTTGGCATTTTTAGCCACACGCGGCCCATAGCAAAAGCCTTCCTGCGGCAGATAAAGCAGGAGCTCGAGACAAATGAAATACTAAAAAGCTGGTTTCCCGAAACCCTCTACAGCGATCCCAGGAACCAGAGCCCCAAGTGGAGTGAGGACGAGGGCATAGTCGTCAAGCGCACGGGCAACCCCAAAGAGGCGACAGTAGAAGCCTGGGGCATCATAGACGGCCAGCCCACCAGTAAGCACTTTGACATCCTCGTTTATGATGACGTGGTGACAGAGAAGAGCGTGACGACACCGGAGATGGTGAAGAAGACAACCGACGCTTGGGAGTTGTCGCTCAACCTGGGCAAGGAAGGCGGGCACAGGCGCATCATCGGCACGCGCTACCACGACTCGGACACCTATGGAACGATACTGGAACGCCAAGTTGCGCGACCTCGCATATATCCTTGCACACAGGACGGCACGGCAACCGGCGCTCCAGTGTTGTTCTCCAAAGAGTATATCGAGGACAAGCGCCGGGCGATGACGCCCTACAACTTCTCTACACAGATGCTGCTCGACCCGATGCCCGACGCATCGGCGTACTTTGCCAAGGATTTGTGGCAGACATACCGGCTGGGAGAAGCGCCGCAGGGCATACGCTACATGGCCTCCGATTGGGCCATCACGCACGGCGCTGGCGACTACACCGTCATCGGCGTCGGCGTGGTAGACCACAACGACGACTTATATCTCACGGATTGGTGGCGCGGACAGGAAGCACCGGACAAGAGCGTAGAGCAGGCCGTGAGGATGATGAAGAAGCACCGCCCCCGCGACCATATTGCCGAGAACACGGTGATAGAGCGGAGTGTGGCCCCCCTGTTGCGGCGTGTGATGCGCAGTGAGGGCTACCTGTCAACGGCAGAGCAGTATATCAGCGCAGCGGGCAAGAAGGATGAGAAGGCGCAGAGCATTCGGGGCAGGATGGCAAACGGCAAGGTGTTCCTGCCCACCGACGCGCCCTGGTATAACGACTTGGTAGCTGAGATGTTAAGGTTTCCGTACGGGAGTCACGACGACCAGGTGGACGTGCTGTCGCTGTTCGGGCGCAGGCTGGATGAGATGGTGAAGGGCAAGCCCTTGCCGAAGCCGCCCGAGCCGCTGCGCGGGAAAACTTGGAACGACATTGAGCGGGAGAGTCGGCTGCGTTCTGCTGGCATCATCCCGGCATCTGGATACGCGGGAGGCATTTGATGGAGACAACGTGTACCTCGACTTCGCAAGGCGGCCCTTAGAACCACGACGTGCGTATGTCCTCTCCTGTGTCGGCCTGGTGCCGGTAGACCCCACAGACGAGGAGCGCCGGGCAGTATTCATCCTTGCGATAATGGCAAAGTTCCAACAACACACACGGCCACCTGAAGATTATGGGATACCCGACTAACAAGAGTGATCGCGCCGCCTTCTGGGGCCGTCACATCAAGCAATCTACCAAGCAGCTCGAGCCCTGGTATCGTGTGGGGCGTCGTATCCTGTCGCTGTATGAGAACGTGGCATATACGCAGCGGGAGCGTGCCGTGGACAGTTTTACCCTCACCGAGGAGAACACCTCGAGGGTGAAACCGTCGCTTACGTATGCGTGGATAGAGCAGTCGATGGCGAACATGCTATCGCGTCTGCCGCGCTTCCGTGTACAGGCGATGCGGCGCGACTCGATGGCTGGCGAGGTGCCCGTGGGCAAGGTGGTAAACCACTGGTACAAAGTCACCGACCAGATGCACCAGGACAGGCTGTGCTTGCAGGATGCGTTCACCTGGGGCTTTGCGATTAAGAAGGTGGGGTGGACAGCCAACGTCGTCGAGGACGGTGCCGAGAGCATCAACGACGATGCAGAGCTGTCGTTTGACGATGCGGAGGAGGAGAACCTGTTCCTGGCTACGGGTGAGCCTGCGCGGGTGGACAAGGACCACGACCATATCGACCACATCGCAAAACACCGAAAGCTCCTGGACGACGTCACCATCTCTGATGAGGTAAAGGACGACATCATCCAGCCCCACATATCCGACCACGAAGAACGCCTCGAGGAGGGTATGGCAGATGTCCACGTAGACATCCAGGAGGAGCAGCCTTTTGGCATTCGGTGGTATCCCGAGGACTTCCGCATAGACCCCCTCGCCCGCGACGGCATCAAGGATGCCCGCTGGATAGCCTTCAAGACGGTGCGTCCTCTTGACGAGATTATGGACAATCCGAACTACGACAGGGCTGCCGTCAACAAGCTGCGTGGTGAGCGGCTGACAGAAGCCCCCGACATCGACCCCCGCTTTGGTGAGGACGACGGCTTTGGGATGGTGACGGTGTGGGAGGTGTGGGCGCGGAACTTTAAAATCAGCGGCAGGAAGCGCCGCAACATTATTGCGGTGTATGCCGAGCAGGGCGATGACAACGGCGGCCCCATCCTCCTGCGGCACGAAGACGAGTGGCCCTATGAGAGCTTGAATGGCTACCCCGCGCATCTGCTCAAGTTCGGGCAGGGCACGAAGACGTGGCTGCAGAAGCCCATCCTTGCCCTGGCGGGGTTTGACAACATCCAACTGCTGATGAACGAGGTGCTGGACTCTTTCCTCGGCGTCGTGCGCAAGCAGAAGAACATCATCTTTTACGACAGCGACATCTTTCAAAACAACGAGGTGGAGCTGGCACTTACCGCTGCTGACGGTGCGGCGATAGGCGTGCCCGGCTTGTCGAACCAGCCCGGTGCCACGCAGCCGCTGCCCTTCCTCACCATCCCCAACGACAAGGGCGCGTTCCTCGACTTAATACAGGGCTTGGGCGACAGGGCGGCAGGCACACCGCAGCCTCTGGACTCGGGCAGCGACACCGCCACAGAGAGCGCCATCAAGGAGCGGCGCACAAGTGCTCGAGAGGGCATACGCCTGGACGCTTTTGAACAGTTCCAGGTAGAGACTGCCGAGGCGTTCTGGGCGCTGCACACGCAGTTCCAGCCCAAGATAGAGTTTCAAATCGACCCCAAGGCTGGTGAGTGGTCAGAGGTAGACAAGGAGGTGGTAAAGGGCCGTTACCGCTTCGAGGTAGATGTCAGCAGTGCCGCGAACACGCAAGCCCTCGAGAGAAAGCAGTGGCTGGATTTGTTGAACCTCTTCAGTGGGTTGATAGAGGTTGCGCAGGTGAGTGGGCAGCCGCCGCCGAACCTGCCCGCTATTGCCGAGCAACTGCTGGTTAGAGGGTTTGACGTGCTGAACCCCGAGGACTTGTGGCCCGCCATCGAGGGTGAGCTGGGGCCAGAGAACCAGCTTGCGCAGGCGCTGCAGGCGCAGATGGGACAGGGACAGCCAGGGCAGGGACAAGAGCCGGGGCCGATAAACCGGCAGCAGTTCGGCCAGGGCGCTCCGAGTGAGGCGGCACAGATGGGTGAAGCCGTGAGCTTGTAATGCCTGCCCGCCTCGACAACATCGTGCCACGGACTTTTCAGACGGCACCGCCTGACCTCACGGCAGTGGGCATCCCGCAAGTCACGCAGCGTCAGCAAGAGATAGACGAGATGCGGCGGCGTATGCAGCGGCAGACCTTCCCCACAGCTATCAGCATAGACCCCCAGGTAACGGGGCCGGGGCAGATGACGCGAGAGGGTAGGGATGTAGGGTTTGAGATTGCGTCCGAGTTCACGCCGGGGGCGGTCAGTCTTGGGGATGTCAGGGACATAGGGACAGCGGTGCAAGACCCGAGTCTGCTGAATGTGGGCATTGGGTTGGCGGGTGTGCTTCCTGTTGTTGGTGAACCTATCCAGGCAGGGCTGAAGGCGATTAAAGGCGCAACGAAAGCTACAGATACCGCCAAAGACATCGCCAAGATGACTGATAAGGAAATCCTGGACGAGCTGGGGGGGGGCGGGAGTCTGGAGGAACAACTTAAAGCAGCAAACAAAAAGTTCCACTCCCTGACAGGGAGCAAAGACCCCAACGCTTTCCAGCAACAGACGAAACTGGTAGAAGAGATGCAATCCCTCGACCAACAGATAAAGGCCGTAAAATCACCCGCAATCACATCTACCACGCGGGGCGAGAACCTCGACTTTAGCGAAGCAGCAAAAGGGTTATTCCCTGACGAGACCATCCAGGCACTCAAAGAGATTAGGCCGGGTCTCAAGATGGATTTTCTGACAAAGGAGGCCTTTATTAAGCGGTTCCACGACACAGGAGACGGTATCCACGCAGACATCAAGGCTAATAAAATCCTATTCTCTGAAGGGTCTAGGCCTGAGACACTGGCGCATGAAGTGGCCCACTCACTAATAGAAACAGACCACGGGTTGCGTTCGACCCCTATATGGCAACACCACATAAGAGCCGCAGATGCTGGTGACGAGTTGCCTCGGTTCTGGGGAACCGCAGAAGACAAGTTAAACAGGTTCACCGATGACAAGACAGACATCGGCAACTTCAACATGCAAGAGACCCAAGCAGATATAACAGGGCAGTATATCATGGGAACCCTCAGCCCCAAGTTGACCATAGCGGTCGAGAACATCGGCAAGGCGTTCCCTGACTCTGACTTAGGCAAGTTTGTAGCAAAGCGGAAAGTCTCAGTTGACCCTTCCAAGATGTCAGACCAGGAGATACTGGAGGAGTTGGCTTACCCTAATCGTGACTTCTTCCACGGGACACAACAGCCAAGACGCTTTGAGTTAGAGGAAGGCTTTGAGGTTGGAAGAAGGCCCGACTATGGTGACGCAGAAGGGTTTGTAGACGTAGGCTCCGGTCCAGACCCGTCATCGTTCCTAGGTGTGTCGTTCGCCTTTACTCCCGACATAGCCAAGAAGTTCACGGGGAACACATCCACAGCAGGAAACCTCAACACGCGGGTCGTTCAAGGCGCGGGGGAGGGGCGCGTCATCCAGGCGAGATTAGGCGTAAAAAACCCAAAGCAGTTCAAGGATGACCACGAAATACAAGACTTCATCTATGGACAAAAGAGCAACAGCCAAGACGTTGAAGACAAGATAATGCAAGAGGTAGACTTTGATGACGAGGCAGCCGAGGCGTTGTTTGAGAGGTACGACAACGATATAGCGTACAGGACAGACATCAACCGAGAGGTTATGGATGACCTTAGCCGACTAGATGACAGTGACCTTGCTGATTCGTTCGCCCATGACCTTGCGGGTGATGCAAGGAGTGAACTGGAGTCGCAGGGATTTGATGCTATCGTCCACAAGAACGTGGTTGAGGGAGGCGATGCTATAATCGTCTTCGACACAAGCAAAATCGACGTAAAGCAGATGTCCGACAAAGAGATACTGGACGAGCTGAATGTCAGCCAGTAGTTAATCAGTTTTTGTGTATCTGATTAAGCAGGGAGGCGCAGGTGCCGTATTACGACTACAGATGTGAACGATGTAGCACCGTGACCAGCCGCAAGGTGGCGTTCGAGGACAGGCTGGAGGGGCAGCAGTGCCCGTGCGGGAGTGTCGCGGCATACCAGTTCCCTGTCAGTGCCGCCCTCGGCTTCCAGCCCTTTGAGAGTTACTACGACGAAGCCCTGGATGGCGACATCACGGGCAGGCAGGACAAGAAGAGGTTTCTAAAGGCCAACGGGCTCATCGAGGCAGGAGACAAGGTTCACGGTGCCCGAAACTTTGACAAGACAGCCCCCGATCACATCAAGCCGCTGCCACCCCGTGGCGTGTCGGTGTGGGCGAACCAGGGCAAGCAAGCCGCAGAAAAAGAGTTGTTGAACAAACGAAGGGAAGCAGCGGGCGATTAGCCAATTGGGCCATCCCATCGCCCCGCTAAAAAATCGGGAGGCATTCTTATGCCAGAAGAAAAAGAAATGGTATTCCCTGACAATGCAGCAGAAGCGTTGCACGAACAGGGGCATCAGGCACGACTTGAACAGATTTCACAGTTCCAGCCACCCAGCCAGGACGGTGGCACCACCAACGACCCGACAAGCGCCAACGGTAGCATCGGGCAACGGGGTGGGGAGAGTGCAGAGGACGCAGCAACCGACAGGACTGCGCAACCGGGCACCGACCTCCAGAGTGTTCTGGCAGCGATAGAAACTAACATCGACTCATCACAAGCTGAAGCTGTCCGCAAGGTGTTTGCCGAAAACACGCGTTTGCGGCAGGCAGAGAAGACGTCAGAGCAGTCCGTGGAAGAGTCTGTAAGGGCTGCGGTGGAGCAGGCGCTGCGTGAGCAGCAGGCCGCCGATGCCGGGCTCGACCCCGAAGACCCTATGTCGCAGGTATCAGCCGAGCAAAAAGGGCTGTTCAAGCGCATCCTCGAGGAGCAGGCCGCCGAGCTTGGCTTTGTCAAGGCCGACGACCTCACCCAGAGGGAAGCATCCGATTACCTGGCCCGCGCCAACGCCGACGGTGTAAAACTCTTCGGTGACAAGTTCGGGCTTGAGGATGACCAGGGCGTTGTTCTGACGGATGAAGCCAGGGGTTTGATGACGCCTGTGTATGAGCGCCTGCAGGATGCGGCGCGTGGCTGGACGTACAGCGACTTGTACAAGATTGCCAACTTTGACAATCTCATCTCTGAAGCAGAGGCGAGGGGTCGAAACGGGCAGCAGACGAACACACAGCAGCGTGTCGAGCGAATACAGCGTGGCAGGACGGAGCAGCCCGGTGCTGCTGGGGTTCACACAAGTGTGAACATCCGCGGTGAGCGCGGTACCCCCGGCGACAAGGGCGAGAACGTGATGGCACGGGCGATGGCTTTAGCCAAGCAGCAGTTGAGTCGGTAAACCTGGAGAACTAACAGTGGCTAACGAAACAGCACTAAGTCTGACTTATGCGCCACTGCTGACGAGCACCCTTTTCAACTACGTCAACGCCAACTCGTTCACGGACAACGTGTTCGATGCTACACCGTCGTTGAAGTGGTACAAGGGCAGCCAGAAGCTGAAATCTGGCGGTGAGCGCCTGTCGGTGGCGATTATGCACGAAACAAACAGCACGGTGAACTCCTACTCGGGGCTCGATGTCCTGGATACGTCGGAGAGCACCGGATTTACGCGGGCATTCTTCCCGTGGCGGCTCTACTCGGCCAGCATCGTCATCTCTGGTGACGAACTGACGAGCAACATGGGTGAGGCCGAACTGTTCGACCTCCTCAACGCCAAAACCACGCAGGCCGAGCTGAGTCTCGCCAACCGTCTGTCCACAGACTTGTATACGGACGGCACCGGCAACTCGAGCAAGAACCTGACGGGCTTGGTTGCGCAGGTGGATAGCACGCCGACAGTCGGCACGTATGCTTCCATCAACCGCGCCAACAACACGGCATGGCAGAACCAGGCGCAGGCATCTGTCGGCGCGGCAGCCACCAACCTTCTGTCCAACCTCCGCACGCAGTACAACAACTGCACGCAGGGCAAGGGCGGTCTGGGTTCCAAGGCTGACGGTATCAGCACCACGCAGACGGTGCACGAAAGTTTCGAGGCTTTGATGTTCCCGTTCCTGCAGTATCGCGGGGATTCCTCGAGCGACAACAGCGTCAACGCCGGGCTGTCAAACCTCCGCTACAAGAACGCGGAAGTCTTCTGGGATGCCGACGTTCCTTCTGGTGAGTTGTACATCCTCAACAGCAATCACTCGTATCTGTGCGTCCATCGTGAGCGCGATATGACGATGGCTGAGGGTGGGTTCCAGAAGCCGGTGAACCAGGATGGCCTTATCTGCCAGATTCTGTGGAAGGGTCAGCTGGCTACAGATGCTCCGAAGAAGCTCTGTGTCCTCACGGGGATAACCTGAGATAAAGGAGGACACTGTACATGGCCAATGTAGACGCAACCTTCGACAGCAACAGCCCGCAGAAGTATCACGGCGCTTTCATCGTGACGGGCACGATCGCTGCCACGACGACAGCGAACGAAACCCGCTTGGGCAAGGACATCCTCTGGTGCCATGTCGAGGACACCACGGACGATGCCACCACGGACATCCGTATCGGCATCAACCTCGAGGACGACTTTTCCACAGCATCACAGGGACTCATCGCCCACCAAGCGGAGGGGGATGACGACACCTACCGCTTTACGGCGGCGGTTCTTTTCTAGCATTTCAAACCCCAACGGGGGGAGGTGAATCCTTGCAGATACAGATGGCAACATCAGCAGAAGGCACAAAGGCGTTCGTTGCTGTTCAGGAGGATGGAACCCTGAACATCGGCGCGGGCGTTGTGTGTGAGTGGACGGCTACCACGACAGATGCAGACCAGGGCTATAAGGTCCACGTCGTCGATGCGGCAGTCAACGCCACCACGGGTGTCGCTGCGAAAGTGGCGGGCGTAGCCGAGCAGGCTATCGCCACCAACGGTAAGGGCCGGTTGCAAGTTTTTGGCCCCGCCAATGTGCGTGCTTCTGCTTCCTACGCCGTTTCCCGGCTTATGGTCGCCAGCAGCATCAACGCCACCAACGTCGGGCACGTTACCACGGCCATCCAGACGACAACGACAGCACCGGAGTATCACGGCGCTATCGTCGGCTGGAGTCTCGAGAACGGTCCGAACGCCACAAACAGCACCGTTCAACTCGACGTGCTGTAAGTCACCGGAGGCAGGGGGTTTCGGCCCTCTGCCTCTGCTAAAATCGGGGGGCAGTAATGAAAGCAACAGAAGCACGGGTGCTCGTTGGGATGCCGAATTATACGAACACCCTCAACGCCGAGGTTTATGCCAACCACATCCACTGTACCAAGGAGTGGACGAAGGCGGGCATAGATTTCCAGTTTATGATTGTCGGAAGGGACTTTGTCCACTTTGCACGGACGAAGATTTGCCAGGTAGCGAGGGACGGCGGCTGGACACACATCTTGTGGTTGGATGACGACGCCATCATCGAGCCGCACATTCTTGCCAAGTATATCGAGCACGACAAGGACATCATCGTCACGCCGTATCCGATGCGGCGCAGCCCCTATGAGATTGGCTGCCTCATCAGTGTGCGGTATGACTGCCAGGACTGCGGGCACAAGCACTATACCGAACAGGCTGTGCCCGAGGTGGAGGCAGAGTGCCCTGAGTGCGGCGGCCCGTTGGTGCGGGATTTTTACGAGATGGGGGCATATAAGAATATGTGCCTCGAGGACATCGACTGCGGGCTGGTGGAAATCGACGGGGGCGGCACCCACGCCATGCTTATCAAAACGGACATGCTGTGGCGCGTGCCCGAGCAGAAGTTCGACCCCGTTGCTCCCGACCTCCGCAAGCTGATGACAGGGCTGAACGAGCAGCAGCGTGCCGTGATGCGCCGCAACATCGGGGATTTGCCCGAGCACAACCTCTCCTTTGACGAGGAGGAGAAGGCGGGAAAGCACTACTTCACGATGCCGCCAGTGGGCACGGAGGACATGCTGTTCTGCTACCGCGCCAAACTCAAGGGTATGGAGGTGTGGTGTGACACCGACGAGTGGGCCGACCATGTCGGGTTTGCGCCTGTCATCACCAAAGCCTACCGCCAGGGGATGGAGCAGGTGCGCACGGGGCAGGCCAAGAACGTCAACCACGGTGTTGCCGTGCTGAACGTTGTCAAGGGCAGGGACAACAACAGCGTAAGGGTAGACACCAATGTGAGTCTGGTATGAAGCAGGCACGCATATACCGATGCCAGCGATGCGGCAAAGGACTCGATGCTGACGTCCTGGGGCACGACCCCCTGTCCAACTGCCCAGACTGCGGACACCGCCGCTTCGAGGAGAACCAGGCCAACCTGAAGCCTGCCGAGCAGCTGGGGCTATATACCAAGTTCGGTATATGGTTCTGCAACACGGACGACCAGCACTGGCTCGACAAGGAGATTATGCGGGTGGGCGCGATGCCGCCAGGACGGGCGCAGGACAAGCAGGAGAGCCTTCTGCTGACGAAGGTGCGGGAGGGCTGCAATGACTAAGTTTGCTCTCTCCGGCATCACCGTCAGCACCATGTGCGGCTTTGACATCATTGTATTGCGGGCGTAACCGTTGGGCGTGTTTTCGCCTCCCGATTCCGCGCCCAGCAGGGGCGGGGGGCCGAAACCCCTCGCCCTATGAAAAGGCGTAAGCGATGGCAACAAGCGCGGTAAGCGTAGGAACATCAGCCACCAGCCTTGTGGCAGAGAACTTTGAGCGCATCTACCTCACCATCAACAACCAGAGTGCGGTGGAGGTGTTCCTGGGCGATGTCAGCAATGTTACCACGTCGTCGGGCATCGGCCTGGCGGCGGGGGCACAGCTGACGTTCAAGTACGACGGCAGCATACCCCAATTTTTCTTTCAGGGGCAACTGTGGGGTGTGGTGGCATCGGGCACGGCAGATGTGAGAGTGATGGAACTGGTGAGAACACGATAAAGGAGACTGTGATGCCAGGAGTCGGTGTTTTTTCAGCGACGGCAGCGGGCACCAACTCGGGTGCCACGGCCACGCACGCAGCAGTAACAGGGCAGACATACGTGGTGACGAATATCTCGGGCCACGGCGATGCGGATGCCGTTATCACCATCGAGAGTCCCGCCTCCACAGTCTTGTGGGAGGGGAAGCTCGACGTTAGCGCCGAGGGGTTCAACTTCTCCTCGGGGCCGGTGACGATTCCCTGCGGGCGCAGTGCCGCAGCGGTGGGCAAGATTGCCGCATCCACGTCAGACTGCCAGGTGACGATTTCAGGATATATCATCTAAACAAGAATCGGGAGGCAACATGGACGATATGGTAAGTGAAGCGGTAGTAGAGACACGGTATTTTCCTGTGGCGAGTTTGCTGGACTACGAGCCCGGCGACCCCCACATCAAGCAGGCCGTGGAATACCAGTGGCGTGACGCCGCTGGCGACACGCGCAAGATAACCGAAGAGGATGGCGTGGTGCTAACCCTCACGGGCAGGCGCAGGCAGGGCGTGGTGTATCGCCACATGGGCAGGGAAGTCGATGCCCTCGAGGTTCCCGCCATCGAAGATGAGACACGGCGGGCGGTGCCCGAGTTTGCCGCCTGGGATTATCGCATCACCGAGGTGGTGCTGACAGACGGCCCGGCAGCAAAGGCCGAGCTCCTGGAGAGTTACGAGCAGAAGAAGAAGAGGGAAGGGCAGGAGCGGGACATACAGCACGACGCCACCAGCACCCTGGCAGCGTCCATCGACAGGATGGGGCAACTGCTCGGCAACACAGCAGAAGCACCACCACTAGACGATCCCGCCGCCCTGGTGTCAAAGTTGAAGGAAACACTTACCACCGCGCAGCTCGAGGATATGCTGATGGACATTAAGGAAGAGTCACAACCACCACCCCGTAAAAGAGCGGTGAAGAAATGACTTTTAAGGAGTTGCGGGACACGCTGCTGGAACTGGCGGGGCAAGACCCCGGTGGTGAGTTTGAAACTATGACAGACCGCAGCATAAACCGGACATACCGCCGTCTGCTTGCCGAGGTGAACCAGGACGAGGTGGCGAGGGAGTTTACCCTCCCCACCGTGGCCTCGACGTCACAGTATGGGCTGCCGCTAAATGTGTCGCGCATCCTCAACATCGAGGATGGCACCAACAACCGGCGCTTGCGGGAAATCAGCAGCAGGGAGTATGACAGGCTGTATCCCGGCACCTCCTCTTCTGGCGATGCACGCCGCTACTATGTCCTCGGCAGCATAGGCGTACAGACGCAGCCCGCATCTCCCGGGACGGTGACCGTGGTGTCCGACAGCGCAAGCGACGGCACCAGCTTCTTCATCCGCATACAAGGGCTCGACGCCAACGGTGTGTGGATTTCTGAGCAGGTGACGATGAATGGCACCACAAATGTTACCACCACGGCCTCCTTCACCACGGTGGAGCAGGTAGCCAAATCACAGAACAGCGGCAACGAGTGGACGGGGCAAGTGACGGTGTCCGACGCCTCTGCCAACGTCCTTACGCGCATACCCAAGGCCGTGACGAGCCCCAACCACCTGCGGGTGGAGTTTTACCCCATCCCTGACGCTGTCGTCAGCCTGACGGTGCGGGCGATGGCGCGGAAGCCTGACCTCTTCGACGACGACGATTGGCCGCAGATACACGAAGACTTCCACATGCTCATCATCGACGGTGCTGGCCCCGAGCTGATGCTGGCGGCAGGCAAGCCCCAGCAGGCGCAGCGTATGCAGCTCGACTTTGCACGCACGCTGCCAATCTTCAAGGGCCGGGCGCAGTATCGTCCCAACCGCGTGGGCGTCTTTAAGGATGTGCAAAACGCCCCGTTCCTGTGGGCCGACGACAGACCCCTGGTTGAAGGTGTGGACTTTGTCTAGGACGCTACTATGCCGATAACCCCGGGACTACACAAAAGCCCCCTCTTCCGCGTGCGCGGGCAGTCGAATTTCATCTATCCCGATGAGCGGCTTGACCCCCGGCAGTGTACGACACTGTCCAATATCAACTTGACGGAAACGGGCACGGCAAAGACGCGGGACGGGTATGCCACGCTAAACGCCAGCCAGACGACGTCGGCGCGGGACTTTACCGGCCTGGCGCAACTACCCTTCAAGGCGGGCACTGAAGATGTGGCCTTCCACGGTTCTCTGTTTACCGAAGAAACCGGTGGCGTCCGCACGGACAGGACGGGCACCCTCACTCTTACCAACAACGCCGAGTTGCGCTGGCGGCACGTCTTCATCGCTGACTCGATGGTGGCGACAAACGGCACCGACGAGATAGTGCGCTGGACGGGCTCGGGGGATGCCACCGACCTCACCTCCAGCGCCAACATCGCCTTTACCACCTGCCGCGACGTTGTCGTCCATAATAACCTGCTAGTGTTCTTGCGGCCCACAAATGCGGGAATTGACCAGACAACGCGGGTGCAGTGGTGCGACATCAACCCCCGACTGTTCACCGTGGACATAACTAACGTGCCGGTAGACAACAGGGCAGACGTGTATGAGGACGGGGCACCCATTATCGGGGGTGCTGACTTCCTGGGCGACCTCGTCGTGCTGAAGTCTGACGGCGCGTATATCACGCGGCTGGCCTATGACTCGGGCTTTGTGGAGATGGACCCCCCGCGTGCCGTGCGCGGTTTTGAGCCTATCGCCACCAACAGCATCCTGGTGCGCGTCGGGAACCCCAACTTTGTGTTCTTCGTCGCCCGTGACGGCGGCTATATCCTCAACCCTGACGGCAGCTTTACCAAAGTCACAGAAGCGGTACAGAATGATTGGAATGCCCTGAACCAATCGCGCTTACAGTATGCCGTGTCGTGGATACGCCAAAAGGACAACCAGGTGCGGACGCTGCTGTCCAGCGGCAGCAACAGCACAGGCCACGACAGGGTGATGGTGTGGGATTGGGTGACGGGAGATGTGTGGTTCGACACCCCCAAGGACGCGATGAACGTGGGCGACTCCTGGGTGCTTACCAACATCGAATACGATGTCTTCGGCAGCGCAGACGGATACCTCTACCAGGGCAACGACAGCAACCAGACACAGGACAACGCCACAGACTTCACCAGCACCATCAAGACTGTCCCCAACGACCTCGGAGCACCGGGAATTGCCAAAAACATCGTCAACCTCATCACCTACTTCCGCACGCAGGGGGGGCAGCAGACGGTAGAGGTGAAGATGTTCAGGGACGAGGGGCGGCTGCTGACGACAAGCGGCTCCATCACCATCGGCACGTCGCAGACATACGACAGCGGTCTGCGGTATGACTCGGGCCTGTCCTACGGCGGCGGTGATAGCATCAAAGCCACGACATTCATAAACAGAGATGCCGAAGTCATCGCCCCCCAATGGGAGAGCAACGACATCCTCGAGTTGCAAGCCTGGCAAGTGGAATTTGAGGTTCCAGAATGAGACTTAAAAAAGAGGTTACAGCATGAGCGTCACATTTTCATTCCAGGGCACCCAGCCAGCGGCAGGTGGTGAGATTTTAGCAGCACCCCTCACCGACACCCTCAACCACCTGATTACCAACCTGAACGCCGGGAGCCTGGGCACCGCCAACGTAGACATCACCGACATTATGGTGCTCGGCACGGCACAGACGGTGACGACTACCAAGACGCACAGCGCCGACGTGATCCTGCAAGACTCGGTGAACCTGGCGCTGGGAACGGGCTCGGACGCTACCATCGACTACGATGGCACCAACCTGGTGGTAAACCCCAAGGTTGTGGGCACGGGCGTGGTGAGCGTAACGGGTGGCGCGACAGTGTCCGAAACGCTGGGCGTCACGGGCGTGCTGACAGCTACAGCTCAGTCGGTGCATACGGCGGGCATACAGTCGGGCGGGAATGTGGTATCAGACACTGATAGCACGGACGACTTGGGCACGACAGGAGTGCGGTGGGCCAACCTCTTTGTTGACGATGTCACCATCACCACGACAGCGACGGCAGGGACGAGCCTGGTGGCCGGGACGGCTACGGTGGCCGCAGGAAGCATCACCGACTCGAGCGGCGCTATCTCATTCGGAGATGAGAACCTCAGCACCACGGGCACGCTCGGCGTCACTGGCGTCATCACGGCAGGCGGCAACATCGTATCAGACACGGACAGCACAGACGACCTGGGAACCACGGGCGTGCGATGGGCCAACGTCTTTACCGACAGCCTCACCTCTGGAACTGCTGTGGTTACGGGCGGCTCTATCACGGACACCAGCGGTGCAATCTCGTTCGGTGACGAGAACTTGTCTACTACGGGGACGTTGACTGTCGGCGTAGATGGGACGGGCGCGGATGTCACGTTTTACGGTGACACATCTGGCAAGCAAGCCTTGTGGGACGAGGATGAAGACACGCTACAGTTAAACGACAATACCAACCTGACATTCGGCACAGGAGCAGACGCCGATATTTTTTATGACGGCACAGACCTGAACATATCCCCAGCCGTGGTGGGGTCTGGCGACATTGTTGTAAACGGTGCGTCGATGGAGTTTGCTGATTCTGAGGGCGTGACATTCGGCACGGGCAAGGACGCAACGATTCAATATGACGGTTCAGACCTTGTCATTGCACCTGCTG
>Ga0098044_1000754_pt1 | contig 16898 bp, 17 predicted proteins | sample 10_taG_FD_75053 | JGI IMG/M metagenome (GOLD analysis project Ga0098044, IMG submission 75053) | Marine viral communities from the Subarctic Pacific Ocean - 10_ETSP_OMZ_AT15264 metaG | ecosystem: Environmental > Aquatic > Marine > Oceanic | place: Pacific Ocean | collected 2015-01-16 | reverse complement strand
CCTGCTAAGACAGGGATTCCAGCAGTAGCAGATGCTGTTGTATCTAAACCTACGTACACAATCTCGCCAGCTGAACTAGATTCGTTTGTTATTTTAATCCCTCTAATCTTAGACATTGCTGGACGTTTAACAGAAGTAGACGCATTAGCAGTTCCTGTCCATTCATAATTAATTCCTTGATTACCATCTACATAAGTAGAAACAGTATTTACATCTTCTCGTACTTCAAACATGATCTTATCAACGTAGTAATCTATATTATGTTGCGATCCCGTGGTTACATAAATTCTATATTGCGCCCCTGCGGTTGTTGCAGCAACTGTATAAGCAGCAGTAATTTGTCTAAATGAAGTTGCTAAGTTATCATTTCCTGATGTAGCGAGTACAGTTGTTCCTGCCAAATCTCGTATCTCTATTTTTACATTTCCTGAAGCTGATGCTCCACGATGTTCACATTGAACTGTTATATATTGATCATAAGTACTAAAGGGAAGGGCTGGTGATGTCCAATAAAACCCTTCTCCTGCCCCGCTATTACCGGGATTTATTAGAAGAGAGGCTGCTCCTGTAGCTGCTTGAGCAGTACTGCGGGCAGCGGCTGCCCCCGTTGCTGTATACATTGTCACATCCGTAGCCTCAATACTTGGGTTTGTTACCCAATTTGTTGCTACCTCTCCTTTACCAGCACTAAGTAAAGTACTAGCTGATGTGGAAAGTGCCTCTCTAAAGGGTTGGTATTTAGTGATCGAATGTACAGACTGCCTAGTGCTAGAATCTACCTCAAATTCTTTAATGTCTGTATGCCGTTCATTTGCCATATTGGGTTCCCCCTGTTATTTAATTATCCGAACCATTCCAAAAATAGCTGAAAGAATTACTGTAGTGTGTAAAGCTAGTATGCCCACTACTCCAGTTATCCATTTAGCCCCAAGGAATCTACTTCGCCAATTTTTAATTTGATCTATATCTTCATCCATTCGATCTAACTTGGAACAAATATTCTCCGTTAAAACTGAGTGGGTTTCTATGTAATTATCTAATCTCTCCATATAAACTGCAAGTTTAATGTTTAAATCTTCTGTTCCTTGTGTCATGGGTTACCCCAACGCCTTTACTAAAATAAGTATATCCATATCGTTGCCTCCCATGTAAAAGGGGGGCAGAGCCGTGAGAAACTCTACCCCCGATTAGTTTACGATTAGGCGTTTAGATCGCCAATTTTTGCTTGAACCCAAATGTTCTTTACTCGCATTTCACCCATTGTATAGAGTAGACCCCTAACAACGAGAGCATTGGCGGCAAAGTAGTCACGGTTCTCTACGTATTGCGTAGGTTGTGCGACTGCCATTTCAATATAATCTGTGTCCAAAACATAAATGTTTGATCCTAGAACAGCATCGTTAGAAGCTATTGACTTAGGAGTATCCGCATCTGGTAGAATTGGAATTCCCATGTAAGTAGCTAGAACCAGACCAGTTCGTGTACCGGGGAATGTTCTCTCCGATCCGACTCCGACCTGATATTCTTCCTGTCCCATATACCTCTGATTGGAGTTAAGCAATCTTTCCAATCGGAAATACTGATCGTGACCCATAAGAATTAACTTAGGCTCACCACCATTCTCTCTGATTTTCTGAATAGCTGTATCAATCATGGTTAGTGTAAGATCACGCCCTGTACCATTGTTCATGCTGACAGAAGCAGCGGCGTTCCAACCACCAGCAGTTCTGGCGGCAGAGATGTCATAAGCACCAGTAGAAACAGGCACTCCGCCTGCATCTGCACCGTCTTCACTTACAACGTCATCAATAGAAGTAAATCCTGCTCTACTGACAACGAAAGCAGCGTCACCATCAACAGGGGTCTGAGCAAAGGTTTCGCCTGTAAAGGTTACAACCCCTCCAGAAACGCTGTCTACAGTCAAACCTGAGTCGTTAATAACTGCTGAAGCAGATGTGTCATAAAGTGCTATTTTGTCACCAACCCTAAAGTGCGTTCCATAAGATGTTGGAACAGTAATTGTTGCGTTGGTTGTGTTAGAACCAGCTGATAAAATAGAAGCTGATCCTGCAAGTAGTTCTGTGTTAATTTCTTTTACGTGGTCGATCTGAGCATTTTCGTTTTCCAACGCCAGAACGTCCCCAATACCGCCTTCAAGTTGAGCGGTAAAGACGGATTTGACCGATGCACCAAAGGTGGTCGATACTATTCTCGGTAGAGAACTAACCGTCTCAATATTGGAAATGTCTACAGTTGGTAGGTTACCTGTCTCTGTAACAGGTCGGGATCGTCCAGAACCTCTGTCTGTCCTTACCCTCCAACCAGCTGTATTGCCCCATACTACACGGGGAATAGCGTTAAAGAAACGAGTTTGGTTGTTCAGAGCCTGCCACACTTTTCGTCCATAAGTTGTGTTAAAAATCCCGGTGGCGGTATCAACTGTGAATGGAGTACCTACTCCAGCACCTGACTTCATAAAATAGTCAGGGCCGAACACAGAAGAATAAAGTCCACGCTGGGACTGCGAAATATATTCCGCAAGTGATGGATTTGCCATTAAATTCCTCCTCGTTTATTTATTAAAATTAGTTGATCAATTCTCTAGGAAGCCCATCAGTCTCTCCTGCTTCTAGGCGATACTGTATGTTCCTAAGTTCTTGATACGACATGTCCATTAGCTGATCAACAGTATCTACTACTGAGTCAGCACTCTTCTTTAGTGGTGTAGAACCGTCTACACCTAGCCCTATCTGAGCATCCTTTTGGATAACTTTAGGGGCTACAAGACCTGTCTCTTCTCTGAAGCCCATCTTTCGTAATCGATCTTCGGCTTCAGTTTGTACGGCTTTCGCCATGTTTGCCTCATAATCAGCGATTTGCTTTTTGAGGTCATCTAATTGCTTTTCCATACTCTTCTCTTCTACCATGTCATCGTCTTCGTCCTCGCCATTCCCTGCTTTATACATTCCGCCTTTCTCCTCGTCTTCATCAACGATCTCTTCAGCGGAACCTTCGTCTGCCTTTTCCATGTCATCCTCGTCCTCATCTTCCATTGCAGCCTTCAACATTGCTTGAATAGTTGCTTGCTGGTCTTTGATGTCGGACTTAATATTTACTGCTTTCTCTGCATCAGCTGCGCCTGCGGCGGATTTGCCTGCGGATCGAACCTTAGTTCCATCTACATCCAAACCATTATCAGCCTTCAACATAGCAGCGACTTCGGTAGCAACAGCTTTAACAAGGTCTGCTTTTTCAGCAGCCTGTGTTTTTTCCATTTCCTCTTGCTCCTCGTCTTCGTCTTCCTTGGATAGTCTGTAGTCCATTTTTTGTAGAACTTCTGCAACAGCAGCTAGAGCCAAGTTAGTACCTTCCATCTGTTTTTCAACTCTATCGAGTACTTCATCTGCCATAGTGTTTACCTCCTATTTGGTATAAACTTTTGCACTAGCAGTTGGTCTAAGCCACTTCCGACTACCAGTAATTATAAAAATATGTAGTTTAACTATAAAACCACTCTAATTTATTATACTAAAGTTATAGAAAAATCCTACGCTATTCGGATATTTCCTCTACTATTTCCCCTTTTGTTAGGCGTAGAATGTCATTTCTAAAGTCGTATAGAGGAACCTGTATAAGTTTCTTTAATTTCTCACATTGGTTACCTTCAGGAAGAGATGCTTCTACTAAATCAAGTACCTTTCCAACCATACGAGAATGTCTCGCAATAATAAATTCTTGCTCCGCTGTTACCTTTGTTACATCTACCATAGTTTTCTCTCCTTCATTTCTCTAGAACCTTACTATTTTAAAGACTGTCTTTAATTGCTTGCTTTAGAATTTCATTAAAGGAATCTCCTAAGAAATTATCTTCATAAGCTTTAGTAAAAAATTTCGATCCTCCAATACTTGGAGTATTTTGTGCCATATACCAATTACCTTTTCGTGTTTTTATTGGTTTCCAGCCATTGTATTCTCGTATTTGATCTTTAACTTGTATTGTCCTCCCGGATTTTAATTTTCGTGTATGTCGTCTTACTCTTTGTTTGTATATACCGATAATAGGTCGCCCTTCTTTCCCTCCATCAAGGTCTGTAACGCTAGGATCACGAAATCCAACCTCAATATCGTCTGCGCCTATTTGTATATATGCAGAGTCTTTGGGTATTTGATCTGCGTAATCAGGATAGTTCTGCACCATATCAATATACATTTTTTGGGCAGCTGTTTTTAAAGCTGCCTTTGTTGCTTGATGTAATATCTGTGCCGATAAAGCTACCATAAATATCTCCTTATACCCGTATATAATATTATACTGAATTAATCCAGATTTCAGGAATAATGTCTGTAAACTTACTTTCTATATCATCATAACGATTTAAATATAAAGTTTCTTTACCTACGCAACCGTATTTCGGATGCCAATATGTTACAATTTGTTTTGGTGGAGTAAATACTTGTAGTCTCTGTAAAGCAAATTCATCACCACCTTTCATCGTACCACAAATATGAATCTCTCCTGTTCCAATATCGTACTCATCAACTCTATGGAAATGCCCTAACATAACAGAATCAAAATGATCAGGGATAGCTGTGTTACTATTATCTGCTGCTCGTCCATATTCAAATACTGAACGCATTTTAGCAATTGTATTCATAATAGTTGTTCCTGATCCCGCTCCTGAAATAGCGTCCCCATGCATCATCAATACTTTTCTATCATATACATCGAATGATGTAGCAAAACTACGAGGAATCTTAAAAGTTATATTCTTTTGATTAGCACAAAATGCAGCAACCCATTGATATAACATATAATCCCAATCCATATACTTGTCTTTCATTGGTGGTTTCCTAGTCATTCTACCATGATTACCTACAACACATGGCACTTCAATTTCTTGGAAGTGTGGTGCGAAAAACATTATAGCTTGGGCAATTAAGTTTGCCCCTCTAATCATTTGTCCCATACAATGATCAATATTACTCCTAGCTAACTCTTCATGAATATCTCCACTAATCATATCTCCTAACATAGGAACAATTAGTTTATTAACTGGAGCAATGTTTCGTCTTAATTCAACGAGGTTGTAAACTGATTCAGCCCAACCACTTAATCGTTTGTTGAATATATCTATATCATATTGATTTAAACCAATCATTTGATCAGCTTTTACAAAATCTCCTACGTGAGTATCTGTAAGTGGAGCAACTACAATCTGATCTGTGTTACTTTTCCCTTTGTTTATTGGGGGTTTTGGTATCTTAACTGCTTTAAAAGCAGGCACTAAATCTTGAATTATCTCTTCTACTACATCTTTTCTTGCTTCTCTTTTGGAAGATTGTTCATACATCTTCTTCCAATAAACTGATTCAGCCTTAAAGGTTTGAAGTTTTTTATCTATCTTTAAACGTTCTTTAGAAGAATCTAATACATCGTCACTCTCTTCTATCTCAAATTCGGAAAGGATGTCTTTGTCGTGCCAACGTTGAACCGTTGTTCGATGAACTTCCACGCCGTATTCTTCTAGTATCCACCTCGCTATTCCCGTCCATGTCTCTCCTGTCGCTCTCTTTCTTCCTATTTCTAATCTTGCCTGTTCTGGAATCATAAGTCCTCCTTACCTGTAATGTAATTACCTTGCCACATGTAATACATGACAAGTCTTGATCTGCGTTTACACGCATCTTACCTTCGCATTTGGGACACACTATAACAGAAAAATTATTTTCCGTCAAGTGCTTTATCTTTCATTAACTGTAATATGGCATTGGAAACTGGATGTATGGGCTGATCATCTTCTTTTGCTATATTATATAAGTGACCCATAGCTTTCTCAAATTCAGTATCATAATACTCATCGTCTTCATCCTCAACATCTAAACGTGCCGTTCTTTTTAGGTCATCAGTATTATCATAAGGCCCCCATGCCATTGGTTGTTTTGATAAGGCAAAAGCCCTACTTTGTCCTACACTATTATCGGGGAGAGAGCCTTCACCACCTGTGGGTGGGTTTGCGTTTTCTTCCATTGAATTCCTCCTCTTCTTATCTTGATCTGACAATATCTTAATTTTATTTTCCATATCTCTTTGCTCTGCTAATACAGCACTTTCAGAAGGTAAGTCACCTGTTCTCTCTACAGGTTTTTGTAAATCATCTTCATCTTGTTTTAACAACCATTCTACTAATTCTAGTCCAGCAGACTTCTTAACTGCCTTTTTAGTAGGTGATCCATCTGTTAAATACACCCCTAACTTTTCAACTCCACTTCGTTTCTTCTTGCTTTTTGCTTCCCGTTCTCCATAGGTTGGAGAGAAGATTCCTGCATTAGTTGATGTGAATACGGTTCCTCCAAAGGAACTCCCACTACTATCACCCCCGTCACCTTCTTTATGTAGATGCTGATGTGAATGAGCGACAGGATGTTGGGGTTTACGCTTTACTTCTTTTGGATCATCGTTAACATACGGAGGACTGCCTTTTGTATTTTCTTGTGGGGCTTTCCTGTAGTTCCGTTGTTCTGGATGTAAATAAGATTTATCTTTTAGAAGTTTTGCAGTAGGAGTATCTTCTGTCCAATCAAGTCGTTTTCTACGAGTTTTATCTCGTGGTGGGTAAGATGGATGATTTGTTAAAGGTCGTTCTACTAAATGTGGTTTTTCCCCTTCTAAGATTTGACCAATTTCTGTTTTTGCAAATCCAGCAGCGTGGGCTGCTCTTGCAACTTCTTCTGCCTTCTTTTTAGATTCAAAAGGCCCTTGACTTCCCCAATACCATTTACCATCTTTTTCTTTAATTGGCATTAGGCTTCGTCTTCATCGTCATAAGAACCGTCTTCAAAAGGATTATTTCGTCCTGCTGGTTGATATGATACACTAGGATTCGTATCTTTATTATTATCTAATCGAGCAAAGGTAGCTTTCTCCACAGAAAGAACACTTCCTGCTCCTCCAAGGTCAGCTACATAATGAACACCTTCATTAGTAAACCAAAGCTTCTTGGCATCTGGAGATAGTTCTTTAACTATTGGAGCAGTAAAACCTTTCTCTAAAAGTGATCCAATCCATGTTTTTGATAAGGCATTCTTTTTATCCTTACGCAATCCTAACATACGTTCAGAAGCTTTTCGTTCTCTTGCTTCTGCGTACTCATCTATATCACGTTCTTCACCGGGAAGTTTCATGGAAGCGTCCGGGGTTATTCCCCCTGTTCGTCCATTGTACTTTCCTTCAGCTTTTAGTAACATTGCTTGCATAGGCATTCCACCACCTTCACCACCTTCTGCTTGTTGTTCCATTTGAAGTTGTTGCATTTGGAATTGTTGTTCTTGTTGGGCAACTTCCATAGCTTGTGCTTCGCCTGCCATTTCAGCAGATGGAACCATGTCACCAGAGATCATGAACTCAGCATCTTCTATAGGAACACCTTCCTCTTTTAAGGATACCGTAAAACCTAATCCTGCAAAAGCGGTTACAATTTGCGCCCTTTGTTGAATAAAACTAAGTTTAGTTGCTTCTGCTTTTTCTTCAGGGTTAGGTAAATCTAATGACCAATCAGTAATTCCGAATGCATCTAATAGACGAGGGAATACTTTCTCTTGAAACATTCTTTGATCTGCTTCAACAACACGACTCATAACAACTAATTGTTGTGTTTGCGTAGATAATCCTCCAAAAGCTTCAGGTGCGCCCTGCCATGCAGGAGTAACACCCCACATAGATGCAATTCTTTCTCGTATCTCTTCCCTAACAGGGAGATAATCCATCTCTTGTAAGGTATGGAATAGTCTTACAAGGTCTACTCGACCCCGTTGACTTCTAGCAGATACTGCTACCATAGGTATATAGTTAGGGTCTACACGAGTTTGTGCTGCTATATGCGCCCGTTCTCGGCGTAGTGATTCGGGATCATCTGTTGTAACCATTAACATAGAAGCAGGCATCTTTCTTTCAAAGAAATACCTATATAGATTTTTATCCATTCCAATAAGAGTTAATGTCTTTTCAAATATAGTAAGTAATGGACTCCACCCATAAGTTTCCGATGGAGAAAATTTAGACATGTGAATAACTTCATCATCAAATAAATAAATATGCTGATTCCTGTGATAATATTTATACATGACCGAATACATTTCCAATCCGCAGTCGGGTTCAGTACATTTTCCTCTGGACTCATGGAGTTCTTCTCGATGGATCGGACATATAAAATGTGCGTTTTTCGGTAAGCCAGCAACGTCAAGGTCGAATTCGACCAAGGCTGGATTGAGTCTTCGTACTTCTTTAACTTTGGATCGAAGTTTTCCGTCTTCTCCATGTTTATATTCCTTATGTAAATATAAAAAACCGTCATCAATTGAATTCACATCAAAATGGAACTGTTTTAATACTTCTTCTAAAGACTGATCAAATATATTACAGTCCACTAAAAATTTATCAAATCTATCTTTTTGTTTTTCATCAGGACGATCAACTTTAGGTTTCCAAATAATGCCTCTTCTAAAAACTTCTCCAGTAATATGATTTAAAGGGGTTCGTACTTCTTGTACTGTCATACAGACTGTCTGTAAATCTTGAACTAATTGTTGTCTGTACGCCATTTGATGACGTACCCAAGTATTAACTACATGATCTAGTCCAATAGTGGGGGCTTCACCTGTATCCCCCGCCGATTTCATTAGAGACATCATATTTACTTGCTCATTAAGATTAATTAATGATTGAGCAAACTGTGGTACTTCGGGTAAATATTCAGATAATTTCATTTATTGCTCCCTACCTAGATTTGTCATATCCTGCATCGATACTAATTTTAGAATTGAGTTCATTGCTTTTTCCTTCAGTTCATAATCTTTTGAATAAGAAGTTTCCCTAATCACTTGGGATTTCTCTTCTTCCAAAGCTGTAATTTTTGTATTTAAATCTTGTATTTCTTGGTCTTTTTCTAGGAGTTCAGCTTCAAATTCAGCTGCTCCTGTTCCATAAGTAGCATTTGCTAAGATGCCTAATCGCCCCGCTTCTTTAATAAGGGCTATAAATTCCCCTTCAGTTAACACTTTAACTGCGGGATTCTCATCATCTATATCATCTTCTAAATCTATATTTTTTAGACCATCACTCCAACTATCCAATATCCTCCATGTCTGTGTCGTATCATCTTTCATTGCTATATACTGTACTTCTCTATCTCTTAACATATTTCCCATAACCATACTTTACTCTCCTTTTACTTTTTTAGATGCAGGATCACCTCCTTTACGCACCAAAAGTTTTTGCTAATACTCCGGGGCTATACCCCACTACCACTCTATTTCCCTTCACTACAACGGGGGTTGTGCGGTAACCTTGTTGTACTAACTCTTTTAAATATTTGTCATTCGTAGAAACGTTTCGTTCCTCAAAATCTATTGAGTTATTTCGCAACCAAGACTTAGTTGCCATACAAGGCCCTCACCCGTTAGATGTATATATTATTGTACTCATTTATGTATTTATTACTCCTATCATGATTGTTGTTACCAAACTTAAAATGGCGATAAGGACTGCTAGTTGAATTAACAGTCCCCATATATCTGAATTCCAACCCATTGCATCACCTTTACTCGTTGGTTAAAGTACTTGTAGGTGCAGCAGTAACGACTTCAACGTTGTCGCTTACATTCCAATTGGCAGCTGTTACACTTTGATGTATCTTGAATTCCTTAGTAGCAAATCCATCTGAGACACCAGCGTTACCACCACCACCTATTTCATTAAGTTTAATAGTTAATGTGCCGATTTTCATCCGGTCAAATACACACGCTCCCCCTTCAGTAAATAAATTACTTAGGGTTAACTTATCTATCTTTCCATTTTTCGCTGAGGTTGGTGCATCGATATGTATCCTATCATACGATCCGCCTGAAGTCACCATCGCTTCAGCCTGATGATGTCCACCACCGACTGCTCTCATTCTTGAGGTTCCCGGTGATTGATTAATCGACTGCCCGTCTGAGGCGTTTCCAATTACGTTAATCGTATGCGCCGTAATATTATCGAAATACATAAACGTACATCTCGACTTCTCGATCAGTAATTCGCCCACCTCTAGAAAAGTAGGGACTGCATTCTCTCCAGCTACTACTGTTCCACCAATCAATACTGCTGTAGCCGCAGCCGCAGTACCACCCGCAGAAGTATGTGCTGATGAAGGTATCGCAGACCCGGTATAAACCGTACCTACTGTTACATTCTCTATTTTAATTTCTCTTACTGGAGTGTCTGCTAAGACTATTCTTAACGTATTATCTTCTTTGTTTTCCTTTCTCCACGCGAGTTCTTGTTCTAGAGTTGCAGAAGGGTTCTGGGCAGGGGCAGCATAAATGCCTGAATCTCCATTTGTAAATGATCGATCTGCAAGAACTGTTTCATTAACTACGACACCAGTACCCGCCGTACCGCCAAGTGCTAACAAGCCTATAGCCATTTGTGGACTTAGCCCCATCATTCTCAAGAAGGAATAAGGAGACATTATGATTTTAAAGGCTGTCTTCCATTTTGCTGACTCAGCATTTAAATATTCTATTTTAACCAGCAGCCAATTTCTCCATATAGTTACTTTTTTATATATTGTTATGGGCGATTTAAGAATTGCAGAGGGTTTAAAATTAGATAAGTGTAGAATAAACCCAGCTAAAATTAATCCCACAGAACCACTAATTGACCACAGCAAATTCGCTTGTAATAAAACTATTCCATCAAAAAGTTCTGTTGCCAAACTCATCGATATATAAGGAGTAATAGCAGGAATAGGATTTATATATGATACAAATAATCCAAGGCTACCTAACCCTAATAAAAGTGTAGTATTTATCATCCCCAAAACCGTAGCTATCCGTTTAAATGGAATAACTATTGTGGGTAAAGTAATAGACGGTATAGGAATAGTAGGTATAGATATACTAGGTATCTTAAACCTCGGAAATTTAATTGTTGGCAAAGCTATTTTAGGCATGGAAAACTGGGGTTTAAAAAATTTTTTAAACATATGATACCTCCTTACCAACTATGTTCTCTATATATTATACTAGAAAACTTTAAATTATGCAATCTCACAAGCACTCCAATCACAAGAAAGGCATTTATGACAACCTGATTCATAGATAATCTGGGGATTCTCACAACATTCAGCCTCTATTTTATTACTTTTTGTACCTTTTACTAGAATTTCTTGTTCTCGACTCCCCGCTCGATAGACCGTAATCCCTTTACATTGCATTGTCCATGCTAACATATATGTATCATAAACATCTTCTATCGTAGATTCGTTTGACATATTAATAGTTTTTGATATTCCTGAATCCACATGTGCTTGAAAGGCTGCTTGCATTAAAACATGTTCAGCAGGAGTTAGTTCGGGTGATGTAATAAAAATTTCTTTTACATCATCAGGAACATCATCTCGATCTTGTAAATTACCGCCTTCAGCCAGATATTCCATAAGATCATCCGAATAAAAACCACGGTTTATTGCTTCCCGTGTAAAATATAAATTAGTATAAACTAATGTTTGGGCTATTCCTGTCTCTTCCTTTAAAATATTTTGTTTTTTCCACGCTAATGCAAAAGTAGGCTCAATTCCTGATGAACAATCTGCCAACATAGAGATAGTTCCTGTAGGGGCAACAGTCATACGGCAAGCATTTCGATATACTTCAGTAATAGGATTAAAAGAACTTTCTTCCCATGCAGGAAAAGGGCCTCTTAATACACCTAATCGAAGCGATTCTTCATTCGCTACCTTAGTAATATAATCTATAAGCCTTGCTGCAATTTCTTGAGCCTTAGATGAATTATAGGCAACCTTTAATTGAATTAATAAATCAGCAAAACCCATAATCCCTACACCAATTTTACGTGTAGCTTTTGTCATAGTCTCAATTTCAGAAGTCGCATAATAATTAGCATCAATTACGTTATCTAAAAAATGTACTGATAATTTAGTTACGGCTGTTAACCGATCCCACTTTATATTTTCTGTCCATTCTGTACTTGGGCCGTGCGTAATTAAACCCGATGCATCATAACTATTAGCATCACTATAAAATTTTGCAACGTTAATAGAACCTAAATTACATGATTCGTTTGCTAACAATGGTTGCTCCCCACAAGGATTTGTAGCAATCATTTCCCCATATTCTTTAATTACTTTATTATCTTTATTAACTCTATCTAAAAATACTATTCCGGGTTCTCCATTTTTATGTGCGCCCTCACAAATCTTTTGAAATACTTCATAAGCATTTAATTTTCCTGCTAATTGATTTGTATGTGGGTCTATTAAATTATAGACAAGTTTATTTTTTACACATTCCATAAAATGTTGATCAACACCAACACTAATATTAAAATTGTGTATATCACCTTCAGTTGATTTACAATCGATGAACTCAAGTATGTCAGGATGGTATACCGACATAACTGCCATATTCGCTCCATCACGTTTACCTCCTTGGGTAACCATTGAAGAAACACTTGATAGGACTTTAAGTACTTCAATAGGCCCACAAGCTTTTCCATGTGTTGTTTTAATGGCTGTTCCTTTGGGACGTAATTTCGATAAGGAAAATCCTGTTCCTCCACCGAACTTTTGAACCATTGCTGCGTCAGAAGCGGCTTTCATAATACCCTCCATGCTATCTTCTAAGGGTAAAACAAAACATGCTGATAACGTACCTTGCTTTGTTCCCGCATTCATTAATGTTGGGGAATTAGGAATAAACTCAAGTCGTTCCATAATAGTCAGGAACTGATTTTCCAGTAATTTCTTTTCAATCGGAAGCGTTAGATATTGATCTTCTACTTCAGCAATCGCTTTCGCTACCCGTTTAAATAAAGCATTTCCGTCTTCAACCGTTTCTCCTCGGTCATTTTTTAAATAATACCTGTTCTTTGCAACCACCTCTGCGTGTGGTGCTAATGTTGTTGTCATATGTAAACCTCCTTTTATCCTCTATGTCCACAATAAATACATAAATTTCGTTCTGGAACCCAAAACTCTTTTGTACATACTAACTCTTGACAATGCGGATTAGGTGGTGAGATCGTTACCTGTCCATCATCGGATGTCCAACGTAATGTTGGAACGCCATTCTCGTCTATTTCCTGTACGTTTAACTTATCGTCACGTTTACCATATAAGGTATCAGCAATTGAAACTTCTTGCTTTCTCTCAGGAACTTCTCCCGGCGAGACAGCGTCTAACCATTCTGTCGCACTTCCTAAAGTAGTATATATATTTTGTTCTAGTTCATAAGCAGCTTGTGCTGCCATCGCTATTGAAAAGAATGCGTCACCATGACCCATAGGAGTCTCAGGAGCCTTCAATTCATTATTTACAGATAATATCTGTTGTCTTTGTCTTTCATCTTTTAATAGTTTAAGTCTATCATTCATTACATAAGTCTCAAAAATTTGAGCCATTGTATTCTTACTCTTCCTAGAGAAGGTCATAGGTCGCCACATATGTGCTAATCCACGATCTTCTAATTCTCCACGAGTATTATCTATGTATCCTCGCATTATATCAAAGTTTTCTGCAATCTCATTTAGAAATTCAACTTGATCTGTATAGTTCCATCCATCAAGCCATGACTGATGAATCTGTTCTAAGACTTCTCCTCTACGCCTAAATATAACTAGGTGTGAAGGATGCCGTTTTTTACCTACATCAAAGCCCGCAAATAACTGTTCATCAATAGACTTTTTATACTTCTTACTTGCAGGATGATTTACTAATGTAGTGTCTTCACATTTCTCAATGTCTTCTGATTCAAAATATGCTTCGGTTGAAAAGTGTGGGATTAACAAAAACTCAGAAGCAAACGACTTAGGTCTTGCTTTTTGTTGTTGTAATAACCATTCTTCACTATATAACTCAGGCATTAAAACTCTGCGATTTGGAGCAGGGTCTAACGCTGGTAAATTTCTAGTCATAAATCTATCATCTTTTTGTAACTTTGTCAAGAGGTCACCCGGCATCATTGGCGTTCCTAACACAATTACAGGAATATCTTTTAATGGGATAAACATAGACTCCGTAAGAAAATGATCTTCTACTTTATTTATTTGGGCAGGATTAAGGGGATTTTCTGGATCACGTAATACGTCATCTGCAATTAAAGCCCCATTAACGTGCATTCCACGTTTGAATGAAAACAATCCTCCATGCATAATCTCTACAGGTTTTGCCCCAAGATGATATCTAAAAGAATAGTCTGCTTTTGGTGATCTATTTTTCAGCCAGTTCATTAAAATTGGATTACGATTAACTTCTTTATTTATCTCAGAAATATGATACTTTGCCATACCATCACTATAAGATAAATACAATACAGACATATCTCTTGTAGCCTGTAGTAATCTCCAAATACTAAAAGCGTGACCTAAAATTGTAGATTTAAAATGGAATCGTGGCAATACAGCACAATAATTTAAACCTTCTTGTAAACACCTTTCGATATCTTCAGCCACTACTCCAACATGCCAAGCCCTAAAGTATTCAGGATGATCGAATCCTTGTGACCAAATGTCTCTAAGAAACTCCCAAAAACTCCCGGTCTTAATTGTCTCATGTGTAGTTAAACCATCGGCAAGTAAATCAAACGCTTGCGAAAATGTAGTTACGTCTTCAGATTTTGCCATATTACTCCTGTTCCTGCACAATAGTTTTTAATCTTATCGCTACTTTTTTAATAATGTCTTGATCCTGTATTTCTTCGATCAATACGTTTAATACATCTTGTACAAATTGTAAGTTAATTAGTCCTTCCATTACAACTCGTTCCCCTCTAATACCTAAATCTAAAGCTTTAGCTGCGTCTGAAGCCCTATCAAAAGTTAATGTTGATAATTCATTAACAGCTTTCTGTCTCAATCTCTCATACTCATCTAAATGTTCGGTCTGCATTCTTGCGAACCTATGACTTTCACTTTCTTTAACTGCGGCAGTAGCATCAGATTTTACTAAGGCTTTTTGTCCTTTCCAATCATCTGATCTTGCCCATACATATATAGTAGGAGCCGCTACTTTAACTTTAAACTGTTTGGAGATAGTTGTAGCTATCTCCTTCGCAGAATGATCTCCTGTTAAATACATCTCTAAAGCTTTCAATTTAACCTTCTCAGGTAGCTTCTTAGGCATTAGAGATAGGCTCCCGGATCGTAATCAATTGTAGGTGCTTGTGAATCTAATGATCCTCCATACGGAGTACCATCTCCCTGTAACAATGATCCAAAATCTTTATGTCCTGTTTTACCATTATTTGCCGTATTATAACAATACGGTACATGTGTTCGTCCTCCTGATGTATCTCTAAAAGATTTAAATCGTACTACTATTTCATTTGGTCTAGTACAGACTGCATTCCAAACCATTTCATTTGGATAAAGAGGTTCAAAATTTGGGTTATCACTTATAGTTCCCCAAGTTTTTTGTAAGTCTTTTACTCGTTTATTCCAAAAACAGTCTGTATATTCACAATAGACCACTTTACCAAACTCTTTCTGTATATCTTCTTCCGTCATTCCTTCAGGAAGTTTATCTTCATATTCTATTTTTTCTGAATACTTTTCTGTAAACTGAATCCGTATATCCCCATCCATATTACCTCTATAACTATTAACCATTTCTTTCCTCCTGTTTGGCCCATAATGCTATACAAGCCGCATCTGCAAAATCTTGTTCGGGGAATACTTCTCCCCACTTTTCTATTGCATATTCTTTAATTTCTTTTTTGGAAGCATTTCCTTTTCCTACAACATCTTTTTTCCATTTAGTATTATCTACATAATCACATTTAATACCGTAGTGTTTACTTAAAAACCACACTAAACCTGTTACAGAAGCAATTGAAATAGTTGCTTTCGGATTTTGAATAAATATTGGAGCCTCTACACGGGCTATCAAGTCTCCATATGAATTTAGTGTATGTTTTATTGTACTAATATCAGCCCAAAAATCCTCACCAAATTTGCCGAATCTTGACAGAAAATCTTTTTCTTTTGATCCCCACTTCTGTTGCAAAATTATATTTTCATTTTCATCTATCCAGACAGCGTGTATCGCTTTACTGGAACAATCAACACCTAAATAAGCTATATTATCCATTTGATTTAAACTCCCCGTAGGTTCTTAAAGTAACTACACGAGAAACGGCATCATAAGCTGCTTTATAAGCATTTAATAATCCTTGTAATCTGGAGTGAATAGCTTCTTGTTCAATTACTTCTCGTCTTAATTCTTTTAATTGATCATATCTATCCATAACTGCCCCTCTAATCTCTTCTCGTGTCAATTTCTTTTTGCCTTCTGTCTCTCTTTCATCTGCTATTCTATAGATTGCTGTCGCATAACCCTCATTAAAGGCTGCTTCAATAGCATTAGATTTAGTTACAGCGTCTGAAACTTGCCCTTCTAAATATGCTTTGAAGCCACCATAAACTAACAAGTATTCTTCTAATTGTTTATTGTCACAGTTTAATAAATTTCCATACTCTAAACCAGAATCTTCTAAATTAGTTTTAAATTCTGGTACATTAAGAGTCTGTAGATACTGTGTTGACTTCCCTAATGCTTTCATCGGAGTCCATTGTGTCTCCCTGTTCTCCATAATCATATGTTACCTCCCTACAAGCACAATAAAATTCCCCCCCACAATTGCGAGGTACTTCATTGGACTTCATATTCTGTATCTTAATACATCTAGTTTTAATATTATCCCATATATCTATTGATTTTACAACCTTAAAAGCTTTTAATTTTTGATCATTCTTATTTTCATAAAGCACTATGCCCTGATCTACTCCAACTTCATTGATATTTAAATATATCTGTAATTGAATAAGGTGTTCAGGTTTAGGT
>Ga0098044_1000752_pt1 | contig 16903 bp, 15 predicted proteins | sample 10_taG_FD_75053 | JGI IMG/M metagenome (GOLD analysis project Ga0098044, IMG submission 75053) | Marine viral communities from the Subarctic Pacific Ocean - 10_ETSP_OMZ_AT15264 metaG | ecosystem: Environmental > Aquatic > Marine > Oceanic | place: Pacific Ocean | collected 2015-01-16 | reverse complement strand
GGTTCTCGCGCTCAAGCCAGACCATGGCGCCTGCTTGCGCGTCTGGAGTAAGGCCAAGCGGCGTCTTGCCAAGCGCGACCCCGAAATCCTGAAATTTCTGAAGCAACGGTTGGAAGGCGTGGATATCGAGGCGATGAGCATCGATGATAAGCGTGTTGTCTATTCAGAGCTTGCGCAAATTTGTGACGAGTTGAATGAGGTAGACGCGGCCTTCGATTATTTCGTGAAGCAGGGTGCGAAGACGCTGGAAGCTGCCGACAAGGCCGATCTCGATCGCGTCACCTACATCAATGAAGTGAAAAACCTGAATAAAAATATGACACCCGAGATGCTTGCTCGGGTGCGGGCCAACAGCGAGGCTGCGCCGCGCGAAGAAGGCGCCCGTGTACCGGTTTTCATCGTCGGTTTTCCGCGTTCCGGCACGACACTGCTTGACCAGATCCTCGATGCAAATCCTGACGTGCAGGTGATCGAGGAGCAGCCCCTGGTGCGCACGCTGCGTCGCGCGCTGAGCGATCTGCCGGGCGGTTTTCTCAAGAACTTGCCCAATCTAAAGGACACGCAGAGGAAGAAGCTGCAGGAAGCCTATTGGCGCGAGATGGAGAAATATGAGCCTGATTTTTCCAGGCGCGTGATCATCGATAAAATGCCGCTCAGCATCGTTGACGTCGCCATGATTTCGACAGTGTTTCCGGATGCGAAGATCATTCTGGCTTTGCGCCATCCCGTCGATAGTTGTCTGTCGTGCTTCATGCAGGATTTCGAAATGAACGGCGCGATGCTGAACTTCACCAGCATCGAGCAGACGGCCTATCTCTACGATCAGGTGATGACGTTGTGGCAACGCTATGCGAGCGGGCTGGCGTTGAACGTGCAAGAAGTCAGGTATGAAAAGTTGATTACCGATCTCAGGGGCGAGGTCGAGCCGGTGTTGAATTTCCTTGGGCTCGAATGGGATGAGGCGATGGCCGATCCGGCGGCGCATGCGCGGGCGCGCGGGACGATCCGAACGCCGTCCTATGCGCAGGTGACGCAGCCGATCTATGGCACCTCGGCGGATCGCTGGCGGCGTTATGAAAAGCATCTCGCGCCCATCCTGCCGAAGCTCGAAAAACACATACGCTATTTCGGCTATTCGCTTTGACGGGCAGTCGCGAGGCGTGGGGACGGGCGTTATGAATTCGAGGCGCATTGTCATTGCCGATCGCGATCCGAAGTTTTGCGAAGCGTTGAGCGAGCAATTCGAGCTTCAACAGAATTATGCCTGTCAGACCTTCACCGATGCGGCTTCTGCGCTTGCCGATATGGACGGTGAGGGAGCGGATATTCTGCTGATCGATTCCGGTCTGCCGGATATGCCTTTGCGTTCCTTCAACGAGGCCTTGCGAGTGAAGGATGGCGATGTGCCGGTGATCTTCATGCTGCGGCCGAGCGACGACGAGGATGAGGAAAGTCTTTCCGATCTTGCCGGTGACCATGATGTCGTCATGCGGCCGTTTCGCTTCGCGGATCTGCTTGCCCTGGTGAAATCCAGTTTGCGCGCACGAGAGACGCATGACGAGAATGACATTCCGGTTGGTCCCTATCGTTTTCGACATGCGGCGAAACTGTTGATCGACGGGAATGGGGATGGTGGGGAACGGAAGATCAGGCTGACGGAAAAGGAAGCCGATATTCTGAAATTTCTGTGCGATGAAGAGGGGCGGTTCGTGTCGCGCGAGGTGCTGCTGGCGGAAGTCTGGGGGTACAACTCGGGCGTCACCACGCATACGCTCGAAACGCATATCTATCGGTTGCGACAGAAGATCGAGCGCGACCCCTCCAATGCGGAACATCTGGTAACGGAGGCGGGCGGCTATCGGCTGGTACGCTGAAAGAACAAGGGGGAGGATTGATGGGGACGCAGGAAGAGGAAGCATTGGCTCTGGCTGAACGATTTGTTGCCGCGATCGAGTGTGGTGACATCGAAGGGGTCAAAGCCTGTTATGCGCCGGATGCGAAGATCTGGCATAATTTCGACAATGTCGATCAGTCGGTTGAAGACAATCTCAAGGTGCTCGGCTGGATGTCGGGCGTTCTTGAAAACCGGAAATATAATATTATGCGCCGCGTCGCGATTCCCGGTGGTTATCTGCAGCAGCATGTGCTGACGGGACGCATCGTGAAGAGCGGAACAGAGTTCTCGATGCCGGCCTGTCTTGTCGTGCATGTCGAGGATGGCCGCATCAAGCGGCTGGAAGAATATCTCGACGTGGGTCAGGCGGCGGCGCTCAGAGGCTGATCAGGCGTCGCCTTCGACATGGGCGGTCAAGGCATAGGTGTCGATGAACTCCTGCGGCATGCGCGTCGGGCGGCCTGTCTCGATATTGATGCAGACGAATTCGCTCATGCCGCGCAGCAGCGTGACGCCGGTTTCGGCCTTTATGAATTGAAAGCGGCGGCGCAGGCGCAGCTTGCCGTCGTTGCCCGTGATCCATGTGGCGCAGAGGACCTTGTCGCCTTCATGAGAGGGGGCGAGATAGTCGAGTTCGTGACGGCGCACGACCATGCCACGGTTGATCCTTGCATAGGCGGCAAAATCGAAGCCAAGCGCCTTTGAATGCTCCCAAGCGGTCTTGGCCATCCAGGTCAGATAGACGACATTGTTCGTGTGCTGAAAATCATCGATGTGCTGGGGCTCGACGGTCACTTCATGGATGAAGGGGCGGGCGTGGTCCCAGTTGATTTCCGGCATGGTTTCCCCTCCGTCAAGGCGCTTGTTTGTGTTCATTGTCTTAGCGTCCGGGGGCTTTTCCTGCAATGGCGGAGCGCCAAAGCCTCGGTTATGATGGTCCCATGAGCCTTAGAACCATTATCACGCTTCTGCGCCGTCACGACCTTTTTGCAGGCGTCGATGCGGCGCGCCTCGAGGTGATCGCCTTTACGGCGGAGCGCGAGACTTTCGAGGCGGGCGACCTGATGTTTGAAGAGGGGGAGGAGGCGTTCGACGCCTATCTCGTTCTGAAGGGTCGGGCGGTGATGTTTTCCGGCGACGAGGGACACGCGGAGAAACATGAAATCGGCGAGGGCGATCTCCTCGGTGAAATGGTGTTGCTCAACCAGGGCCATTACCGCTCAAGCGTGAGGGCGACAACCCATGTCGAAGTGCTTTGTGTGAGCCGCTATCTCTTCCAGCGGATGATGGAGGAGTTTCCCGCGATGGCGGGGGCGGTGACCGCTGCGCTGGCGCGCAGGCTCGACGTGACGATGGGCGAAATGACAAAATTGGCGGCGGATATGACGCGGCCTGAAACAGAAAACAAGAGAGCAGACTGAGACATGGCGACGAGTGACGAAACGAAAGCGGCGGGGGCGACAGCGGAGGGAAACTGGCCGCCGAATATTCAGGCCGTGTTCAAGCGCATGGCGCCTGCGAGCCGCTATCTGGGCCTGGAGATCGTGAGCGCGGACGCCGAGGCGCGCACCGTCGAGGTTGCCTTCAACGCGAGTTCCGAGCTTTGCAATATGTGGGGCGGTATTCAGGGCGGCATGGTGGCCGCCATGCTCGATGATGTGATGAGCCTTGCAGTCGGGCTCGATCTCGAATGGGGTCAGATCAGCCCGACGCTGGAGCTGAAAGTCTCGATGCTGGCGCCTGCGCGTCCGGGACGTATTACGGGACGTGGCCGTGTCATCAAGCGCGGCAAGTCGGTCGGTTTCATCGAAGGCGAATTGCTGGATGAGGAAGGCAATCTTCTGGCGACGGCAAGTTCGACGGCGACCTTCGTGACGCTGAAGCGCAAGGAAAAGCCTGCGGCAGAGTAATCAAACGCTTTCAGGCGTAGGCGTTGGCTTCGAGGTAGGCGCGCGCGTTGCTCGACAGGTTCGTTTCGAAGAGAGCGAAGTGATGGCGGATGCCAGCGTTGAGGCCCATGCGATCGAGCTTCACCACGCGGCGCGTTTCGCGCAGGAAGCTCGGCCAATAGCGCACGACGATCCAGACGTTATCGGCCAGCGGCGCGATTTCATCTTCCGGCATGGTCAGATGCCCAGCCTCGATCATATGGCGGTACATCTTCTGCAGGATGGCGGTGGTGCGTTCATAGACGCGCGCCACCTTGTTCTCAAGCTCGGGGTCGGTGCGTCCGAATTCGGCCTGGTCGCGGTAGAGGAACTGATATTCCCAGACTTCCTCGAACATCAGCCGGTTGAACTGGATGTAGCTGTCGAGCACGTTCTCGGGCGTCGACCTGATGGCGAGGCGTGTGTCGATCCGGCGGATGAGCGCGTGCTGATGCGTCTTGACCAGATCCTTCTTGGTGCGGAAGTGGTACCAGAGGTTGCCCTCCGAAATGCCCACTTCTTCCGAGATGCGCGCCGTGGTGACGGTGTCGTAGCCGTTCTCGTTGAAAAGCCGCAGGCTGGCGCTAAGGATCCGGTCCTTGGTTTTGGGCGATTTGGCAGGTTTGGTCGCCATGCGGGCTGATGCTTCTCTCAAACTGAACTCTTTGCGCGCCTTGAAGCACGCATTTCCGTCGCGTTCCGGGGCTTTTTTGCCCCGACGTCTGGAACCGGAGTTTGAGGGCTTGCGGATATAGGGTCAATACCCTAGATTGGTTTTATTGCCCATATTGAGAAGCGGCGGATGAGCGACCCCTCAAACCGCAGCCAGGGCTTTGAGGAAACTTGCAAGGAGCGGGACAAAAGCCCATCGCGGCGGCTTGCCCCCCAAGAGAGAGCCTTTCCCCAAAGGCTCACACTGCCAAGGTGACGATCACGGGCACGTGATCAGATGCCCGCTCCCATCCCCTCGCTTCCCGCAGAATTTTCATTTCCTTTGCCGCGTCTTTCAGCGCGGGCGTCACCCAGACGTGATCGAGGCGTCGACCCTTGTCGGCAGCGTCCCAATCCTTGGCGCGGTAGCTCCACCATGAGTAAAGCTTCTGATCTGCGGGCACGAACTGGCGCATGACATCGACCCAGCTGTGGGAGGCGATGAGCTTTTCCATCATCTCCACTTCGATGGGCGTGTGGCTGACAACCTTCAGCAGCTTCTTGTGGTCCCAGACGTCGTGTTCGAGCGGGGCGATGTTGAGATCGCCGACGAGCACCATGCGGGACGTGTCCTTCTTCTTGTGGGCCTTGTACCAGTCGGTCATTTCCTGGAGGAAGTCGAGCTTGTGACCGAATTTCTCATTGATCTTGCGGTCGGGTTCGTCGCCGCCGGCAGGCACGTAGAAATTGTGAATGGTGAGACCGCCGGGAATGTCGAGATCGACGGAGACGTGACGCGCGTCGCCCATGTTGCAGAAGTCGCGCTTGTCGCTATTGGTGAAGGGAATGCGGCTGGCGATGGCGACGCCGTGGTAGCCCTTCTGGCCGTGGATGGCGACGTGCTCGTAACCGGCCTTGTGAAAATCCTTCAGCGGGAAGGCGTCGTTGACGCATTTGATTTCCTGCAGGCAAAGCACGTCGGGTTTTTCGCTCTTCAGCAGGTCCTTCACGAGTTCGATCCGCAGGCGCACGGAATTGATGTTCCATGTGGCGATTTTCAATTTGCGCTTGGCGGCCATGCGGTTCCCCGTCGTGCTAGGCGTGAAGAAAGAAGTGGATTTCAGAAAATATTGAAGCTCATGCCCGCAAGGCCGATGGGCCAGTGGCCGCGCGTGAAGAGCGCGAACTTGCGATGGAAAGGATGGTCGGCATCGCTGTCGGCAATGAGGGCGAGGACGGCATTATGCGCCGACTGGACGGCGGCGCCTGCGGCGGCATCGAGCAGAGCTTCGTCGTTGATGTCGGCGAAGGCGGCGGCTTCACGCACGGCGGCGCCGATGCGTTTGCCGAGGATGGCCGAGACATGCGTCAGCGCGATGGTGAGGCCTTCTTCGGAGAGCTGTTCGAGCGCCTCGTCGGCGAGACCGGCGCGCAGGCTTTCCTCGATTTCCCATTGGGCGGTGTCGAAATCGAGACCGCTGGCGGCATCCAGCGCATCTTCCCATTCGGTGATGCGTGCAACCTCCGCATCGGGAAAGCCGAGGCTGTCGAGATAGGAACGGGCGATCGCCTTTGTCTCGCGGTCGAGCGGGCGGCCGAGGTTCGCAAACCAGGGCATGTGGACGGCTTCTTCGGCAAAGGCGCGGATGCCGCGCAGCAGAGGAATTTCTTCTTCCAGCTCGTTGAGCTCGTCGTCGCTCAGGACAATTTCTTCCTGATATTCGTCTTCGTTATGCATGGCTTGCTTATACGCGGGGAAGGCGGGCGGGCGAAAGAGGTTTGGCGTTTCTTTTCAGGTGCATAAAAAGCGCCCCGACATTTGTGCATTTTGACGGGCGCTCAAAAAGCGAGCGCCCCGTCGGGGGGGAACGACGGGGCGCTGCCGCGCTATACATGCGCTGGGTATCGGGAGGGGACTGCCGACACCTGGGAGGATGAGCTGCCGGAGGGACGAGCGGGGGGGCTGGTCGTCCATCGGCTTAAGCGCTCAAGCCTCATAACAGAGAGATAGGTGACGAAGAGGTCCCATTCAATGGGCCGGATTAAAGCTTTTGTAAAAGATTCGGGTGCGGAGAAATTTCTAATTTATCGATTGATTTCAATAGCTTGTCAGAGCCGAAATGCCCGATAGGTCAGCAGGCCTGTCATTAACGTTTGGACATAATGGCAGGCCTGCCGGATTTTCGCATTCGGGCCCTAGAGGACGCCGAGATCCTTGGCGGTGAGGTCGATGCACCGGCGGGCGAGGCCGAAAAGCTCGTCCATTTCGCTTTCGCTGATGACCAGCGGCGGGCTCAGAACCATGGTGTCGCCGATGGCGCGCATGATGAGGCCGTTGGCAAAGCAATGGACGCGGCACTGGTAGCCGACGTTCATGCTGCCGTCGAAGCGTTCGCGGGTTTTCTTGTTCTTCACCAGTTCGATGGCGCCAAGAAGGCCTACGCCGCGTGTTTCGCCGACCAGCGGATGGTCGGCAAGTTCGGCGAGCTTCTTCTGGAAATAGGCGCCGGTTGCACCGCCGACCTTTTCGACGAGCTTTTCCTTCTGCATCAGTTCCAGATTGGCGAGCGCCACGGCGGCGGCGACGGGATGGCCGGAATAGGTGAAGCCGTGCGACCATTCTTCCGATGCATTGAAGAGGACTTCGCCGATCTTCGAGCCAACGCCGACAGCGGCGATCGGCTGATAGCCGGATGAGAGGCCCTTGGCCATGTTGATCATGTCGGGTTCGATGCCGAGCGTGTCGGAACCGAACCATTTGCCCGTGCGTCCGAAGCCGCAGATGACTTCATCGACATGGAGCAGGATGTCGTATTTCTGGCAGATGCGATTGATCTCGCCCCAGTAGGTGGCAGGCGGAATGATGAGACCGCCAGCGCCCTGAATGGGTTCGGCAACGAAGGCGGCGACGTTTTCAGCGCCGAGTTCGAGGATCTTGGTTTCGAGCGCCTGGGCTGTCTTGAGGCCGAATTCTTCCGGTGTCAGATCGCCGCCCTCACCGTACCAATAGGGGCAGGGGATGTGGACGAAGCCCGGCAGCGGCAGGTCGGCTTGCGGGTGCATGGAGGTGAGGCCCGAAAGCGAAGCGGCGGCCATGGTGACGCCGTGGTAGGCCTTTTCGCGCGCGATGATGATCTTCTTCTTCGGCTGCTTCTTCAGGTTCCAGTAGAAGCGGATCATCTTGACGGCGCTGTCGTTGCCTTCAGAGCCCGAGTTCGCAAAGAAGAAACGCTCGATGCCCTTGGGCGTGACTTCGGCAAGCTTCTGCGAAAGTTCGGCGACGTAAGGATGCGTCGTCTGGAAGAAGGCGTTGTAGTAGGGCAGTTCCTTCAGCGCCTTGTAACCGGCTTCGGCCAGTTCTTCGCGGCCGTAGCCTACCTGTACGCACCAGAGGCCGGCCATGCCGTCGATCAGGCGGTGGCCTTCGGAGTCATAGATATAGACGCCTTCGGCTCTTGTGATGACGCGGGCGCCGGATTTGGCGAGTTCGTGATGGGTGGTGAAAGGATGCAGATGATGGGCGGCATCCATTTCCTGCCAGCGTTTCGTCTGGTTGGATTTTGCTTGTGCAGTAGACATGGGAAATCTCCGTGATTCCGTGAAATTTGAGAAAATTCGGAAAAGCGCGTGCGCCCTCAAGGGTCGCGCTGGAGATCGTCTATGGGTTGTAGCCGATGCGTGCGCAGAGGATCAGAAGCTCCTGCTTCTCGATACGCGTCATCTGGGTCCATTTGTACAACATGAGGATGATGTTACAGAAGGACAGGCGCGGAAGCCAGTTCTCTCTGCGTTTCAGCCCTTTCCGGCAAGTTCCGTAATGTGGCGGGCGAGCGTTTCCTGCGCGCGGGATCGATTGGTTTTGCTCGGGTTTATGGCAGCCTGGAGCCCCAGCCCGTTGATGATGCCGATGAGGCGGTCGGCTTCATAGTCTCCATCGGATCTCGGCGTGATCTTGCGGATGAGCGGCAACATGGCCTTGTGCCAGCGGCTGTGACGGGCATCGTTTTCCGCTGCCAGACGCTTGTCGGCAGCCGCCGTGCTCCAGAAGGCGATCCAGATTTTCCATTCCCTGAGCCGCAGCGCATCAAGCGGCAGGCATTCCTCAAGCATGAGCAGCAACTGCGCTTCGGGCGGCAGGGGCTTGTCGAGGGCGGATGCCATGCGTTCGCCCGCCGCGTCATAGACGGCGCGGAGTGCTGCGAAGACCAGTTCCTCGCGATTGGCGAAATAATGGGTGAGGCGGCCTGTGGTGCAATCAGCCGCCGAGGCGATCTTGCGCATGGTGAGCCCGTCGAGCCCCTCGGCGGCGATAACGGCCCAGCTGGCCTCAACAATTTCGCGGCGGCGCGCGTCGTGATCGATGATTTTCGGCATGGGAACAGTCTAGCGAAAACTTTTCTTTACACAACAAGTGTTTTGCAATAATTCATTGCATAACAAGTGTTATCCAAACGGGGAGAGACGCCATGCATGAGTTCCTTCAAGGACTGCTGAAGATCAGGGATGTGGATCAGCTCTGGCTGTTGATCGCGCTGATCGGTGTCGATGTGGGGCTGACGTGGATATTCCGGAAGAAATATTATTCGGCGACGGATTCACTCTGCTCGGTCTTCATGGCGCTTTGCTATGGGGCGGTGATTGCGCTTTCGGCAGTGACCGTTCTGGCGGGCCTTTATTGGGTGCACCAGTTCGCCTTTCTCGATCTCGACTGGACGTCGAGCGTCGGGCTGATCATTGCGGCCTATGTGATCGTGGACTTCGCCTTCTACTGGTATCATCGCGCCATCCACGAAGTGCGGCTCGGCTGGGCGGCGCATGTGGGGCATCACTCGAGCGAATATTTCAATGTCGGTACGGCGCTCAGATCGTCATTTGTCGAAGCCTGGTATGAGCCGCTGATGCTGGTGCCGGTGGTGCTTCTCGGCATCGATCCGATCATGGCCATCGCGCTCATGTCGATCAATCATCTCTATCAGTACTGGTTGCATACGCAGCATGTGGGAAAGCTCGGGCCCATCGAATGGGTGATGAACACGCCCTCGCATCATCGCGTGCACCACGGGTCCAACGTGCAATATTGCGACAAGAATTATGCGGGGACTTTCATCATCTGGGACCGGCTCTTCGGCACTTTCGAGAAGGAAGTCGAGACGCCGGTCTATGGTATTCGCCACCAGCTCGGCACGCATAATCCGCTGGTCGCGACCTTTCACGAGTGGGTGGCGATTGCGCGGGATTTGCGTGAGGCGAAATCATTGCGCGAGGTGTTGGGCATCCTTTTCGCCGCGCCGGGCTGGAAAGCCGATGGCACGGGCGAGACGACGCGGCAGATGCAAGCACGGGCGAAAGCGGAAGAGGCGGCAGGGGTAGAGGCTGCTGCCATTTGATTGTCATGCCCCGGCTTGACCGGGGCATCCATTCTACGATCTCAAGAAGCGAAGATGGATCGCCCGGTCAAGCCGGGCGATGACGCTGTGGGGTATGTGTTGCCTTACACGTTCAGCAACAGATGTTCGCGTTCCCAGGCAGAGATGACCTGCTGGTAGGCTTCGTGTTCGGTGTGTTTGACGGCGAGGAAGACCGAGATGAAATCGGCGCCGAGGATTTCCTTGAGTTCGGAAGCCGTGCGCAGGTTTTCCAATGCGTCGAGGAGATGGCGGGGAAGGGCGTGGCGTTTGCTTTCGTAGGCGTTGCCCTTCATTTCCTTGGTCGGCAGGAGTTCGTTTTCCATGCCGATATAGCCGCAGGCGAGGGAAGCGGCGAAGGCGAGATAGGGATTGGCGTCGGCGCCGGGCACGCGGTTTTCGATGCGGCGCGCGGCGCGATTGGATTCAGGGATGCGCAGGCCCACGGTGCGGTTTTCGTGGCCCCAATGTGTATTGATGGGGGCGGCGAGGTCGCGCACGATGCGACGGTAGGAATTGACGTTGGGCGCAATGAGCGCCATGGCGTCGCCGAGATATTTCTGCAGGCCCGCGATATAGGAGAGGAAGAGCTTGGTGTCGCGGCCCTGTTTGGTCGAGAAGAGGTTCTCGCCCGTATCGACGTCCACCAGCGACTGGTGAATGTGCATGGCGCTGCCGGGTTCGCCTTCATAGGGTTTCGCCATGAAGGTCGCATAGACGCCATGTTTCATGGCGGCCTGACGCATCGTCCGCTTGAAGAGGAATGCCTGGTCGGCGATGAGCAGCGGATCGCCATGGTCGAAGTTGATTTCGACCTGGGCTGCGCCGGATTCATGGATCAGCGTGTCGATGTCGAGATCCTGCGCTTCGCAGAAGTCGTACATGTCCTCGAAGATCGGATCGAATTCATTGACCGCGTCGATGCCGTAGGACTGGCGCGCGTTTTCGCGGCGGCCGTTGGTGCCGATGGGCGGCTCGAGCGGATAGTCGGGGTCGATGTTCTTGGCGGCGAGGAAGAATTCGACTTCCGGCGCGACGACGGGCTGCATGCCCTTGGCCTCGTAAAGTGCGAGGACGCGGCGCAGCACATTGCGCGGTGCGGTCTGTACCGGGCTGCCGTCACGATAATTGGCATTGCAGATAATCTGGGCGGTGGGCTCGTCGTACCACGGCACGATGCGGACGGTAGATGGATCGGGATCGAGAACAAAGTCGGGTTCGGTGTCGGGGAGGACGGGGCTGTCGATGAAGTCGCCCGTCACGGTCTGGCCGAAGATCGATTCCGGCATGCGCAGCGTGCGTTCCTTGAGGCCGGAAATGAATTTCGGCGTCGGGACGATCTTGCCGCGCGCGATGCCGGCCATGTCGGTCACCATCACCTCAACTTCGGTGATCCGGCGATCCTTCAGCCATTTGATCAGATCGTCCTTGCTTTTAACTACTTCGTCTTTGCTCTTACTCTCGTCGTTGCCCGTCATGGGGCACCATCTCTTTGTTGGGGTGCGGGGAGGAGGTTCCGCACGGGGTTGTTACGCTTTTTCAAGCGCAGGAAGTTCGGCGGCCTCGCGCACCGCATCGCCAAAGGCGCGGTAGATCTTTTGCGAGACCGGGTTTTCCCAGTATTTCCATTCCGGGTGCCATTGCACGCCGAAAGCGAAACCGGGGGCGTCCTTGATGCTGGCGGCCTCGACGGTGCCGTCGGCGGCGCGGGCCTCGACGACGAAGCGGTCGGCAGGCCGGGCGACGCCCTGACCATGGAGCGAGTTTACGCGAATGGTCGGCTCGCCGATGAGTTTGGCGAAATAGCCACCGGGTGTCAGCGTGATTTCGTGAGCGGCGGTATATTGCTCGTCGAGCGGTACATTCTTGTCTTCGCGGTGGTCGAAGCGAGGGCCAAAGCCGGGCTCACCGGGCATTTCCTGCAAATGCTGATGCAGCGTGCCGCCGAAGGCGACGTTCATTTCCTGAAAGCCACGGCAGACGACGAAGAGCGGTACGGCGCGGGTGACGCAGGCGCGGATGAGCTCAAGCGTCAGCGCGTCACGCTGCTCGTCAAGCAGCACGCCCTCGCGCGGGGCCGGGCCCGAATAATGGCGCGGATGGACGTTGGAATGGGAGCCGGGCAGGAAAATACCGTCGCAAAGCGAGAGGATTTCATCGATTTCGGCTTGAACGTCGAAGGAGCCCGCCTCGGGAGTGAAGCGAGGGACCGGCAACAAAACGGGTTTTGCGCCTGCGCCGCCTTCAACGGCAGCAATGTATTTTTCGCCCACGGCCTGAAAAGGGTGGGGCCCCAACATTTTGACATCACAGGGGATGCCGACGACGGGTCGTCGAGAGGGGGACTTGGGTTTTGGGCTCATGCCCTTAAGAGGTAGCACGGGTCCCCCCGTTATGGTCAAGCGGATGGAGCGGGGGTGAAACGGATTTCAGCCGCCGCTGTTTAATATAAAGGCCGCTTTTCGGGGCAACTTCGGGGAATATCAGTGCTGGCCCACGCTCGGGCGCTGATCGGTCTTGAGGACGAAGAGCGCATTGTCGGCACGGATGCCGGACTGGATGTTGCGCAGCGCGACGGTCGTCTGAAGGCCTTGTGCGTCGGTGACGATCCATTGGCGGAGCTGGAGATCGGGTGCGTCGAAAATGAGGGTGATATTGCCGGGGGCATTATCATTCTTGTCGGCGAGCGTAATGCGCAGCGCGCCGGGCTGGCGTTCGACGGCCAGCACCTTCACTTCCTTGGCAAGATCGACGTGATCGTCGAGCAGAATACCGAGGGGCGTGGAGCCGAGCGGATAGCGCTGGGCAGCGGAGAAGCCGTCTTTCACGGCGACCCATGTGCCGTCGGCGACGACGAGCAGCTTTTCGGGCGGATCATACTGGAAGCGCATGCGACCGGGGCGGCGGAGATAGAATTTGCCCTGCGCCAGCGAACCATCGGGACCGACCTGAAGGAAATTTCCCTGAAGGTTGGTGAGGCCCGAGAGGTAGTTATCGACGCGGGTGAGATCGGCGCGGTCGGAGGCGGAGAGATCGGCGTTGGTGGCGTTCGCTTCGGCGGCATGGGCGCCCGCCGTCGCCACGGTCGCCGCCAGAATGGCGAGGCCGAGGAGGGCGGCTGCGGTCAGCATAAGCTGCCGGATGCGGTTTCTGTGATCAACGTCTCTCATGAATAGAAGCATGTGCAGCCTTTGTGGCGAAAAAGTGAGGCGTCTAAGGCGCGTCCGGGGTGTTTTGGTGGTTATGGTTTGTCGAAGGAAATTAGACGAAAGCTGTTGCAATTAGGCGTCAGTTTCGACGGCTAATGATCGCCGACGAGAACTTCTCGTTTACCCTGATGGTTGGGCGGGCTGACGACGCCCTGCTCTTCCATCATTTCAATCAGTCGCGCGGCGCGGTTGTAGCCGATCTGCAAGCGGCGCTGGATGTAGCTTGTGGAGGCGCGCTTGTCGCGTGCGACGATGGCGACGGCCTTGTCGTAAAGCTCGTCGCCCGAGCCGCCGCCTTCGAGGCCGAGCATATCGCCGCCTTCGTCGGGTTCGGCGGTGATGGCTTCGAGATATTCCGGTACGCCCTGCTTTTTCAGGAAGTTCACGACCTTTTCGACTTCGTCGTCGGAGACGAAGGGACCATGCACGCGGCGGATGCGACCGCCGCCGGCCATATAGAGCATGTCGCCCTGGCCGAGCAGCTGTTCGGCGCCCTGTTCGCCCAGGATCGTGCGGCTGTCGATCTTGGAGGTGACCTGGAAGGAAATGCGGGTCGGGAAGTTCGCCTTGATCGTGCCGGTGATGACGTCGACCGAGGGGCGCTGCGTGGCGGTGATGATGTGGATGCCGGCGGCTCGCGCCATTTGTGCGAGGCGCTGAACGGCGGCTTCGATTTCCTTGCCCGCAACCATCATGAGGTCGGCCATTTCGTCGACGATGACGACGATGAAGGGCAATGGCGAGAGGTCCATTTCTTCTTCTTCGTAGATAGCCTTGCCGGTTTCGCGGTCGAAGCCCGTTTGGACGGTGCGGACCAGCACTTCGCCCTTGGCGTCCGCATCGATGACGCGGGTGTTGTAGCCGTCGATATTCCGGACACCGACTTTCGACATCTTGCGGTAGCGGTCTTCCATCTCCTTCACGACCCATTTGAGTGCCACGACCGCTTTCTTGGGTTCGGTGACGACGGGGGCGAGGAGATGCGGAATGCCGTCATAGACGGAAAGCTCGAGCATCTTCGGGTCGATCATGATGAGCTTGCATTGCTCAGGCGACAGTCGATAGAGGATCGAAAGGATCATCGTATTGATGCCGACCGATTTGCCCGAACCGGTGGTGCCTGCGATCAGGAGATGTGGCATGCGGGCGAGATCGGAGATGACCGACTCGCCGCCGATGTTCTTGCCGAGCGCCAGCGCTAATTTCTGCGAGGTGCTTTCGTAGTCGCTGGTTTCAAGCAGCTCGCGTAGAAAGACCATTTCGCGGCGCGCGTTGGGCAGTTCGATACCGATGACATTGCGGCCCGGCACGACGGCGACGCGGGCGGAGACGGCGCTCATGGAGCGCGCGATATCATCTGCCAATGCGATGACGCGGGACGACTTGATGCCGGCAGCGGGTTCGAGTTCGTAGAGCGTGACGACAGGGCCGGGGCGGACGTTGATGATCTCGCCGCGAATGCCGAAGTCGTCGAGTACGCTTTCGAGAAGGCGCGCATTCTGTTCGAAGCTTTCGTCGTCGATCTCTTCATGCGCCTGCGCCTTGGGTTTGGCGAGCAGGCTCAGCGGTGGCAGCTGATAATCGGGTGCGGCCTCGAGCGGCAGGCGCGGCTGGGCTTCGGCGCGGGCGCGTTTCGATTTCTTCGGTTTGGTGATGGAACGCGAGACGCGCGGGCCCGAACGACCGTCGAGCTGTGCTTCGCGCATGGCTTCGAGCAGATCGTCATCGTCTTCGGCGGCGTCCTCGTCGTCGTAATTGTCGTCGTCATCATCGTCATAGAGTTCGTCGTCGTCATGGGCGTTGACGCGACCGCGTGTGCCGAAACCGCCACCGAGGCGCGCGGCGGCGATTTCTTCATCGGAGAGCGGGCCGTATTCGCCACGGCGAAGCAGGCGGTCGATGTTGTCGGTGATGCGATCGGTGATGGCCCACCAGGCGACGCGCAGGCGGCTCGGCTCGACATCGGGGCGGCGCGGCATACGCGAAGGTTTCTTGCGGCGATTGGATTTTGCGACGGGGGTCGCTTCTTCTTCCACCGCACCGCGACGACGACGGCGAAGCGGGTAGCTCAGCTCGTCGCTGTCATCGGCTTCTTTCTCTTCATCCGGCTGACGCCAGTCGCGCAAGCGTTGTACGGCGTTGCCGATCTGCTGGACGGTAATGTCGGAGGCAAAGAGGCTGAGCCAGACGGCAACAGGCGCAGTGATGAGAGCCGTGAGGGCGAAGGCGAGGCCGCGGCCTGTGAAACCGGCAAAGGCCCTCTGTCCGAAGCCAGCGAGAATATCGCCGAGAACGCCGCCAAAACCTGCGCGCGGCGCAAGCGCCCAGAATTTCGCCATGGGGAATGTGGCGAAGAGGGCAGCGGCAAAAAGCGTGGCGAAGAGCCAGGCGGCGACGCGGCGCACGAGCCAGTTGGGCGGCGTGTGCTGAAAGAGGCGAACGCCCCAGACAATGGGCGTGACGATGAGCACGAGGCTTGCGAGGCCCAATGTCTGGAAGAGGATGTCGGAAAGGAAGGCCCCGGGAAGGCCTGCGAGATTTTCAGCAACCGTTGCGCCGGTCGAATTGTTCCAGCTCGGGTCGGTGCGGTGCCAGCTGACGAGCGCGACGAGCGCGAAGAGACCGATCGCAATGAGGCAGAGGCCGAAGGCTTCCTCGATGCGGCGACTGACAAAGTCGCGCACGTTTGGAGAGAGCCAGTCGAGCGGATTGGGTAGCCTCACACGCGACCTCCAGCTAGCCCGTTTGGGCGTCTTCTTCACCGACCTTGTTTGCGACTTCTTTCTTTTCGAGCCGCCGCGTGCGGCACTACTCATCACAGAATTTCCGCCATACGCTTCAGTGCTTCTTCCGTCTTCTCTTCGCTTTCGACAAGCGCCACACGGATATAGGCCGTGCCGGGATTGTCGTGCCGGTGCAAATCACCTTCGATGCCTGAATCTTCGCGCGATAGATAGGCTCCCGGCAAGACTTTCACGCCACCTTCTTTCCAGAGTTTTGCAGCGGCGGCTTCGCCATCGCCGACATCGAGCCAGAGGAAGAAGCCGCCTGCGGGACGATAAAAGCCGAAGCGGTTGCCGATGATGCGTTCTGCCATGTCGATCTTTCGACGATAGAGCGCGCGATTGTCAGCGGCATGACTGTCTTCGGCCCAGGCGGCGGCAGAGGCTGCGAGAATGGGCATGGGCACTTGTGGTGCGGCGATATTGCGGAACGAACGGAAGCGCGCCATGAAGCTTTTCTCGCCCGTGCAGAAACCGGAACGCAGGCCCGGCAGGCTCGAGCGCTTCGACAGCGAATGAAAGACGATGAGATTGTCGAGCGTGCCGTTGAGTTCGAGAGCGGCCTGCAATGCGCTGGCAGGCTTGTCGCGGTCGTAGATGTCGGCGTAGCACTCGTCGACTGCGAGCAGGATGTCGTGCTTGCGGGCAAGCCGCAGAAGATCCTTCAGATAATCGAGGCTCGCGACGGCGCCTTGCGGGTTTGCCGGGCTGCAGACATAGATCATCGAGGTGCGGGCAATGAGATCTTCAGGAAGGCTCATGAAATCCGGCATGAAGCCATTGCCGGGCGTGGCGGCGACATAGATGGGGTCAGCGCCTGCGGCGAGCGCGGCGGCGGCATAGCACTGGTAAAAGGGGTTCGGCATGAGGATCGCCGGGCGCTTGCCGGATTTTTCCGTCGGGGTGGCGACGAAGGCGACATTGAAGAGCGCCTCGCGCGTGCCGTTGACGGGGAGAATCTGTTGCTCGGGGTCGAGCGGCTTGCCCGCACCGATGGCCTCACCAATGTCATAGCGGCGGGTGAGCCAGCCTG
>Ga0098044_1000751_pt1 | contig 16917 bp, 7 predicted proteins | sample 10_taG_FD_75053 | JGI IMG/M metagenome (GOLD analysis project Ga0098044, IMG submission 75053) | Marine viral communities from the Subarctic Pacific Ocean - 10_ETSP_OMZ_AT15264 metaG | ecosystem: Environmental > Aquatic > Marine > Oceanic | place: Pacific Ocean | collected 2015-01-16 | reverse complement strand
TCCTTTAGCCAAACGCCTCATAGGACTCTCATTCGAGTGCAAAAACCAAGAAAGATTAAACTTGTGGGACTCACTACTACAAGCAGAAAATAATGCCGAAAAACGTACACCTGTGCTCGTATTTAAGAGAAATAGAAGTGAAGTGTATGCTGCAATACCATTCGAATTTTTAATTAAACTATTAACAATATATTAGGAGATATAATGGGAACAATATTATATAGTACCAATAAACAAAGAAAAGAATATAATAATTATGATAATACTAAGATGACTAAAAGTCTTGAATATAAGATTCAAGTGTTAAATAAAAAGTTAGATTTAATACTTAAGACTTTAGGTAAATTTTAAAGTCCACTTCGAAGTTTTGATAAGGCAAGTAATGTTGCTTGCCTATCAGATTCAGACATAGTTTGTGTTACATATTTCTTTTTTCTACCTTTTCGATTCTTACCATACAACCAATTACTCCACTGTCTTTGCCACTTAGAAGGAAATAATCCAAATTCTAAAGAAATGGCATCCATAACACCTCCACCACCAGTCAACATATTTCTAGTATAAGCTGCAGTTCTAGCAGCTTGAGAATTTATCCAATATAATTTTTCATATAATTCTTGATTAGCATCTTTTTTAACTGCTTTAGTAACCGACTTATCAAATATCTGACCAGACCACGCAGAAGTATTACCTCCCATATTTGCCCTAGGATCCTGAGCATTTAAATGTTCTGTTATTTCAAAAGTATTTAACAATTTATCTAAAATAGGATAGTTAGGACCTAAAAAATATCCACCACCAGCTCCATAAGTAACCTCATCAAGTCTTTTTTGTGTTTCTTTAGTAACCTCTCCCTTTTCTAACTTTTCTTTATTAGCAGCCATCCACCAGAACATAGCATTCCCAGATTCAATAACATCATTAGGCATCAATTTCATTATATTTACTCTACCACCTATAGTTGCTCCTACAACAAGTGCTTGCAACATACCAAATCTCATCATTCTAAATGATTCTTCACTAGTAAAATCTCCAGCTCTCATGGACATAGCTCCTTCTCTTGTCCACTTCATCATTAAATCAAACATATTAAATCTATAATGTGAAAACTGCCCTAATCCAGCTTTAGCAAATTGAACAGCAGCACTTTCAGTTCCAGATACTCTGATAGCTTTAGCTTTTGCCCATTTAGAATATTCAAAATGTAAATCTAAAACAGCATTATGTGCTACTTGACCAGCAGTACTCTCTATCCATTGACTAACTTGTTTAGTATGATCTGCTCCATATTTCTCAATAACATCATCATAACTAACAACATGATCTTCTCCCTTTTTCTGCTTAATTTTATCTATATCATTAACAAGCATTTTTCTAGCCATCCAACTCTTATCACTATTTTCTAAATTAGTATGTGCTAATGCAAATCCAACTTTAAAAGTATTACTTCTATTCCAATCCTCAACAATTTTATGCATTATACCAGCTTTTTTAGTAATATTAGTAACACCCCTAGCTAAAGGTTCTGTAATCCTTTCCTCACCTTTTATTTGCAACTCACCATTCTTATCTACAAATAAATGTTTATCCATTAAATGAGCATCTTCTAAAGCTCCTCTGGAACCTTCTGAAATTTTTATATCTGGGTCTTTAATAGCATCCCAAGCATTTGATGCTTTACTCTTCCCATCATACCATTGTAATCCAAATCTCTTTAACTGACGAACATACTTTATCATATTACTATCAGCAGCCCCCGATTCTCTATAAAATTTAGGAGCATCCAATAATGCTGCTTTAAATCCAAATTGAACCCATTCATATGCTCTTTGTGTAGCATTTCTTGCTGCTGAACGAACATTACCCCCCATAAGTCTAAAATAAGTCAATGATGTCATTAATCTCATTGCATCAGTAAATGTACCTTCATGCTTAGGATCTTTATGCTGAATTTCTCTATATACATCATCTATTAATTTTAGCATGCCCATGGATGATTCTTCTAAATCTTCTCTTTTAGCTTCTCTAGCAGGTTCTAAATGTTCTTTAGTAATAGCATCAGTAGCATTTTTAAATGTAGATTTTACGTGAGCTTTATAATTAAATGTTCCTACATCATTAACATACTTCTTTAAAAAGAAATACGGATCTCCATCATATCTAATATCCATAATATCACTACCCAGTTTAGCTCTATCTATAATACCATCCCAATTATTCATACTTTCTTTTATTTCTTTATCAAGAGTCAATTTCCCATCACTAGCTGCTTGCTCTATAGGTTTAATTACATCTTGAAGAAGACCTAATGTATACTTCATCATATAATGCTTATTAAAAGCTACCTTGCCATCTCCTGCTCCGTATTTTACTCCCTTATCATACTTACCATCTTCAGGTTTAAATCCTAATTTAAAAAACATTTGCTCATCTTGCATATCTTTATAATTAATAACTTTACCAGCTTTATCAATTCTTGCTTGGAACTCTATAGCTTTAATCATAGAATTTATTTTTTCAATTGTTTGTTCACCCCATTCTAAATTCTTATCTATAGTCATTTGTTTTATCTTTTGAAGTCCACGAATAAGGCCAGAAACTCCACTAGCACGAACTCCATTCATATTTTTAACAATTTTATATAAACTGCTTTTTTGAGAAGCATCTAATTTAATTTGAGTGCTTGGATTCGCAGGATCTCTATAAGTAACAGTCTCTATATCAGCTCCCTGAAGTACGCTATTTAATATCTGGAATGCTCTAGGTGCTCCTGATTCAAATAATTGCTTCCATTGAGTTTGCACATTTTTATTCTGTTGTCCTAAATTAGCCAATTCAGTAGGATTAGTAGCTGTGGACATTTTCTGTGTAATAAATTCCATTTCTTTCTGGAGAGCACTAACTTTCTTTTGTCCTGCACTACTTAATTGACGCACTAAAGGTATAGATTCAAAGGTATTTCCTAATGAAAGTCCAAAATCTTTAAATTCAGTTAAGAATTCATTTATTTGACGACCTGTAGTAATATTATATTCTCTAAAAAACTGAGTTTCATTCACAAGTTCAGTTTCAAATCTCTTCAATTCAGGGACATTCCTCATTGCTGCTCTAGGTAAATGAAATTTCGCCCATAAAGGACCATCTTTCTTTGCAATTAATTTATTATAATAGTCTAAACCCAATTCAAATTTTCTTATATCTTTTAAATTAGCAGGATTCTGATCAAAATCAAGTTCTTTATGAGTATATTTATTCCAAAGCCATTCAAATGTTTCAAAATTATTCCAATTAGCATCTCTAACATTATTAAATCTCTCACTACGACCAGATTCCCATTCTTTTCCAAGAGACTCCAATTTATCTGCTACTCTTATCTTAGCCTCAGGAGAAAGCTTATCTTCCCTAAGTTTTAGAAATTTTTTAAATCCACATAATAAACCTGACATATATTCTCCCTTACCTATAACAACTAACTATATTTTTAACCTGATTAGTAGTAGATTTTTTATACCCACCTTTATCACCTAAATCTTTTCTTCTTATAGCATCAACTTCATTAATAAGAATCCTCTTAGTCCCAAAATTCCTAAGACTTCCATCAGGATCAGTTGTATATTTGGACATTCCCCATTGATCTTGAATTGCAATACCAGCTTTTTCCATTACCATAGATGCTTTGTATAATATAACAGGATCTAAAAGTTTCCCTGAAGCATATTCTATCATAACCTGCGCTGCTTGCTTTTCAATCTCATTACCTGTTCTGCTTTTATCGAAAACTGTTTGATTTAATATTTTTCTATCAGTTAAATATCCTTGAGCACTGGCAGGTTCTGCATACATACTAAATGTCAATTGATCAATATCAATAGCAGGATTTTTACTAGAAATATAAGCAGCATTTTTAAGTACATTTATCTGGTCTAAAACTTCAATTGCAAATCCTTGATTAGCAGCTTCTCTCCTATATTCTCCAGAAGCCACACTAGATAACATTTGCATTAAAGGTTCATTAAGCATATTTTCTGAATACATATAATCTAATACTGCTTTTTTAGACTCTCCTTCATTAGCTCCTCTTAGAGATACTATTCTATCTGATACATGAGGAGTTAACATTCTGAGAATCAATGCTTTTCTAAAGAAAGGATCTTCAATATTTTTAAATAACATTTCATATAAAACACTTTTTCTTCGAGAATTATACTTAGCTATATGCTCTCCTTGCTTATCACTATTCATGAATATATCTCTAACCTTTAGAACTTCACTCATAATTAAATTATAATTATCCTGAAGATATCCTTTCTCTAAAGTCTCTGTAAACCTTCTTGTCTCCCCATTACTAGAAGTAATAACAGGATCTCCTGCGAATGCCTCAAATAATACTCTTAATCCTTGTTGCTGCTCTGAATCTGCAACTTTATAATGCCTTCCATTCTCAACGATAGTATCAAACTTTCCTATAGCATTTCTATTCCTACCACCATTTAGTATAACTTCTTTTATATTACCCTTAGGATCTAATATAACTTTAGGAGCTCCATAATTCTTATAAGCGTTATATTCATAACCTTGATGATATTGTGTTTTAGGTCTATAATCCTCTATAAGATGATCTTTAGTATTCAAATAAGATAATGATTCTTCCATCCATTCCTTTAATTCCGATACTCTAGCTAACTCTTTATTTAATTTCGCTATTTGTTTACTAGGTTCAGATAATCCCTTGGTATAACTTTCCATAGTTTGAATTTCTATTTCTAAAGATTGCTCTTTCTTACGTAAAGATAATAACTGTAATATCCTAGACTCATCTTTAACATATTCATCTAATGCTCTATTAAATATTTTATTCTTCGCTGCAACTTCACTAGTAGGATCCAAATCTCCTAATCCATTTTCAATATAATCAATTATACGTTTACTTTCAGTAAATCCTTTTCCATATGCACCCATCTCTCTTGTAGAAGACATCTTATCGTACATACGATGCATGCCTCTCATAGCTATTTCATAAGGAGATCTTGATGTAGCCATAAACATTCTAGCTTGGTTAAGACCAGACTCCATATTAATACTAGGATCTAAACCTCTTTTATTTGTTGGATCCTGAGCCCAATATAAATTCTCAAAGGCAGCATTATAATCTTCTATAGTAGCTTTATGTTTTAAACCTTGCTCATCTGCCTCAATCCCTTGATTATATTTTAGATATCTTCTTAAAGGATCTATAAGTTTCATATTGATAGCTCTTCTAGCAGCAGCAAAATCCCCTTGAGATAAATCGTATTTCTTAACTACTTCAAATCCACCTGGAGATCTTGTATTTTCATATCCCAATTCAAAAATACCATCTTTTCCAAAATATATTAAATCTTGTAGCCTATTAATATCATTTACATCTTGTTCAGACGGTAAGTTTTTATATACATCTATAAATCTTTTCGCCATATCACCAATATTATCTACTGTTTTAATATATTTACCATGACCATTAAATCTTACTTGAAGATTCTTATTCTGATCCATAAGTCTATTAGAAGTAAAATGTAATACCAAATTATTTTCTCTAAATATATTTTTCATATAAGTAGTAACTTGATGCATCTTAACAAATAAACCTCTAGCATCATTAACTTCTCCAATCAAAGCATCATTCTGTGTATCTACACCTAATAAATCTGGAAATGTTTTTGAAAATGTTTGCCCTGCATATCCATTTGGATTAAATAAATCATTTAATACCTCTCTTGACTGTTCAGTAGCATGAGATATATATCCTGCAACCTTACCAGCTTCTCTCCAAAATTCCCCTGGAGCAGCTACAAAATTAAATGACTTATCAAAATCAAAGTCTGCATCCATAGGTCTGATAGCATCTATAGCATTCATCATACTAATATTACCTGACTCAATAGGAAGATGTGCTTTACCATCTATAATAGCCATCTTACTAATAACAACATCTCCTATCATATTTCTAGGTTGTCTACTATTTAACATTCCAACAGCTAATGAAACTCCATTAGTCTCTAATTTTCTAATTGCAAGCGCAGCATCTGCTAAACTACTATTATGATTAAGAACTTTAGTTTCTACTAATTTCTTACCAATATATTCAGAAGTAGTAAGTTCATAAGCTTCCTTCTCCATCTTTAATGCATCTAGAAATGCTCCTTTATTGCCTGTAACAGTCTCTAAATATTCTCTACGTACTGCAGGTGAAGCTGTATCTAAAGGCTTACTGTGTACAGCTAATTGAGTATCAACATCTCTTAATATACCATCTGCTCCAATCATACGTCCTTCAACAATAAGAAATTTTTGTTTTTCAATTTCTATTATATATCCATCAGCTGTTCTTTCTTGAGACTCAACTAATCCTTCTTTATCCTTATCTTTACTTGCTCTATATTCTTCACCTCTATATTTAACTCTCTGGATAATAACATTTTGAATACCATCAAATTGTTCATCACCTGGAGTTTTCCATTTCTTTTGAGCACCCCAATAAGAAGGAAGAAATTCTCCATAATATTTAACTACAGGTCTATCAGCTATAGTAGATCTAATTGTACTTTTAAGATTACCATAATCAGAGACCATTACATCTAAAGAGCCATCTGTAACTCTTCCTCCAGCAATGGCTCCATTATTAATAAAATAACCTATAAGATTATCTTCGAGTTTTCTTTGAGCCCAAGGTTCTAACATTAATCCGTTTCTAGTAAGCATAGAACTAATAGCACTATCTGTCATTGATGGATCTCCAGATCCAGCCATTTCACCAAAAACTTTCTGAGCTAATGCAGTTCTATAATAAGGATCTGTAAACATTCTATTTAAATTATTCTCATATCTTGTTACTTTACCATCAATCCCGATCCAATCTGCACCACCATTTTTATCACTCATATGAACAAATAAAGAATTAGCAACTGTAGGATCATGCTCTCCCTTTGCTATAGTTCTAAGACTCACAGCTTCAAAAGGTATTTCAGTAACAGCATTTTTATTTACATTATTTAAAACAAATTCATTCCAAGGCATATGTTCATTATTTCTAGCTTCATATTCTCTGGTTAATTGATCTTTTGTAACTCCATTAATATCAGCATATCCTTCTTTAACATCTTCAAATATTCTTTCTTTATATTTATTAACCTTATTGGCTGATTTAAAAGTAAGCATATCAATATTTAAATCTCTTAATAGAGTTTCAATTACAGGATTATATTTCATAGCTGTCTTACTATACCATTGATTCATCCTACCATAACCAGAGCCAGCTTCTCCTTTCCCTTCTGTAACAATAGATGAATATGCAATAGTAGGTTTAATTCCACCAGCTTTAAATCCTGTGACTTGATTATTAGAATTAACATGTAGCATATCTGAAGTCAACCCCATAACTCCCATACTAGCTAAATACAAATCTCTTGTTACAAAAGTATCACCATCTACTATAGACTTAGTTCCTTCTGTAAGCTGTTCCATATTATAAAGATATTCTTTTCCATCTATAAGCCCTTGGTCTCTTTGCCATTCCAATTCTATTTTAAACCGCTCTAATGCATCAAATACATTCTTAACATTAGGGTCATTAAATTCCATCTTATCATTTATAGATAAAGCTTTAATATTTCTAAATTTACCAGTCTTTTCATCAGGAACTAACCAAGGTTTAACTTCATCATGAATATTCTTAAATAATTCAGACTTAGAATCTCTAAACATTAAATCTGTTTTAAGTCTATTATCATTAGTGGGGATTACAGCATTCTTAGTTTCATTTAATTTATCTACTTTCCAATATTCTTTTATAGCTTGATGGTCTAATGATATAGTTCCATTGTCAAGTACATTCCTAATCTCCATAGGCATATTTAAAAGCATTCTAGTTAATTTTATACCTTCCACTACACTAGTAACACCCTCTAAATCTCTATTACCTCTCACATTCTGTAAAAAATTACGCATCGCTTCATATTCTGGACCTGTTCTTCCAAGATCTCCATCATACACAGCTTCAAGCATCTTATACAACAAACCATTTTCACTAAACTGAACTGCTAATTCCCTATGAATAGATTCTGAATGTTTATCCACTCTGACAATTAATGCAGTTGATTCATTCATGGGTATAATCTGGAATCTACTTCCTTGTTCAGAGATTCTCATATCTGCAGTATCTTTTAACTCTTTTGTACTTCCACCTGTCCTTAAATACTCCATTTCAGCTTTAGGATTTTCAATAGAGAAATTACTTGACATTAATGCTTCATTATAATTTGAAAGTTCTCTATTAATAATATTACGTATAGGCTTATTATTTATATCAATTCCTGACATTTCAGCTAAGTAAATACTGTTCTGACCTGGATCTAAGGCCGAAATTATACCCGTTAAGCCACGATCTTCAGTTTTACCTACTGACTTATACCCTAGAGATAATCTGTTCCTTTTAAGGTTAATTTTTAAAGTCTTTACAGCCATTTTAGAATAGTAATTAGTAACAACTTGTTGTAAATCCTGATCAATTTCTAAAGCATTCTTTATAACAGCATCTTTTTCGAAATTAGTTAACTCCATTCTCGCTCTTAATGGAGCTACAATCATACTCATAAAGTTATCATTTGATAATAAAATATCTCCAGAAGCTTTATTTAAAGTATTTACAATAGTTTGTACAGTATTTCTTAATGTAGGATCAGAAATATCTTGTGTCATTTCATAATAATCACCTAATATACCCTTAACAAAGTCTTTTATTTCAGTAGCTGACTTAATAGTACTTTCATTTATTTCAAATATTCTGTCTAAATCATAATTAGATACTTTATATTTACTTGAAAATATATTTGCAGTCATTCTCTGATGTAAATTAGGAATATCCTTATCAGGAATATCTCTACCAAATCGCTTCATTTGATTAATAACAAATTCATTTATAGTGCTTTCATGTAAAGCTGTTAATTGAGCCTTAGTTGTTATATCTTCAGCTAATCGCACTACTTCCTCAGCATATCCTATACGAGTAGAATTCATAGGATTCCTAGCTAAAGTTTCAAGAATACTGTTTATATCTCCTTGTTTTCTAGCAACAGCTCGCAATACATAAGGATTCTTTTCTATTAATGCTGTTTTAATTATTTTATATAGATTAGCAGTAACATCTCTATCTCTATTAACATTTGTTAAACTTTCAAAAGCTTTCTCACTTATTGATAAATCTTTATTATTTGCTCCATAGTTTAACTGGTTTATAAGCATATCAAATTTATCTATCTCATTCTCTAAAAAAGAAGCTGCTAAAGAAGCCCTATCAAATGACATCTCCTGCACAGCCCATTCTCCTGCGGCCTTAGATTTAATAAGAGCTTTCATCCAATCCCCATCATTAAGCTCTCTAACATTATCAGCAACTCTATGTGGTACTTTAGATTGAGACAATGCAGACATGATAGTCTCATAATGTCTAGATAAATCCTTATATGTCTTTAAATTTATTTGCTTATTTTTGTACATCTTTCTAAGTTCACCACGCACTATTCCAGTTCCAGGTAATTCTATTACCCCAGGTTCTCCTGTATTAAAAGTAGGATCTTTTTGAAGAGTATCATAACTAACAATAATATCTATACTTGCATCTTTCCCAACAAGACCTAACCTATCATAAGACCTATCTCTAATATCTCTTTTAAATAATTCAAATACTTTAGGATCTGTAAATACATTTCCCAATTGAGAATTAACTTTTAACATTAATTCTTCTGCTTCTTTAAATGTAATAGTTCTAGCCCTTTCTTTCTTAATATCAGGATTTAAATCTCTAACTACTCCATATATATCATCTATAAATTTACTTACTTCTCCATAATTTTCAGGCATTTTACCTTCTGTAGGTTTTACAACTTCAGGCTTTTCTTTACTTAATAATAATTTCTCTATAGTTTCAAAAGTCCAAGAAGCTTCCTGCATATTTAAGTCATGATCTCTACCACCCGTTAAAAGTTCATAGGCTCTTTGTCGTTGACCTTCCATGAGAGCACTATCATAAGACATAGACCAAGTCGGACTACTTAATATCATTTCATCTACAACTCTACCAGATTCTCTCCATCCATCACCATAAACATGATCCATCATTTGACCAGTTTTTTCTTTCCAAATCCTTCCAACAGCTGCCTGTTCTTCTCCTGTAAATCCTCTTCTATCTGTAGGTAAATATGTAGCTGGTTTAATCCAATTATTTCTAACTCCATATTCATATACAGTAGCAAAAGTAGTAGCAACATTCCTATCTGTAAAAGGACTTTCAGTTATATTTGTCAATCTAGGCAACAATAACTCGCCTGCCGCAGTTTCTTCTATAAGATGACCTAACCCTGCAGCTTCATAAGAATCTCTCATATAATTTTTTAAAATTCTAATAGGCTCTTCAATAGCTTTTAAGACAGTCTTCTTCCTCCAATCCTTAAGTTCCATATCAATAGTACGTGGAGTTAAAAGCTTATCATTGAATTTCATTGAAGAAATTTGCTTAACAATCTCAAATGCTTGCTCTGGGGTATAAAGTTCTATATCTATAGGCTTTTGACTATTATTGTTATATTCATTTATAATCTTCTCTGCTATAAATAATTTATCTTGCATTATAGCTGCCTCATCCATAGTAATCTCACCACGCTTAACTAGTTCAGCTATATTCTTATTAAAAGCATCCTTTAAAGGAACTCCTCCAACATTTTCTGTACCTACATATGGTTGAAATATCTTCTCTATTGCATTAAACTCTACAGTAGAATCCATTTCCTTCATAATATTATTAGAATTAACTTTACTTCTATCCTGGAAATGTCTTTCAGTAGAATAAATAGCACTAATAGCATCTAATTTACTACGATCCATTCCAAAAGTTTCAAGTCCACCCATAATTTGTCTAAGCTTACTAGCCTTACCATCCATATAAGCTTTAACATCTCCAGTTTCAAACATCTTTGGGAAATTTCCAGGCTTCGTTTCTATATGAAAACTATGAGGTTTTCTAGTAAAATACATTGCAGTCATAATATTAGCAGCAATCTCTGGACCAGATTCACCTAAAGCTGTACCTATTGTATGTAAACTTAACCCATTACGATAAAAAGCTTCACCTAATGTAAATGAATTCATAGCTACAATACCAGCACCCATTCTAGGTAACGATTTATATACATCTCTTCCAAATTCTCTTGCCCATTCTTTAGGAGCACCTTTAATATAATGACTTCTAACTTCACCTAAGAATTTCTGCATTTCTTTTACCCCTTCAGGTCCAGTTGCAGAAGCCCACCATTCTTTTTCTTTATTTATCCACTTATTATCTTTTAATCCAGCTCCTAACCTGCCTGCGGATAATTCATTCATAGCAGTAAGTTGAGATTTCAATTCACCTTCTTTATATTTATTTAATGGTTTCCAATATCTCTTTCCAGCAGTTCCTAAAACTTTTTTAAGTCTACTAAAATGCTGACCTGTAGTGCCACCTTTTATAAATTTAACAGGTCCGAGTATTGAAAAGAAAGCTGCTTCATGCAAAGCATCATGACCCCACTTGGCGAATCCATCTCCCCAATTTATATCATAATTACCTTTATATGTATATTCTCCCATTTCATCTCTGAGAACACCCATAGTTTTATGTGTACCAGTTTCCACTGCATTACGTATACTAGCCATTGCTACACCAATAGCTGCATCATATCCCATAGCTCCTAATATTAATGGAGCATAAGGACGACCTGATAAACCAGGCACTTTATTTGCAAGCATATTCATCATCTGCATTGCATCAGCTGGATTATTCCTAGAAACTATTTTAACAGTTTGATCAGCAAGAGCTTCAAGCATTTCATCATCAGCACCTTTTAACAATGTCCCCATATTTCTTTTGACATTATCTTTCATGCTATTTTCAATTAACTCTTTAGCAAAAGCTCCTTCAATTTTATTTAAAGCATGACTTGAAACAGCAGTTTCATACGCATCATCTATAATTTTACTAGCATTACCTTTTAGAATACTTGATGCAGACTTCATTCCCTCTTTAGTAGGAACCTTTCCAGCAGCTTTAATTAATTCTTGAGTTGATTTCTTAGCAGCAACCTTAGTTCCAATACCACCTATTCTAGCAGCTCCTGTGATAGCCTTTCCAGCTATCCCGCCACCTACAATAAAAGAAGGAATCATACCAAGGGCAGAACCTATCATATAACCAGCTTTACCAGAATTAGTTAATTCATTCCAATCACCAGAAGCATCTCCAGCCATCGCATCTTCCCAAGTTTCAGCATCGTCTCCATACTGACCTTCAAGATATGCATCATATGCACCTAACGTACTAAAAGAAGCTTGTTCTGTTACACCCCAAAGAGCTTGTCCAGCAAAATCCCACAATGCACTACCAGTAGTTGCAATATCACCTTCAGTCTGGGATATTCGTTTTTGTTCTTGTTCTTTTAATAAATCTGCAAGACTTTTATTTATAGGCATCTATTATTCCTTAAATTGTGAGCTACCAGCTTCCAACTTATCTAATACTTGGGAAGGAGTAGCATATCCAGCATCTATTAAATCATCTAAAATACTATCTGAATATATTTTAATATCAGCATCTAACTCAGCATTACGTTTTTTTAAATATAAACCATGGTCTGATTCACCCTTTAAATAATCCAAAGCTTGCAAAACAGAACTTAGTTTATCCTGAGTCGCTTTAAGTTTAGGTGGAATACCATATTGTTCTCTTTCGGGGTCCCACATAAATCTTCTCGTTTCTATTTTTTCCATTCCTTCCTCTGCAAAAAACATATCCCACCAACTAGCTGCAAGTTGACTAGCTCCAGCTGCTGCTGGCATAGTAACACCTAAAGAAACATCTGCAAGAGCACCCACACTCTGTAAAGCCAATCCACGAGGATCGAAAGGATGATACTTCCCTCCTAGTTCTCTTGTATAATGTGAACCAAAAGGGATGGGCAGTTCAACAGGATCTAGATTATATTTATCTATTATAGCTGCATCATCAGGTTCATTTTCATCTCTTGACCACCAAGGAAGTACAGGGACACTTCCAGGAAAAAATGTAGCACGATCATCAAACTCATCTCTCTGTTTTGTAATACTAGTTTTTAAATTTTTCTTTCTTTCCTTAAGTTCATTAGTTGTTTCCAGCCATTCTCCACTTTCATCTAAATATTCCTGTTCATATTTACTTTGAGTTTCTTTTATTCCTCCACCTATAACTTGCCCTTCTGGATAAAGTCGACTAAAGGACTCTTTTAAAGCTAAATCACTTACATCTTTTGAAAAAGTATATGCAGAATCTTCAGGATTTCCCATTTCTCCAATAGCATTCCCTAACATATAATCATTTACATATTTTTCAAATTCTGGAAAATGTGTTATCATACTTTTAATGGATATCTGTTTCCCTTTTGGAGATTTTACTGTACCTGTAGTTAAAAATTTATGACGTTCTTCATAATTTTCAAATTTATCAAGCCTTCCCATAATCATATTCTTGGTATTTTCTAATGCAGTTTCACGAGATAAGCCCATTATTCATCTCCTCCATCGAAATCAAATTCATCTAACCACTGCAGTTCTGATACATTTGAATCAATCTCATTTTTATCTATACTGCCATTTTTCACCAAATCAATTAATAAATTATCTGCATAATATTTTCTATTTTCTTGAACAAATTTTTCAAATGTTTGAGTTTTGCTCATTCCTAATAAATCACGAGCAATAGTATCAAGTCTCTGCCTATATTCTTGTCCTTGTACTGTATCTGGACTAATTGATTGATAGTGAGTCCATGCAGCATCAACAAGTTCTTGGTAAGTTTGAAAATCAGCCTCTGCTGAAATTCCCTTGCCTTGAGTATATTGATATCGTGCAAGCTTCTGCATAGTTACAAACTCATCGTAATTAGCAATAGCATTTTGTGCTCTAGTTTTCTCATCTTCTCCAATAAGTTCCCCATAAAATGTACCTAAATTTATTTTTGCTTGAAGTGATGCTTGTAGAGCATTATCATAAGTATCCTGATCATTATTATTCTCAGCTATAGTCATTATATTATCGTATCCCTCTATTTCATTCAATCCACTTCTTTCCTTAGAATTTCTTACTCTAGTCCCAAACCATAAATTGGAAATATCTTTCTTATCCTGAGAACTCTTTTCAAGAGATTGATCTTCTAAAGCTGAAGCTCTAGCTAATCTTTGTAAAGATAATGCTTCTTTAGCTTCTAAATCCATCCTAGACGCTTCAATAGTTCCTGGCTGAGATCTAAATACATCTTCTACAACATTAGACGCCTTTCCATACTTTGATTCATAAGCTTCTATTCCTAAATCCTCGATATCCCATCCTTGAGGATTAAACCCACCGAGATAACCAGCTCCACCAGCCATAATTTGAGTAGCTTGTGCTATATCAGTATATAAAATATCACTCAATCTATCATGCTTAGTTTCTAATTGATCTGCCATAGACTCCCAATAATCTGCTCTTTGAGCCCAATCTTTTGCAGGTATTTCAGTTATTTTCCCTAAAGCTTCAAGAGCTCCACCAGTATTATATATTTCAGGTAAATGGCCTATATCAGCTCCAGTTTGTTGATATTGAAGTTCTAAAGCATCTAATGCTTGTTTATTTTCTCTATATACTGCCTTAGCATCACCATAGGCTGTAAGATTAGCATCATATTCCTGCTTATCTCGAAACATTTTTTCTTCATGCTCTAGCTTTCTTTCCAACATAGCTTCATCATGCGCTCGTTCTCCTGCAACTCTTTGATACTGCATAACTAAATTAGGTAATTGTTCTAGGAATGTTCCAAGTTCGCTTTTATTGTATACTACTGCCATACTATACCTCTAATTTCTTTAATATTATATATTTCCATACAGAAAAAGGATTACGACCTTTTCGCAAATAAGAAATATCCACACCAGCTTCATTCTCAAATCTTTCTGAAATATTACTATCTAAATCAATATCTGGGAATGAATCGAATTCAACTATGTCAAAATTATGTTTCTCAATAGTTTTTATAAATCGCTCTTCCTTGTATGTAGAATAGCCGTAAAAATTCTGAACATCCCTTTCTACTTCAGGCGAATTATTTAACGAAAAAAATGTTTTAATGAAAACAATTCCATTATCATTTAAAGATTTATACGATTCTTCTAAGACCTTGCTCAAATCATTACTATGGCCTATAGATTCTATAAATAATATCTTATTAAACTTCATATTCAATTTGCTCAATTTATGAAAATCATGAAATTTAAAATTAAGATTACTAAGTTTAGAAGCATCTTTCAACTCATTAGCTACATTTAATTGTTGCTTATTTATATTTATACCTAAAATATTAGACCTAAATGTATTAGCAAAATAAAGAGCAGGACCGCCAAAACCACAGCCTGCATCTAATACTTTATCATCAGTATTTAATTTAACTTTCGATCCAATAAAAGTTAATATATCTCTTGGATTTTTAGATACGTAACTTTCTATTATACTACCACATACTTTATAATATAATGGAGTATATTTATTGTAATGGTCTATTGTAACCTGCATATTATCCATTATCAATCTTCATCTCATGGTCTTTACCTAGATAATTAAATAAACCTAACCAAAATTTCCTAAGAGGTTCAAACATCCATCCTATACCTTTACCAGTATAGTATGTCCTAGCCCATGACTTAGCAGGACTAACAAAACTATATTTAAATAGCCATTTTACTATATTGTATTTTCTCATAAGAGGTACAATTACCTGTGCTAATTTATAATAACCTTTTCTATTTGTATCATTTAACATTTCATCTCTGTATTTTCTAACATATACATCTAATTTCTCTTTATTTTCAACCTCTAAAACAATAAAACAACAACCTCCACCTCCACTATCCCCGCCGCCACCACTATCTTTCATGCTTTCCACGTTAGCCAGTTGAGTATAGAACTTATCTTCGTATGCTTTATAGGCTGAACGTGTTCCCTCTGTCTGTCCAAGTTCAGCAGCTTCTCTTTGTAACCCGATACCTTCTTGCACTTCAGCGACATCCTTATCGATTCCTGTAAATTTTTGAGATAAATCCCCAGCTCCTGCAAATCCTCTCTGAGCTCCCATCACTCTTTCCTGTTCTTTTTGTTGAGAAAATTTATCAGATAAATCTGACATCACAGTCTTACTTTTTAAATCTAGTTGTCCCATTTGATTTTCAAAATTCGCTTTAATGGCATCTATTTCACTCTTATCAAATTGAGCAAAATATTTTTCATAACCTTCCATCCCAAATTGCTCTATTATAGCTTTCATTTCCTCAGGATTAGCTGTAGCCATTTCTTGAGCAGTAGGAGCAACTGTAGGATTATTAGTAAAAATCAATCTATCCCCTGATCTTTCATGCATCCATCCCACGCTGTCTTCCATTTTTTGAGCTTGCGCATCTGATATATATGTTCCATCTCGAAGATACGGCATATTATTTTCTTCCTTTATTAAGTAAATCAAAGATGTTATTATTACTTACATAACCACCATCTTTAAATTGAACTGGACTACCCCCAAGACCTTGAAATGAAGATCCACCACCACTAGGTATATTTATAGGATTAATCTCTGGAACAAAATCATCTATGGTTGTAGTTGCAAGAGCACCCGATGGTTCTTTTAAAACATCTGTAACATCCATCGTATCTGCTCCTAGCCCTTTTATCCCCTTAGTCATCCCTGCAGTTAATCCTGTCTGGAGTCCGCCTTTTATAATATCTTGCGTAATAGTACTTTTCATATCTGAACGAGCACCCTTATGAAACTTGCCTCCACTAATTTTCTGGGTA